>Ga0068856_100005237_pt1 | contig 12795 bp, 11 predicted proteins | sample KBSCornC62_FD_66595 | JGI IMG/M metagenome (GOLD analysis project Ga0068856, IMG submission 66595) | Corn rhizosphere microbial communities from Kellogg Biological Station, Michigan, USA - KBS Corn C6-2 | ecosystem: Host-associated > Plants > Roots > Rhizosphere > Soil ...
GGGCATCGGGATTCGAAGCCGCCTCCGGCTGTGTCTGGGACTTCTGTTTCGCCGCCTCCTGCTCCATCTGCCGACGTGCGTTCTCGATGGCCTGCTTCATCTGCTCGAATGTCATAACGGAGTAAGTCTTCTTCTGCACATCGATCTGCGTGATCGTCTCCTTATCCAAATCGATGATTTGAATCTGCTCGGGCGAGACGTCCGCCAGTCGGTTGTCCTTCAAATAAATTGTCGAGACAATGGGGTCGCCCATGTGCCGCGCCTGAGAACTGAACACCCCCACGGTCTTCATCATCTTCAGCAGCGAACCACCCGTAATCTGCGTGGTCTGCTGATAGGTGTAATCACTGGCAAAGAGAGCACTGGGCAGCACTAAGACGAGCGGCAACATTGCACGCTTAAATAGCGGGAACATGATGATCCTCCGAATTTGGGTCTGCGGCAGAAAGGCTAGCCGGGGCGGTGGGGAGTTTAGCCCGAAGAAATTGTGACAGTCAACGGATTTGCGTTTCAGGAAATCGGGAGCGCATCCTCGTGCCATGCTTCGATCAGACCCATTCTGGCCAGGTCAAACCCCCTGACACCGCTCGATACCCTACAGAGCGCGATGCGAACGAACCGCGTCTATCACTCTGCGAATGGCGGAGGAAACATCTTCCGGCGCTTCCAGTTCCATATTGTGGCCCGATCGAATGATGAACTGCCTGCTGTTGGTCGAGAGCCGGAAGAGCTTCGCCTGCCCTTCCACTCGCTCCTTCTCCATCTGCGCTGCCGGAACATCCAGATCTTCGGTATAGCCGCCATCCGCCCGAGAAAGCACAACCAGCGGAAGCTTTCCGAGTGAACCATCGGCCGCCTTTGCGAGCCATTGCCCGAAATAGATTTCAGACCACTCGCGTTGACTGGTCTCCGCTTCCTCAAGCGAGGGCAACGCCTGCGCCCAGAGTTGCAGCTTCTGATCTCGCATCGGCAAGCGCTTGTAGACTCGCTCTAGTTTTGCAGAAATTGGATCTCCGCCGCGCGCACTCGCTCGATCCGCCTCGGCAATCTCCTCGTGCGGCGAAGGAATCTCGCGAGCCGATGCATTCATGCCTAGTCGAATTGTTTGTTTCCCTCCAACAGCCACCCTCATGCCTTGATGCGCTGAATCCACAAGGACCAGGCCCGCTGCATCTTTCGGATATACTCTGGCGAAGTTGATCATCACCGGACCGCCGTAGGAATGACCCACCAGAACGAAGGGCCCTTTTTCGCCGAGCTTTTCCAGCGCGTCGCGGAGTTCAAGATTCAGCTGGGCGAACGTGCGTGGCTTCGGCCCCGGATCACTCCAGGCGTACCCTGCTCGGTCATACGTGCAGATACGCGCAAACCGGGAAACTTTTTCCTGCACGAGAACCCAATCAAACGAGAAGTCTCCCAGTCCGTTCTCGACAACCACCACCGGCGATCCAGTCCCGGTACAGTGCACGTGGAGGCGATGCCCGCCCAGGTCCACCAACTGTCCAATCGGCTTGGGCGTAGCGGTCTCAGCGAGTCCTTGAATCTGCATGACCCCAGCCAGACAGGGCATCATCATCGTTCCTAACACTCCCGCAAGCAGGCCACGTGCACGCAACATCTCGCCCTCCTTGTTTCGACTTGACCAAAGATTAGCTTGGATATGAATCGGACAATCCCGAATGTCATCAGGTGCACCCGTGCTGGGATGAGCAAGCTATTTGCAGGGTGAATGCATATCCTCGCCATTCTCCGGGAACTGCCGGCCAGCAACTCACGTAATTCAAGAGATCATGCTCAGCGATCTGAAATTCGCCGTCCGGCAGCTTGCCAAATCGCCCGGATTCTTCTTCACCGCGCTCATCACCCTGGCGCTCGGCATCGGCGCCAACGCTGTCGTCTTCAGCGTCCTCAATGCGCTGGTCCTGCGTCCCGTCAACGTGCCCCACGCGGAAAATCTCTACACCGTTCAGCGCTTCCGATTCCCCTCGCAGTCTTACCTCGACTACATCGATCTGCGCGACCGTAACCGCACATTCTCAAGCCTGATCGCCTGCCAGATCACCGGGCCCGTGGGCATTGACACCGGCGCAAACCCGTCCACTGCCTGGCCCTACCTCGTAAGCGGCAATTACTTCGACGCCCTCGAGATTCAGCCCTACCTGGGCAGGTTCTTTCATGCCTCTGACGAAAAGGGCAAAAACAGCGCTCCATATCTCGTTCTGAGCTATGCCTACTGGCACAGCCATTTTCACGACGATAAGGGCATCGTCGGGCGTGCTGTGCAGATCAACAAGCACCCCTTCACGATCATCGGCGTAGCTCCTTCGGAATTTCGTGGCACCGAGCTATTTTTTGCCCCGGCGTTCTGGATTCCGATCCTCGATCAACCTCTTGTGCAAGGCAGCGACTCGCTCCAATATCGTGGAGACCATTCCCCCTGGGTAGTCGGTCGCCTCAAGCCCGGCGTGACACCGGCTCAAGCGACCGAAGATCTCAGCTCGATCGGATCATGGCTCGCCAAGACTTATCCCAAGGACGACGACGGCATCAAATTCACGCTCGCCAAGCCCGGGCTGGTCGGCGATTTCCTTGGAGGACCGGCACGCGCCTTTATGGCTGGGATCATGCTCCTCGCGGGTCTCATCCTGCTCGCGGCCTGCGCCAACCTCGGCAGCCTCTTCGCGGCGCGCGCAGCTGATCGCGCCAAAGAAGTTGCTCTCCGTCTCGCACTCGGGTCAAAGCGCGGACTGATTCTGCGGCAGATGCTTACAGAAGCAGTCCTTGTCTCCCTCGTTGGAGGCGTGATCGGTCTTGCCGGAGGAATTGTGATTCTGCACGTCTTGAGTGCGTGGCAGCCGATTCCCGACGTGCCGATTAACGTGCCCGTCAATCCGGATTTCCGCACCTATGCGGTTGCGCTTCTGCTCTCAATTCTGAGTGGATTGCTCTTCGGTATGGTTCCTGTGCGCCAGGTTCTGCGCTCCGATCCCTGGCAGATGATTCGCACCGGAATCAGTTCCACGTCCGGCATGAAGCGCTTTACTTTGCGCGACCTTCTATTAGTCCTACAAATCGCCATCTGTGCCGTGCTCGTCACGTCTTCCCTCGTCGCCGTGCGCGGCCTCATCCGCTCACTTCACAGCGATTATGGATTCCAGCCGCAGAACGCCGTGTTGGTCTCTACCGACCTCCGCATGGCCGGGTACAGCGCAGATCGCATTCCGCAGATGCAGCAGCGCCTGATCGAGAACATTGGAAATGTTCCGAGGGTTGCCGCTGTTGGATTCATCGACAACATTCCCCTCAGCCTCGGCGGGGGCGATTCCTACGTCTACACGGATAACACCACGGATTTCAGGCCCACCAACTACGTAGCGGATGCTATGAACTACAGCATCTCCCCTGGCTTCCTCGCAGCGGCGGGAACTCGCCTCATCGCAGGCCGCAATTTCTCTTTGAGCGACGACAAGAAAGCGCCGAAAGTCGCGCTCATCAATCACCAGTTCGCAGTCAAGGTCTTTGGCTCCGTTGACAAGGCCATTGGGGGGCACTTCAAATACTGGGGAGGCGAGCGCGCCGAAGTTATCGGCGTTGTAGAGGACGGAAAGTATCGCAGTCTTACAGAAGATCAGATGCCTGCGATGTTCTTCTCTTTCCTTCAGCACCAGAGTGGTGGCACCGCCCTGGTCGTGCGATCGGAACGTGATCCCTCTGAGATAACCGCCGCGCTGCAGCGAACGATTCGCAGCGTCGACTCAGGGCTGCCTTTCACGATTACCACGTGGACTGAAGAAATGAACACCGCGCTCTTCGCCTCGCGTGTCGCAACCGTGGCTCTCGGCGTTCTCGGAATGCTTGGCGCAATGCTTGCCGTCACCGGCATCTTCGGTATGGCGTCGTATGTTGTGAGCAAGCGACTGCGGGAACTCGGCATCCGTGTAGCGCTTGGCGCAAACCGGTCACAGATCCTGCGCAGTTCGCTCGGCCGGGCATTTCGGCTGCTCGCAATCGGCTCTCTTGTCGGCGTAGCTCTGGGCGTCCTCGGAGCACGGGTTCTCGCGTTTATCGTTTATCAGGCCACGCCAAAGGATCCATTGGTGCTCTTAGGGGTCACGTCTACCATGTTGGTCCTCGGCCTGCTCGCGTCCTGGATCCCCGCTCGCCGAGCGCTGGCCGTCGATCCGCTCGTCCTTCTGCGCGACGAGTAGGTATCGAGCCATGACTCTCGACGTATGAAGGAATGCTTGTAGTAGCAGCGACGTTTCGAGCAGGTTTTGTATCAGGGCATGAATTCAGTCATGCCACATCAGCTCAACGAAACGAGCGGGGATTTAGCTCCTGAGAGATGCTCTCCTGCGCGGACTGTTCAGCATCCTACGCCGACTTGCGCTTCGACGACTTCGCCGGCGTCTTCACGATCCCGATTCCCTTCGCCGGCGGCTCTTTCACGCTCTTCACCGGCTTCTTCGCGGCAGCGGGACCTGCCTCGCTGCCGATGCTCTTGCGCAGCGCATCCATCAAATTCACCACATTGCTGGGGCGCTGCTTCGGCGCTTCATCAATCGGCACCGGCGCATGATTGACCTTCGCTTCGACAAGCGCTTTAACCGCCGTCTCGTAGCCGTCTTCGAATTTCTCCATATCCAGCTTCGACGACATACGCTCGATCAGCATCTCCGCCAGTTGCAGCGAATCCGCAGGAACAGCCGGCTGCTTGATATCCCGGAAGTAGTCTTCCTGCTTCCGCAGTTCGTAGGAGTAGCGGAGCGTATAGCCCATCAGTCCCGGGCTGTCCTTTCCCGCCGGCACCAGCGCAAAGACATGCTCGCGTCCTGAGAATGCAACCTTGCCGATCGCCGCCTTGCCCGTGTCTACCAGGGCCTGGCGCACGACATTGAATGCCTCGGCCGACATGTCATTTTCGGGAGTCACGAAGTAGGGCTTCTCAACGAACATCGGGCTAAGCTCCGCGGTGTCGACGAATTGAGAAACAGCGATGGTGTGCTTGGAGGGAACCCGCAGGTTCTCCAACTCGCTGGGCTCGATAATCACGTACTGGCCCTTGCGATACTCGTAGCCCTTCACAATCTCATCGCTCTCGACCGCTGTCGTTGCCTCGCGACTTTCGGCCGCGCTCTCCAGAACCTTCTGATGTCGAATCCGTTCGCCTGTGCGACGGCTGATCTGGTGGAAACTGATCTGGCTCTTGCTTTCGGTCGCAACGTACAGGCTCACTCCAAACGAAACGAGCGAAATTTGAACGTTGCCCGACCAATAGGGACGTGCCATGAGGACCTCCAAACAATCGCGGACCAAAGGGAATGTCGTGGGCGCTTGAAAACCTGTTCAAGCGCGCAGACCCGCAGAGTCAGGAGTTTAGCGCACTTCGTCAACGTCGGAGAAGTGCATATATGGTAAACGCTTGTGTCTTCGTTCTTTCTTCGCCCGCTAAGTGACACGACGGAAGCCGCGGCTGTTCGGGGCCTTGGCGAGAAGTCGCCTGCGATGATCTACGTCCGGCGAATCAGGTGAATGGCGGACCATCCCACGGCCACAGCCACGGAGCGGATCATGGTTGGCTCGATGGGCATGAAAATTGCGAAGCCCACCGCTGTGAACGCCCACAGGAACAGAGCCCATGTGATCGTATTGCGAGGATCAGCGTAACTCTGCCGTAGTTTGCTGAAAAGCCTGCTTTGATATTGCTCTTCCATGTGCTGCATCTCTCCTCTGCTGCGGATCGAACCTGACTGGGAGATTCGTGAAACTCACAACTTTCATTGATTCCAGAAGTGCAGTCTGGGGATAGGTACAAAGTAACCTGCGCCTCGCATTACTTAAATACTGCTTATGGGGAATGCCATGCCTGAAACCGGGCATTCGCTCAAAATCGGAGAACGGGTGTTAACCAAGGCTGTGACTCACTCGTTGTTGCAAGTAGAGGGGCGCATAAGCTCTTCCTGTTCGAGGGTAAAATGCACAACCGCCTGCTTTGCCGTATTCCCGCCATCACCCTGGCCGCACTCATTCTCGGCGCCCTGGGAACTGCCCAACAGCGCCCAGCTGCGCCAGCCAATGCACCAGCGAGCACGCCAGCCGGGGCTCCTAACGAGCGTGACGTCTCATCGACGCAGACCGAGCTCATTCGTCTGCTCCGCCTGAGCCCCACCCTGACCACTGTCGTTTCGCACGATCCCTCCCTGCTCTCCAACCAGGAGTACGTCTCGCGCAACAACCCGCAGCTCGCCGCCTTCCTCGCAACGCATCCTGAAGTCGCGCGCAATCCCGAGTTCTACCTCTTCTCGCACCTGAAGCATGAAGACGGTCAGCCGGACGAAGCGCTCGAGAAGGCCGTATGGCCGGACGTCTACCGCGCGCAGAATCCGCCGTCCTCCTTCGAACGCGTCTGGGATGGCTTGATCCCTCTGCTTGCGTTCGCATGCGGACTTGTCGCCATCATCCTGCTAGCCCGTATGTTCATTGAAAACCGCCGCTGGAGCCGCATCTTCAAGATGCAGAGCGATGTCCACGGACGTTTGATTGAGCGCTTCACCAGCAACCAGGAAATCGCCAGCTATATGCAGACCGAAGCGGGCCGCAAGTTCCTTGAAGCTGCTCCGCTTCCCGTCGCCTTCGACCAGCAGCAGCGCGTGCCCAGCGCCGTAACCCGGATCCTCACACCCCTCCAGACAGGCATCATTATGGTCCTGCTGGGTATCGGCTTGCTCCTGCTGCGCCACACGGAACCGGACATGAATACCCCGATGCTCTTCTTCGGGACTGTCGTCCTGATGCCCGGCATCGGATTTATCATCTCCGCAGGCGTCTCCTGGTTTCTCGCATCGCGTCTTGGACTGATGCCCAGCGAGACCACGCAGAATCGAACCGAATCGCCGCTCGGCGCGTATAGAGACCGGTAGTGATACCCGGTGCGCGAGTCAAAAGCGAGGAAGCAAAAGCCGATGTCGTGGGAATCGATCATTCCGAATGTGCTGGCGGGCGATGCACAACCGCTCGCCGCCACAGCGCCCGCCGCGGCGATGGATAACGAGCAGTTTGCTGCCTTCTACGCGCGATCTGCTCGTTCCCTCTGGGCCTACCTGGCGCGCGTCAGCCGGGACCCCGCACTCGCCGACGATCTCACGCAGGAGTCTTATGTTCGATTCCTCTGCGCCGACCATCCTGAAGACGGAGAAGTTGCTGCTCGCCGCTATCTCTTTAAAATAGCAACCAATCTGTTGCGCGATCACTGGCGTCGTCCTCAGCCTTCATGCATTGACGAAGTACCCGAAGAAGTATTCGCCGCCAGGTCCAGCGAAAGACACTCCGATTCCGCTGCAACGCTCAGCCCTGCCATGGCGCAGATGCGTCCTCGCGACCGTCAACTCCTGTGGCTTGCATACGCCGAGGGCTACTCGCATCACGAGATCGCGCAGATCACCGGTCTCGGTTCCGCCAGCATTCGACTGCTTCTCTTTCGTGCCCGCCGCAAAATGGCTCGACTACTCCGAAACGGAGGCGAAGCATGAGCCCATTCAAATGTGCCCGTGAAGGCGAGCTTTCTGAACTCCTGCGCAAGGGCTACTGGCCGCAGGCGTGCCCTGATGACCTGCGTTTGCATGTCGAGTCTTGCCGCAGTTGCGCTGACCTCGTCTTGGTCACAGAAGCCTTTCAACGCTCGCGGAACCAGTCTACGGCTCTTCCTCGCCTTGAGCCTGCCGGTGCGATCTGGTGGCGGGCTCAACTCCGGCGCAGAAATGCGGCAATCGAAACAATGAGCCGCCCGATCGTCGGCGCGCAGATTTTTGCCTTGATCATGGCGCTGGTTGTTGTTGGCGCTCTGGCAGTTTGGCAGGCAGAGAACTGGAGCGGCTGGCTTGCAGATTTCTCGGCCGCTCTTCACCTTGACGCGCTGATCCCGTCTGCGCTGCCAGAGAGCAGCATCCTGTGGATTATCGTGCCCGTGATTGCCACCATTGCTCTTCTCAGCGGCATCGTCGTCTACCTCGCCTCTGAAAAGCAATAAAACGGTTGCGTATCGCACAAGGACGCTTTCGCGTCTAGTTTGCCGTTCGTGCCCGGGCCACAGCCTGCTCAGCCTGCCACAGATGCCGGCGTTGATGCGCCGCATTCACTACGAAGCTTGACCAGATGCTGTAACGAATCCGCGAATCGACGGGCGAGGCGATCTTCACCTGGTCGATGGCCCGCCCACGGCAGCGGCGAAGCGCGGCCACAATGCGCTCTTGCCTCTGCAGAAATCCATTCATCACTTCGTCAACCGTGCCGCATTCCATTGGCTGAAAAGGCGCGGGAGTGTTCGACCGTATACGCGCCGGCGGTTCCAGAATCCAGCAAAGGATCCGTCCCCAGAAGTCGGTCTGATAAGGAGCATTCATTTCCGCTTTCCGTGGACCGGCACAGGCAATCACCTGCTGCCATACCGGGAAATACGCATCCGCGCTCAGGCTCAGGTGCTGCAGGCATTCCACTGCCGACCAGGAGCCGGGTGCCGGCGGTCTCGAGCACAACTCAGGACCTGCCGAAGCTACGAGCGCCTGGAATCGGGCAGCAATCTCCGCGAATTGCGTTTGCAATTGGTCGAGGGTATTTGCACGCGCGGTCGCACTACCGATGCTTGCCGTGCGAGCTGTTCGCCCCCGTCCACCCTCCAGTGGGTGTGCGACGCTGGCTTCAGTACCCGGATTATGTAGTGGCAACATAAACTTGATATCACTTAAGATGCAGCACATTCTCGGGGAGGCAGCATCGGAATGCCAAGTTATGTCATCCTCCTGCGCGCCGTCAATGTCGGCGGATATGGGAGGCTCTCCATGGCCGACTTCAGGAAAACGCTATCCGACCTCGGATTTAAGAACATCGAGACGTATATCCAGAGCGGCAACGCCGTTGCAGACTCAAATCTTGCTGTTGAGAAGGTAGGTCCTTCCATAGCCCGCGCTCTGGAAAAACTCACAGGCGCTCCAGTCGACGTAATCGTCCGAACTCACGACCAGCTGGACAAATTGATTCGAGCAAACCCCTTCGCCGTAGAAGCCGCCGACGGAACACGCGTCCACGTCGCCTTCCTCTCAGCCCCGGCAGCGCCCACGGCCCGGGCCGAATTCGAACGCATCATCGAGAAGTATCCTGCCCGCCGCGACCGCTATCACCTCGCAAGCGATCACATCTACTTTCATTTCCCTGATGGCGCTGCCGACATCAAATTCACGGGCAAAGCCCTCGACAAAGCAATCGGTGCAGTCGGCACCGCTCGCAACTGGAACACCGTCGTCAAGCTCCACGCGATGTCAAAGCGCTAAGCGAACCTCGCCTCAACGCGCCGCCAACACTGCATCCGCGATCCGCGCCGCTTCTACTGCAGACCGGGCATCATGCACCCGGACGATAGACGCTCCGTGCAGAATTGCCGTCATCAGCGCTGCGATGCTCGCCGTCTCTCGCGCTTCCACCGGCGCCTGCTTCCCGCCGAATGAATCGGCCAGCGTATGTCCCAGAAAAGATTTCCGGGAAAGGCCCGCCAGCAGCGGCCGCTCGAGCTCCAGCAGCTCTCCCTGCCGCGCCAGCAGCACATAATTCTCATCGAACTTCTTGCCGAATCCATACCCCGGGTCGAGCACAATCGACTGCGCAGCAACCCCCGCGCGCATCGCTCCCTGCATGCTCTCCGTCAGTCCAGTTCTCACCGATTCCATCAAATCATCGGGCGCGAGTTTCTGCTGCGCTCGCCATTGGTCCGGACGTCCCCGCGTGTGCATCAGCACCAGGCCGCAACCAGACTCCGCGCAAACGCGTGCCATATCCGCGTCCCACGTAAATCCGCTCACATCGTTGACGATCTCCACTCCCACGCCAAAAGCTGCCTTTGCCGTTGCACTCTTGTACGTGTCCACTGAAATCACGGTTTCAGCTCTCGCCTTCAGAATCCCTTCGATCACGGGCAACAGCCGCCTCTGCTCCTCCTCCGCGCTCACCTTTGCCTCCCCGGCAGCACCAACCATCGCTCCCGGCCTCGTGCTCTCCGCGCCCAGATCGAGCAGGTCCGCTCCCTCTTCTATCAGTTCCAGCCCGCGTCTCACCGCCGCATCCCGATCCAGAAAATTCCCACCATCGCTGAACGAATCCGGCGTGATATTGACCACGCCCATCACCAGCGTCCGCCGCCCCAGTTCAAGCGTGCGCGATCGCAGCTTCCAGTGCGCGATCATGCGAGTCATAGCCATCTTTTACCGACCGTCCTCTACTGCAATGCTGTGCGGACCTCCTCATTCTATGAGCACGGCAACCACATCCGCCCTTTTGCTAAACTCCCTGCATGCTCCGTACACCGCGATGCTTCGCGCTGCTTCTGGCGCTGTCCCTCGTTCCGCCCGCTAGCCTCACCGCTCAGCGCCGCAGCCCCCGCCCCCCGGCACACGGGCCACTTCATCCAGGCCCCCCGAAGGGCGCAATCGTGGATCGCATTCAGGCGATTCTTGCCGATCCCGCTCTCAGGCAGACCGATTTCGGTATCAGCGTCACCACCCTCGACGGACAGAGTCTCTACGGATTGAACGAGGCCAGGCTCTTCACCCCCGCCTCGAACGCCAAACTCACCACTACCGCCGCCGCCTACGCCCTCCTGCCAGTCGACACCCTCACCTGGACCACGAACGTCGTCGCGAACGGCGAAATCGACTCCGCCGGCGTCCTCCACGGAGACATCCTCATCCTTGGTTCGGGCGACCCAACCATGAACGCCCATCACTATCCCTACCGGCCGCCAACTCCACCGGCAGCCACTCCGACCCCGGCAAATCCGCCTGCCAAATCTCCCACCGGCAAGCCGGAAGCAACACCGACTCCGCAGCAGATCGAAGCTGAGCCGCACGTGATGGAAGCCCTCGATCTACTCGCCCAGCAGGTCGTTCAAGTGGGCGTCCGCTCCGTCGAGGGAACCGTCGTTGGCGACGACAGCTATTACCTCAACGAGCCCTACGGAACCGCCTGGGCCTGGGACGATCTTCAGTGGGGCTATGGCGCGCCTATCTCCGCGCTCTCATTCGCCGATAACTCCATCGAACTCACCATCACTGCAGACCCCGAAAAACCCGGCTCCATGCTCGAACAGTGGACGCCCAGCGTGCAGTACTACACCCTGCAGAACAACATGGCTACCGCGCAACCCGGCGAGAAACCGCATCCCGGCCTCGAGCGCCGTCCCGGCGCGCTCCTTGTCCGCACCTGGGGCACCGCGCCACCGCAAGGCCTCCACGCTCCACTCGCCGTCGAAGATCCCGCCGAGTTCACCGCAGCCGCCTTCAAAGACGCGCTCCTCCATCGCGGAGTGATCGTCAAAGGCGATCCAGCCGCCGCGCACCGCCTCCCTGAAGGCACCGGCGACTTCATTGGCGAACGCTCCGAACCACTCAAACTGTTTCCGCTAAACCTCCAGACAATTGAAGCCCCGATCAACAACCGCCGTCTGCTTGCGCACCACACATCCGTCCCCGTCGCGCAGGACATCACCCTCACCAACAAGATCAGCCAGAACCTCCACGCCGAGCTTCTCCTCCGCATGCTTGGCAAGGCCTTCGCCAAAGACGGCAGCCTCGCGCAGGGCACGCGCGTCGTCCGCCAGTTCCTCATCGACACCGGGATCCCCGACTCGGACTTCTTCTTCTACGACGGCTCCGGCATGAGCATGGACGATCGCATCACTCCCCGCGCCTATACCCACCTGCTCTCCTATGCTTCACGTCAACCCTGGGGTGATGCGTGGAAGAAGAGCTTCCCCGTTGCAGGCGTAGACGGCTCGCTCTACACCCGCTTCAGAAATTCGCCGCTGAAAGGAAAGCTCTGGGCCAAAACCGGCACCCTCAACGAGACCAACGCCCTCTCCGGCTACCTGCAAGCCGCGAGCGGCAAAACCATCGCGTTCTCCATCCTCGTCAACGGCCACCGCCCCGGCAGCCAGGCCGACGTCCCCGCGATCGAAAGAATCTGCGAAGCCATCGCCGCGTCGGAATAGCCCGCAGCGCTTCCACTCATCTGCTCACTGTGCACCCTGCCGCACAAATAGCCGTGCCGCCAGCAGCGTCGAACCGCATCCCATCGCAACCAGCACGACCGCGCTCACCCACAGCTCGCTCAGTCCTGCGCCGCGCAGAATGATCCCGCGCAGAATCTGGATGTAATAAGTTGCAGGAATCAGGTGACTGATCGCCTGGAAGAACGGCGGCATGTTCTCGATCAGAAAGATGTAGCCCGACAGGAACACCGACGGCAGAATCGTTCCCATCGAGAGTTGAAACGCCTCCGCCTGCGTTCGCGCCCGCGTAGAAATCACCAGCCCAATCCCCAGCACTGTGAGCAGAAACGGAACTGAAAGAAAGAGCAGCAAAATCACGTTCCCATGCACCGGCACCAGGAACACCGTACGCATGACCAGCAGAATCGCGCATAACTCCCCGAACGTCAGAGCACCGTACGGGATCATCTTCCCCAGCATCAGCCCCAGCGGCGCAACCGGCGTCATCGTCAGTTGCTCCAGCGTCCCGCGTTCCCGCTCTCGCACTAGACTCAGCGCGATCATCAAAATCGCCATCACCTGCAGCAGAATCGCGATTAACCCCGGCACAAAGAAATTCGCCGATCGTGTCGCCGGGTTATATAGCACCGAAGGCCGAACCTCCACCGGCATCCCTCCGCCCGGCAGCACGCGCCCCAGCGATTCCTTCAGTGCGACACCCGTGGCTGTACTCATCGCTTGCCCCGCCACGCTCGAGTCCGATC
>Ga0068856_100005241_pt1 | contig 12793 bp, 12 predicted proteins | sample KBSCornC62_FD_66595 | JGI IMG/M metagenome (GOLD analysis project Ga0068856, IMG submission 66595) | Corn rhizosphere microbial communities from Kellogg Biological Station, Michigan, USA - KBS Corn C6-2 | ecosystem: Host-associated > Plants > Roots > Rhizosphere > Soil ...
ATCTCGATCCTTAGGTCTCGTATAGCCGTTAGACTGGTTCCCCAGTCTAAACTAGATTCCGCGTCCGGTTTCCACTCATAGCGTACATCGGATGACCGCTTTCGACCCAAAGCGGACATTGGCAGCCGTGCCTTTAAAGAGCTTCGGTAAAGCAAAGTCGGCAGGATGGTTCCCTATTATGATCCGGTCATTTCCACAGCGCGTGGTCAAATGCCGCGATCCAACTCGCTGTGAGCAGGAGCATGACGGCGAGAGTTCGAAGACTGATAACCCAGCCATTGCTTCGCCAGTCGGAGGGATGTGGTTGGATTTTGTGGCCCTGGTCGGACATGCCGTGCTCTCTGGCTGAGGGTCGTTCCCCATTTCAGAAAGTGCGGACCTCGGCTCCCCACGTCGCCGAGGTCCACTATTTCTGGGCAGTGCAGGGATGGGGGAGTGCCCAGGCCGGTCAGGCTACTTCTCTATATGACGGTCGGGCGCGGCGCATTCGGTACGCTTTAGTACCCCGGTGCATTTTGTTGGTACGCTTTTGCACCGACTGCTACTTGTGCGCTTGCGCGAGACACAGAACGCTGGCGATCGCCGTCGTCAAAGCAAGTGGGCCAACCGTCGGTCAGGGCGCTGCGCAACAGTGGGGCACCCAAAGTCGAATGCGCTTGACGGCGCTGTTCGCAAATCGATAGCGCCAATCTTGTCTTCGTCACGCCAAATCTCGGCTCGGACGAGTCCGTTCTTGAGCATTCTCTTCGCTTCGCTTTTCGCATCCACATCGGCCAGTGCGTGAAGGATCATCACGCACGAGAGAGACTCGTCGTCCCGGTAAAGATGAATGCGATATTCGCCACCAAACCCCATGCGGCGGAAAATATGGTCCTTGCATAAAAATGCACCAGGAAACTCGGTACGGTCTCGAACCGATGTTCCAATGTACGCTTTCGTACCGATCCCACTCCTGCAAGTACCTTCCGGCCACCTTGGAGGCGGCAAAGCGGGGAAAACCGCAAGAGCCACCTATACGTTGGCTTTACCACCTGAATGAGTGCTAATTCTCTTCATCGCCAGCAAACTAGCCTCGCGCACTGGCGCTTGAGAGACTTTAGGGATATCCAACAAAAACGGTGTCCGTGCTCCCGCTCTAACGGGAGATCACGATTATGGCACTGCGTAACCAGGTTCTTGCACGTCTGTCCGAAACCGATCTCGCGCTGCTTCAGCCGCACCTGAAGCCGTATGAACTCACATTTCGCCGCTCCATCGAAAAGCCGGGTAAGCCGATTGAATACGCGGTCTTTCCTGACGAAGGCATCGTCTCGGTCGTCGCCAACGGCATGAAGGGTGCAGAGGTCGAGGTCGGGATCATCGGCTATGACAGCATGACGGCGCAGAGCATCGTCATGGGTACGGATCGCTCACCCAATTCGACTTATGTGCAACTCGTCGGACGGGGCCAATGCATCAAGGTCGATGCCTTTCGCAAGGCCATCGACAGCAGCGGCACGCTACACAAGTCCCTGCTCGCGGTCGTGCAGTCCTTCATGACGCAAGCCTCTTCGACAGCTTTCGCCAACGGGCGCTCGACAATTGAAGTCAGACTGGCCCGCTGGTTGCTAATGGCGCATGACCGTGTGGCCGGTGATGCCATGTTCATCACCCATGAATTCCTGTCGGTGATGCTGGGAGTTAGGCGCGCCGGTGTGACAATGGCTCTGAACGACCTCGAATCCAGAAAATGCATTATCGCAAAGCGAGGAATCATCGCCGTGATGGATCGCAAGGCGTTGGAGACTTTGGCCGGCAGGACTTACGGCGTCGCTGAAGCTGAACAGGAACGCCTCACAGGCTGGAAGTCGGCAAAGAAATTGTAGCAACTGCCTCCCGGGTGACCGCTTTCCACCCAACGCGGTCATGCGTGCGACTGCTGCAATTGTGATTAAGTCTTGTTGCGTCTGGCATGGTTATCGAAGCGGTGACGGGCTGCGATCTCCCGTCCCACTGAGAATATTATCAGACGTTCGGATCCTCGACGTCGTGTGCATGACCCAACGCCTGTTTCAATTCCAAACTCAGCGCCGCGGGGTTAAGGACGACCTTTTCGGCGTAGACGTCCTTCACAGCTGAAATCGGAACGACGAAATCGCCGGCATTTTCGACATATATAACAATTTCCGGCTTCCCGCCGAGGTAGACTTGTCGTACTGCGCCGACCGCCTTGTCCCCGTCTTGGATGAAGACATCAAACCCTTTCTGAATCCGTTGCATCGTCCTGGCTACCCCTCTCATCTGCTCGCAAAGAGACGATACTTGATTGGGTAGAATCAATCCCAAACAATTCTGTCCGACCTTAGCATCGAATTGTCGACGCCGAGCGCATAGGGGCTCACCAAACTGTTCGGTCTGTGGTCCGTACCACGCTTCGGACAAGGCGACCCTGGCATTCGAGGGACAATCAACGAGTGGCACGAACTGACGACAAATGTTTTAATTGTCGTCGCTTTTGTTCACTCTGCCGCAGCGCTTGTCCACCAATACGTTTGGCGGGATCGTGTTCTCGACCGCATGAAGTCCTAGTCGGGTTTCACACGCGCAACATGCGATGTCGCATCGTGTGCGAGCGCCGGAGCCGTAATCGCGAAAGCTGGCGGAGCTGCAACAACGAATCTCCGGTGACAGCAAAATATCTCACCAAGTGTCCCTTGAAATTGATTTTGCTCAAGCAAGATCGCTGGGCGCGGCTCATAATTAAGGGAAGATAAGAGGGCCGTGCGGCGCTGGCGCGCGTTTTCTGGGCCCGCAAGGACGGGAGACGACACCTGGCCGATAGCCCGAACCGAAGCCGACGAAACGTGGAGGCGAACCCAGCCGCCGCCACTGACGGATATGGCACGTGGCGGGCCGGCTACGGGGTTATCCAGCATTCGGCTGAGACACAGGCGCGCGTTGCGGGGCTGATCGAAAGGTTGATCGGAACCGGCGGCGATTCACACAAACGGTCGATATTGATCGAACAGTTTATCGCAGCCGATAGATTGGCGAGTGCAGTTATGTGGCTGGTCGTCCATATGACCTACGCAGAGAGCGTCGATTTTTCGGGCCATCCTCTGAAAGCCAACGATTTCAAGTTAGTCCCCGAAGGTCATACCGGGGGTTCGCTCAACATGGCAGTGGCATACGTGGGATACCTGCTTGCAAATGCGATAAGCGGAAAGACGCGTGCCTGGGTCATGGGACAAGGACACTGCGTTGCCGCGATCGAGGCGACAAATGTTCTCACTCGCAACTTATTGCCGGAACAGGCACGACGTTATGCCTGCTCGAACGACGGGCTGACACGGCTGGTGCGCGACTTTTATTCGTATGCCATCACCCCGGACGGCAGACCAGCGGTTCCAATTGGCAGCCATGTGAACGCGCAGACTGGTGGAGGAATCCTTGAGGGCGGTTATCTCGGTTTTGCGGAAACCGAATATGTCCACATGCCGCTCAAAGGCGAGAGCCTTGTCGCGTTTCTGAGCGACGGCGCCTTCGAGGAACAACGCGGCGGTGACTGGTCCCCGCGCTGGTGGCGCGCATCCGACAGTGGGCTCGTGACGCCGATCATGATCCTAAACGGCCGCCGCATCGAGGAACGATCCGAGATCGAGCAGGAAGGTGGCGCCTACTGGCTGCACGAGCACCTGAAAACGAGCGGCTTTGATCCTCTCGAAATCGATGGTCGCGATCCCGCGGCCTTTGCGTGGGCAATCCTGGAGATGGAGGAGCGCCTATCTGCAGCGGCCCGCCGCATTGAACGTGGCGAAGCAAGCTATCCGGCGCCCTTGCCGTATGCGATTGCGAAAACCACAAAGGGTTACGGCTTTCCAGGCGCCGGAACGAACCGGGCGCACAACCTGCCGCTCATGGGAAATCCGCGCACTAGTGAGGAAGCGCTCGCGGAATTCAACGATGGGGCAAAGCGGCTGTTTGTCCCTTTGGATGAGTTAAATCGGGCGATCGAAGTGCTCGCGACGCACAAGAGCCAGAAACGGCCATTGGAACGCGATCACGCGCTCGCGCGACGTGACATCGAGGTGCCTGCACTGCCCGAACCAGAGTGGCTCGCGACGCAGGGCGAATCTTCGCCGATGGATGCGATCGATGCCTATTTCATGCGGATCGTCGACGCCAATCCACAGCTACGTCCGCGCGTGGGCAATCCCGACGAGCTCAAAAGTAACCACATGGGCCGCACGCTCGCCGCACTCAAGCATCGGGTGAATCGTCCTGAAGCGGAGTGCGACGAAGCCGTCGATGGCGCGGTGATCACGGCCCTCAATGAAGAGGCAGTGATCGGCGCAGCGCTTGGCAACAAGGGCGGCATCAATCTTGCCGTCAGTTATGAGGCCTTTGCCGTCAAGATGCTGGGCGCACTTCGCCAGGAGATCATCTTCGCGCGTCACCAGAGGGAAACGGGACGCGCGCCCAAGTGGCTCGGGATTCCGTTGATCGTTAGTTCGCACACCTGGGAAAACGGCAAGAATGAGCAGTCGCATCAGGATCCAACCATCGGCGAAGCGCTGCTCGGCGAGATGTCCGATGTTTCGCGGGTGCTTTTTCCGGTCGATGGGAATTCCGCAATGGAATCACTGCGCAGCATCTACGCGATGCATGGTGTCATCGGTTGCCTCGTTACGCCAAAACGCGCAGTCCGAAACGTCCTTTCGCCTACACAGGCGCAGGAGAGCCTATTACGCGGAGCGGTCACGCTTGCTGCGCCAGCGAGTGCCACAATCCAGCTCATCGCTATCGGCGCTTATCAGCTCATCGAGGTATTGCGTGCGCAAACACGGCTTTCGCAGCACGGCATTACGAGCAAGATCACGGCCGTCATTGAACCGGGGCGGCTCCGCGAACCTCGTGACGAGCTTGAAGCCCGTTATGTGCTTTCCGATCAGGAGATTGAGGCGCTGTTTCCACCGAGCTTGCCGCGCCTCCTGATGACGCATACTCGTCCCGAGGCGATGACGGGTGTCCTGCGCAGGCTTGACGGCGGCCGCTCGCGATTCTGTGCGTTGGGCTATCGCAATCGTGGTGGCACCCTCGACGTGAATGGGATGCTGTTCGCCAATCGGTGCACATGGGCTCATCTCGTGCAGGAATCAGTGGCGCTTCTCGGCCGCCAACGTAGGGATGTTCTGAGCGGCCCGGAGCAGGCCGCACTTGACGGCCGAGGCGATCCGAGAATTCTCTTTCAATAAGCGTGTTGTGGCGCACGGGGGCGCCCGGGTCATGCCAACAGTATATTTTCGGTTCTAGTGTTAACCCTCTTCGACTGACGTCAGGAGAGGTTGATCGAGCGGAGTCTTAGCGCATTGCCAATAACACTCACCGATGACAGAGCCATGGCAGCCGCTGCGATGACCGGCGAAAGCAAAATGCCGAATGTCGGATACAACACGCCAGCGGCGACTGGCACTCCGACCGCGTTGTAGATGAAGGCAAAGAACAGATTCTGGCGGATATTGCGCATGGTACCGAGTGAAAGAGTTCGTGCCCGCACGATTCCCATGAGGTCCCCCTTGAGCAGTGTGACGCCGGCGCTTTCCATCGCCACGTCTGTGCCGGAGCCCATCGCAATTCCGACATCGGCCGCGGCGAGCGCCGGCGCGTCGTTCACGCCGTCGCCCGCCATCGCCACGATCCTGCCCTGACTCTTGAACTTCGCGACCACGGCGCTCTTCTGATCGGGAAGGATCTCCGCCTCGGCTTCCTGAATGCCGAGTTGTTTGGCGACGGCGGTCGCGGTGGTGCGGTTGTCGCCGGTCAGCATGACAACGCGGACGCCGTCGCGGGACAGAGCCGCGAGCGCGGCCGGCGTCGTTTGCTTGATGGCGTCCGCGATGGCGAATACACCCGCGAGCGTCTTATCGATCGAGACAAAAATTGCGGTTGCACCTTGGCGGCGGAGCTCATCAGCCCGGCTCGCAAGTGCCGACACGTCGATCTGCTGATCGCCGAAGAATGCTGCATTGCCAAGCATGACCCTTTTGCCATCGACGGTGCCTATGGCGCCTTTGCCCGACGGCGAGTCGAAGCCATCAACCCTTGGGATCATGATTTTCCGAGCCTCAGCCGCGGCAACGATCGCTACCGCCAGTGGATGCTCGCTGGCGCGTTCGACGCCCGCCGCCAGACGCAGAAGATCGCGCTCGTACCAGCCATCATGCGCCACGATGGAAATCACCGAGGGCTTTCCCTCGGTAAGCGTGCCCGTCTTGTCGACCACGAGTGTGTCCACGCGCTCCATGTGTTCAAGCGCTTCGGCGTTCCTGACAAGAACGCCCGCCTGCGCGCCGCGGCCAACTCCGACCATGATGGACATCGGCGTCGCGAGACCGAGCGCACAGGGGCAGGCAATAATCAGAACCGTTACCGCCGCGACCAGTGCATAAGCAAAGCGCGGTTCGGGTCCCCAGATCATCCAGGCCACGAACGCCAGCACCGCCACCGCAACCACGGCCGGTACGAACCACGACGACACGCGGTCAGCGAGACGCTGAATCGGCGCGCGGCTGCGTTGAGCCTCGGCCACCATGTGGACAATGCGCGCAAGCATCGAATCGCGGCCGACCTTCTCCGCGGCGATCACGAGCGTACCGGATCGGTTGATCGTGCCGCCGATTACCTTTGCGCCCACCTCCTTGGTCACAGGCATGGACTCGCCTGTCACCATCGACTCGTCGACTGAAGAGCGGCCTTGCGTCACCACGCCATCGACCGCGACCTTTTCGCCGGGACGCACGCGCACTTGATCGCCGACGACGATCTGTTCCAGAGGCACTTCTTCCTCGCCGCCGTCGGATCTCAAGCGGCGCGCAGTCTTGGGTGCCAGATCGAGGAGTGCTCGAATGGCGCCGGATGTGTTCTCGCGCGCCTTGAGTTCAAGCACTTGGCCCAGCAACACCAGGACAGTGATGATAGCCGCGGCTTCGTAGTATACGGCGACCGTGCCGTGAGCCGAGCGAAATTCCGCTGGGAAGACGCTAGGCAAAGCAGACGCGACCAAACTGTAGGTCCAGGCAACGCCAGTGCCGAGCGCGATCAGTGTGAACATGTTGAGGTTGCGCGAGACGAGCGACCCCCAGGCACGCTCGAAGAACGGCCAACCCGCCCATACCACAACCGGTGTCGCGAGCGCGAACTGAATCCACACTGAAACTTGTGGCGCGATCAAACGGTCGATCCTGAGAAGCTCACTGAACATGCCGAGTGCGACGACCGGCACAGAGAGAGCAAGACCAATCCAAAAGCGCCGCGTCATATCCGCGAGTTCGGGATTGGATCCCACCTCTCCGGCGGCAATCAGGGGCTCGAGCGCCATGCCGCAGATCGGGCAGGAGCCCGGGCCGATCTGCCGGATCTGCGGATGCATCGGACAAGTGTAGATGGTCCCCGCCGTTGTCGCGGACGGTACTGGGGCTGGCTTGGGTTTGAGATACGTCGCCGGCGCCGCCATGAACTTCGCTCGGCAGCCGGCGGAGCAGAAATAGTAAGTCTTCCCGTCCAGCTCGTGGCGGTGTGGCGTTTTATTTGAATCGACCGTCATCCCACATACCCGGTCCTTGACCACAGGTACTTGATGGACGCTCGCGGTCGGGTTTCTCATGGATGCTGTCACCTTCTCGGCCTCCGACGCATTGTCGGGCCCAGTTCAAAGGTTTGTGCCGGTGCGACATATTTGGGTATGCGGCAATACCTTTTTTGATCGGGCTCAATGATCCACCCTGTCCTAGCGCCATGCTGGGAAGGTTTTCAAGGATAGTCCGACATGGCCAAACAGTTCGGTCAAATCATCAAAGACGTCGATGCGTATGCCGTCGAATTGAGAGGTTTGATCCCAGACGTCTTCAAAGCGTTCGGCGAAATCAGCCGCGCCGCGCAAAGGCCTGGAGCGCTCGATCGCAAAACCAAGGAACTCATCGCTTTGGCGATTGCGGTCGGCGGACGCTGTGATGCCTGTATCGCGTATCATGCACGGGGCGCCGGTAAGGCAGGAGCGAGCCGACAAGAGATCGCTGAAGCATTGGCAGTGGCGATACAGATGGGCGGTGGGCCGGCTGTCAATTCTGCGACGGACGCGTTGCGCGCCTTTGACGAATTTATCCCGATGGAGAGTCATGCGATTGCCTCCTGAGATCGCGTTCACCACCAGGAAAGGTGCCCTGCCCTTACAGAGAAGAGACGACTATGCACCGCTCAAATCAAAAGGAGGAGCCATGACTTTCAATAGAATCCTGATCGCTGTGGATGACGAACCGGTTGCGGCGCATGCCGTCGAGATCGGTATCGCTTTGGCGCATTCTTTGCACGCGAATGCGGCGCTCATTCATGTGATGGAACGACCGGTACCCGTTGGCGCGGACATTGGCGTCCCGCCCGCAGAACTGGGTTCCCACACACGATCGGAAGGCCGCAGATTGCTCAGCGGCGTACGACACCGCTTATCGTTAAGACCTGTAGTCCAAGAATTTCTTGAGAGCGGTAACCCGTCCGCCGAAATTGTCAAAGCAGCAAAGACCTGGCCTGCCGACCTAATCGTGGTCGGAAGTCACGGTCGAGGTGGCATGGAACGCATATTTATGGGAAGCGTTGCGGAGTTGGTGATGCGCCACGCACCGTGTCCGGTCCTAGTTGTCAGAGCTCCAGTATAAAGGCCGTCGCAAAGACGTCGGCTTGGAAAATCCGACGCACTCGGTGCTCGCTAACAAAAAGCAGATGGGGAACTCATCCACCACACATTCAGTATGAGAAGAGTACGGGCACAGGGGGATGACGCAAGATGCTGCGCGTTGCGCCTCCGAGGACGAACTCCACTAAGCGCGAGTGTCCGAATGCACCCATGACAAGCATATCGGCGTGATTGCCAATAACATAGTCTTCAATTGCCTTGCCTGCTGCGCGACCATCGGCATCCACTCGCTCCAGCGTTGTATCGATTCCGTGAATTCTCAGGTGTTGCTCTAACCCCTCGCTCAACCTTTCCGCCGCAATTGACTTCTCATTGACGATCGTGAACACGCGAACTGACTTTGCTTTGGATAGAATCGGAATTGAATCCGCCAGGGCTCTAGCGGCCGAACGGCTGAAGTCCCAGGCAACAGCAATTGTGTCGAGGGCGGCCGACTTCGGTTTCTGACTTGCCAGAGTGGGCAACAGAATGGTCGGGCGACCTGATCCAAAGATCACGCCTTCTGTATAGAGTTCGTCCAAGCCGATCGGATCGGGTGGCGCGAGAAAGGTCACATCATGCAAGCGTGCACGTTCATTGATCGCGTCGGGTAAAGGAAATACGGGCGCTGGTTCCAGAATTTTTTCTTGAAATACATCTCTCCTCCTTGCGGAACTTTCGAAGTACTGAAGCAAGCGGCTGGACTCGCTCTTACTTCTTTGAACGGCTTCGTCTATCAATGAGGGGACGTTGATCAGCCGCTCGCCAAACGAATGCATCGGACCGATGCGGTTGCGATTCAACTCAAATACGATGGCCGAGAGGCGTGCGCCCAACATTTTCGAGAAATCGATAGCTTGATCGACAATGTAGGTTGGCGTGGCATCCGGGAAACTGGATAGGACCAACAGGGCGTCTCTTATTTCGCTCATGACATGGCTCCCTAACAAAGATCATGAAAAAGCGAAGGTATCAGTTGCAGGAAATCATGACATAGTCGTTCTGCAGGATGGTGCGGTAGCGACGCGCGTCTGCACCTGCGGCCATGCTGCGTTCATCGACAAGATGATAGCCCCTTGGGCAAAGGCGGCGCGCCAGGTGGGCGCAGTCGCGTTTCGTGACAGCAAGGCCGTTGCAGTTCATGACATAGGCGGGCTTGCCCTCCGGCCCACGGATCTGCGTGAACGACACGGCGCAGGAAGCGGACAGCAGTGACGCAGCACCCAGCGCGATGAGTATCCGCGTCCGCTGTCCGTACCGATATGCGATAGTCATCAATCGTTGGCGAGATAGGAGACCAGCGCTTCGATCTGGCTGTCGGTCATGTCCTTGCTTTCGACATGCATCACGTCGCTTTCGCGCAAGGACGAGCGGAACGCCTCGAGCTGCTTCTTCAAATAGTCTGCGTGCTGGCCGGCGAGCCGCGGGAAAACGCCGTTCCCTTCCGCATGCTCGCCGTGACAGGACTGGCACGGCGGCATGTTCTGAGCGGGAGCACCGTTGGCGAAGAGCGCGGCGCCTTGCGCGGCAAGTGCGCCGCCTTTTTGCGGAATGGTCGGTGCCTGGCTTGCATAGTATTGGGCGAGCGCGGCGATGGTCTTGTCGTCCAATTGCGAAGCCATGCCCCACATATAGGCTCTGGCGTGCGGATCGGAGCGGCTGTGGCTGCGGAAATTGTTGAGCTGGGCAGCGATGTAGTCGGCCTGCTGCCCATTCAGGCGCGGAAACGTCGACGATACGCTATTGCCGAGGGCGCCGTGGCAACTCTGGCACGTCGAGGTGGCGATACCTTCGGCTGAAGCAGCCGGGCTATTGTCGGCGGCCGTGGCGCAGGGAGCGCCGAAGATGGCGGTGGCGAACACAGTGACGAAAAGCTTTTTCACGGCTTATCCCCTCCGCTCCTAGAACGCGACCCATAGATATCCGAACAGAAGATCGTTGTCCGACGCATTGCGCCCGAGGCCGTCATAGTTCGACGTTGCGCCGTCAAACTTGATATAGGCGGTGTATTGCAGCCCCAATTTGACGTTCAGCCAAGGCAGGTAGTCGATCTCGAACAAGCCCCACGTGCTGTTCGGGCTGCCGTTGATCGTGCCGAAATAGATCGGATCGTTCGAACCATTGACGCCGAAGAAGCCGAATGTGGCGCCGAGCTTGCGATGCCAGAAATAGCTGGCGACCACATTGTAGCTGTCGAGATTGTCGCTTGGGTTGGTAGACAGGTCCTCGGCAAAGCTGGCCGACAAGTCCTGGTGTTCGTGTATCCAGGCCGCCGTCAGCGAGATTTGCGTCTCGTCATCCGTGTATTGATATTGGGTGTCGAAGCTCGCGTCGAGGAAGCGATCTGTCGGTGCATGCTGAAGCGAGCCGTTGATGGCGCCGCCGGCGGGCGTCGTCGGATTCTGCAACTCCGCATACATGCCGAACGTGCCGACCTCCAGCGAGTGATTGCCGAAGTCCCATTCATAGGCGAGACGCCAATAGGGCGCGACGCCGGAGATGACGTTGTTGTTCTGATCGCCATCGAACGCGACGGATGCGCCCTGCAGCGCGGAACGATAGACGCCGGCTTCGGCATAGAATGCCTGGTCGACGAAGGTGTAGGCCGAAAGCCCCGCTACGCCGCCACTCAGCGCGCCCTGGATCTGCGCGCCGGCAACCGGCGACTGCAGGGCCGGAGATGCGATGAACGGCTGGCCCCAGGCAGGAACGGTATTCCACAAATCCTGAACCGTTGGATTGTTGTTGAGACTGACGCCATAGATCACGGAATGGCCGTCGATCTTCGTCACATCGGCGAAGCGGATATCGGTGTTGTCGATGCCGAAGCTGCCCTCCTGATCGTCATAGGTGATCTGGATGAAGGCGCCGATATTGTCGGAAATGCGCCCTGCATAGAACAGGCTTGCCTGTTGTGGGAAGTCCGTCGATGCTTTGCTCGAGTTCTCGTCGTTTGCCTTGGCTTCCAGGCTCTGCGACGCCATCACCATCGCCGAGACGGGCGGTAAATCGCTCAGCGACAGTGTGCTGTGCGCGAGCTTATCGATGTCCTGAACCTTAAGCGTGTTGAACAGCGTGTAGCCGCTTGCCTTGAACGTCCGACCGAAGGCCGTAAGAGCTGGGAAAACGGTGTGACAGGCCTCACATGCCAATCCGGTCTGTCGCGCATAACTTGGAACAGCATTGGCACAGTTGGGGATTGTCAGCACGAATAACGCCAATCCCGAAACAGTTGCGCGAAATACAAATCCACGCGTCCACTGACCATTCATGCTGCCCCCCACGTTGCTCAATAACGAAGCGTCAACAATCTCCCCTGAATTAAGCCTTCTTAACCCAGAACCGGCACCAGCCGGCTGGACTGATCGTGCCCGCGACAAGCTTACAACCCGAGGGCGCCTGAAAGAGCGAGCAACCATCGCAGCGCTTCCCGTCTTTCGGTGTCGGCTGATAGCCCGCAGCCTGCTGGGTCATATTCCCCGCATCTGCGCGTTGCGGAGTGAGCGTTGTGGCAGCGAGGAGCGCCGCGCCGCCCATAGCGGCGCCCGCACCGCGCAACAATCTGCGTCGCGAAACGGCTAATTCGCGGACGTTGGGAAGTTCGAGCTCCGACTCATGTCTATCAATTGTCATCGCTGATTCCGTGCTCCAGCGGATTTCAAGCTTACAGAGTTTCGCGCGCGCATGCCAATTGCATTGATTGATATCAAGCCGGGGTGCTCTCGCGCTCCCAACTGAAGAGCCGATACCTCAGCCAGCTGATGGTTTGGAATCATCTCAGTTTCCGAAGTCCCACCCTTCACCTTCGGCGTAGCGCGACAGGACGTTTCGCGCAATAAGGATTCGATGGACCTCATCGGGCCCATCGGCGATGCGCAGTGTTCGGGCGCCCAGGTACATGCCGGCAAGCGGCGTGTCGCCCGACACACCCGCCGCCCCCCAAACCTGGATCGCGCGATCGACCACGCGCTGATAGGCCGCCGGTACGAATATCTTGATCGCAGAGATATCGGTTCGCGGATCGCCGCCGTCCTCCATCATTTCGGCGCAGCGAATCGTCATTAACCGCGCGGCCTGGATGTCGATGTA
>Ga0068856_100005245_pt1 | contig 12788 bp, 13 predicted proteins | sample KBSCornC62_FD_66595 | JGI IMG/M metagenome (GOLD analysis project Ga0068856, IMG submission 66595) | Corn rhizosphere microbial communities from Kellogg Biological Station, Michigan, USA - KBS Corn C6-2 | ecosystem: Host-associated > Plants > Roots > Rhizosphere > Soil ...
CGAGGTGCTCTCGATCGCGTTCGCCGGCCACGGCCAGCACCAGGACGCGGGCGCGAAGATCGTCCACGCGGCGCCGAACACGACGTCGAACATCTTCGCCAAGTCGATCTCCAAGGACGGCGGGCGCGGCTCCTACCGCGGGCTGCTCGAGGTGGCCAAGGGCGCCACGGGCGCGAAGTCCAAGGTCGTGTGCGACGCGCTGCTGCTCGACGAGCACTCGCGCTCGGACACCTACCCGACGATCCGCATCTCCGAGAACGACGCCAACGTCGGCCACGAGGCCACGGTGTCGAAGATCGGCGACGACCAGCTCTTCTACCTCCAGGCCCATGGCCTCAGCGAGGAGGAGGCGGGCAAGCTCATCGTCAACGGCTTCATCGAGCCCATCACCAAGGAGCTCCCGATGGAGTACGCGGTCGAGATGAACCGCCTCATCGAGCTCCAAATGGAAGGGTCGATTGGCTGATCTGACGGCCCGCGAGCGCCCCTGGCGGCGTCCTCGGGGGTGGGTCGTGCAGAGCACTGCCCCACCCCACTGCGTCCTTGCCAGGAACGCCCGCGACCTCGCCAGCTCATCCAATCACCCGGGTATCCCATGACGACGACTTCCACCGATCCCAGCTGGCTGGCGGCGCGCCGGGAGCGCGCCGCCGCTGCGAGTGCGGAGCTCGCGCTCCCCGACGCCACCGTGCCGGGGTGGGAGTTCACCGACCTCGGCGGGCTCGACCTCGACGCCTTCCCGCCCGCGCCGGCCGAGACCGCCGGCGGCGACGCGGTCTTCGACGACGTCGCCGTGCCCGACGGGGTCACCGCCATGCCGCTGGCCCAGGCCGTGGCCGAGCGCCCGGAGCTCGTCGAGCGCCACCTGGGTTCCGTCGTCTCCAGCGAGGGCGATCCGTTCGCCGCGCGCAACGACGCCGAGTGGACCAGCGGGCTGCTCGTGCACGTCGGCCCCGGCGTGGTCGCGGACGGGCCCGTGGTCGCGCGCGCGGTCCAGGCCGCGGCCGAGCGCGGCACCTACTGGCGCACGCTGATCGTGGTCGAGGAGGGCGCCCAGGCCGAGGTCTGGGAGCAGTACCTCTCGTCCGCCCCCGACCTCGGCGGCCTGTTCAACACCGTGACCGAGCTCGTCGTGGGGCCGGGCGCGCGGCTGCGCTACGTCAGCGCCCAGGCGTTGTCCGAGAAGGCGTGGATCTTCGGCACCCAGCGCGCCGAGGTCGACCGCGACGGCTCGCTCGAGTGGGTCGCGCTCGGGTTCGGGTCGGCGCGCGGCAAGGTGCGCATCGAGACCAACCTGGCCGGCCGGGGCTCGGAGGCCAAGGTCACCGGCGCCTACGTCGGCCGCGGCCGCCAGCACCTCGACTTCGACACCACGCAGGAGCACGCGGCGCCCAACACGACCAGCGACCTGGCCTTCCGGGGGCTGCTGGACGGGAGGTCCACGGCGGTGTGGCGCGGGATGATCCGCGTCGACCCCGGCGCTCAGCAGACCGACGCCTTCCAGGAGTCGCGCAACTTGTTGCTCTCCACGCGCGCCCACGCCGACGCCATCCCCGGCCTGGAGATCGAGGCCAACGACGTGCGCTGCACCCACGCGGCGGCGGTGGCCCAGATCGACCGCGAGCAGCTCTTCTACCTGCGCGCGCACGGCCTGGGCCTCAAGCAGGCCCAGCGCCTGGTCATCGAGGGCTTCCTGCAGGAGCTCGTGGAGCGCTTCCCCGCCGGCGCGCTGCACGACGCGCTCTCGGCGGCGCTGGAGCGCCGCCTCGGCGCGGTCCTCGGCGCCGCCTAGGCGCAGGCGATGGATCCCTGGGTCGAGGAGCACGCCGCCCACCTCGTCGCCCGCTTCGAGCGCGACACCGCCGCGCTCGTGGCGGTGTCCTCGCCCAGTGGCGACGTCGACGGCTTCGAGGAGTGCGCCGCCGTTGCGGTGGCGCTGGCGCCGGAGGAGGCGACGGTGGAGCGCCCGCCGTGCTCGTCGCCCGCCTACGCGCCCGACCTGCTGCTGCGCCTGCGCGGCACGCGCACCGACGGCCCGCGCGTGCTCCTGCTCGGCCACCTCGACACCGTCCACCACCACGAGCGCCACAAGCCGCTCGTGCGCGACGGCGACAAGCTGCACGGCTCGGGCACGGTGGACATGAAGGGCGGCGACGTGTTCGCGCTCGGCATCCTGCACGCGCTGGTCGAGCGCCGGTCCGAGTTCGCCGAGGTGGCGTGCCTGCTCGTGGCCGACGAGGAGTGGCGCACGACGCCGTTCGTGCACGTCGAGGCCTTCGCGGGCTGGGACGCGTGCCTGTGCTTCGAGGCCGGGCAGCTGCTCGGCGGCGAGGAGGCGCTGATCGTGCGGCGCAAGGGCGCCGGCACCGTGCGCGTGCTCGCCCACGGCCGCGCGGCGCACTCCGGCTCGGCCCCCGACCGCGGGCGCAACGCGCTGCTGGCGCTGAGCGCCGCCGCCCAGGCCGTGGCCGGCTGCCACGACCCCGACGGGCCCGACCGCCTGACCGCGGTGCCGACGGTGATGACCAGCGGCGACGCGTTCAACGTCGTGCCCGCCGCCGGCGAGCTCTTGTGCGACGTGCGCAGCGACCGCCTGGCGGCGATCGAGTCGGTGGGCGAGGCGGTGCCGCCCGAGCTCGACGGCGTGCGACTGGAGGTCGAGCTGGTGCGGCGCTGGCCCCCCATGGACTCGCGCGCGACGACCGGGGCGCTGCTCGAGGGGAGCGCGAAGGCCGCCGGTCGCCCCGTGGTGCCGTCGGGGCGCGGCGGTGCCAGCGACGCGAGCCACTTCGCCCCGGTCATCCCGGTCACCGTGGACGGGCTCGGCCCGCGCGGGGGCGCAGCGCACAACCCAGGCGAGCACGTGCTCATCGCCTCGGTGCAGCCGCGGGCGGAGGTCGCGCTCGCGACCACGCTCGCCGCCCTGCAGAGGTGAGCGACCCGGAGCTCGTCCGGGCCGTTCGCCGCGCCACGGCGCGGTTCGCCACCGGCATCGTGCTGCTGACCGCGCGCGACGCCAGCCTGAGCGACTGGGGCGTGACCGTCGGGGCGTTCCTGCCGCTTTCGGCCGAGCCGCCGCTGGTCGCGTTGGCGCTGCGGGCCGACGCGGGCTCGACGCCGCATTTCGCGGGCGCCGACCGGCTGGCGTTCTCGGTCCTCGGCGCCGAGCACGAGGAGCTCGCCCAGCGCTTCGCGTCCGGCCGCCCCGACCGCTTCGTGCTCGGCGGGACCGAGCGGCGGCCGTCGGGCCTGATGGTGGCCACCGGGGCGTTGGCCGTGCTCGAGGGACGCCCCGCCGAGGCGCTGCCGCGCGGCGACCACGTGCTGGTCGTGGTCGGCGTCGAGCAGGCCGAGGTGCGGGGCGGCGAGCCGCTCGTCTACTTCGAGGGCGACTACCGCTGGCTGCCCGCCGAGTCCTAGGCCCGTCGCACGGTGACGAGCACGTTGCGCTCGTTGCCGCCGCGCACGGTCTGCTCGCGCACGATCCCGACGCCGCGCCTGTAGCGCTTGTGGTCGATCACCCCCGGCTCGAGCGGGGTCCATTCCTGCGTGACGAGCGTGGTCGGCGACACGCTGAGCACCCGGAAGTGGTCCTCGGCGTGGCCGGAGTAGTACTCCTGGATTCCGCTGCCGCCAAGGTGTGGGTGGGCGGGCATGTATATGCCGGCACGCGCGCCGTTGACTCCCGCCCGCCACGTGCCCTCGGTGCTCGTGACCCGGCCGTGCGGGTCGAGTTCGGCGGTGTCCTCGCCGTAGTACCAGACGTTGCCGGCGCGGTCCTGGGCGTACCAGTCCGTAGTCCGCTCGGCCAGCCGGCCGCGCACGTAGAGCCGGTCGTCGACGGCGGTGGTGCGGACGCCCTGAATCATGCGCGTGGCGTTGGTCACCCGCACGACGTCTCGCGATGGCTTGCCGTCCTTGACCCCGGCATAGACGTAGGAGGTGCCAGGCCGTAGCGGGAACCAGGCGTTGTCGATGCGGCGGTGGCTCGCCGAGCCGCAGCCGGCGACAAGGGAGAGGGCGGCGAGCGCCGCGAGCAGCTTGGCCATGCGGGCGACCGTAGGGAGGGCGGATGAACCGTCGATGACGGTGCCCGTCGTTTCATGGTGGGTTCATCGGGCGCCCGCAACAATGAGGTCGATGCGCGTGCTGGTCGTCGAGGACGAGCCGCAGATGGCGCGGGTGATCCGTCGTTCGCTTGCGAAGGAGGGTCTCGCCGCCGACGTGGCGAACCGCGGGGAGGAGGCGGTCGCGATGACCCGCGGATGCGACTACGACGCGATCGTGCTCGACCTGATGCTGCCGGGCATGTCGGGCCTGACCGCCTGCCGGCGCATGCGCGAGCAGGGAGTGTGGGCGCCGGTGCTGATGCTCACAGCGCGTGAGTCGGTCGCCGACCGCGTGGCGGGCCTCGACAGCGGCGCTGACGACTACCTGGTCAAGCCGTTCGCGCTTGCCGAGCTGCACGCGCGCCTGCGCTCGCTCGCGCGACGCGGACGGCCCGAGCGCCCGGCCGTCCTCGTGGTCGGCGACCTGCGCCTCGACCCCGCGCTGCGGCGGGTGTGGCGTGTCGAGACCGAGATCGAGCTCTCGGCCAAGGAGTTCGCTCTGCTCGAGCTGCTCATGCGCCGGCCGGGCGAGGTGCTGACGCGCCTGGAGCTCATCGAGCACGCGTGGGACATCGCGTACGAGGCGCGTTCCAACGTCGTCGACGTCTACGTGCGTCGGCTCCGTGACAAGGTCGACCGCCCGTTCGGCTGCGCTTCGATCGAGACGGTGCGCGGCGCCGGGTACCGGATCCGGGGCCAGTGAGCCGGGTACCTATCCGCGTGCGCGTCGCCGCCGCCTTCGCGGTGGCGATGGCGCTCGTGCTCGCCGGGACGGGGCTGTTCCTGTACGCCCGCCTCGGCGACGACCTGGCGGCCGCGCTCGACCAGGACCTGCGCCTGCGCGCATCGGACCTGTCCGCCCTCGTCCGCGACCCCAACGGGTCGCTGGCCGGAGAGGCGCACGGAGCGCTGGTGGAGCGGGGCGAGAGCTTTGCCGAGCTCGTCACGCCGCAAGGGGTCGTGCTCGACTCCACCCCGCCGCTCGGGCACACGAGCCTGCTCGGCCCCGCCGACCTGCGTGCCGCTGTGCGGCGCGCAGCGTTCGTCGACCGGCGTTCCGTGCCCGGCCTCGACGAGGGGGCGCGGCTGCTGGCCACGCGGGTCGTGCGGGAGGGCCGGCGCCTCGTGCTCGTGGTCGGGGCCACGCGGGAGAACCGCGCCGAGGCGCTGCGCAGCCTGCGGACCGAGCTGCTGATCGCCGGCCCGATTGCGCTGCTGCTCGCGATCGGGATCGGGTATCTGCTCGCCGGCTCCGGGCTGCGCGCCGTCGAGACCATGCGCCGCCGCGCGGCGACCGTCTCCGCCGACCGGCCGGGCGAGCGCCTCCCGATCCCGCGCACCGGGGACGAGCTCGAGCGGCTGGGCGAGACGCTCAACGCCATGCTCGACCGGCTCGAAGCTGCGCTCGAGCGCGAGCGCGGGTTCGTGGCCGAGGCGGGCCACGAGCTGCGCACGCCGCTCGCGCTCCTGCGCGCCGAGCTCGACTTCGCGCTGCACCACGCCGAGACGCCCGAGGAGCGGTCCGAGGCGCTGCGGACAGCAAGCGACGAGACCGACCGGCTGGTGCAGCTGGCCGGCGACCTGCTGCTCATCGCCAGCGCCGACCAGGATCAGCTCGCGCTGCGGACCGAGCCGATGCCGGCTGCGGACGTGCTCGCGAGCGTCCGCAACCGCTTCGGCTGGCGGGCGGCAGCGGCGCGGCGTGCGCTGGTGGTCGATGCCCCCGGCGAGCTCGCGCTGGTCGCCGACCGCCTGCGTCTCGAGCAGGCGCTGTCGAACCTCGTCGAGAACGCGCTACGACACGGCGCGGGCACGGTCACGCTGCACGCCGCAGGCCGCGGGGCGGGGGTGGAACTGCGGGTCAGCGACGAGGGACCCGGCTTCCCGGCCGACGTCCTCCCGCGGGCCTTCCAGCGCTTCAGCCGCGGCTCCGAGAGCCGCACGACGGGCGGCGCCGGGCTCGGGCTCGCGATCGTCGACACGATCGCCCGCGCGCATGACGGCAGCGCGCGGGCCGCGAACGCGCCCGGCGGCGGCGCCGAGGTGACGATCGTGCTGCCGGCGCCCGTCGCGGGGGAGGTCGGCGCTCAGCCTGACGGACGTAGGAAGGCCGCTAGTGCGCGGTTGAACAGGTCCGCGCGCTCCCATTGCAGGAAGTGGCCGGCGCCGGGCACGACGAACGGGCCGATGGGGTCGTCGAAGGCCCGCTCCATCAGGGCGGGGAACGCGCGTGAGACCACATGGTCCTCGGGGCCGTAGAGGATCAGCGTGGGGAGGGGGTTGCGCTCGAACAGGCGCGGCGGCTCGGTCAGCGGGCGCGTGCCCAGCGTGCTCTCGTACAGGCCGAACGAGGCGCGCAGCTTGTCGGCGGCCGCGAACGGCTCGGTCATGAAGTCGATCGCCGCGCGGTCAAACGTGCCCGGCGCGGCCCAGAAGCGCGAACCGTAGAACTGGGCCACGTAGCGGCGGCGCTCCTCGGGCGTGCGCAGCTCGGCGGCCAGCGCGTCGGCGTCGCGGCCCTGGCGGCGGAAGTAGTCGGTGGCCTGGCGCATCGCGGGCGTGGGCTCGAAGCGCTCGAGCACGGGCGGAATGGTGTTGAACAGGCACTGGCGTTCGATCAGGCCCGCGAAGCGCAGGCCCATGTCCTCGATGATCACCCCGCCGAAGTCGCCGCCGGCGGCCGCGATGCGCTCGTGGCCGAGCACCCCGGTGACCAGCGCGTGCAGGTCGAGCGCGCTGGCCACGGTGTCGTAGCGGTCGTCGGGCGCGAGGCCGCTGTCCCCGAACCCGCGCAGGTCGGGGACGATGACCTCGAAGCCGGCCGCCGCCAGCGGCGCGATATTGCGCCACCAGATCCGCCGCGTCTCCGGCCACCCGTGCAGGAGCAGCAGCGGCGCGCCGCCGGCGCCTTCGCGGACGTAGGCGAGCTCGAGCCCGTCGCGGACGGTCGCGCGCGCGACCGCGAACGCGCCCGGGTCGAGCTCGCTCAAGCGGCGGGCTGGGCGTTCTTGATGACCGCGAAGACGGCGCCCTGTGGATCGACGAGGACGGCGAAGCGCCCGACATCGGGAATGTCGCTCGGAGGCCTCATGACCGTGCCGCCGAGCTCGGTGGCCCGCTGCGCGGTCGCATCGGTGTCGTCGACGGCGAAGTAGACCGCCCAGTAGGAGGGCACCTCGGCCGGGAACTCGTCGCCCATCGGCATCCCGCCGGCCACCATCTCGTCGCCGACCTTCCAGAGCGTGTACTTCATGCCCAAGAAGTCCTGCTCGTCCGCGGTCCAGCCGAGGGCGGCGGGGTAGAACGCGTGGGCGGCGCCGATGTCGCGCGTGAGCAGCTCGTTCCAGGTGAACGCGCCGGGCTCGTTGACGATGCCCGCGCCGGGGAACTGGATGGGCTGCCACGCGCCGAGGGCGGCGCCCTGGGGGTCGAGGAAGACCGTCATGCGCCCGAGCTCCATCACGTCCATCGGCTCGGCCACGACCTGGCCGCCATTGGCCTTGACCTTCTCGGCCACGCCGTCGGCGGCGTCGGTGGACACGTAGGTGGTCCAGGCCACCGGCTGCTGGTCGGACATCAGCGGCGAGAGGCCGGCGACGGGGCGGTCGCGCAGCATGGCCAGGCGGTAGCCGCCGGTGTCGGGCATCGATTCGGCCACGTTCCAGCCGAACAGGCCCTCGTAGAAGGGAACGCCGGCGTCGAGGTCGGAGCTCCCGAGCTCCACCCAGCACGGGGTTCCGGGGGAATAGCTGTCTCGTTCGGGCATGTTCTGCACGCTACTAATCTCCGAACGTGCCCGCACGGCGATACGGAGCCCCACCGCAGATCGACGCGCAGCGCCTCGGCGACTACCTCGAGGTGATGACGAAGTCCGTGTTCCAGGCGGGCATGAGCTGGGACGTGGTCAACGCGAAGTGGCCCGGGTTCCAGAAGGCATTCGACGGCTTCGACGCCGAGCGAGTGGCCGAATACACGCCCGACGACATCGACCGCCTGGCCGCCGACAAGGACATCATCCGCAACGTGCGCAAGATCGAGGCCACGGTGCGCAACGCCCAGACGATGTGCGAGCTCGAGGCCGAGTACGGCTCGTTCCGCGACTACCTGCAGTCGCACGGCGACTTCGAGGCCACCGTGAAGGACCTGCGCAAGCGCTTCTCGTTCCTGGGCGACTTCGGCGCGTACGTCTTCCTGTACATCGTCAAGGAGCCGGTGCCCGACTACCACGCCTTCCGGGCCTCGCGCGGGGAGCCGAACAAGTGAGCGAGCGTTACGACCCGGGCGAGATCGAGCCGCGCTGGCAGGCGCTGTGGGAGCGCGAGCGCACGTGGGAGGTCACCAACGAGCCCGAGGGCGACAAGTACTACGTGCTCGAGATGCTTCCCTATCCGAGCGGCGAGCCGCACATGGGGCACCTCAAGGTCTACTCGATCGGCGACGCGGTGGCCCACTACCGGCGCCGCACCGGGCACCACGTGCTGCACCCGATGGGCTACGACGCGTTCGGGCTTCCGGCCGAGAACCACGCCATCAAGACCGGCGAGCACCCGCGCGTCTCCACCGACCGCTCCATCGCCGCGTTCCAGGCGGCGTTCCGGCGCTGGGGCATCTCGATCGACTGGTCGCGCGAGTTCGGCACCCACGAGCCCCGCTACTACCGCTGGACCCAGTGGATCTTCCTGAAGCTGTTCGAGCACGGGCTCGCCTACCGCAAGGAGGCGGCGGTCAACTGGTGCCCCAACGACGCGACCGTGCTCGCCAACGAGCAGGTGATCGACGGGCGCTGCGAGCGCTGCGGCACGCCGGTCGAGGTGCGCCAGCTCGAGCAGTGGTTCTTCCGCATCACCGACTACGCCGACCGGCTGCTCGAGGACCTGCAGACGATCGAGTGGCCGCCGCACGTCAAGACGATGCAGCGCAACTGGATCGGGCGCTCGGAGGGCGCCGAGGTCGTGTTTCGCTGCGAGGAGCTGGGGATCGACTACCCGGTGTTCACGACGCGGCCGGACACGCTGTTCGGGGCGACGTTCTTCGTCATGGCGCCGGAGCATCCCGACGTGTTTCGGCTGGCGGCGGGGACCGAGCACGAGGAGGAGGTCCACCGCTACGTCAACCATGCGCTGAACGAGACCGCCGACGTGCGCAGCGACGCCGACCGCCGGAAGACCGGCGTCCCGCTCGGGCGCACGGTCGTCAACCCGGTCAACGGCGAGGCGATCCCGATGTTCGTCTCCGACTACGTGCTCATGGAGTACGGGACCGGGGCGTTGATGGCGGTGCCGGCGCACGACGAACGCGACTACGACTTCGCGCAGGCCTTCGGGCTGGAGATCCGCCGGGTCATCGACCGGGGCGGCGAGGACGACGACCTGCCGCACACGGGCGACGGCGTGCTGGTCAACTCCGGTGCATTCGACGGGCTGCCCAACGAGGCGGCCAAGGGCGAGATCGTCGCGTGGCTGGAGGCGCGCGGCGCCGGCCACGCGTCGGTCAACTACCGGCTGCGCGACTGGCTGCTGTCGCGCCAGCGCTACTGGGGCTGCCCGATCCCGATCGTCTACTGCGACGAGTGCGGGATCCAGCCGGTGCCGGAGTCCGAGCTGCCGGTGGTCCTCCCCGACGTCAAGGACTACGCGCCGCAGGGGCGCTCGCCCCTTTCCGCGGCCGAGGCCTGGGTCAACACGACGTGCCCGGCCTGCGGCGGCGCGGCGCTGCGCGAGACCGACACGATGGACACCTTCGTCGACTCGTCGTGGTACTTCGTGCGCTACTGCGACGCGCTGAACGACGAGGCGGCGTGGGATCCGGAGGCCGTGCGCTGGTGGATGCCGGTGGACCAGTACATCGGCGGCATCGAGCACGCGATCCTGCACCTGCTCTACGCGCGGTTCTTCATGAAGGCGCTGACCGACCTCGGGCATCTCGAGGTCAACGAGCCGTTCGCGCGCCTGTTCACCCTGGGCATGATCACCCGCGACGGGGCCAAGATGTCCAAGTCGCGCGGCAACGTGATCTCGCCGATGCCGATCGTCGACCGCTACGGAGCCGACACCGCGCGGGCCTACTCGCTGTTCATCGGCCCGCCCGACCAGGACGCGGACTGGTCCGACGAGGGCGTCGAGGGCGTGTACCGGTTCCTGCGGCGCCTGTGGCAGATCGGGGCCGACGTGGCGGCCGAGGACTCGGGCTTCGCCGACCTGCCCGCCGCGCCCGAGGGCGCCGACCTCGAGCTCCTGCGCAAGGCGCACTGGGCCATCGCCAAGGTCACGAACGACATGGAGGACCGCTTCGCGTTCAACACCGCGATCGCCGCGGTCATGGAGCTGGTCAACTCCTGTTACGACGCGCGCCGGGCGGGCGCCGACCCGGGCGCGCTGCGCTTCGCCATCGGCACGGCCGCGTCGCTGATCTTCCCGTTCGCGCCGCACTGCGCGGCCGACGTGTACGACCGGCTGTTCGGCGAGCGCGTGTGGGAGGAGCCGTGGCCCGAGTCCGACCCGGCCTTCCTGGCCCGCGACACCTTCCAGCTCGTCTGCCAGGTCAACGGGAAGGTGCGCGACCGGCTCGAGGCCGACTCCGGCGCGTCGCAGGAGGAGCTGGCGGCGCTGTGCCGCCAGGCCCCCAACGTGCGGGCGCACGTGGACGGGCGCGTGGTGGTCAAGGAGGTCGTCGTCCCGGGCAAGCTGGTCAACCTCGTGGTGCGCTGAGCGTGGCCGAGCAGCCGGTGCCCGTGGGCGAGGACGCGACGTGGTACCGGTGGTGACGGCGTACATCGGCATCTGCGGGGCCGGGATGCCGGCGGCGCGGCCGCAGGACCTGCGCGCCGCCGAGGAGGTGGGCCGCCTCGTCGCTCGCGCCAAGGGCATTCTGGTCTGCGGAGGGTTGGGCGGGGTCATGGAGGCTGCGTGTCGCGGGGCGCACGCCGCCGGCGGCATCACGGTCGGCCTCCTCCCGTCGCGCCACCGGTACACGGCGAACCCGTTCGTGACGGTGGCGATCCCGACCGGCATCGGCGAGCTGCGCAACGGCCTCGTGGTGCGCGCCGCCGACGCCGTCGTGGCGATCGGCGGCGAATGGGGGACGCTGTCCGAGATCGCGCTGGCGATCAAGAACGGCACGCCCGTCGTCGGTCTGGACACGTGGGATCTCGGCCGAGGCGAGATCGAGGTCGCGCCCGATCCGGCCGCCGCGGTCGCGCGGGCGTTCGAGCTCTCGCGCTAGGCCCCGGAGGCGAAGCGGCGGTCGAGCGCGTCCTGGTGCTCGGCCAGCGGGTCGTCGGTTTCGAGCACGCGGAAGGTGCAGCGGTCGTCGCCGAGCGACAGCAGCGTCGTCCGCTCCGAGCGCAGGCCGCTGACGGCGGGGTCGAGCGAGGTCATCCAGTTCGCGTCCCAGGCGCACAGCACGGTCGTGAGCAGGACGGCGTCGTGACGCGCGAAGAAGTCGCGAAAGAAGCAGCGGCCGACGCGCATCTCGAACGTCGCGGGATCGACGCGCTCGAAATCGATGTCGAAGTAGGTGCCATACATCGCGAAGTCCTTGCGGCAGGCCTTGTCAACGGCGCCGAGCTGATCGTCGCGCCGAGCCAGCGCCGCGACGGCGATGTCGAGCGACCGGCGCAGGATCGTGCCGAACACGTGCTGCAGGAAGAGCAGCGTGCGGCGCTTGTCGCCGTCGAAGAGCGGCAGCAGCTCCTCGTTGGCGGCCAGCACGACGGCCGAGACCGCGAGCATCCCCTGCGACGGCGGGTCGACGACCATGTCCTTGTCCTGCTCGGCGAGCTCGTTCGCGCTGGCGCGGATTGCGTCCACGATCTCGTCCTCGCGCCCGGGCGCGATCAGCTTGACGTACTCGCCGATGCCCTTGAGCAGCTCGTGCGGCATGACGCGGCCCATGAGCCAGCGGCCCTCCACGGCGAGGAGCTTGTCGCTCACAGCCACGGGGGGATTTGACACGAACCGCGCGTCTGCCGCAACCCGTCGCGCCCTACGTTCGCCCAATGCGCGACATCGCCAAGTCCCAGCTCGTCGTCTATGCGGCCGCGGCGATCGCCATCGCGCTCATCGGGGCGCGGTATCTGCGCGACGAGGGCGGTTCTGGCGCGGCCGCTGCGCGCTCCCCCGGCGCGCGTACGACCGCTTCCCACGGCGTCTCGGTGCGGGCGGCGGGCGACGCGCTGGTCGTCGTGCACGTGGCGGGGGCGGTGCGCCGGCCCGGCGTCTACCGCCTGCGCGCGAGCGACCGGGTGCAGGACGCGGTACGGCTGGCGGGCGGGGCGACGCGGCACGCGAACCTCGACGGGCTCAACCTCGCGGCCAAGCTCGAGGACGGGCGCCAGATCGTGGTGCCGGGAAAGGGAGCGCCCGCGGGAGGCGAGGCGGCTCCGCCGGAAGGCGCCGCGGCCGGTGCCGGCGGCCCAGCGCCGGCGCCGGTCAACCTCAACACCGCGACGGCCGAGCAGCTCGACGGCCTCGATGGCGTCGGGCCGACGACCGCGCAGAAGATCATCGCCTACCGCGCACAGCACGGCGGCTTCGGGTCGGTGAGCGAGCTCGACCGCATCCCCGGCATCGGCGCGAAGCGCATGGCGGCGCTGCGCGACCACGTGACGGTCTGATCGCCGCGAAGGCGCGCGCCTACCCGCGGCACCTGATCCTCGGAGCGCTGGTCGCCGGGCTCCTC
>Ga0068856_100005246_pt1 | contig 12785 bp, 10 predicted proteins | sample KBSCornC62_FD_66595 | JGI IMG/M metagenome (GOLD analysis project Ga0068856, IMG submission 66595) | Corn rhizosphere microbial communities from Kellogg Biological Station, Michigan, USA - KBS Corn C6-2 | ecosystem: Host-associated > Plants > Roots > Rhizosphere > Soil ...
CAGGGAGCGAAAGACTACCGGATTGGCAACCATCCTCTTTGGGAAGTTTTCCGGGTTGCTTACCAAATCACTCGCGCGCCTCGCCTCGTTGGCGGCCTGGCGCTTGGCTGGGGATATGTGTACGGTGCAATTCGCCGCGTGAAGCGCCAAGTGTCTCCGGAACTCGTAAAGTTTCACCGCACCGAGCAACTTGGCCGGTTGAAGAAGAGGTTCGGTTTACCGGTAGCCACCGACGGGAATATGTTTCTGGCCGCACGAGGAAATGGCGGGCAAGAGTAACGATTTGATGATGCAGGCGACTGTTAAATCGAGCCATCCAGCAACTTCTGAGCGGAACGATCGCTCTCACGGACTCATCGTGAACGCCGATGATTGGGGGCGTGACGTTGAGACCACAGATCGGATTCTGGAATGCTTCAAATGCGGAACCCTGTCCTCCACGAGCGGCATGGTTTTCATGGAGGACTCTGAGCGAGCTGCTGGTATTGCGCTGCAGCATGGGATTGATGTTGGGCTGCACCTGAATTTCACCACTTCTTTCTCCGCATCGACGATCCCTGAAAAGCTACTTGGAGCTCAGTTGCGGCTGAAGAGGTTTCTGCGCGGAAGCAGGCTTGCTCAGGTCTTCTATCATCCCGGCCTGGTGCGAACTTTTCGATACGTAGTCGACGCGCAGATCGCCGAATTCAGGAGGCTTTATGGTGCGGCGCCGAAACGTGTTGACGGCCACCACCACATGCATCTCTGCGCAAATGTATTGCTAGGCGGGCTGTTGCCAACTGGGGCGATTGTGAGACGCAACTTCTCGTTTGCTCCGGGCGAAAAAAGCGGCATCAATCGTATATACCGGAAGTGGCAAGATCGGATTATCGAGCGGAACCACCCGGTCGCACGGTATTTCTTTTCCATCGAGCCCCTGGAAAGACCTGATCGGCTAACGCGAATTCTTGATCTTGCGAAGAACTCCCTGGTCGAATTGGAAACTCATCCTGCAAATCTGCAGGAGTTTCAGTTCTTGAATGGTGGAGAGTTCAATCGGCGGTCTGCCCCAGTCGGAGTCATGCCTCGGTATGAGGTTGGAAGGGGATAGAGAGTGATTTCCGAAGAAGCCCTGAGAGCGGCGAGTGGCGAGGGGGAGAGGGACGTGCAAGGGATGCGGCTTCCACACGTTTGCGTCTGCATCTTGACGTATCGCCGGACCGATATCCTGGAGAGGCTGCTCGACGGGCTGAAGGAGCAGCGGACCGAGAAAAGATTCCGATACTCGATCCTGGTGGTCGATAACGATAAGCGGGAGAGCGCGAGGAGTACCGTAGAGGAGTTTGCGGCTGAGTGCGTCATTCCAGTTCGTTATCTCGTAGAGGAACGTCAGAACATCTCGCTTGCACGGAACCTGGCAGCAGCCAATGCCGATGGTGATTACATCGCGTTTATCGATGACGATGAGATCCCGCCCTCTGGATGGCTCTCGACTCTATACGATGCGCGGGAGAGATTCGATGCGGATGGAGCGCTTGGCCCCGTAAAGCCTCAGTTCGATACTCCGCCGCCCAGCTGGGTTGTCGATGGCAAGTTCTATGAGCGTCGGAGTTATCCCACCGGGTTTGTGATCGATGGACCGAAGGGAAGAACCGGGAACGTGCTGCTGAAGAAAGCGGTCTTCGCATATCCTGATCCGCCGTTTCGCCCGGAGTTTACCACGGGGGAGGACCAGGACTTTTTTCGGAGAATGATTGCGAAGGGCCACAAGTTTGTCTGGTGCGACGAAGCAGTCGCGTACGAAGTGATCCCGCCGGTACGATGGAGCCGTAAGTTTATGCTACGGCGAGCTCTGCTGCGCGGGCAGACCGCTGTACTTCATCCGACATGTGGACCGAAGGACATTGTGAAATCCATCATTGCGGTGCCTATGTACGCAGTGATGGCCCCATTCGCGGTTATTCAGGGGCAAGGCAGGTTTATGCTCTGCCTCGTGAAGATGTTCGATCATCTCGGCAAGGTACTGGCCGCAATGGGAATCCAACCCGTTAAACCGACGTACGTTACGGAGTAGTTGCTTTGATTCCCGATTCTGGAAGCGAATTTATCAGGCAGGACGATCTCATTCTGGTGACAGGCGCAGCGGGCTTTGTGGGCTTGCGCGTCATTCATAATCTTTTGGAGAGGGGCTATCATCGGATCCGCTGTTTTGTGCGGCCCTCCAGCAGCGCTTCAGAAATCGTGAGCCTGATAGGAACGGGTCAGTTCCCCGGGCTACACATTTATCGAGGGAACCTTCTTTCTCACGAAGATTGCCGCAGAGCAGTGCAGGACGTCGCGGTTGTGATTCACCTCGCTGCAGGCCGTGGAGAAAAATCAGTTCCTGACGCATTTCTGAACTCGGTGGTAACGACTCGGAATCTGCTCGACGCGTGCGCCGATCAGCAGGGGATTCGCAGGGTTGTCCACGTGAGCTCGTTCGCGGTGTACTCGAACGCTGAGCCCGGGCAAAGACTCCTGTGCGAATCTGGCGAGATCGAGAAACATCCCGAACTCCGCGGCGAAGCCTACTGCTTTGCCAAGACCAAGCAGGAAGAGATTGCCAGGAAGATGCAAGTCGAGCGCAAAATACCAAGCGTGATTCTTCGTCCGGGCGTTGTGTACGGTCCGGGTAATCTGGCGATTAGCGGAAGAGTCGGAATCGATACTTTCGGTGTGTTTCTTCATATGGGAGGATCAAACCGCATCCCGCTCAGCTACGTGGACAACTGTGCCGAGGCGGTGGTCTTGGCGGCTCTGACGCCAGGCATCGACGGTGAAATATTCAATGTGGTCGATGATGACCTGCCGACCAGCAGGGAGTTTCTGCGCAACTACAAGAGAAACGTGAAGCGCTTTCGCTCGATCCGCATACCCAAGGCGGGAAGCTATCTGCTTTGCTGGCTGTGGGAACGATACAGCACGTGGTCAGAAGGGCAGCTTCCTCCTGTGTTCAACCGCAGGCGCTGGAACTCATTGTGGAGGAAGACCACATATTCAAACCAGAAGATAGCGCAAGTTCTCGGCTGGAAGCAGGTGGTTCCGACCAAAGCTGCAATGGATCACTATTTTGAGGCGTGCAGGGCGGCCGATCATGCTTAAGGTTGCGATTATCGGTTGCGGGAAAATCGCCGATTCGCATGTTGAGCAGATCCTCCGCATTAAGGGCTGCGAGATTGTTGCAGTTTGCGACCGCGAACCGCTCATGGCCCAGCAGTGTTATGAACGATATCCAGTCAAGGCATTCTATTCCGACGCGCTTACGATGCTGCGCGAGGCACGACCGGATGTTGTGCACATCACCACTCCGCCGGAGAGCCATTTTGCCCTGGCAAAGATGGCGCTCGAAGAAGGCAGTCACGTTTATGTGGAGAAGCCTTTTACTCTCTACGAACGCGATGCAAGAGCGCTGATCGATCTCGCCGAAAGCCTCGGGTTGAAGGTTACAGCAGGTCATGACGACCAGTTCACTCATGTGGCGCGAGAAATGCGACGACTCGTGCACGAAGGATTTCTCGGCACCCGCGTAGTGCACATGGAAAGCTATTATTGCTACGAACTGCGCGGCGCATATGCAAATGCGTTGCTGGGTGATAAAAACCACTGGGTGCGACGCCTTCCGGGAAAGCTTCTTCAGAACGTGATTAGTCACGGAGTTGCTCGAATCGCGGAGTTCTTGACAAGTGAATCGCCAAAAGTGATGGTCCAGGCGAGCATAAGCCCCGAGCTCCAGCGCCGAGGTGAAGCTGAAATCGTTGATGAGCTCAGAGTCATCATTTCGGAGGAGTCGGGAACGACAGCGTATTTCACCTTCTCGTCTCAGTTGCGCCCATCCCTGCACAGCTTCCATATCTACGGGGATAAAGGGGGTGTGCTGCTGGATCACGATCAATCGACATTAGTGAAGCTCCGCGGAGCACGATTCAAGAGTTATGCCGAGAAATTCCTGCCCCCGCTGATCCTTGCAAAACAGTATTCAGGGAATTTCCTTCGGAATGTAACAGTGTTTCTAAAGCGTAACTTTCACATGAAATCGGGCATGAAGTACCTGATTGAGTCGTTCTATCGTTCGATTGAGCTTGGAATTCCTCCCCCCATTCCCTATCGTGAAATACTCCTTGTAGCGCGAATTATGGACGCGATCTTTGAGCAGACCGGCACCAGGCCGGGAGAAGAGCGTCTGAACGTATTCGCAAATTCGAGGAGTTAAAAGCGGAGAGGTCGCCGTTGGTAAGGCAGCAGTCGGCTTGCCGGCTGTGACGGCCAAAACCGTCCGAGGGTTCGAACCCCATCCCTCTCCGCCAAATCTTCCTTCCACATCCTCGACAGGTACTCCACTACAAAAGACATGATTGAAGTCGCCGGCAAGCAAATACAAATACGTGGGAGTCTGCTAAAAGTAGCACGGCTCGACGCTGAGAAATTTCTATTCGTGGATGATCCCGCACCTATCATCGACGGCCTTAAGAAGTCTTCCAAGCGCGTCGACATGTTCACGTTTCTGCAGAAGGTCACCGAGCGGTCGCCGAAGTACGCGTACCCGGTGGAGTGGGACAATCTGGCGGTGTTGCCAATTTCGACGTTCGACAATTGGTGGAACAAGCAGATTGGCTTCAAGGCGCGCAACAAAGCGAAGCAGGCCGAGAAACGTGGGGTCGTCACGCGCGAAGTGCCTTTTTCCGAGGAACTGGTTCGCGGGATTTGTGACATCTATAACGAAACCCCCGTTCGGCAGGGCAGAAAGTTCCCACACTTTGGCAAAGATTTCAAGACAATCTACGAAGAGGAGGCTACCTATCTCGATCGTAGTGTCTTCCTTGGCGCATATGTTAATGACAGGCTCATCGGGTTTACCAAAATCCTTTGGGATAGCGACAGATCGCAGGCAGGCCTGCTTAACATCGTTTCTCTGATCGAAGAACGTGACAAAGTGCCGAACAACGCACTCGTGGCACAAGCAGTGAGGTTCTGCGCTGAACAGCAGATTCCGTATCTCGTCTATTCCAATTTTGCATACGGGAAAAGGAAGAGCGATTCTCTGAGCGACTTCAAGGAACGAAACGCTTTTGAGCGTGTTGACTTGCCTCGCTATTATGTGCCGCTTACCGCCCTTGGATGGAGCGCGTACAAACTGGGATTACATAAGAAAATAGCTGACCGGATTCCGGAGAATCTCATTCTCAAGCTGCGCGATCTCCGAAGCTCGTGGTATCAGCGGAGTGCGAACTACGCGCAGGAACGCACCTAAAAAACAACGGAAGAGGGAAAATGCCGGGGATCGTTGGCTTTATTACAAAGACAGGGAGCGCACGGGCGAAAGCGCAACTAAACTGCATGGTGAAAGCTATGCAGCATGAAACGTTCTACGAGACTGGTACGTGGATCGACGAATCGAATGGCTTCTTCATCGGATGGGTGAATCGAAAGGGAACTGCACCTGCTGCCCCAGTGATCGCCCAGGATGGCTCGAACTCAACTCTGATCTTTTCTGGCGAGGATTTTTCGAAGTTCGATTCCGGGCCGGCAGCAACAAACGGCCATCATCGCCCTCTGGACAGCAGCTACCTCATCGACCTTGCGAATACCGACTCTCGTTTTCCAGCCTGCCTCAACGGACGATTTCAGGGGTTTCTCGCGAATGGCAGCGAAGGATCGCTTTTTAATGATCGCTACGGACTAAGCAGGATCTACTATCACGAAGGGGAAGATGGCTTCTACTTCGCGGCAGAAGCCAAGGCGCTACTTGCCGCCAAGCCTGAATTACGAGAGATCGATCCCCGTTCGCTTGGCGAATTCGTTTCCTGTGGGTGTGTGCTCGAGAACCGATCCCTCTTTCGACAAATCCAGGTGCTTCCGGCCGGATCGAAATGGACATTTGCAGGAAAGGCGCTGAAATCGAAAGGTGTCTATTTCGAATCAGCGGAGTGGGAGAATCAGGAACCACTCGAATTAGAACCGTATTATTCCGAACTTCGCGACCGCTTTGCCTCGATCGTTCCGCATCACTTCGGAGACTACAAATCCATTGGCATGTCGCTGACGGGCGGGTTGGACTCCAGGATGATCATGGCGTGGCAGCGGGCTCAGCCGCAATCATTCACCTGTTTGTCCTTCGGTGGTCCTTTCCGAGACTGCTACGACGTCACCATCGCGAAGAAGGTGGCGGCGCTTTGCGATCAGAAGCACGAGACAATTCGCGTCGGCGATGAATTTCTCGCTGAGTTTCCGCACTATGCGGAGCGTTCCATATTCCTGACTGATGGTTGCGTGGATGTCAGCCGTACCCCCGATCTGTACATCAATCTAAAGGCTCGAAACATCGCGCCTGCCCGGATGACTGGCAATTATGGTGGAGAAGTCCTTCGCAGTATCCGGGCCTTCAAGCCGGTTGAACCGCCGCCAGGTCTCTTCCATTCCGACTTCACTCCAAATGTGAAGAAGGCCAGGGAAACGTACAGGCAGATCGCTGATGTGGGTCCCCTTGCCTTTTCGGTCTTCCGTCAGGCGCCGTGGCACCACTACGGTTTACTTTGCCTGGAACAGACTCAGCTTGCAGTGCGCACGCCATTCCTCGATAACGAGTTGGTCAGGATTGTTTTTCGCGCGCCTAAGTCAACTCTCAGCAGCAACGACATTTCATTGCGCCTCATCGCGGATGGCAACCAGGCTCTGCGCCGTTTGCGAACGGATCGTGGCCTGGCCGGCGATTCAAATCCATGGTTCTCCGCGGCAAGACGGGAATTCCTCGAATTCACCTTTAAGGCAGAGTATGCGTACGATTACGGAATGCCTCAGTGGGTGGCCAAAGTAGATCACTCGCTCTCGTCGTTGCACCTTGAGCGACTGTTTCTGGGGCGTCACAAGTTTTATCATTTCCGTGTCTGGTATCGGGATGCGCTTGCGAAGTATGTGCGCGAGATGCTTCTGGATTCCAGAACTCTGGGGCGTCCCTACCTGGAGCGTGGAATGGTTGAGCGAGTGGTGGCGGGACACCTTAAGGGCGATCAGAACTATACGACTGCAATCCACAAGATGCTCACACTCGAATATCTGCACCGGCTGTTTATCGACGCGCAATGATCGTGCCCAGATTGTCAGTCATCCGTTCTAATTTCTGAGTTGCGGGCCCCCGAAATCACCGGGCCCCAATGCCCATCCAAGGATGAAATGACTTGCCTCCTTTAATCGCATCTGTCATCTTTTCGATCGGGATTGCCGGGCTTTTCTACCTTGACCGCGACAGAACGAGGCGGTTTTCCATCGCCCTTTGGGTTCCGATGGCCTGGTTATTCATTTGCCTTTCCAGACCCCTCTCGGCATGGCTGGGGCTGGACACAGGTATGGATCAGGCAGCCTCATACGTTGAAGGCAGCCCAGTCGATGCAGCTTTCTTTGAGATCCTCGAGTTTCTCGCACTGATCGTAGTCTTCACCAGGCGAGGGAAGGTCGTTCCTCTTCTCCGCAAGAATTGGCCGATTTGCCTCTTTTTCATCTATGCGGCGATGAGCATCTCCTGGTCTGATTTCCCATTCGTTACACTGAAGCACTGGATCAAAGGAATCGGCGATGTGCTGATGGTTCTGATCGTGCTCACGGAGGCCGACGTCCCTGAGGCCATTCGGAGCATGTTCTCTCGTTTGGCATTCCTTTTGCTCCCAATCTCTGTCCTTTGGATTAAGTATTACCCACAACTTGGGCGGCAATTGACATTGAGTTGGACTGAGTCGGCCGTCGGCGTAGCCGAGCAGAAAAACAGCCTGGGTGAACTGTGCGACATCCTCGGCATCGTGCTGCTCTGGCGCCTTCGCAGCGTCTACCTCGACCGGGAGGATCCTGCTCGAAAACGGCGGCTGGTCGTGCTGGGGACCGTGCTGGGGATGATTGTTTGGTTACTTTGGATGTGCGACTCGTTGACTTCCATTTGCACCCTCAGCATGGCAATCACCGTGATCCTGCTCTCCACCAGGCCAGCCTTTCGAAGAAAGCCAGCTCTCGTTCACATCCTGATGTCCGGTTTGGTATTCCTGGCCATGTACGCTCTATTCTTCCAATCTTCTGGGAGTCTCGTGGAAGGGTTGGGACGAAACTCCACGCTCACAGGGCGAACTGAGATCTGGCAGACTGTCACCTCTGTTCCAAACCATCGTCTGATTGGTACGGGATATGAGAGTTTCTGGCTCGGCCAGCGTCTCGAGAGAATGTGGCAGGCATTTCCCGGACTGCACCTAAACGAAGCGCATAACGGTTATATTGAAATTCTCATTTCGCTTGGCTGGATCGGAGAGATCTTGCTGGCAATCGTGATCATAACGGGTTATCGGAATGTCATCCGTAGCTGGCGCACATCCGTGGAAATGGGCAGCCTGAAGCTCGCTTTGGTTCTTCCCGCCATTGTAACCGGGTTCACGGAGGCATCATTCAGAATGATGGGCCCTCCGTGGATCGTGTTTGTCCTCGCTGTTTTTGCGGTTAACGGGAAAACAGCAGCGTCGGGCGGCACAAGGGTTCCGAAGAGAACGTCCGTGGGCACATTTCACAATGCTGACGTCATTCAGAACGAAGATATTGAGATTGGATCGGTGCTCTGTGCCAATGCGAGGTCATAGGTGCGGGGAACTTGGTAATCTCTGTTCCACGAAAAAGTCATCGTCGCGGGAACTGATCGATAGGCCCCAGTTGCAGGAGATCCTTGCATCTGGTTTGAATGCCACGTATGAGTGAAGGGGAGTAAGAGACTTTCATGGCTGGTTTACGCGTTTTGGTGCTGGGACCGGATTGTAATCCGAACGAGGTGAGCATCCCGTTCGTTACCTATTCTCATGCCGCAGCACTCGCCAAACTCCACGATGTCACGTTGGTTGCCCGATCGACGGTAGAGGACGCCTTACATCGGTCGGGTGCGCCCTTTCACGCCATCGAAGTGGTCCGCATGCCTTGGCTGGACAGCATTTTCAAGTGGTGCTTCCGGAATATCTTCAGGTCAAATTATGATAGCCAGGCCGTAACCGCCTTCAAGTATCCGTTCTCGATCGCTTTTGAGTGGTGTGCGTGGAGGCAGTTACGCAAGCGGATCCTTGGAGGCGAGTTCGACGTCGTTCTGCGGCTCGTGCCTATGACTCCCAGCATGCCGAGCCCTTTTGCATTTTTCCTTCGCAAGGGGCCGATTCCGTTTGTCATCGGCCCGCTCAACGGCGGTCTGCCGTGGCCCCGAGGCTTCCCGCAGCTTGAAAGCCAGAAGGAATGGATTTCCGGGATGAGGAAGCTCTACCGGTTCCTGCCGTTTGCAAGGTCCACCTATCGTCACGCCGCGGCCATCATCACCGCCTCTTCGCAAACCTATTCAGAGTTCGCTGCTTACGAAGACAAGCTTTTTTTTGTTCAGGAGCCGGGAATCGATCATTCTTTGTGCTTGTCGGATTCGCGTAATCGAAACGCGGGCTCCAAGCTTGAGTTGATCTTCGTTGGGGGCCTGGTCCCTCGAAAGGCTTGTGACCTTGCCTTGCGTGCAGCAGCACCGCTCCTTCAGAGTGATCTCGCGCGGTTCACGGTAGTAGGCGATGGTCCGGAGAGAAGCCGGCTTGAACAACTCGCGCGATCACTCGGCATCGACAATGCAGTTTCTTTTCGAGGCTGGATCAAACACGCAGAGGTTCTCAACCAGATGAGGTCCGCGGATGTGATGGTATTCCCAACTCTTCGCGATAACGGTGCTGGAGTAATCTTCGAAGCTCTGGCGACTGGAGCTGTACCCGTTGTCGCAGATTTCGGCGGACCTGGGGACACCGTCTCCGCGGACGTCGGCTACAAAGTCTCTCTCACGAATGAAGACGAGATGGTCGCGCAAATGAAGGCAATACTGGCAAACCTCGCGCACGACCGCGATCTCCTTAACCTGCTGCGCCAACAGGGAATGGCCTACGCTCGAGAATGCCTGACGTGGGATGCCAAAGCCGCGCGTACAACCCAGGTGCTCAATTGGGTTGTGAGGCATGGGCCTAAGCCGAACCTCGCGCCTCCCAAGATGTTGCGTCTGGAGCCTGCTAATTAATTCGGCAGTCCAGCCTCTGCATGACCAGTACGAGACTCCAGAATCAGAGAAGGGGATTAGTAAATGGCACGACCATGGAAGCCTGCCGAGTTCGATCGCGTGTATGCGCAATACATCTGCCAGGACGAGTTTGGCCAACGCGATTACTATCTGCGCTACCGCTCACGGTATAAGGAGTGCATCAAGAGGTTCGCTTCGCTAGCCCCATCAGGAACAGCTGACGTCCTGGATATAGGTGGAGGGTCGTTGGCCCTGCTGGCCGCGAAGCTGTGGAACGACCGCGCTGTGGTCGCGGATCTTCCCGGGCCTCACTTGGACCACCTCGCGAACTACGGCGTTGAGATTAGCCAATGGAACATCTGCACCTCTGAGCCGCCATTTGAGGCGAAGTTTGATTGTGTGTTCTTCTCTGAGGTCATCGAGCATTTGCCTATGCCCGGTTATCTTGTTCTTCGGCGCCTCGCCAAGACTCTTCGCCCGGGTGGCGTACTCATCTGCACGACTCCGAATCTGTACCGGTTGCGGAACGTTGTTTATATGGCCATCGGACATCGGATTTTCGACTATTTCCAATACCCTGACGCGGACATCTCCCTGGGGCACGTTCTTGAATACAGTCGCGGACATCTCGATTGGCAGTTCAAAAAGGCAGGATTCGAACAATATGAGGTGGAATACCGCCAATTCCACCACATGCCCACGAACCCTCTCCATCGCCCGCTTGCCTTGCTCGGCTATCCCCTGCACATCGTTCCTCGCTGGCGTGACTACCTCATTGCAACTGCATACGCGCCATCTCGCTCAGGTTCTGAAGGCCGGACAACTCACGACGCCTCACACACCAGCTAGGGGAATGAATGATCCCGTTTGATGCGAGAGGCGAATTTCGGCCGAATACCGAAGATCATGAATTGCGCCGGTTGGCTGTTCGTGGCGCGGCGGCAACTGTGTCTGCTTCGGGGCTGGGGCTGGCGACGCAAGTGATCAGCACTGTGATCTTGGCACGGCTGCTGACGCCGGCTGACTTCGGCGTTGTCGCCATGGTCACCACGTTTGCGCTTCTCCTGGTGAGTTTTGGACTCAACGGATTCACTGAAGCGATCATCCAGGCAGAAGAAGTGGATCACCACACCGCGAGCAATCTGTTCTGGCTCAATACTGGTGCTGGGCTCCTCCTGGGAATAGGTTTTGCGGCATCCGGTTCACTGCTGGCCCGATTCTACGGAAACCCATTGGTTGCGAATGTTGCAATGGGATTGTCGATCGGCATTTTTGTCCCATCAGCATCGGTGATCCATTTGGCCCTTCTGAAACGTTCGATGTGCTTCGCGGAGGCATCAACAAACGACATCCTCGGACGCGTTGTGAATACGGTCGTGGCTATCCTGCTTGCCGCGAGAGGCTGGGGATACCTCGCGCTGGTCGCGGGAATCGTGGCGCAACAAACGAGTTTAACCGTTGGGGCATGGTGCTTTTGTCGCTGGATCCCCGGCTTGCCGCGGCGAACCGGCAGGACAGGCTGGATGGTTCGCTTCGCAGCCAAGGTCTACGCCCAGTTCGGCGTAGCCTACTCACAACAGAACGTGGATAACTTGCTAGTTGGTTGGCAATTCAATGCCGTTGCTCTCGGACTCTATAAGAAGGCCTTCGATCTGTTCGCCCTCACTGCGAGCCAGCTCACTTCTCCGCTGAACAATGTAGCGCTTGCGGCCCTGAGCCGAGTGAACCAGGACCATGAGCGCTTCCGCCGGTACTTCGCCGGTTCATTGGGAATGATCGCCTTCATCGGCATGGCAATGAGCGGCGATCTTACTCTCATTGGCAAGGGCGTTGTGAGACTCGTGCTTGGCTCCAAATGGTCTGAAGCCGGCCGGATTTTCCAGATATTTGGACCAGGAATCGGTGTCATGTTGCTGTGCAGCACCGTGGGCTGGATCCACCTTTCCATCGGGAAACCGGGTCGCTGGCTTCGGTGGAGCCTTGTGGCGCTGGGCTTCACGTTCTGTTTGTTCCTGGGCGCACTTCGCTGGGGACCATCAGGGGTGGCGGCCGCATGGAGCATCTCTTATTGGGTTCTCTTGATTCCAGCGTTCTGGTACGCCGGGCGACCGATCGGATTCAGAGTTACAGATTTACTTTCAGCGATCTGGAGGTATGCAGCCGCGGCGGCTTCGGCAGGGATCGCAGTCGCGATTGTGATACGCGGTACTCAGTTCGCGAATAGCCCGACGAGTACTGGCGCAGCTCTCGAGGGAGTCAGCGTCGTATCGATTCTGTTCGTGGCAATCTATCTGCTGATGGTGATCGTCTTCCATGGCGGCATGGCGCCCTTACGTCAGTTTGCCAGCCTCTTGAACGAGTTGGTCCCATCCCGGAAGAACGCGAACGCGTCGGCGACAGCTGTAGGGAACTGCCCGTGAGGGAATCGTAGAAAAAGTTTGGACGTGCGAGCGAAGGCTCGCACGTCCCAGGACTTGGTTGACTTATTCCACCGTTGCTGTCAAGCCGGTTGGAGTACCGGGACCGGTGCTGGTCGTAGTGCTAGAGGATGCGTAGCAGCTGCTCGCATTGAATGACAGTGCGCTTCCTGAGCCGTCCGGAGGACCCCCGAGGCTGAAAAAGCAATCCATCGCCGGGATACTGTTAGCGTGGCCGCCGTTTGCATGAGCTGAGAAGCTGCCTCCTGCGCACTGGCTGCTCGAAGTGGCAAACATCCCAG
>Ga0068856_100005247_pt1 | contig 12781 bp, 15 predicted proteins | sample KBSCornC62_FD_66595 | JGI IMG/M metagenome (GOLD analysis project Ga0068856, IMG submission 66595) | Corn rhizosphere microbial communities from Kellogg Biological Station, Michigan, USA - KBS Corn C6-2 | ecosystem: Host-associated > Plants > Roots > Rhizosphere > Soil ...
AACTCCAGCCTCAGAATGGCACTAGGTAAGAGACGTGCAATGCAAACGACAGGGAAGATTCTAATCACCGGCGGCCTTGGCTTCATCGGCCTTGAGACCGCCAAGGCACTAGTCGAGCAGGGGCAGCAAGTGCTGTTGCTCGACAATTTGAATCCGCAGATTCACGGAGCAGTGCCTGACCTGTCATCGCTGGCAATTCTCAGACATCCGTTGATTGAGATCGTTCGCGGCGATGTCTGTGATCCCAGCGTATGGTCTAGGGTACTGAACGGTGTAAGCTGCGTTGTTCACCTCGCCGCTGAGACCGGGACCGCACAATCGATGTACCAGATCTGCCGGTACTCCGATACCAACGTTGGCGGCACCGCATCCTTGCTTGATTACCTTGCGAATCACTCGCACAACGTGCAGAAAGTGGTGCTCGCGTCATCGCGCTCAGTCTATGGCGAGGGCGCATACATGTGCGAGCACTGTGGCCTGGTGTACCCGCCGATGCGTTCTGAGTCTATGTTTCACGCACATGAGTGGGAACCGGTGTGTCCAGAGTGTCATCAGACGGTCCGTGCAACGGCCACCCCGGAGTTTGCAAAGACAAGCCCTGCCTCTATCTATGCAGCCACCAAGTTAGCGCAGGAGGACTTGGTTCGGATCGCAACACACGCGCTCGGCATACCCGTTGTGATCTTCCGATTTCAGAACGTATATGGTGAGGGGCAATCGCTCAAGAACCCGTACACGGGAATTCTCTCCATATTCTCGAATCAATTGCGCCAGAACCTGACAATCAATCTCTACGAAGATGGCGAGGAAAGCAGAGACTTCGTTCACGTGTCCGATGTCGCAAGGGCCGTCGCTCTCGGTGTGCTGTCGGAAGAAGGAAACGCTTCGACCTTCAACGTCGGCTCAGGATATCCGACGAGCGTAGCGCGGATTGCCCATTTGCTGAAAGATCGATTTCGTAGCGCAAGCAAGATCGTGGTCTCGGGCCAATACCGCCTGGGAGATATCCGCCATGGCTATGCCGATCTGAGTGCAATTCGCGCGAAACTCGGCTTTGTCCCCAATATCTCCCTGGAAGAAGGACTGGATCGTTTCGTCGCCTGGGTACGGACTCAGCGGATCGAGCCCGATCGTCTTGCCACGGCTACGCAGGAACTGCTCGCACGCGGATTGATGGATAGAAATAGTGAAACTAAAGCAGCTTCTCTATAGCGATCTGGCTCGGCACTACGTCCTTGAGGGACATCCTCCAATTCAGCCGGGTTTCATTCGGTTCATCTGTCGATTGGCTCACCACCGGTTTCTGCCCGTCGTGCTATGTCGGCTTAGCAGGGCCGCCATGCTAAACCACATCCCACTTCTCCCGAAATCCTTTACGTACCTCAATATCCTGCTGTTTGGGATTGAGGTCACACCCCGATGCGAGATCGGGCCGGGCCTCTTCTTCCCCCACACATCCGGGACCGTCATCGGGGCGCTAAAGATCGGAGCCAACGCCATCATCTATCAAGGCGTAACCTTGGGCGCCAAAAAGCTGGGCTTGCCTTTTGATTCCACGAATAGGCCTGAGGTTGGTGAAAGCGTCGTGCTGGGAGCCGGCTGCAAAATCCTCGGTGGCATAGCCATCGGCGACAACGCGATTGTGGGTGCCAATTCCGTAGTCGTGCGCTCCGTCGCGCCCAACCAGACGGTCGCCGGCATTCCGGCACGCGAGATCTTTTGAATGGAAACTGGAACACAAGGAAAAGAACAAATGCTGGATATAACCATCATCATTCCCAACTACAACACCAAGTCGTTGCTGCGCAATTGCCTCGCCTCGATTTACCAGCACACAAAAGGGATTACCTTCGAGATCATCTGTATTGATGACAATTCTCCCGATGGAAGCGCCGACATGGTCGCAGCCGAGTTCCCAGGCGCGATCCTGATCAGAAACAAAGTGAATCAAAATTATGTTCGGAACAATAACCTCGGGATGAAGATGTCTCGTGCGCGTTACGCCTGCTGGCTGAATAGCGACACTCTTCTTATTAGCAATGCCTTCGAAGCCTTGGTCCGGTTTATGGACTCACATCCCCATGTAGCGGCGTGCGGTCCGAAATTGCTAAATCCTGATGGGACTATACAGCACTGCATTAGGCGCTTTGTGGGCCTCAAACTGCTGGTTCTGCAAGCCCTGAACTGGCATAAGCTATTCCCAAACAGCGAAATGATGAATCGGTTCTATGCGGTTGATACTGACTACAGCAGAGAACAGCAGGTGGACAGTATCGGAACAACGGCGTACGTAGTTAGACGATCTACGTGGGAAAAAGCGGGAATGATGGATGAACGCTTTCGGTTTCAGGTGGTCGATTGGGCATATAACTACATGCTGAAATGCAAGGGTTTTCCCGTCTACTACACGCCCTGCGCCGAAATTGTTCATTTCGGAAGCCAGACCGTAGACCAGATGCCATTGAAGATGATCAAGGGCCTGCATGACGCTCTCATATTGTTCAGTGACACTTACGACTACTTCGGGAGTAGCCCACTGATAAAGGGCATTATCCGGTGCGGTGTGCGCATTCGCTGTTGGCTCAAGCAGGCCGAGTTCTACCTTAGTAAAGATAAGAGAGTGGTAAAAGGCCCGGGTGCTCCGAAGCTGATCAGGAATTAACGTCACGTCCTCTACCTACGCACCTCACGGGGAATCCTGAACAATATTGAACCATTCGACAGCGCTCGACGTGACCCTGAATCGCTAAACTCGACACTGCTCTTCCGAAAAGATCCCTCAGCAACCAATGCCCTAAACCGTGCTTGCGGCGTGAACACGCACTTCTGAGCGAGGATCACAACACAGCGTGATCGGATCGGAATCCAAATGATTTACCTGTTTTATAGATGCGCGAAGCCAATAAGTCAGGCGGTTCCTGCTCTTCCCTCCAACTACTCCCTTGAAATGTGGGCTCCAGGAATGTTCAGAGTGAAACCTGAAGGTATCTCTGTCTTTCCATTCACGGTGTGGTGGCTCTTCCACCGTTTGCACGTCTTCTCCAACAGAGACTACGGACTTTTGGTGATCAGGCAAGGTACAAGGGTCGTTCACCGGTCAGTGATCACTCCCGGCTACCTCCGTTTCCCCTTCATGGCCATTGAAGACATTCAGGTGGGAGACACCTGGACGGACCCTGAGTTCCGGGGAAAAGGCCTTGCAACGTTAGCACTCGAAGCGATCATGCGAAGGTTAGATAACCAAGATCGCACGTGCTGGTACGTTGTCGAAGCAGATAATGCCCCATCGATACGTGTGGTGGAGAAGGCCGGCTTCGTGTTGGCGGGTCGCGGCGTGCGGACCCGACCCTTCGGTCTGGGTCTCCTCGGGCAATTTCAACTTACAGATCTTTCGAGCACCTGTAGTAGCTAGCAGAGAGGAGCAGTTCAGTCCATGCTTGTAGAAACTCGTAGCGTACCATTCTTTGTCTACCCCTATGTATTTCAATCCCAGCGCGCCGAATTCATGCGCATCGTCGAAGAGGTCGGCAATCGCGGCGCGTTCATCATGCAGCGAGATATGGTCAGTTTTGAAACAAACCTGGCGCGCTTCGTTCATGCAACCTATGCACTGGGCGTTGGTAACGCCACCGACGGGTTGCATTTCGCTGTTCGCGCGGCGGGCATCGGAGCCGGGGACGAAGTGATTCTGAGTTCTCACACTATGATCGCCACTGCCGCGGCGGTTCACTTTGCCGGCGCCATTCCTGTTCCAGTCGACTGCGGCGCTGACCATCTCATCGATCCGGCAGCAGTGCAGGCGGCCGTCACTTCTCGCACAAGGGCCATTATGCCCACCCAGCTCAATGGCCGCACCTGCAACATGGATGCATTGCAAGCGATCGCGGATAAATCTGGTTTGTTGATCATCGAAGACGCGGCTCAGGGGCTCGGTTCCATGTTTAAAGGTAAGTGCGCCGGAACCTTTGGAGTAGCATCGGCCATTAGTTTCTATCCCGCCAAGGTACTGGGATGCTTCGGTGACGGGGGCGCTGTCCTGACAAATGACTCCGCAATTCATGAGCGCGTTTTTCAGATGCGAGATCACGGCCGCAGTACGACAGGCGAGATTCTGTCCTGGGGCTTGAACTCACGTCTCGACAACCTGCAGGCAGCACTACTCGATTACCAATTGAAAACTTACGCCCAGGTGATGGATCGCCGTCGTCAACTGGCGAGGATGTATACCGAGCACCTCGCCGGCGTGGCGGAAATCGTGTTGCCGCCAGCGCCTGACTCCGATCCGGACCACTTCGACATCTATCAGAACTATGAAATCGAAGCAGAGCGCCGCGACGCATTGAAGGCTCACCTGAGCGAGAACGGAATCGGCACGCTCATTCAATGGGGAGGGCAGGCCGTTCATCAACTCAAAGCACTCGGCTTCACTCAGGAATTGCCAAGGACAGACCGCCTTTTCCAGCGCATGCTCATGCTCCCCATGAATATGTGCCTCTCTGACGATGATCTCTCCTATGTCTGCGAAAACATCCGCACCTTCTACGGATACCAAAGATGACATTCTCACCTTGCCCGGATTCTGAAACTCTCGCCAATCGGATTCGCATCCATGCCTTGCGCATGACCAATCTCGGTGGCGGCTCACACATCGGCGCCATCTTTTCCTGTGCTGATATTCTTGCTGTTCTCTACAGTGGCATCTTGCGTGTAGATCCTGAGGATCCCCGCTCGCCGCGTCGCGACCGGTTCGTCCTTAGCAAGGGACATGCCGGCGCCGGGCTCTATGCCGCACTCGCTGAGCGAGGCTTCTTTCCAGTCTGCCAACTTCTAACTCACTACCAGAATGGATCGGATCTAAGTGGGCATGTGTCTCATAAAGTGCGTGGGATCGACGTGTCCACCGGGGCTCTCGGCCACGGGTTATCAATCGCAACAGGAATGGCTTGTGCCGGCCGCAAAAGCAATATGGCTCACCGGGTCTTTGCGCTGTTAAGCGATGGCGAATGCGACGAAGGCTCAACTTGGGAGGCCGCGATGTTCGCCGCGCATCATCGCCTTACGAACCTGGTGGCCATAGTCGACTACAACCGCATACAAGGCATCGGCCGCACCTCAGAGGTGTTGGAGCTTGAACCGTTCGCCGACAAATGGCAAGCCTTCGGCTGGACAGTCCGCGAGGTCGATGGGCACGACCACACTCAACTACATCAGGCACTCAAATCGGTACCTTTCAGCAACTCAAGCCCCACAGTACTCATCGCTCACACAACCAAGGGTAAAGGGGTAAGTTTCATGGAAGATACCGTCTTGTGGCATTACCGAATTCCTCGCGGCGCTGAATTTGAAGCGGCGCTCGTCGAGCTCGAGGCGGGCAAATGAGAGACACATTCGTCGGTGTATTGACTGAATTGGCGCCTGCACATCCTGAACTGATGGTGCTGACTGGAGATTTGGGCTTCGGCGTCCTCAACCGGTTTATTGCGGAGTTTCCAGATCAATACCTGAATATGGGTGTCGCTGAGCAGAACATGTCAGGTGTGGCCGCAGGTCTTGCTCTGGAAGGACGAGCCGTATTCACCTACTCGATCGGCAGCTTCCCCACACTACGCAGTCTGGAACAGATCCGCAACGACATCTGCTACCACTCAGCTAACGTGAAGATCGTTTGTATCGGTGGCGGTATGAGCTACGGACCGGTGGGATTTTCGCACCACGCCACCGAGGATCTGGCTATGCTCCGCTCCTTGCCGGGCATGCGCGTCCTCTCACCGGGAGACCTCTGGGAGGCAGCCGAAGTCACTCGGTACCTGCTTGAACAAGACGGTCCAGCTTATCTTCGCCTCGATAAATCGGCGGCTCCTCTAACTACTCGCCATGGCGAGATGTTTCAACCGGATAAGATCCGTGTGGTCCGGAAAGGATCTCACATTACGCTTGCCGCAACCGGAGGAATCCTCGGCGAAGCCATCCTTGCGGCAGATACCTTGGCCGATGAGGGGATCGGATGTCGAGTCCTCAGCGTTCACACAATCAAACCGCTTGACACCAATGAACTGATTGCCGCGGCTAAACAGACAGAAGGAATCGTAAGCATCGAAGAGCATGCGGTCGAGGGCGGGCTTGGCGGCGCAATTGCTGAATCTCTGATGGAGGCTGGGGTGTATCCGGGCTTCTTCGTTCGGATGGGCTTGCGAAATACATTCTCAGCGGTCATTGGGACGCAGGCCTATCTGCGCCATGTATATGGGCTCGATGCAGCTTCCATCGTGCATACCGTGAGAACGAAGCTGGGCGTAGGAGCGGAGACGAGGGTAACATGCTGAAACGCGCTTTTGATTTTTCCGCCGCACTGTTTGGATTGCTACTTTCTTCTCCGTTGCTCGCCGCGGTGATTGCAGCGATCTGGCTGGAGGACCGCCATACCCCTTTCTACATCGCACCCCGGATGGCGCGCTATTCTGGCACCTTTCGCATGGTGAAGTTTCGGTCAATGGTCGTCAACGCGGACAAGATTGGCGGCTCGTCAACATCTGCCAACGATCGTCGAATCACGCGGGCAGGCGCCTTCGTGCGCAAATGGAAGCTTGATGAACTGATCCAGCTTTGGAACGTGTTGAAGGGCGACATGAGCTTTGTTGGCCCTCGCCCGCAGGTCCAGAGTGACGCGTCTCTTTATACGAAAGAAGAAATGCGAATGCTTACTGTCCGCCCCGGAATCACCGATCCAGCCTCCATCGTCTTTTCAGATGAAGGCGACATTCTCAAGGACAGCGAAGACCCGGACCGAAGATACAACGAGATCATCCGTCCTTGGAAGAGCAGGCTCGCGTTGGCCTATATTGACAGGCGCTCATTCCTTGTCGACATTCAGCTCATCATCTTGACCATCGTTGCAATCGTCTCAAAACCTGTTGCGCTACGGAGGATTGGTGGTCTTCTAGAGAAGTGGGACGTCGATCCGCTCGTCATAAAGATGGCTTCTCGCCAGGAGCCGCTGCTTGCGTATCCTCCTCCGGGTGCGGAGTGTGTGACCTCAGCTCTGTAAAGCGTTCCCTCATCTTCCTCGAATTTCAGCGGTTCTGCTCTCCGGCATCGCGCCCAACCGCGGCTATTCATAAAGAGATTAGTACTTGTCTAGCCAAAGGCCCTCGGATCACTCCGAGGGCCTCTTTGTTTTCCAGTCGATTCGCCGAGCTTTTCAATCAGTGGCTACCTTCCGCCCTCATCCGTCGCCAAATCAAAGCTCACAAACGCAAAATGCTTCCCATCCGGCGCCCAGTTCGGTGTATTGTCACTTCCCGATCCGCCCACCACTTCCACCAGCGACCGAATCTTTCCATCTGCCACATTCAAAATCCGGAACGTAATGTCCGTATTCGTCGGATGGCCCTTCACGCCCTTTGGATAACTCAGGATCAGCACCGACTGCCCATCCGGCGAAGGATGTGGAGTCCAATTCCCATACTCGTCGTGCGTCACCTGCTCCGCCCCGCTGCCATCCGGCCGCATTTTCCAGATCTGCATCGATCCGTCCCGGTCCGAGTTGAAGTAGATCCACTTCCCATCCGCCGAGTAATCCGGATCATCGCTGATCCCGCTTCCTGTCGTCAGCGCCTTCTCCGCTCCACCCTCTGCCGGAATCACGAAGATATTCCCGCCTCCTTTGTGATCCGGGCGCGTAAACGCAATTGTCTTCCCGTCCGGCGACCAGCCGTGAAAATACGACCACGCTGTCTCCGTCAGCAGCTTCGGCTCTCCGCCCTCCGCCGCCACAATATACACGCGTGTCTCCGGTTTCTCCGGCATGCTGCAGCTGATCGCAAGCAGCTTCCCATCCGGCGACAATCCATGGCTCCCCGTGCATTTCGTCGCCTCTCCCGTATTCACAACGGACGCCTCTCCGCCCTCCGCCGGAATCCTCCAGATCTTCCCATCCCGGTTGAAGATCAGCGTCTTCCCATCCTTGCTCCAGTTCGGAGCCTCCATCCTCCCCGGCCCCGTCGCCACCACCAGCGCCCGCCTGAAGTTGTCCTCAATCCCAATCGTCTGCAGCGTGCTGCTCGACACCGTCTTCTCCGAACCCACAGCCTCCTGCCCGGTCTCCAGCTTCACGTTGCTGAACTTCGCCGTCTCCACCACATCCTTGTTATGCGAGCACACCCCGATGCCGGCATAAAACGGCTCTTCCAGGTGAAGTTTGATCGTAGCGCCCACCGCATGCAGCGGCTCGCCATGATTGCTCAGGTACATCGTGAACGTATCCCCGTGCTTCACCAGCTTCAGCCGCTGCGGCAACTGTTCCTTGCTCAATTCAATATCCTGCGTCGTCGCCCCCGGCTCCCTGCGATACTGCAGCCCCATCAATCCCGACCCATGCTGCGCCGCATCCACGTACACACCATTTGCATCCAGCGACTGCCTGAAGATCAACACCGCCTTGCGATGCGGATCAGGCTTCTGCGATTCGCCAAACGTGATATCCGCCGTCAGAGCCGCATCTCCCGACATCTTCTTCCATACAAAATGGAATGCATCCTCCCGCGCCCACATGTTGGCTCCCGCCGCTGAGATCGTATACACACCGCCGTCGAACTTCGCTGTACCAGGCGGAGTCACCGTCCCCACATCCGATTGCCCCTCGAAAACACCCAGCGCGCCACCCGCCTGCTCCTGCCCATACCCGGCACCCGCCGCAAAAACGATTACCGCGCTGGACAGCACAACAGCCTTCAGCCCCATCCATCCCAATATCATCCCGCTCTCCTTGCTCGCCTACTCCGCCGGCGTCTTCGCCGTCTTGAAGTTGATCACCGTGTAAACCGCCGGCTCACTCCCCACATTCTTCAAGCCGTGCAGTTGATTCGACGCGTTGAAGATCACCGATCCCGGCCCCACTCGCTTCCACTCGCCCTTCACCAGGGCCTCCACGGTCCCTTGCCGGATCACCAGCATCTCTTCGTTCGGGTGCTTGTGCGGCGGATGCGGCATCTTCCCCGGATTCAATGTCGTCTCATGCACTTCCAGTTGATCCAGCGTAGCCGTCTTCATTGTGAAGAACGACCGCACCTCTCCAACTGCCGTCGCCTTTGCCGCAATCGACCCCCGCTCAAACACCGCCGGTCCTAGAAACGGCAAATCATCCGCCGCCGCAAACCCGCCCGCCGTACACGCCACAGCAATCAGCGCAACCATCACATCTCTCCGCGAAATCATCCTTCAGCCCACCTCTCGCACGCCTTTGTCACTCAGCGAACCGTTTTACTACACCTCGCTCGGGCTCCAAACCTTGTTTTTGACACCATCACCACGCCCACGACTGCCGGGTGCCCCCGGTCCCTCGCATTTGAGGACCGGGGATGAATGCTCGTCCTCTGAACTGACCCCGCTTCAGCCCCATTTAATCTTGTTGCATCCATAATCTCCCTGTGGAGACTGCCGCCATGCGCGTGCTGCTCGTAGAAGACGAGGTCCGCCTCGCCGACAATCTCTCCGCCGCCCTCCGCGACGGGCCCGGATTCGCCGTCGACTGGGCCGCCGACGGAGAAGCCGGCGACGACGCAGCCCGCAATCTCTGCTACGACCTCGTCATCCTCGATCTCATGCTCCCCAAGCTCGATGGCCACGGCCTCCTCCGCCGCATGCGCTCCCGCAAAGACCCGACCCCCGTTCTCATCCTCACCGCGAAAGAAGGCAAAAACGCAATCATCCAGCTGCTGAACGCCGGCGCAGACGACTACCTCGCCAAGCCCTTCGACCTCGGCGAACTCATCGCTCGCGCCAAAGTCCTCATCCGTCGCGGCAAAGGCGCTGCTCACCCAACCCTCAAAGCCCTCGACGTTGAACTCAACTCTCTCGAGCAGACTGTCCATCGCGCCGGCGTCCTTGTCGACCTCTCGCCCACCGAGTACCACATCCTCGAGTACCTCCTCCATCACCCGCGCAAAGTCGTCAGCAAGCAGGAACTCCTCGAGCACCTCTACGACTACAACTGGGAGCACCACTCCAACGTTATCGAGGCGCATGTCTCCAATCTGCGCAGAAAGCTCGACGCCGCAGTCCCCAATCCCGACACCGTCATCGAAACCCTGCGTGGCCGCGGCTATCGTCTGTCTCCCGAGCTCTCCTCATGACAAGCCGCAGCAGCACCTACCGCAGTAGCATCGCCCATCGCCTCATCGCTGCCGTACTGTTCGTCGAGTTCGCCTCTGCCATCCTGGTCATACTCCTCGCCTGGGGCTATGAACGTCACACCCACTTCCGCTCCTTCGATATCATGCTTCGCGGCCGCGCCGACTCCGTCCTTGGCGCCGTGCAGGATGCCGAAGACGTTGGCGACAACGTGATGCTTGACCTCGCCGACCTCCACGTTCCCCCCGAAGACGTCTACGAAGTCTGGGACGGTCGCGGCCATCTCCTCGGCCGTTCCGCCAACTGGCTCGGCAGCGCCGCCATCCAGGTCCCTCCCTTAAACGGTTTCTTCGCCTCTGAAATCGCCCACCAGCGCTACCGTCTTCTCCGTCTCGCCGGTACGCGCATCGTCGATCCCGGTGAAGTCCCCGGAGGCCATCTCCGTTTCGTCACCATCGTCTACGGCTCCTCCACCGAGCACCTCTGGCATTCCATCTATGGAGCCGTCGAGTTCTACGCCGCAGGCATGCTTCTCCTCGTCGTCATTACTGGTCCGCTCATCGCCTTGGTGCTCCACCGCGGACTCGCCCCTCTCCGCGAACTCGCAACACTCGCCGGCAACGTCTCCGCCGACTCATTCGCCTTTCATCCCCCCGCCTCCGCTCGCGAAACCTCCGAGCTCGCCCCCCTCACCCACGCCCTCGAAAGCGTACTCCAGCGACTCGAGCGCTCCTTCAACCAGCAGCGCACCTTCATCTCCGACGCTGCACACGAACTCAAAACCGCCGTCGCTGTCGTCAAATCGTCTCTGCAACTCACCAGCATGCGCCCCCGCACGCCCGACGAATATCAAGCCGGCAACCAGCGAGCCCTCGCCGACACCGAACGCATCGAAGACCTCGTCGCAAAAATGCTCACCCTCGCCCGCCTCGAAAGCGCAACCAATCGGCTGCCCAACGTGACTCGGGCGTCCGACATCTCGCAGAGATGTGGGAATCTGAACCACTGCATCTCCACCACCATCTCCCAACTCGAAACGGTCGCCGCTCTTCGTCAAGTCAGCATCATCGTCCACGAGCTCCCGCCCCATTCGTGCTCCATCCCCCTCACTCCTGAAGACTGCTCCCTCGTCCTCACCAACCTCCTCCTCAACGCCATCCAGCACAGCCCTCCCCAATCGCAGGTCGAAATTCGCGCCACACTCCAAAACAAAAACGTCGAAATCACCATCCTCGAAATCACGATCCAGGATCACGGCGAAGGCATCCATCCCGACGATCTCCCTCACGTCTTCGAGCGCTTCTACCGCGCTGATCCTTCACGCGCGCGCACCACCGGTGGAACCGGCCTCGGCCTCGCCATCTCGAAAGCCGCAATCGAAAGAGCCGGCGGCGTCATCACCCTCTCCAGCGCTCCAGGGAAGGGAACTACCGCCACCTTCCGGCTCCCACTCGTCGCTCAATAGCGCCGCCCGGCACTACCCGCGCTTCTCCAATCCACGCAAATACGCCTCCAGCTCCGCATGCCCCTCGTGCCGCGCCCAGTCCGCCGGACTCCCTCCCCACATCAGATCCCGCATCGTCACGTCCGCCCCTCGTTCCAGCAGCAGCCGCACCAGCGCCTCATTCCCAATCAGCGCCGCCTGGTGCAGCGGAGTCGTATGCGAGTGCCCGCCCAGAGGGTTGTAGCGGTTCGGATCCTCCCCCGCCTCCAGCAGCACCCGCATCACGTCGATCCACCCGATCTGGCTCGCCATGGCCAGCGCCAAATGCCGCTCCCGCTTCGTCGCAGTCGCCAGCAGTCTCCGCACCAGCTCAACATCGTTCAGTGCAGCCGCCACCGGCAGCGTCATCCGCGCACCCTGCTTCAGCAGCGCCCTCACCGCCAGAAGGCTTCCATGCAGCGCCGCCGCATTGATCGCCTCATTCGGATCGGCCCCGTACTCACACAGCAGCTCGATGAGCGGAACCGTCGCTCCTCTCTCCAGCGCCACGCTCCCCGTCGCCGCCAGCGCCAGCGTCGTGTCGCGCGAAGCCTGATCAGGCCCCGCATCCAGAATCACTCTCGCCACCTCGACAATGTTCTCCGGCAGCTTCCCTCTGCGTATGGGATTCTCCGCCACAAACTCCAGCAGTGTCGGATTACGAAAATAGTTCCACCCCTCAAACTCCACGCTCTGGTGCACAAGCTTCGGGTGTCTTTTCAAGTGCTCCCGCAGCCCCTCGGCATCGCCCGCGTCCAGCAGATCCACCGCCTTTCTGAACACCGCGTCCTCAATCAGCTCGTGCCGAGGCTTCTTGATCCGCTCCGCCAGCTCCGGGTTCTCCACGTACTCCTTCAGCCGCGGCCAGCTCTTGAATCCCCGCTCCCGCGCAATCGTCAACTGCGCATCAGATAAACTCACCGTGCGCTCGAAGATCGCTTCATCCGTCAGCTCTCTGCACTCCGGATGAAACTCCCTCATCCGCTGCGCCGCCCCGCGATCCCGCGCAGCATGCATCTTCTTCAGGTCCCGCGCCTGATACTTCAAATGTTCAAGATTTGGATTGGGTGGTAATGGACGAACCGGCATGACGAACTTCCTCTCCAATGCCCAGGTCCGCATATTGAGGGCAGAAAGTCAGTTCGCAAACTCAGATTGTCTTGCTCAAAA
>Ga0068856_100005252_pt1 | contig 12772 bp, 7 predicted proteins | sample KBSCornC62_FD_66595 | JGI IMG/M metagenome (GOLD analysis project Ga0068856, IMG submission 66595) | Corn rhizosphere microbial communities from Kellogg Biological Station, Michigan, USA - KBS Corn C6-2 | ecosystem: Host-associated > Plants > Roots > Rhizosphere > Soil ...
CATCAGAATGCTGGCGCGCGTTCGAATCGCCGCGAGCCAGCGCGAAAGACCGGCGGCTCCGCGGTCCACGTCGATGGGCGCGGCGTTCGGCGATGCATTCGGGTTGCCGCGAGCCGCGTCTGCAGCCACACCGGCCCAAATGCTGGCCGAAAGAATTCCGGCGCCCGCGAGTAGTAGAACGTATCTCATCAGCTTTATGTTCATAGTACGCCAGCCATCATTCCTACTAAGTCGATAGAATTGGCACGTGATACAAGAGTTTCGTCTATGACCCCTACATGCAGAGCCGCGACCGTCAGGCAGTGGTCGGCATTCGCTTATTTCCGCAACCTGGCACTAATTTTATTCGCGCTTGCGAGTCCCTATTTGGTACACGCTCAGGTGCAGGCCATCAACGGCAGCATACGCGGGCGCGTTCTGGATCAAACGGGTGCGCCGCTGCCCCAGGCCGCCGTAACAATCGAAAATCTGCAAACGGGTTTCTCCCGCTCCCTTTCTACATCGGAGGACGGCTATTACGTAGTTCCGAATCTTCCCCTCGGCACATATTCGGTGCGAATCGAAAAAAGTGGATTCGATACCGAGCGCCATACCGGCATTGTCCTCGAAGCGGGAACGGAAGCGGTCATCGATGCACAGTTGAGAGTGGGAACGACGAGTACATCCATTGAGGTCACGGGAGGGGCGCCCATCGTCGAGCCTTCCCGCACCAGCATCGGACGCATCATCACGCACGCCGAGGTGGACAATTTGCCTCTGACCTCGCGCAATCCTTATAACTTCATCGTATTTCAGCCGGGAGTCAGCGGTCATCCGAATCCCGAGCTTGGCATCCCTCGCACAATCAATACGAACGGCCTTCTCGATCGCATCAACTATCAGATGGACGGGATGGTGGATACCGAAACGGATCGCTACGGCTTGCGGTTGTTTCCCATTGCCGAAATTTACGTGCAAGAGGTGCAAACGGTGGCGAACAGCTTTGCTCCCGAATTCGGCTTCACGGCGGGCAACATTTACAACGTCATTACCGGATCCGGTACTAACGACTTTCATGGAGAATTTCACTATATCGGGCGGCCAACCGATGCGAGCGCGCGGCCGATCTTACTCGCCGCCACCGCGGCGAAGCCCGACCTGACGTTGAACGACGTAGCCGTGAACGCGGGCGGCCCGATCGTAAAGGACAAGCTTTTCATCTATGGCGCCTATGAGTATTTGACGCGCGGCTTACCGCAGCCCAACACCATTAGTCCCGCTAATGCTGCGCTGATCGGTTTGCCGCCCAGCTTGCTCCAAACCGCGCCTTCCATCCAGCACGCCCAATTTGTCGATCTTCGCACGGATTGGCAAATCACGCAGAAGCAGCAGTTCTTCGTTCGGCTCAATTATTTTCGAAATACGTACCCATTCAATACCCAGGTGGGCGGCATTAACGCGCTGGATGCGGCTTCTGATTTCCGTGACCGCGCCTATATCGCCGGCGCACAATTGCTGTCGAGCTTCTCGCCTACCGTGCTGAACGAACTGCGGCTTTCCGACCCGTATCGCAACGAGCGGCACGAAGCCAACCCGCTGACCGGAAAAGGTCCGGCAATTACCATCTCGGGCATCGCCACATTCAACGGCTCTATCAGTGTGGGCGACGTGTTTTCCGAAAAGATTCCGAGTCTGAGCGACAACTTCACCGTGATCAAAGGCGCGCACACGATCAAAGTAGGCGGCTCGGTCCAGCAGAATCTTGATGTGCAGCTCGCTGATACGTTCAGCCAATACACCTTCCCGACAATTCAAAGCTACCTGGATGCTGAGTCTGGAAAAAATCGCTTCGGTTATTCCTCTTTCACCACCAGCATCGGTACGGTTGGTGCGGGTTACCACTCGCTCTTCTGGAATGTTTTCGCGCAGGATAGCTGGCAGGTCGGCCCCAGTCTTCTAATTACGTACGGCCTCCGTTACGACCGGTTTCAGGCGCCTACGCCGCCCGCCAATGAGCCCTTCGTCTATTCGCGGAATTTTCGAACGCCCGGCGCGAACTGGTCTCCGCGTTTTGGCCTGGCATGGAGCCTGAATCCGAAAACGGTTCTGCGAGTAAACTCGGGTATTTTCTACGAAGCTCCTGCTACCAATCTCTGGTACAACGCGCTCAGCAATAACGGTTCAAATCAGGCGTTCACCGCCCAATTTAGCCCTACCGATCCACTAGCGCCTGCCTTTCCGCAAGTATTCAATGGGCTCGCCGGGCCGATTTCGCGTCCGGCGCCCAGCATCATTACCGTCACGCCGAATTTCAAGAACGCTTACACCTTCAACACGAGCTTCCAGATCGAGCGGCAGTTATCGCAGAACGATTCGCTGATGGTTGGTTACGTCAATACCAACGCGCGTAATATGGCGTTCCTGCGCAATATGAATTTGATTAATCCAACTGGCCGCCTTGCCGACGGCAGGCCGGTTTTTGGCGCGGCCAGCGCCGGCACGCGCCTCTATCCTCAGTTCAATAACATCGCGCTGCAGGATATCGGAGCGATTTCCAGTTACAACGCGATGATCGTAAATCTGAAGCATCGCTGGTCGACCGGTTATCTGGTGAGCGCTTCCTACACTTGGTCTCATTCCATCAGCGATGCTCCCGACGTCAACAGTTTCGAGCAGAACTTGCCGATCTCGGATCCTACCAATCGAACCCGCGACCGCGGCGACAGCATTGTAAATCGCCCGCAAGCCTTCACGATGAGCGCGGTGCTGGCGCCCACGTTTCAAATCGGCAATGGCTTTTTGCGTCAATTAGCCAATAACAACCAATTGGCCGCTCTAGTCACGCTAGCCTCCGGCGACCAACAGAACATCGTTGCTAACCAAAACTTGAATGGAGACACCATAGCAAGCGTGAGCCGGCCTCTGTATCTGGCGCGCAATGCCGCGCGTGGGCCGAATATCTACCAATTCGATCTCCGCTACACGCGAACTCTCTTTGCGCTTTGGGACCGTGTAAGACCCAAATTCATAGCCGAAGCCAACAATGTCTTCAATCACCCAAACATCACCGCTTTGAACGCCACCGCAACAGTGAATTCGGCTGGCGTGGTCACGAAACCAGCGACCCTGGCCCCTCTCTCCACGACCCTCGAGGGCCGCATCATTCAATTAGGCGTGCGGGTCGACTGGTAATACGTCTGGTAATACAAGGTCCTGTCTAAACCCAATTTAATTAACCGCTCGGCGCAAGCCGTATCTTTCCCTAGTCCATTTGCGTCCGATAAGTAGGAAGAAGGAGGTTGGAGGATGCGAACGAAAATGGTAGCTTCGATCGGGTTGGGAGTTATGCTGTCGATGGCGTGTCTGGCACAGCAGCAGTATCCGCCACCGCCGCAGTATCCTCCGCAACAACAGACTTACCCGGCTCAGCAGCCGCAGTATCCGCAGCCACAGCAACAATACCCGCAGCCGCAGTATCCTCCGCCCGGACAATACGCGCAGCCGCCAATGATGGCGCCCCAGCAGTTGGATCAGCTTGTCGGCCCGATTGCGCTATATCCGGATGGGTTGTTGGCGCAGGTTCTGACCGCTTCCACGTTTTCTAATGAAATTCCGGAGGCAACAACTTGGGCCACTCAGCATGCCTATCTGCAAGGCGATGCAGTCGCGCAGGCCGTCGAGCGGGACAATCTTCCCTGGGATCCCAGCGTGCTCGCTCTTTTGCCCTTTCCGCAGGTGTTGAGCTATATGGCGCAATACATGTCGTGGACCCAGCAGCTCGGCAATGCTGTGCTGGAACAGCGCGGTGACGTGATGGACGCCGTGCAGCGGATGCGCCAGCAGGCTTACGACTACGGTTATCTTCACAATCCGCAATTCACGCAATATGAGCACGTACAGGTATACGGTCCGGGCAACATAGAGATTCTTCCGGTGTATGCGGGCTACTATTACGTGCCGTATTACAACCCGGCAATCGTGTATGCGCGGCCGCGTCCCGGTTTCGTGATGAGCGGAGTGTTCCGGTTCGGACCACGCATCGCTATCGGCGCCTCGTTCGGTCCGTTCGGATGGGGCGGAGCCGGCTTCGCCTGGCAGCAGCACAACATCCTGATCGATCGCCGCCCCTGGGTGCGAACCTGGACAAATCGCGGAAATTACGTGCACCCCTACGCAGTCCCCTATCGGCGTGCCACAGGGCCGGGAATTGAACGTCACGAGCACGCACCTGTACACGTCGACCACGGCAATCACGGCGATCATGGCGGCGGCCGCCACGATGGTCATCACGACGATCATCATTAGATACGCTGAGTACTTGAAACTTTATCTGACTTCCGGCGGATATTACATCCAAGAGCAATCGAGATTCTTTCAGGGCAGGGAGGCGTGGGATGTGTTGCTCAATCGTGACGATCTGTTCGATTACCTCAGCAACGCGCTGGATCCGCTCGCCTCGACGGACGGCCCTGCCGAAAACGATCTGCTAGCGCCCGTTGCGTCAGGGCAGGAAGTCTGGGCAGCGGGCGTTACGTATTACCGAAGCCGCGACGCCCGCATGGAGGAATCGAAATCGGCGGGCGGCGGCGATTTCTATGACCGCGTCTACTCGGCCGAGCGGCCCGAACTGTTCTTCAAAGCGACGGCCCGCCGTGTCGTGCCGCCGAACGGCAAGGTGGCCATTCGCGACGACGCCTCCTGGTCCGTACCGGAACCGGAACTGACGCTGGTGATTACGCGATCGGGCAAGATCGTCGGCTATACCATAGGCAACGACATGAGCTCGCGCGATATCGAAGGCGAGAATCCGCTCTATCTGCCGCAAGCCAAAGTCTACGACCGAAGCTGCTCGATCGGGCCATGCATCCTGGTTACGCCGCAGCCCCTGCCGCCATCGACTGAGATTCGATTGGAAATTCTGCGCGGCGGCAAGGCTCATTTCTCCGGCTTGACTGCCCTCTCGGAGCTGAAACGCGATCCTGCCCAACTCGTCGAGTATCTCTATCGCAACAATTCCTTCCCGAACGGCTGCCTGCTCCTGACCGGCACAGGCATCGTCCCGCCCGATTCCTTCACGCTCCAACACGGCGACGAGATCCGCATCACCATCCCGCCCATCGGCACACTGATCAATACAGTCGCCTAGTAGCTTGGTTAGGGCTCGGCTGCTTTGCAGTGGTACAGTGTTTCGGGCCAGTCTGCTAATGCGCAGGATCGTTCGTAGAATGTGGGACAGGATGGTGACCGGTAACAATCATTTTGGTACGTCTTCCGACCGCGGAATCGTTTTCTGCGCTTTGCGGAATTCCTGCAGCTCACTTTCCGCTTTCGCCTGTTTGCCTTCTTTCCGATAAAGACCGGCCAAACCAAAATGCGCCTGCGCGGCCAAGGGCGTTTGCTTTTCGATCTCGATGAGGTGCAGCCAGGATTTTTCTGCTAGAGCCGCGTTGCCGTTAAGAGAAGCGGCCTTGCCGAGCGAATATAGGGTCTCTGGCATGTCAGGCTTCACTCGGTCGGTGCGTTCGAGCTCCCGCTGTGCCTCTTGTGCTTTTCCTCCCTGGAGCAACGCGTGTCCAAGACGGTAACTAGCTTCGGCATTACCCGGCTGCAGCTTGCATTCGGCACGAAATTCCTCTTCCGCTTTGTCCCACTGCGAGGCTCCCGCGTATACCAAACCAAGTTCAAGGTGCAGACGCGGTATGTCGGGCCGCTGCCGCAGCGCCTCTCGAAATTCCTTTTCTGCTTGCGGCATTTGGCGCAATACGTAGTAGTTTTCGGCCATCGCCTGGTGCGAGCGCGCCGAATCCGGATAAGCCTCCATAAGGGTGTCGATGGCGCGCTTCGACAGCAATCCGCCCGCACGGCCCAAGTAATACAGCAAGTCGGGATCATTGGGACGATTGATCAATGCGGCACTCAGGTTCGAGACCGCCTCCTTGTATTGGCCCGTCTCGATTTGAGCGATTCCCAATGCCTCTACCGCATGAACACGCTCCAGATGCGGAATAGCCTCGACCGGGAATCCCTGCGACAAAAGCGCGTACCCCAACTGAAGATGCGCCGCCTCGAGATCCGGACGCAACTCCAAGGCGCGCTTGAGTGGCGCTATGGCGGCGCTGTAGTCGCGGGTCTGCATATACTCTTCGCCCAGATTGAGAAACGCTTCGGTCAAGTTTGGATCGGCTTCCGCGGCCTTGCGAAATTCCGTAATGGCCGTATCAAAATGCCCCTGCCGATGTGCAGCAACGCCCGCGTCCATATGCTGAGCGGCTGCTGATGAAACGCTTTGCAACGCGAGCCACAGAATCGGAAGCGTGTGCATCAGGAGTGCTCCTGCTCACGCACTTCAAGAAACTGATCCGCGCGAACATCATCGATCTTCTGGCGCGAACCGGAAGGCCACGCAATCTCCACACTGGCAGTCGTTGCTGATCCCAGACCAAAATGAAGCCGCTTATCGCTTGCGGAGAGATAACTTCCAGCTGTGGTCGCATATCGCGTCTGGCCGTTAACACTGACCCGCGCGCCAAGCCCGTCCCGGTTGCTGCGGGTACCGCGAAGGGTGATCGTTAACCAATGCTGTTTACCGCCTCGGTTCATCAGAACGAGCGGTTGCCCGCCAAGAACCGTCACGACTGCGTCTATCCAGCCGTCATTATTCAGATCGCCGAAAGCCAAACCACGGCCCGCGATAGAGCTTGTAACTCCGGAAGCGGCGCGTTCGAAACGGCCCTTGTAGTTCAGAGCGGCTAGTGGCGGCTCGAGGTAATGTAGCGAGGGATCGATTGCTTCAACGTTATCGAGCACATGGCTTTGCGCCACGAGCAGGTCCTTCCAGCCATCGTTATTGAGATCTTCCAGGCCCACGCCCCAGCCAGAGCTTGCCGCCGTCAGCGCGCCGAGACCGGTCTCGAGACTACTATGCGTGAATAGCTTTTGGCCATCGTTGTGGTAGGCGCCATAAACTTCACGTGGCAGCACAGTAACGATGAGATCGGGCATCCCGTCGTTATCGTAATCCTGAAAAACAGCGCCCATGCCGGAAAGCGGCTTGCCGTCCGCGGACAGGGCGGCCCCGGATTCGAGCGCGCATTCGGTGAAGGTCCCGTTGCCATTGTTGTGGAACAGGTATTGCTGCATGCCGTCGTTAGCGACAAAAATGTCAGTGAAGCCGTCGTTGTCGTAGTCGGCGAAGGCAACGCCCAGCGCGCGGCCCTTTTTGGCCGTAATACCGGATCTTTCGCTTATATCCTCGAATGTGCCGTTTCCGCGATTGCGATAGAGAAGGTTGGTAGTGCCGGGAAATTCCGCTGGCGGACAATACGTGCGCCAAGCGCCGCCGCAGGTCTTACTGTGCCGCGTGTCCCATTCCATGTAGCGGGTGACAAAAAGGTCCAAGTGCCCGTCATTGTCGAAATCGAAGAAGCCCGCTGACACGGACCATCCGCCGCCGGCAACTCCAGCCTTGGCTGTCACGTCGGTAAAAGTTCCGTCACCATTATTGCGGTACAGAATATTCCTGCCGTAGCTGGTTACGAACAGGTCGGGATAGCCATCATTGTCGTAATCCCCTACAGCAACACCCATCCCGTAATTACCCGCGCCGGCGTTGGCTAAGCCGGCGGATTCGGTGACATCGCTGAAGCTTCCATCTTTGTGTTGCCGATAGAGCCGATTCCAGTAACGTGGATTTCCGCGGTCGAATTTTTCCGGCAGCGCCATGGGGTTCGTCAATCGCCCGCCATTCACCAGGAAAATATCGAGCAAACCGTCGTTGTTGTAGTCAAACAATGCCACGCCCCCCGGCATGGTTTCAATGAGATATTTCTGCGCAGTGGGCGAGTTTTGAAGCCTAAAATCCAGCTCGCGAGGGAGTTTCGCCTCAAATATCGGCGCGCTGGCTGCAAGGCTCGAAAGCCGGAGAAAATCGCGGCGATTGAAAAGGCCTCCAGCCAGGCGGCGTTTCATTCTCAGCTACTGAGAATATCGAGAAACGAAGCCACAAAACGCACTCCGTTCCAGGCTCAAGTTTTTCTCAAAACGCGAACTTCAACCCAAATTGGATCAGACGTGGATTTCCGACCGTGGAACTGACCACCCCGAACGTGTTACTTCCAAACGAGGTGTTGGGCGGCCCAAACTGCGCACGGTTAAACAGGTTGAAAAATTCCGCGCGGAATTCAATGTTCATCCGCTCCGAGGGACCGAAGTATGTCCGCTTAAAGACCGCCCAGTTCCAATTGTTTTTGCTGTCCTGGCGTAGGTGAGGGTCGACGCGCGGCTCCGTGCCGAAACCATAGGCGGGCGGAGCGGAGAAACAAGCCGTATTGAACCAGCTCCCAAGTCTCTGTCCACGGTCGTCGGGGACCGATTGGTTACACGCGGGATCAACGTTTGGTCTGAGTGTTCCGATGCCCAGGCCTAACGCTGACAGCGGAGTGCCGGCACTCGTGTTGAACTTCAGCGGGAAGCCTGTTTGAAAATACGTGGTGCCATCCATACCCCAGCCGGATATGAGCTTGCCCCTGAACCCGCTCGCATTGCTGAGGTATCTTTTGCCCTTGCCAAACGGCAAATCGACCACGTAGCTGATCACAAGGACCTGTCTCACATTCTGAGAGGAGAGGGAGCGTTCGTTGGAGAGGTTATTCCAATCCTGAGCTGCGCCGACGCCGCCGGTTGACCCACCCTCTAACCAGGACGTGAGCGTGTCGGTATTGGTGATCAGTTTGGCGTTAGTATAAGCCACCAGTAACGTTCCTCCCGTTGCGAATCGTTTCTGTACACTCGCCTGCAGCGCATTGTATCTGCTGAAGCAGCAGCTCAAGCCGTTCATTTGCACGTCGCTCCACTGTGGAAAGCGTCGATTGAGTTGGCCTTGAATGAGGCTTCCCGGGCCTAAATTTCCGGGCAGTGCCACGCTAAACGGATAGGCTGTCACAGGTTGAGCGATCGACACTGGCTGGCCCGCCGCGTGCTCCCCCGCAGCTTGGTCTATGAAGCTGTTAGGGATCTGGTTGATGCTTGGCTGGTTGCTGTTTGGCAGACCTAGACCATGAGATCCCGCGTACGCGATATCCGCAAAGAAGCCGCCGGGCAGTTGCCGCTGGATATTCAGATTCCACTGCTGAACATATCCAGCGGTTTGCGTGGTGTAAGCAGTCGCTCCCAGCGGCGATTGTCGGAGGGCATACGCCGAAGCGTTAGGCTGCGGACTTCGGCCAGGCGGAACGGTGAGGGTCGGGCCGAACGGACCTGGAGTAGCACAGCTGAAGTTACCCGCGCCCGGGGCTGTTAAAACACAGTTGCTGGCGTTCAAAGTACCCGACGGGGTCAGCCCTTGATTGTTGCTGGCGAAGAAGGGCGACGTGCCGCTGTTCACAGGGTCGATGTACGGATTGGTATTAAACGAAACAAAATTCGGAATGAAGAAAATGCCATATCCGCCGCGAATCACTGTCTTAGCGTCTGCGGCGTAGGCAAACCCTATTCTGGGTGCGAAGTCCTTGTTCCGCAGCGGTAGACTATTTCTGCTGTCGTTCACCCCGTCCTTAACCAGAAAGAGATCTCCTGGACAGGGGCTGCCTGGAGTACCGCCGCAGCCCGTGACGCTCGAGTTTGTGGCACCCGGATCGAAGTAAGTCAATCGGTCATAACGTTCCGACCAGGGGCCTTGCAGCTCGTAGCGCAGCCCTAAGTTCAGGGTTAGCTTTTTCGAGACGCGCCAATTATCGGCAAAATATAAGGCGCGGTAGGTCTGCTTTCCCGCGACCGGCTGGGAAATGACCGCCGATCCGGTAGTCTGATTGCCAAATGCAGCACCCGATCCCAGACCAAATCCGAGCATGTAGTCGGCAATATCGAGTCCACCCGTGGCGCCCGCTGCGTTCCGCGCCAGGCTCTGAGTCCAGGACCCGTTGAACGAGATGAGTCCGCCGCCCGTGTTGGTCTGAAGGTAATTGTCGAGAGTGTACTGCAACTGCCCGCCAAAGACGAACGTATGGCGCCCGCGGACCATCGTGACCTGTGGGGAGATGTTGTACATCGTGTCGTAATCAGAGATGGCGCTCTGGCCTTGGCTACAGCTAACCAGGCTGTCGCTCACCGCCAGGCAAGGGGTCAAGGGCGTACGCTCGATGTTGGGAACGGCGCTATTGTACGCTGCCGGCCAACCCTGTTGTGTGAAATCGAAATTTGCATTCTTGGGTGTGCGCAGGTAGGTGAAACGTCCGAAGCTGGCATTCAGATTAAACGTGGTTGTAGGAGTAATTATGAAGGTGTAGCCCATCGCGAAGCTGTGGCTGTTGGTGTCCTCTTGACAACGGTCTTTGCAAAGGCCCGTGCCGAATGGATCTTGTGGCAGGCTGAGCAGCTTCCAGTATGTATATCTACCGAAAAACATCTGCCTTTGCGTAATGGTTTGGTCAACGCGAGCGACGTATTGATTGATATCTCCACCTTGGCTCGCCGCTGTGGTGAAGTTATTTGTCAACGCGTTGCCTGTGGGCAGCGGAAAAAGCCTGAGCAAGTACCCGGACGTCGGGTTTATGCGCTGCGACGGGATGATATTGCCAGGAAATGCTGTGCGGGCGCAGGTGCTGCCCGCTGGGCAATTAGGATTTACCGATAGCGGGTCGTAAATTGTTGGGAGCCCAGGCGCCGAAAAATTTCCCGCACGCTCGGCCGCTGTGGGTACCGTGGTTGTGTAGACCGTGCCTGAGCGCAACCGGAATCCCTCATAACTGCCGAAAAAGAAGGTTCTGTCCTTGATCGCTGCTCCGCTGACGGTTCCGCCAAACTGGTTTTGGGTGAACGGAGGAGCCTTGTTCTCTCTGCCGCTCTGGAGCTGCGCAGTCTTATTAAAAAACTCATTCGCGTTCAAAACTCTGTTGCGCAGGTATTCATACACCGAGCCGTGCCATTGGTTGGTTCCGGATTTTGTGCTCATGTTAATGACGCCGCCTGCGAACTTACCCCATTCGGGCCCTAGGTTGTTGTACTGGACCTTGAACTCGGAAACCGAGTCCTGGGTCGGAACCAAGAGCGGCAGATTGATATAGCCCGTGTTGAGCGGTTGACCGTCTAGATAGATCGCACTCTCGTTCGCGAACGAACCACCGATCTGATAATTCGCGAAATCAAAGGGGTTCTTGCCGACTACCGTGCCCTCCGTGCTTCCTTGCGGAACCACCGAAGGAGTAATAGTCGTGAGGTTAAAAATGTTGCGGCCATTCAACGGCAGCTCATTGGCTACCCTCGCTCCCACAACAGTCCCGAGGGATGAAGTCTCAGGCTGCAGCAGTGGAGTCTCAGCCGTCACCTCCACGACTTGGCTTACGTTTCCAATCTGCAGGCTGACGTCGATACGAGAAGTCTGATTGACCTCCACGCGAACTTCAGGCCGGGCATATTTGTTGAATCCTGCCTTTTCCACCTCAATGCGGTAAAGGCCCGGTAAAAGGTTCGGGAACAAATAGAGCCCGTCGTCTCCCGTCGTTTGTATTCGCTTTTCTGACGTACCGAGGTTGGTTAGAGTCACCTGCGTGCCAGTGATGGGAGCTCCGGACGGATCCGTCACCGAGCCGGTAACTGAACCGTAGGTCGATTGGGCCGGCAGTGGCGAACTTGAAAACGTTAGGCAGATCCCGATACAGAAAGCGGTAAGACCGAACAGTGAAGAAAGTCTAAAACACAGTCTTCTCATGTGCTTCGCCCCCTCGAGCAGCGTGCTTCTACGATGGATACGAAGCAAAACCCGAACTTGTACCAGTTTCGATGATTAATTTACAAACGAAGCCGACGCAGGAAAGAACTCTTGCGCAAACGTTCAAGCCCGCGATAGAGGTGGTGGCGCACGCTGCCAAGTGGCTCCCCCAGTTGCTGGCTGATCTCTTTTAGGTCCAAGCCTTCAAAGTAAAAGAACTCAATGGTGCGGCGCTGCCTGTCTGTCAACTCCGAAAACGCGTTCTCCAGATGTTTGCGTGTGAGCTTTGCGTCGATCTCCTGTTCCAGATCTGCTTCTTCGCGCAATTCCAGACAGGCGCTATTTCCGTCCGTGTAGAAACCCGTTCGTGCTAGATACAGCTTCCTGTCAAGCGCTCGACTTAACGCTATCTGTATGATCCACGCCTTTAGGCTGCCCTTCGATTCATCAAAGAGCTGCGATTTTCGGCAGAGATAGAAGAACACTTCCTGGACCACCTCTTCAGCCTCGTTAGAATTTCCCAGGACGCGGTATGCGGTGCCGAGAACTAACCGCGAGTATCGCTCGAAAAGGCGATCAATGTCGCCCGAGACTCTAGGCCTTAGCTGAGCTACAAGTTCTGCGTCTCCCGTCGATGCATCTTCCGCTTCATCCTGTGCGAGCGGAGCTTGCACACTGCATGCCCTAACTACGCTTAACGTAAGCGACTGTCTCGAACTGCGACAGCTCATACGCAGATCTCTACCGCACGGAAACGCTCTATGAACTAATAGTTCGCGCTCCCATTACGTTCGTAAGGCTTGAGTGCACTTGCAACATATCACAAGCTGAGGAGGTCTGGATGCCCGCCCGGAGTTGCAGGAGTTACGTCGGCTTGGTTTCAACAACGTTGTCTGAAAGAGGTTCCACAGCCACGATCAGTGCCGCGAGCAGACCGAAGAGTTCGCAAAACACCAAATTTTTCTTCCCTGTAATCTCAACCATTTACACGCCAAACCACCTTTCGCCCGCACGCCTCCTGCGCCACACTCGCGCACGTATGGAAAAACTCCATCCACAAACCGGACCTGTCACGGACGCCGGCAAGGA
>Ga0068856_100005254_pt1 | contig 12770 bp, 12 predicted proteins | sample KBSCornC62_FD_66595 | JGI IMG/M metagenome (GOLD analysis project Ga0068856, IMG submission 66595) | Corn rhizosphere microbial communities from Kellogg Biological Station, Michigan, USA - KBS Corn C6-2 | ecosystem: Host-associated > Plants > Roots > Rhizosphere > Soil ...
GTGAATTGGCTGCCTTGGGGAGAGGCGGCGTTTGAAAAGGCCCGGAAGGAAGACAAACCGATTTTTCTTTCGATCGGTTATTCCACGTGCCATTGGTGCCACGTGATGGCGCATGAATCCTTCGAGGATGAAGCCATTGCCGAATTGCTGAACCGCGATTTTGTCCCGGTGAAGTTAGACCGCGAGGAGCGACCCGATGTGGACCGGGTGTACATGCTGTTCGTGCAGGCGTCTACGGGCAGCGGAGGCTGGCCGATGTCGGTCTGGTTGACGCCCGAGCGGAAGCCGTTTTATGGCGGAACATACTTTCCGCCAAACTCGCGCTACGGGCGCCCCGGATTCCGGGAAGTTCTGGGACAACTCGCGCGCGTTTGGAGGGAAGACCGCCAACGGGTAGAGGATTCTAGCGACAATGTCGCCGAGCAGCTTCGCTCGCTTGTGCCGCGCACGCAGGTGGCCGTGACGCCGGACCGCGAACTTTTCGCGTCGGCCTTTGGGCCGCTTCGGCGCAGCTTTGACCCCAAGTGGGGCGGCTTTGGAGGTGCGCCGAAGTTTCCGCGGCCGGTGCTGCTCAATTATTTGCTTCGCTATCACGCGCTCGATGGTAATCCGGAGGCGCTGGAGATGGTAACCCAGACGCTGAACGGTATGGCGGCGGGTGGAATGCACGATCAGTTGGGCGGCGGATTTCACCGCTATTCGGTAGATGAGCGATGGTTTGTTCCGCACTTCGAGAAGATGCTATATGACCAGGCGCAACTGACGATTTCGTATCTCGAGGCCTACCAGATCACGGGAGAGGCTCGCTATTCGAATGTGGCGCGGGGCATTTTCGAATATGTGTTGCGTGATCTCACAGATGTCGACGGGGGATTCTATTCGGCGGAAGATGCCGATAGTGCGGATCCCGAGAATCCGTCGCATCACGGTGAAGGTGCCTTCTACATTTGGCGGAAGGCCGAGTTAGACGGACTGCTGGGCAAAGATTCTGATGCATTTTGCAAATATTTCGGCGTACTGCCGGAGGGAAATGTAGAAGCCGACCCGCAAGGAGAATTTGCTGGGCGGAATATTCTGTTCCGGGCCGAGGCTGGGGAGGGCCGTGAGTTTGAAAGCGCTCGTGCCGCTTTGCTCGCAACACGCGGCAAACGTCCGCGCCCGCATCTGGACAACAAGATTCTTACTTCCTGGAACGCGCTCTTCATTTCCGCGCTCTGCAAAGGGTACAGGGTCCTCGATGACCTACGTTATCTGGCGGCAGCGCGGCGTGCGACGGAGTTCTTGTTGGCACACATGTATCAGCCGGAAGGGGCCCAGCTTCTGCGGCGCTTTTGTGAGGCGGAAGCGGCGATCGGCGCGTTTCTTGATGACTACGCTTTCCTGGCTCAGGCTTTGCTCGATCTGTTTGAGGCAACTTCCGAAACCCGCTATCTGGAGATTGCGCGCAGCCTGGCCGTCGAAGGGTTCGCGCGGTTCGAGGATCACGAGGCTGGTGGCTTCTTCAGCACGGAGCAGAACGCCCGAGATTTGCTGCTACGTGTCAAAGACGATTACGACGGCGCTGAGCCCTCCGGAAATTCAGTGGCCACCGACGTCCTGCTTCGTCTGGCGCATTTGGCGGGCGATGAGACGCTGCGCAAAAAAGCGATGCGGTCTCTCGAGTCGTTTGCTCCGAAGATCAAAGCGCAATCGACGATGGCTCCGCAGATGCTGGTGGCGCTGGCGCGCTCGCTCGCGGCGCCTGAGCAAATTGTCCTTCGTTGTGCGGAAGAAGAAATGGGTACGCAGTGTCGTGAGCTGTTTCAACGTGAGTCGCATCGATTTTCCTCCAATACGGTGGTGCTGGCTTTAAGCGACGCAGCGGCGCGCTCTCTGCGTCGGGTGTCCCCTTTTCTAGGGAACCTGGAGCGGAAAGGCAAAATCAGTGTTTACCGGTGCCGTGATTTTGCGTGCGAATTGCCGGAGATCATCGGCTGATTGCCTGCTACACTGTGCGCGATGGCAACTAATACGGAATCGAACCGGACTACGATACTGGGCGGTAAATCTTTGGGGCTGGCTGGCGCGGCACTCAAAGTAGGCGACGCGGCGCCGGACTTTGAGGTGGTCGACGCGAGTTTACAGCCCGTGAATTTGGCGAAAACGGGCGAGGGCGTTCGGATACTGAGCGTGGTGCCGTCGCTCGATACCCCTGTATGCGATGCACAAACCAAGCGCTTCGAGGATGAGGCGGCAAAATTACCCGGCATTCGGATCTTCACGATCAGCATGGACCTTCCGTTTGCGCAAAAACGTTGGTGCGGCAACTTCGGCATCAATCACATAGGTATGCTTTCCGATCACCGCACGGGCTCCTTTGGAGAGAAGTATGGAACGTTGATTCCGGACGTCCGTATCGAGAGCCGTGCGATCTTCGTCCTTGATGGGGAGAATCGATTGCGCCACGTGGAATATGTGCCCGAAGTAGGAAGTCATCCGAATTACGAAGCAGCATTGAATGCAGCGCGTGCCGCGCTAGCACAGACGGCGAAGTCGGGCAGTTAACTGATAGCGGTGCCGTTTGCGGCGGGCGGGTGGTGCATTCGGAAATTCTCCGGCAGGGTCGCCGTGCCGAACCAGAAATCTTCGATCCCTCGAAGTACGTTTACAAAGTCAGCCAGTTCGCTGGGTTTGGCGATGTAGCAATTGGCATTCAGCCGGTAGGCTTCTTTAATATCGCGATCCGCCCGGGAACTCGTCATAATGAGCACCGGAATCTCCTTCAGATTGGGAGATGCTTTTACCTCGGCCAGTACTTCCAAGCCGTTTTTGCGAGGTAAATTCAGATCAAGTAGTACCAGATCGGGACGCGCGACCAACTCCGTTTCCGCCTTGCGCAAATACTCGGTTGCTTCCACACCGTCATAAGCCACAGCTATATCGACGAGTACATCCGTCTCTTTTAAAGCCTCTCGAATCAACCGGATGTCGCTTCGGCTGTCCTCGACGAGCAGTATTTGGAACGACTTCATTGCGAGAAATCCACAGTACTTAGCCCATGAGCAAGTGGAGAGCCAATGCTTATCCCTGGGTAAGTTACTGGGAATAAACAGGGAAGGGTTTTGTCGCTCTCGGCGTTCGGTAATAACTCGCTGCAGATGGCGGCGGGGGCCGCAAAAAATGCCTGAACAATACCGCCCGGACCAAGACGGCATTGACATTCAGTTAAACTCCTTCTTATCATAAGGATTGCGCCAGTTCGCTGGGTAATTGGGGAGGCTTTTTGATCAAGCTGGACATTATCAATGAAGTGGTGAACCGAACCGGGATCACAAAGACTAAAGCGGAAATGGCGGTGGAAACGGTCTTCGACACTATGAAAAAGGCTCTTAGTGAAGGAGATCGGATAGAGTTAAGGGGCTTTGGGATCTTCAATGTTCGTCCGCGCAAGACCGGGATCGGGCGCAATCCCAGAACGGGCGCCGAAGTCGCTATCCCACCTGGCAAAGCAGTTCGTTTCAAGCCAGGCAAGGAACTGCAAACACTGCAGTAAGACATGTGTTCGAGCGGGGATTGACGGGCGCCAACGACCTGCCACAAAATCTGCGGGGACCAAGCCTAGAACCGATTTATGACACGGCGCGTCCACGCACCGGCTTTGGCTGGTGGTGGCTGAATGGGCTGCTGTTTGTTCTGACGCTCGCAACGACGACCATCTTCGGAGCCGCTTGGGTCGCGAGCTTTGAAGCCGGACGCGCCTTTGACCTGGATCTGCTCTGGGAGAGCTACCAGCGTTTTTTTCACGGCAATGTAAATATTCTGTTGGGGCTGCGCTTTTCGGGTCCCCTGCTGTTGATCTTGCTCGCGCACGAATTTGGGCATTTCGTCGCATGCCGGTATTGGCGCGTGGATGCGAGTCTACCCTATTTCATTCCTTCGCCCAGCCTGTTCGGTACTTGGGGTGCATTCATCCGCATTCGTTCGCCCATCTATTCGCGGAACGGATTATTCGATATCGGGATCTCGGGGCCGATTGCGGGATTCGTCATGCTGGCACCGTTTCTTGTTGCGGGTGTCCTACTCTCCCGCGAGCTGCCTCTCGGTGCAGCGCCGCAGTCATTTGTGTTAGGCACGCCGCTTGTGATGCGGTTGCTCGAGTGGGCTCGTTTCGGAAGCCTGGAGCCATCGCGCATTCTTCTCCACCCGATGGCGGTAGCCGGTTGGGCGGGTCTGCTCGCCACTGCCATGAACCTGTTGCCGATCGGACAACTGGATGGCGGCCATATCCTTTATGCGGCCGGGGGCGACCGCTGGCACCGCATTGTTTCACGTGCCGGTGTAGCTACGCTGGCGCTGCTTGGTTTCCTCTATTGGCCCTGGTGGATTTGGGCGCTTCTGATGTTTTTTCTGTTTCGGCGCCATCCGTTGGTTTACGATGAACGGCCGCTGCCGGCAGGTCGGGGGGCGTTGTGCGCTGCTGCTGCTTTAATATTTTTGCTATCGCTTTCCGTCGTTCCGATTCGCACATCGTGAACCGCTCCGCCTATGAAGATTTCGGCAACCATTATCACGTTCAACGAAGAACGCAACGTGGCGCGTGTGATCGAGAGCTTGCGCTGCTGCGACGAAATTCTGGTCCTCGATAGCGGCTCGAACGATCGCACCGTCGAGATTGCGAATAAGTTGGGCGCGCGCGTGGTCGAAGCTTCCTGGCATGGTTATGCGGCACAAAAGAATATCGCCGCGCAGCTTGCATCGCATGATTGGATTCTCGCTTTAGATGCTGATGAAAGTCTCAGCGAAGCGCTGGAAGCCGAGATCTGGCAGATCAAGAAAACCGGGACGAAATACGATGGCTTCACCGTTCCCCGGCTGGCGCAATACTTGGGACGCTGGATTTTACACAGCGGATGGCATCCGGACCGGAAAGTGCGGCTCTTCAACAAGCACAAGGCAAGATGGGTGGGCGAGTTTGTGCACGAATCGGTAACGGTCGATGGCGCCGTCGGCCATCTGAATTCCAATTTGTTGCATTTCACGTGCAATTCGCTCTCGGAACATTTGCGTACCATGGACAGCTACACGACTCTCGCGGCGCAGGAAATTGCCGCGCGTGAAAAGAGCGTTGGCTTCGCTAAGCTCCTATTCGATCCATCCTGGACTTTTTTTCGCACGTACATATTGAAGGCGGGCTTCTTGGACGGCGTGGAGGGACTGGCCATCGCATATATGGCCGCGCTCTATAACTTCGTGAAATATTCGAAAGCCCGGCTGATGAGCCCAGGCCGAAAACTGTGAGCTTGCGCGTTTTGCACATCGATCTGGGGCGCGAGTTGCGCGGCGGGCAGCGGCAGGTTTTGCTGCTGATGAAAGGATTGAGAGAGGCGGGGCACGAATGCATCTTGCTGGGGCGTGAAAACGCTCCGCTGTGGCGAGCGGCCGTAGAATCGGATTTACTGGTTCACGATATGAAGCTGTGGACGGTCCGAAAGCAGTCGGATCACGCCGATGTTGTCCATGTGCACGACGCACGATCGCACACCGTCGCGGCATTGGCCGTGAAACGGGAATTTGTAGTGTCGCGCCGGGTGGCGTTTCCGGTGAGCCGCACGCGTATTTCGCGCTGGAAATATGGGCGCGCGGCCCGCTTTTTGGCGGTCTCCCAGTGTGCCGCCGAACAATTGCTAGCGGCGGGTGTACCGTCCGAGAAGGTTGAGGTTGTCTTCGACGGCGTCGAACCGGTCGCCCGGGCCGCCGAATGGAAGACCGACTATCCGGCCGTTGCGCTAGCTTCCGCGGATCCAGGAAAAGGGCGCGACCTCGTGGAACAGGCAGCGGCAGTCGCCGGGATTCCCGTTCACTACTCGAGTGATTTGGAGAAAGACTTGCGGCGCGCCTCCATGTTCGTCTACATCACGCGGTCGGAGGGTTTGGGATCGGCGGCGCTATTCGCCATGAGCATGGGCGTACCGGTAGTGGCCAGCCGTGTAGGTGGCCTCCCCGAGGCGATCGTCGATTGCGAATCCGGAATTCTAGTGGCAAACGAGATTGCTGAGATTGCAAAAGGCATGCGCCGGGTGGTGGAGGATACTGCCTTCACACAAAGCTTGATTGCCAAGGCCCGCTTGCGCATTGAGAAACTTTTCAGCCAGGAGCGCCTTGTGGAGCGGACGTTGAGCGCCTATCGAAGAGTGCTTACCTGAAGTAAACACAGAAATGGTTATTGGATATCTCTTTCTGGCAGCCGTTTTGGGCCTGCTCTTCGGCAGCTTTTTGAATGTCTGCATCTACCGGTTGCCGCGTGATCTGTCGGTGGTTTCGCCGCGATCGTTTTGTCCGGAATGCGGCGCACAAATCGGCTGGCGCGACAATATTCCCATACTCAGCTACGCGGTTTTGCGCGGCCGCTGCCGGCATTGCCGGAAGCCAATCGGCGTTCGGTACCCTGTTGTGGAAGCCACGCTCGCGATCTTGTTGGTCGCGATTATTTATCGCTACGGGTGGACCCTTGCGGGATTGAAATGGTCGGTCTTCGTAGCCATTATGGTGGCACTCTTTTGGACGGATATCGAGGAACGGCTGCTGCCGGACGAATTCACGCTAGGGGGAGCGCTGGCGGGGGTGGTCTTCGCGGTCTTTGTGATGGTTCCAGGCGCTGCCGGCGAACTTTTGCTGCCGGGACACGCTCCCATTGTGAGATCGTTGGTGAATGCCGGGGTGGCAGCTTTATTCATAGCGGGTCCCGTCTGGTTCATCGGTTTCGCTTATTCCCAGTTGCGGAAGAAAGAGGGACTCGGATTGGGCGATGTGAAGTTGTTGTTGTTGCTCGGCGTATTTCTCGGTCTTGAAGATGGACTCCTGGCACTGTTGATCGGTGCGGTCGCAGGGAGCGTGCTGGGGTTGATCTATGTGCGTGTAATGCATAAGGATGCAGCCAGCTACGAATTGCCTTTTGGGAGCTTTTTGTGCGCCGGGGGGGTGCTGGTACCGCTGCTGGTAAAAATCTGACTTGGGTGGTCTGCTTGATGTATTATAGAACTTTGCGATATGAAGGAACTATTTAAGGTCCTATCGCCGGGTGATCCGGATTGGAATATTGCGTCGCGGCTCGATTCCGGCCGCCTCCCTGCGCACATTGCCATCATCATGGATGGCAACGGCCGCTGGGCGAAACAGCGAAATATCCCGCGCATCATGGGGCATCGCGCGGGCGTCAATTCCGTACGTATGGCGGTCGAGACGTGCGCCCAACTTGGTCTCGAGGCGCTGACCTTATATGCCTTCTCGGTGGAGAACTGGAAGCGGCCGCGGGCCGAAGTAGAAAGCTTGTGGCGCTTGTTGCGTTTCTACCTGCGCAGAGAGCTCGAAAATCTGATGCGCAACGATGTTCGCTTGACGGCCATCGGTCGCCTGGATGCGCTGCCTTCACCGGCAAGAAAAGAACTTGAAGCGGTGATCGCAAAAACATCTGCCAACCGCGGTCTGCGCTTGAATCTGGCGATCAACTACGGCGGCCGCGCCGAATTGGTGGATGCCATGAACGGATTACTGGAAAAGGCGCGCTTGCGGGGGAAACTGGACCGGCTGGAAGTGACCGAAGAATTGCTTGGCGATCATTTATATACCGCCGGTCTGAAAGACCCCGATCTTCTAATTCGTACCTCTGGCGAGATGCGGGTAAGCAATTTTTTGTTATGGCAAATCGCTTACTCTGAACTATACGTGACTGAAACATTATGGCCTGATTTCTCGCGAACCGATTTGCTCGAAGCATTGTACGAGTATCAAAATCGGGAACGCCGCTTTGGCGGTCTTGCTCGTACGCCTGCTCCCCTCGTAGACGAAGCGGTCTTCAATTTTGAGGATGAGGCACTGGAAATCCCCGCTGCTTACTGATGAGGCGACTGATCACCGCCATTGCGCTGATCGTAGTTGCGGCGTATCTCATCGGATGGGCGCCCGCTCCTGTATTTGTCGGCGCGGCGTTGCTAATGGGACTTCTGTGCTACCGGGAGTACTCGGGACTGGTCGCGGCACACGGCATTCCTCGGTCCGGCCTACTCGGCCTGTTGGCAGGCGTTTCCATTATTTTTTGGCCACACCAGTCATTGGCCATCGCAAGCGTGCTATTCGTGTGTGCATTTCTTGCAGCTCTACGCCTCAATAATCTTCGCGATGTTCTACCGGCCGTCGCATGCGAATTTCTGGGCGCCCTCTATACATTTGCTCCCTGGCGTTTTTCAATCGACTTGCGTAGTGAAAGCCGGCATCTTCTTTTTTTCGCGCTGGCTCTGAACTGGATTGGCGATAGCGCCGCTTATTATGCCGGTAGGGCTTTCGGCAGGCATCGCATGGCCTCAGTCGTAAGCCCAAAGAAGAGTTGGGAGGGAGCGGCCGCATCGATTTTCGGTTCCTTGATTTTTGGAATCGTCTATTTGCGCTATGCGCAGCAAGGCACGTGGTGGCAGGCGGCCATTCTCGCCGTCGTGGGCAATATCGCCGGCCAACTGGGTGATCTCGCAGAATCTGCTATCAAGCGCGGTGGGGGCGTAAAGGACAGCGGAACATTTTTACCGGGTCATGGCGGCATGCTCGACCGCGTCGATAGCAGCTTATTTACACTACCCGTCGTTTATTTGTTAAATAAAGTGTTAACCGCTACCTAGTAAAGTTTTCCCTTATACGATCCGACTAGCCTCCCCTCACAAAAGAGAAACCCGGCCGGATATTGGATCATCCCATTACCAAGAGGTGGGATCTTTTCCAAAATAACTATGTATATGAAATATCTTTGTCTGGGCGCCATTGCACTTGGCGCTCTGTCTATTAGTGCAAACGCGCAAGATTCTGAATCGCGTCTGCCTGTGACGCTAGGCTTCAAAGTCGGCATACCGGTCACGGGCATGTTCAGTGCGAGTAACACTGACTTTTTTAATAACACTATCCCTGGTTCGAGCTACACTTCGTCGGTTCCCCGGTATACTTTCGGACTAACAGGGGAATTCCGCTTGCCCAGGCAGTTGCGTCTCGAAGTAGATGGGCTGTACAAGCGGGCCGGCTTTGCTAATTCAGGTACTTTCGCGGGAACCAGTGACATGTTCTACCAGAGCACCGGTTTGAATGTGTGGGAGGTACCCGTTCTGATCAAGAAAAACATCACAATCGGCAAGGTTCGTCCATTTGTGGATATTGGTGCTTCCTTACGGCACATATCGGGCCTCGTGCAGTATGGTTCGTTCCCCGGCACGAGTGGAGTCCAGATTTCACAAAATTCGCCGGCGTTTCACAACCGGAATTCTTACGGCGGCGTAGCTGGTATCGGAATGGCATTCAAGACCGGTCCGGTTACTCTGAGTCCGGAAATTCGTTACACGCGCTGGGCGAATGAGTCTTTCCAGACAAATGGCTTGCGTACGAATCTTGATCAGGGCGATATACTGCTCGGTATTACGTTCTAACAGACTTCAGTGTATTGTCCGCGACTTGCGATTCATATAGTCCATCAGTAAATAGTTGCCAAGGGTGTAAGGCGTTGTAAAATACGCCTTACCTCTGCACATCTGAGTAACTTTATGAATGAATTGTACTAATCCGTAATCGCTCGCCAGCATGAACGTATTTATTAGAATGCCGCGTTTCTTGCAGCGTGCTACTTCTTCCAATGTCTGGCTGATAACCAGGGGGTCCAACCCAAAGGCGTTTTTGTAGATGCGTCCGTCGGGCAAAGTGAGCGCGGAAGGTTTGCCGTCCGTGATCATGACAATTTGCTTCATGTCCTTCTTTTCCTGCGCAAGTAACCGCTGCGCAAGAATCAAGCCGTCCCGCGTATTCGTGTAGTAGGGGCCCACCTGAACACGCGCCAGATCGGACAGACGTAGTTCCTCGGCCGAGTCGTGGAAGAGAACGCAGCGCAGAGAATCGCCCGGATATTGGGTTCGAATCAGATGCGATAGAGCAAGCGCCACCTTCTTGGCCGGCGTAAAGCGGTCTTCCCCGTACAGAATCATGCTGTGACTACAGTCAAGCATTACTACGGTTGCACAAGAGCTCTGGTATTCGGCTTGGTGGACATGCAAATCCGAATATTCGAGCTCGAGCGGCAATTTCAAGCCTTCGCGTTCGAAGGCGGAAAAGAGCGTCGCACTTACGTCCAGATTCATGACGTCGCCGAATTCGTAGGATTTCGCTCCGCCGCTCGCGTCGATGCCGGTTGCCAGATCGCGTGTATCATGGGCTCCGAAGCTCGATTTGCCCAGTGAGCCGAGAAGATCTTTTAATGTTTTGAAGCCTAGAAAATCGACAGCCTTGTCGGTCACCTCAAAGCGTAATTGGCTTTCGGGCCCACCAGCGCCGCCGGGAGCCGAGGGAGAATCGGGCGGTTTCCCCTCGGTATTGATGTAGCCTGCATTTTCGAGTTTATTGACCAAACGTTCTAGTAAGGAATTGCGCTGCTCGGCGGACATCTGTTGCAAGCGCTCTCGCATTTCGTCGAGATGCTCGGGATCGAAAAGATCCCCGCTCTCTAGCGCGCGCTCAATCGCCTGCTTGAGCTGCTCGAGGGTGTGCTGGCTGAACTCCGAGAACTGGAGGTAGGGATTTTGGTACCCGCTTTGCAGAAAGTAGTCAGCAAGCGCCTTGAGCAAATCCTCCATTTCGATGCCGAGATCTTCTTCGGAGAATTTCGAATAGGAGACGCGCCGCATAAAGTCAAGCCCGATTCTTCAGTTCAAATTCCGGCGGCCACCGCCGGATCCACCGTTGCCGCGCCGAGGCTCATAGGAACGCCGCTGCTCCGGTTCTTCGCGTGTCATGCGCTCGCCGGCTACAAACTCGAGCTCTTCGTTCCTGCTGATGCGTTTGTGAGAGTATAGGCCCTCCAGAATAAACTCGCCGGCCGAGGCTCGGAGGGCATCGCTTTCGCTCTCGCCCAGCCCCAGTTTCCTGGTGAATGACAGCAGGTCCTGAATGCGGGAGAGTTGCTCGATCATCTGATGAGCCGGCTGATCCTCTTCGAGCCGCAGCGAGCCGCCGAGTTCGAACCATTGGACCACCTGCCGCAGATTGACCGAGTCGAAATAGGAACTATAGACCTTGCCGACGGCGTTGCGAATTAGCTCGCGGGCAACCGCATCGCCTCCCTTGAGTTCGCCTTCGTATTCGAGTTCCAGCTTACCGGTTATCGAAGGCAGCGCTCCATATAGATCGAGAATACGAGGAACAGCCTGGGCATCTCTGGATTTCAAAGCGCGCCGTTCGGCGTTCGATACAACATTTTCCAGTACCGTAATCGGTAGCCGTTGCGAAACGCCGGAACGCTTATCCACGCGTTTATCTTCGCGCGCCAGAAAAGCGATTTGCTCGACCACTTCGTGAATATACGGTGGAACTTCGAGTTCGACCGGCGAGGGGCGCGTAGTCCACGCTTCCTGCCGAGTGATAGCGATGCCTTGCGAGACGGCCATCGGATAGTGCGTGCGGATCTCGCTTCCGATACGGTCCTTGAGCGGCGTGATGATTTTGCCGCGCGCTGTGTAATCTTCCGGATTGGCGGTAAAGACCATGGAAACATCGAGCGGCAGCCGAACCGGATAGCCTTTGATCTGAACGTCGCCTTCCTGCATGATGTTGAACAAACTCACTTGAACTTTGCCGGCGAGGTCGGGCAGTTCATTGATGACAAACAGGCCCCGATTGGCACGTGGCAGCAGGCCATAGTGCATGGTCAATTCGCTTGAGATATTTTGTCCGGTGCGCGCCGCTTTAATCGGGTCTATGTCGCCGATCATATCGGCGATGGTGACGTCCGGAGTAGCGAGTTTTTCAACATAGCGCTCTTCGGCCCAGAGCCAGTCGATGGGCGTCTCATCTCCGAGAGCCGCGATTTTGTCCCGGCATGCTCTGCAGATCGGACGGAGCGGATGATCGCGGATTTCGCAGCCGGCCACGTAGGGCATCCGAGTGTCGAGAAGCCTGGTCAGTAAACGCGCTAGACGTGTTTTGGCTTGCCCGCGCAAACCGAGCAGGATGAAATTGTGACGCGAGAGAATTGCGTTGACGATCTGGGGAACAACCGTATCATCGTAGCCCATGACACCAGGAAACAGGGGTTCGCCACGTTCCAGCTTACAGATTAAATTCGACCGCAACTCATCCTTAAGCGTGCGATCGGGCGGGTGCTGATCGAAAAACCGGCTGGCGCGAAGCTCGCCCAGCGTTGCAGGCAAGTCGGAGTGAGGCATGTAAGACTCAGCGGTAGCTTTCTGCCTCCAAGTCTAGCAGTCAGCATTAGTAATTGAATTGTGATATGTTCTCGAAGCGTGAGAAGCCGGGAAGTCACAGCGGTCGATTATCAGCTCAACTGGCGCAAGCTGCAGCAGGTAGGCCTGAACGCCTATGAGGCCCGCTCCTATCTCGTCCTGATGGGGCATCCGCAATTCAAGGCTCTAGAATTAGCGGCGCGCGCGCATGTTCCGCGGCAGAAGATCTATGAGGTGTTAGACAGCCTGGTAGAGAAGGGCTTCGCACAAGTGGTACAGGAAAGGACCAAGCTGTTCTCCGCGATCGATCCCAGCCTCGCGATTCCGGGTTATCTGGCGCGGCGCGGCAAGATGCTGCAAAACGAGTTGACCGAGCAGGCACGTTTGGCGAGCGGACTGATCGACGATCTGAAGAATGCGTTTGTGGAAGGTCAGGACGGGCGCGGCACGCTGGACTTCCTGAGCCTGGTGAGCGATCCAACCCAGATCGCAGTTCACTACCGCCGTATGCTGACCACTGTCAGCGGCGATTAT
>Ga0068856_100005256_pt1 | contig 12768 bp, 10 predicted proteins | sample KBSCornC62_FD_66595 | JGI IMG/M metagenome (GOLD analysis project Ga0068856, IMG submission 66595) | Corn rhizosphere microbial communities from Kellogg Biological Station, Michigan, USA - KBS Corn C6-2 | ecosystem: Host-associated > Plants > Roots > Rhizosphere > Soil ...
TTGAGCGATGCGGTGTATGAGCGCGGCAAGATCGAATTCCTTGGCCACGCCGAACGCAAGCATGCCAGCCTTGCGGCGCGCCTCGCGCTTTCCTATGCGCAAGCGCCAGCACGCGCAAAAGGTGAATGCTGGCTTCCCGCAGCGGCCGTGCCGGCGCTGCTGGTGGAGCAGCAAACCCTGGATGCCGAAGCATCCCTTGCGATCGCTGAGGGACAACTCCAATGAGCGCATGGGTGGCCGACCGCGAGCGTTTTCAACTGTACGTCACCGCCGGCGTGATTCCGGCGGAAGCCTGGACGCCGCTTGAAGAAGCGCAGCGCATCGTCGAGCAAGCCAATGCCTTGCTGCGCCGGGCTGAAGCCGAACGCGAACAGATCTTTGCGCAAGCCAGGCATGAAGGCCTGATCGAAGGGCGCGAAGCCGGCCTGCGCGAGTGCGCCGAAGCCCTGCAGGCGCTGGTCGATGCACGCGCTGCGGCCACCGCCGAACTGCGCAAGCGCGCCGGCGATATCGCCATTGGCGTGGTCAAGCACATCGCGCCGGCGATCGGCGCGGAACGGCTGGTCGCGTCGCTGGTAGCCGAAGCCATGCAAAAGCTGGTGTTCGAACCGCACCTGCTGGTGCGCATTCATCCAGATGTCGTGGCGCAGGCGCGCAGCGAAGTGGCTGCGTTGGGCGCAGCCGCCGCGCCGGACATCGAAATCATCGGCGATCCGAATCTCGACCGCTTCGACTGCATCATCGAATCGGCTGGCGGCATCGTGCGCGCAGGTTTCGATGAACAGCTCGAACAGGCGAGAGTGATTCTTGCCGCTGCGGAAAAGACCACCGGAGGACGCCGTGAGCGTGCGGACCTCGGATAACCTGCTGTCCACGGACGGCGACGATCCGCTGCTGCGCGCGCTGAGCCGGCGCGACACCTTGCAGCACGTCGGCCGCGTCGCGGAAGCCTATGGCACCTTGGTGCGCGCCACCGGCGTGCGCGCGGCGATCGGCGAACTGTGTCTGCTGGAGCAGGGCGACACCGGCTTCAGCATGCCGGCCGAAGTGGTCGGCGTATCGCAACAACAAACCTTGCTTACGCCGCTCGGTCCGCTGGAAGGTATCTCCACCGCCACCACGGTGACCGCCACCGGCAAGCAGGCCACCGCGCCGGCCGGGCAGAGTTTGTTGGGCCGTGTGATCGATGCGCACGGCGATCCGCTGGATGGGCTTGGTCCGTTGACCGACGTCGAGCGGGTGCCGCTGTACGCCGATTCGCCCAATCCCTTTACGCGACAGGCGATCGATGAGCCGCTTCCCACCGGCGTGCGTGCGATCGATGCCGCGCTGACGATCGGTCGCGGCCAGCGCACCGGCATCTTCGCGGTGGCCGGTGGCGGCAAAAGCACCTTGCTCGGCATGCTGGCGCGCAATGCGCAATCGGACGTCAACGTGATCGTGCTGGTGGGCGAGCGCGGTCGCGAGGTGGGCGAGTTCCTGCATGACAGCCTGGGCGAAGAAGGCCTGAAGCGAAGCGTGCTGGTGGTGGCCACCTCCGATCGTCCCGCGCTGGAGCGCAGCCGCGTAGCCTGGCTCGGCACAGCGATTGCCGAGTACTTCCGCGACACCGGCATGAACGTCTTGCTGATGATGGATTCGGTCACGCGTTTCGCGCGTGCATTGCGCGATGTCGGCCTGGCGATGGGTGAGCCGCCGGCGCGGCGCGGCTTTACGCCCTCGGTGTTTTCCGCCTTGCCGCGCCTGTTCGAACGCGCCGGTACCAACGACAAGGGATCGATCACCGCGTTCTATACCGTGCTGATGGAAGACGAGGACGGTAGCGATCCGATCGCCGAAGAAGTTCGCTCGATCCTCGACGGACACATTTATCTCTCGCGCCGCCTGGCGCAAGCCAGCCATTATCCGGCGATCGACCTGCTTGCCAGTGCCAGCCGCCTGATGCCACGCGTGACGCCGTCGACCCATCAGCGTGCCGCCGGTGCGTTGCGGCGCTACCTGGCCAAATACCGCGAAATCGAAATGCTGCTGCAACTGGGCGAATACAAACCTGGCGGCGATGCCGATGCGGATACCGCCATCGCGCGCATCGATGCGATCAACCAATTGCTGCGGCAGGATACCCACGAGCACGCGGACTTCGCCGCTACGCGCAACCGACTGCTCGGAGTGTGCACATGAGCGCGCGAATATTTCCGCTGGAACCGTTGTGCACGGTAAGAGACATACGCCTGCGCAAGCTGGAGGCGGAGCTGAAAACCTGCCGCGAGCGGTGGCGTACGGCCGAACAGCTACGCGTCGAAGCCATGCAGCAGTGGGAGCAGGCGGTGCAACAGCGCCAGGATTTTGCCGACGCATCGTGGAAGGAACTGTTCGACCAGGCAACGCCGACGGCCGAGGCGATGCGCCGGCATGAACACCATCTGGCGTGGCTGGATCAGATCATCGTGCAGCGGCACGCCGAGCTGGAACGACGCTCCCGTGAATGCGCCGAAGCCGAAGCTGCGCTGGACGTGGCCGCGACCGCATGGCGCAGCGCGCACAGCAAGGTCGGCGCGCTCGGCGAAATGAAACAGGAGTGGCTGCAGCAATCGCGCAGCCAGCAGGCCTTGCGCGAAGAACACAATCTGGAGGAATTGATGTTGCGAAGGACAACGTTGCGCTGAAGCGAAGCAGGGCGTCATTCCGGCCTTCGCCGGAATGACGCCAAGTAAATGCGTCGCGGCGAGCGATCAAGTTATTCCACGCAGAGGTTGCTATGCATATGCCATCTTCAACGCCACCGTCACCCACATCGCACGCGTTGACCCATCGACATGGCGTGCGCGAAGCCCATGCAAAGCATGCACTTGAAGGTGAGCATGAGAACGTACAGCGCTTCCGTGCCTTGATGGATGGCAAGCAGCGGGCGACGGAAGGCGCCACCCAACACGCGGATGAGCAAAGCGGGGTTGACGTCGACGTGGATGCCAATGAAGACACCCAGGATGCCAGCGCCGACGCCAACGAACTTCCGTCCGACCAGGAGCAGGCCTTGCGCGATCTGCTGCAGCGTCAGCTGGGCGAGGGTAGGGCGCAATCACCAGTATTGGCTTCGCGAGATCAGGGCAGCTCCGGCAGTAGCGACGACCAGCAGGACGATCATCGCGGCGATGGCCAGGCTGGCGCGAACATCGGCCTGCAGGCCTTGCATACGGCGCAACAGTCGATCGTGCAAGACGCCCAGCAACCGGAGCCCAGCCACGCCGCCATGGCGCCGGCGCTGGCCGAACTGATCGAGCGGCATGTGAAGCAACTGCTGGTGCCCGACGCCACCAGCCGCAGCGCGGCGCAGGCGCGCGAGATCATGATCACGCTCAAGGACGGCCTGCTGCCCGGCACCGAACTATGGTTGAGCCGCACCAGCAACGGCTGGAAGCTGCGTGCCGATACGCGTTCGAGCACGGCCTATCGCAGCCTGGTGGAAGGCGCGCCGCAACTGATCGAGCGTTTTGCGCAGAGCCAGCTCGGCGCGCTGGAAATCAGCCCCAACTTGCTTGCCTGATGGTGTAGCCATGCCTCACTCGCTCCTGCAAGCAATCGTCAGCGGCAACCCGCTGGATCTGCCCGGTCTCGGACCGAAAGACAAGGGTTTGACCATTCTGTTTCCGCTCTCCATGGGCGGCACGGTGAACGATCTGGCGAATGCGCTGAATGTTCCCGTGCATTCGATTCTTGCCGTGAATCCGGGCCTGCGCGCCGACAGTCCGCTTGGCGTCAGTCAGGTGGTCGATTTGCCGGAAGGCCATCTCAACCAGATCATGCGCAACGTGAGCGTCAGTGGCGATCGTGCGTACGTTTCGCCGGCGCGGGACTCGACATCGGCTGCGTCGAACGCTTTGCCCGAACGTCACGACATGAATGGGTTGAACGATGACATGAACGCGGTACAGCCTGCGCTTCGCTCGGTCATTGCCACGTTCGATGTGCTCGATCATCTGGAGCAGAACCTGCTGTTGCCTCTTCCGGCCGAAGACAAGGCGGACCGCTGGAACGTAAGCATCAACCCGACCATGGCTGCAACCAGTGCCGATCCATCGCTCGAGGTTCCGATGCCGGTGGTATCCGTGTCGCAGCAAACGTTGCCCGTACCGGCGTCGAACCAGATACCCGTTTCAACGCAGGCGGCCGAATCGCAAACGACCATCGCGTCGACCATGCCTGCGCCGAACGTGGATCCCGGCAAAGTGTTCGCCGTGGCATCGATACCGCATCAAGGCGAAAGCGAAGGCGCTTTGAGTTTTACGCGAGTGGTCAACGTGGTGGTGCCGGCCGCGCAGGACCGGCAACGCTATCCGGACCTGCCGCCGCCCCCGCCGATGGACGAAAGCCGCTTCGCAGCGCCGACGATAAAGACACCGCCACCGAGCGGCGGCATCATCATCGTTCCGCCCACCATCATGAACGCGATGGATCTGCCTACCGATAGCCATCCCATGACCCTGCAGATCATGGCATTGATGCTGGCGGCGCAATCAGGGGCGGGCGCGGCCGCGCCGATGCCATCGCAGCCATCGCCGTTTATCGACCCGCAAGCGCTCGCGGCACTCGCGGCCAGCATGCGTGGCACCAAGGTGATCGATCTCGGAGCAGGGCGCAGCATGCAGTTTTCGCTGGTGGACGATCGCATGCGCCGCATCGATCCGATCGGGCAGGAAAATCGTGCCAGCGTGCGTCGCGCTGGCGACGGGTTGGAAGAGGTACGCGTCAGTCGTCCCAATAGCGAAGACGTGGAACAGACCGACGAGCAACGCGAACAAGGCCGCCGTCGGCGCGCAGCGATCGCAGCCATGCGCCGCCGCCGCCGGGCACGTACCCGCCGCTGCCGTTATTGGCGTGGTGCGCGTCGCGATCTGCGTGCGTCGGGCAACATGCGTTACCCGAAGGGTGTGGATTTTGCCGAGTTCCGCGGGCGCAGGCCGCCGCGGTATATGTGGAGTGTGGGCAGCGGCCAGTGAGTCTGCATCGCTGCGTAATCTTCCAGTCCACCGTGTCGTCATTCCGGCGAAGGCCGGAATCCATCGTCACACGGAGCTTCCCTCCCTACATGCAGGGGAGGGAGCAATATTCCGCATGGCACTATTCAGAGAGGCTTCGTTTGGTCTTACGAGGTTAGTTCCGAGAGATAGCGATTGGCATCATCGGATGCCAGCACATTCGCATTTTCAGCCGCCTGGATAGCGGCTCTGGCGGCCTCAGGCCACCCATTGGAAGCTTGGCTGATGTCCTGAACCCAGCGATCGAGGCCTCCGCGCTGTTGGATGAGGCTGATGATTTCGGCCTGGTATGCGGGGTTGCTATTGCTCTTGAGCAGATTGCCAACCGCTCGGTCCTCGTCCGAGGTTCCCCATTCCGTTTCGAACTGGCGATCGGCCTGCCGCCGGGCAGCACTGTCCGGGCTGAGCAAATTTGGATTGCTGTCTTGCAAATAGGCTTTCGCGTTCGGGTAGTCCTGGATTACCAATTGAACCAAGTTTGCAATTTTTGTTAGCGGCTGCCCGGGATAACTGGGCTGGCTCGAGAGCACCTGTATGAAATTGGGATCATCCTTCTCCAGTGCATCAGCGAAACCCTGCACCTGTTTGCCCTCAATGCCACAAGCTTGAGCGAGATCGACAAATGACTTCGAGGATTTCTGCAGGAGCTCCGGGTGATTCTTGCCCAAGGCCTGGATGTCTTCGGGGCTCATGTTCAAGGATTCCAGTCCCTTGATTTGCTCGGAATCGCTGTTGACCAGGGCGTGGATGGTCGCCTCATCCAGTTTATCGGCATCCTTCAGATACTCTCCGGCTTCTTTCTTGAGTTCGTTCTGTTCCTTGTTGCCGTCGATAATGCTGCCTACCAGTTGGAACGGTGCGGCAATCAGCATGCCCAGGCCATTGACGAACTCGCCAGGAAGCTCGCCGACGCCTGTGGCTTCGAGGCCACTGCCAACCACTGAGAAGACATCGCCCACAACCGCACCCAAGTACACGGGATCGTTTTTTACTTTGCTGAAATCCTGCGCGAACGAACTGGTGCTCGCGATCAATGACAGGCCAGGGATGAATTTCGCCGTGAAGCCGGCCACGGCGCCGGCTTTTTCGGTGTAACTACCGAATTTCCCCGCATCGGCTAGGTACTTCAGGGCGCCACTGGTGAGCTCGGCGGTTTCACCGCCCGCCATGCTGTAGGCATTGATCGTGCTGGTGATGGTTTCCGCATTGCTGCCGTTGAAGGAGCTGAGCATGATCGAAGCCATGGCGAAGCCGCGCCCTTTTGGTCCCATCTCTTTGTATGCTTCGGCCAGTTCCTTGGGATCGAAGATATGCGGATCGGCATGGACTTCTCCCAGCTTTGCGTAATCCTCCTTCAGCTTGTCCCAGCCATTTACGCCTTTGAAGACAGGTTCGGCCAGTTCCAGCAGGGTGTTCACGGCAGACTTTGCGTCCCCATTCTTGTCCACCAGAAGCTGTCCCTGTGCGGACGCGACCGCCTTGGGTAAAAAGTCTGTCTGGTAGTCGGAGAACTGGCCAAATGCTTTGTTGGCAGCCGGATCGTTACGGACCCAACCGGCGAATGTCAGCGCGGTAACGCCTTGACCCGATTGCGCCAGATCCTGCATGCATTCATAGAGCTGCTTGGCCGAAGCGGGACTTTGTCCCGCCGCGAAAATAAGATTGTCCTTGTTCGCGTTCATGTAGTCGGCAAGGTTTTTCGCGGCCTCGGCTTCGGTCTTGTAAACCTCGGCATTTTCGGGCGCAGCCATATACGCCTTGATGAAATTCTGTTCCTGGTCATTGCTCAGCGAGCCAGCTTGCGCAAGCAGTTGGGACAGATGCTTCGAATTTTCTTCGGCGTCCTGGTGTGCGCGGTTGTACACACTCAGGGGGCTTGTATCGTTATGGGCCAAATAATCATGCAAGCCATCGGCCGCCGCATTGAGCAGCTTGGGAGCGATATCGCTCAACTGTTTATAGCCCGAATTCTGCAACTGCTCCGCAAGCGATCGCGCAAACCGCGTGTCGCCTTTTCCATCCGTCGCAATCGCGTGCGCCAAGGTACCGTTGGAACCATCTGTACCTGCCAGTTGATTGGCGAGGCCGAAACTCTTGGCGTAAAAGCTCGCAGCCTGGTCAATCACGGATTGTGCCTGTGACGTATCGGGGAGCGAGCTCAATATGCCCTGGACCGTGTTGAAGGGAACTCCGCTGCCCCAACCGCTCGGTTGCAATTGCGAGATTTTCTGTATCGTCGGCAGGCTGGCCTGGGTTACAGCCGTCGCCAGTTCCGGCGACAGGCCATCTATGGTCGACTGCAGATTTTGGGCCGCCTGGTTCGCCTGTGAGATATCCGAACTCAGGTCCTCTGGCTTGCTGTCGTTGTAGGGTTGACCGATGTCTTGCCCGGCCTGCTTGATCCAGGACTGTACGCGCGGATCGGCCAGTACTGCGTTGACGACTTCGGGTGGCTGGCCTTGCAACGTGATCCGCTTCAGCTTGTCGGCAGCACTCCAGTTGCCGTAGAAATCGGGAATCAAGGCGTCGGCCTTTGCCTTTACCTGATAAGTCTGGATGGAGTCGGAAATACCGGACTGCGCCACCGAATCACCTTGATGGCGCTGCGCGATGTTTTGGCCAAACTCGGTAATCAACTGATCGCTTGGTGTGCGAAAGTCCGGCGGTACTCCGGCATTACGGCTGGCAATCTGGCCGCTGATTTCATCGGCGATCGCCTGATCCATGGCTGTTTTCGCTCGATCGACTGCAGCGTTGGACGCTGAGATCGAGTCGCTCATTTCCTGCCGCAGCCCTGCGCTGGGCGGCAGGCTGCGCATCAGGTCGCCATGTGCTTTGACGGCGACATCGTAAGCGGCAATCGCTGCATCCGTTTTTTGGGCTGGCGTCTGTGCGGCGGATGCCGAATCGTTCTTGCTGGGTTGTACGGCGTTTGGCGGCAGTGTGAGCACCTGGTTGGGCTGGAGCTCGGTCGTGACGCTAATGCCGTTGGCGCGCGCCAACTCTTCCGGTGTCACTTGATAGGTCTGGGCAACGCTGGTGACCGTGTCATGGGTTTGCGCCGTATAGGTTGGCGGCGCAGGTTGGGTTGGAACGTAATTGCTGGTGCCGCCGCCGTCGATGCGCATGACATACCTCAAATGGATGATTTATCGAAGAAGGATTTAAAGCCCGAGGTGCGCGCTCGCAAGCTAGGATCGTCCCGAGCTAGGGATTTCCCCGGTTGCCATGACGTTGCAAATCCACGTTTGGATTTGCTGGGCTGCTACGTGTTGCAGGGAAAGGGCGGCGTATCGCGGATGAGCTACCAATTCCATGGCAAAACATCTTTCGCGTGACTACCCACCCAACCCACGGCGCTCTTGGTGGCATTGACGCCCGTAGTAATCGCCCCACCGGTAAACTCGATCACACCCCGTTGCACATGCCCCAGCACTTCGATCGTGCCTTGCGTCAGACCACTGGCCACACTGATCGCCTTGCTGGTTACGGTGCCGGCAGTGCGCATCGCGTTGCCGGCCCAATGGCCCGGCGTGCCCAGGTGATCCAGCGCACCGCCTGCCTTGTCGAACGCGGTTGACGTTACGTCGCTGGCCTTGTCGCCGATGGTGTCGACCACGTTAGCGGCGGTGTCGCTGACCGAGCCGGAGAAATCGGCGATGCGCGAGGTGATGCTGTTGTCGCGCAGGTAATTGCCGTTGTGATTCCAGGGTTGATCGTTCTGCAACGCCTGCAGCACAGCCGGCATCAAGTGGTCTTTGTAGCCGGCATAGGTGTCGCTGATCAGATTGAGGCCGGGCGCTTCCAGGTACCAGCTTGGCTTGTTGGGATCGCGCAATTGAATTTCGTGGCCCAGCGCCGAAGGGATGAGGCCGCGCGCAAATCCGGTCTGCTGTTCGCCGGTCAATGCGTCGCCTTGCACGGCGTAGCGGCGCACCAGGCCATCGTTCGCGGCTTGCTTCATCCCGGTGACATCGCCCTCGGGGGCCAACCGCTGGAGCGTTGCATCGTTCACGCCGGCAGCGTTGAAGGTGACGGCTGGTACGTCGGTGACGACCGATGCAGTCGAGGCCAATCCGCCGCCCAGCGAGTGCCCGGTAAGCACGAGGTTGTTGCCGAACGCAGCCTTGGCCTTGGTGGCCAGCGCCACCGCTTCGTTGTATTGCGCAGTATTGATGCCCAGCGCCTGGGTGGCGTCGGCTTTCCAGTCGTTCGCGCCGGAAGTGCCTTTGAAGGCGAGCACGTAGTCGCCTTTGCCATCCTGGTAGACCGCCGCGCGAAAACCGGTGGACGTATCGTTCAACGTGGCCGGATCGATATCGGCCGCTTCCAGTTGCGCATCGCTCAGGCGCGTCCAGCCGTCGATGTTTTTGTTATCGAGGTCGTAGGAATCCTGGGCAAGTTTCGCCAGCGTCAGGTCGATGGGTTTGGCGTCTTTTCCGCCCACCTGCTGCGCGAAACCGGGCGGCGGTTGCTGTGTCTGGAAACTCGCCAGCTGCGCGACGTTCGGGTTATAGGCGAGCTGTGGCGTCGAGCTGTGCTGGTCTGCGCTTGCAACGCGCGCGGAGGCGGTTGCGTCATCGGCTGTGTTGATCGGCGTATCGGTGAACTGGCGGCGATTGACACTGGCGTCCAGGTACATGGCAAGGCCTCCCATACGATGCCTTTGAACCATAGCGGCAGAAGATGGAGGCGACAGCTAGGGGATTCCCTGGGCTAGGGTTAGCCCTAGGAATCTATCCCACGTATCCGGCATGATGTCCAGAAGGTTTGCAGGCTGTGTTGCCTTAAAACCGTCGCCCCGGCGAAAGCCGGGGCCTAGTGACTTTGAGGATTCAAAAAAGTCGCTGGGTCCCGGCTTTCGCCGGGACGATGGTTGAAAGTTTTTGCAGTGTTTGGACGAAGAGGAGCGGTCTATCGCAAGACTGAAACGTCAATGCACGCTTTCTTCCACTGCCACGCGATGCTCGCGCAGCCACTGATGCACCGCGTCGTGCTCAGCTTTGGCCGCAGGGTTGAGCCCGCCCGCGGGAAGCACATTGAAATACGTCTGGAACGTATCGCCACGCTTGTTGCGCACACTGGCATCCGCACCCGCTTTCAACAAGGCCAGCACACACTGCGGTTTGTGCACTTGCGCGGCGACATGCAGCGGCGTGTCGCCCATGCGATCGGCGCGGTTCGGATCGGCGTGATGCGCGAGTAGCAGTTCGAAGGCATCGTTCTGTGGATTCATCAACGCAGCGTCGATCGGTGGCGCCTGCGTCGTGCCATGTGGCGCATTGGGATCGGCACCATGGTCGAGCAGCAGCTTGAGGTAACTGGGATCGTTCGCCTTCGCCGCCAGGTGCAGCACGGTGTCACCGCCGAGGCCCGGCAGGGAAGGGTTGGCGCCGGCGTCCAGCAAGGCGGTGATGGCGGGTTTGCTTTGTCGCAGCAAGGCCCACTGCAGCAAGGTCACATGGTCCTCGCCGTGCGCATTGGGATCGGCGCCTTCGGCCACCAGCGCGCGTACGCGTGCGCTGTCACCGCCCAGTGCCGCATTGGCGAGCGCAATGGTCCTGGCATCGGAAAAAACATGGCTTGCGTCGGCATTGCTCATGGAATCTCTCCCCGCGGCGCCAGTCGCCACCAACAGACTGGCCAGCAGCATACATAGTGCATAGCCACATTTCCGTAGAACGTGCATCCGGTACGCCTTTGCAGTGACAGCGTGGGCCGCGCTCAAGCACTTCGTACCGTACGATAGCCGCCTGGGCCGGCCGTACCACCTAGGGATGTCCCTAGCTGGGGCACATCCGAATGGGACGGCCAGATGCGAAATGCTGCAATCGACGTTACGCCATCCACCGTCGAGGCAGCCAATGACCGCAGTAAGCGCCGTACGGCCCGCTCACTCATTCCCCAGCAACGATGCATCGAGCAATCGCTACACCGTGCAGCACGGCGACACGCTGTCGGGCATCGCCCAGCGTTTCGGTGTGTCGCTGGCGGCGCTGGAAGCGGCCAATCCGCAGATCGCCAACCCGAACCTGATCTATCCGGGCGAGTCATTGAACATTCCCGATGGCGGCGCGGTGTCACCCACTGCGCCGCCTGGCCATGGCGAGCCCGCGTCGCACTTCTCGATCAGTGAAAGCGGCGTGAAGATGATCGAAGGCTTCGAAGGGTACAGCGCCACGGCCTATCCGGACCCTGGCACCGGCGGTGCGCCTTGGACCATCGGCTACGGACACACTGGTGGTGTAGTGCCTGGCGAGACGATCACGCGTGCGCAAGCCGAGGCGTACCTGCGGCAGGATCTGAGTTCGGCGGAAAATGCAGTGCGCAACAACGTGCACGTGCCGCTGACGCAGAATCAATTCGATGCGCTGGTCAGCCTCACTTACAACGTCGGTGCGAACGGTTATTCCAGCCTGCTGGCCACGCTCAACCGCGGCGATTACGCCGGCGCGCAGCGCATGTTCGGCGACTACGTGCATGCCGGCGGCCATGTACTGCAAGGCTTGGTGAATCGTCGTGCGCAGGAAGCGGCATTGTTCGGCAGCTCGGCGCCATCCGGCAGCACGCCGGGCGCTCCGGCGCCTGCGCCTAGCCCCAGTGGAAGTCATGGCCGCACGTACATCGTGCAGGCGGGCGACACGCTATCGGCTATCGCGCAGCGACAGGGCGTATCGCTGGCCGCACTGGAAGCGGCCAATCCACAGGTCGGCAACCCCAACTACATCTATCCCGGCGAAACCATCCATCTGCCCGGCGACAGCCATGGCAGCAGCAGCGGATACACGGTAAGGCAGGGCGATACCTTGTCCGGCATCGCCAGCCTTCACGGTGTATCGCTGGCAGCGTTGGAAGCAGCCAATCCGCAGATCAGCAATCCAAACCTGATTTACGTGGGACAGGTGATCCGCGTGCCGTGAGTTTTGGCGAGCCAAAACTCATCCGCCGCATCGTGCCATCGCGCAGCAGGAAGTGATGGAACAGGGCCGCGCAAGCATGCACGCCAATAACGCCATAAAAGACGTTTCCGATGATTTCGTGGATGTTCTTCACGCTATGCGCGAGATGTGGCGCCGGTGCCGAAAGATAGATCGCCCATGGAAACCCGACCAGCGGCACGGGCTTTCCGTTGAGGCTGTAACTGAGCATGCCAAGCAACGGCTGCGTCAGCACGAACACATAAAGCGCGCCATGCACCACGCGACTGAGCTGGGTAAAGATGGCCGGCCCGGGACTTGGCGGCGGCGCCCTGTGGCATAGCCGCCACACAAGCCGCAAGACGGATACCAGCCACAATACGCTGCCTGCCCACACATGGATGGACATCCATGCGGTGTGCGGGCTTTTCATTTCAATTGCGACATACGCCAGTGCAATCAATGCCGCACTCAGCCAGTGAAAACCCACGGCTATGCGGTCATATCGCCCCGATGTATTCAACTCGCTGCCCACTGCCATCTCCGAAAAGCTGATTCGAGGATGCCAGAGGAAGCTATTGGTTTGCTTAGGGCGTCAGGGTGGGCGAGGTAACGCGGCAATAAGCTGTTGCTAAGGATCCCGGCATGTTTCACATCGGTTGGGCGACCCGGATCAACTCTGGGTAGCCCAACCGGCGGTGTTTTCAGACAATCGCTTTCCGCGCCACTTTCTTGGTTCTAATCACCAGCGACGCCGCACGCAATGCATGCGCAGGCGCACCGTCTTCGACGGCTTCGACGAGTATCGAGCCGGG
>Ga0068856_100005258_pt1 | contig 12767 bp, 12 predicted proteins | sample KBSCornC62_FD_66595 | JGI IMG/M metagenome (GOLD analysis project Ga0068856, IMG submission 66595) | Corn rhizosphere microbial communities from Kellogg Biological Station, Michigan, USA - KBS Corn C6-2 | ecosystem: Host-associated > Plants > Roots > Rhizosphere > Soil ...
GGGGCAGGCTCCAACAAAACCGAAGTGGAGGACTAGAGCGACATGGAGATCCGGTACTACGGCCACTCGACCTTCGAGCTGGCAGAAGGCGACACCTCAGTGCTGATCGACCCGTTCCTGACCGGCAACCCCAAGGCGTCGATCGCCGCCGACGAGTTGAACCCGACCACGATCCTGGTCACGCACGGCCACGGCGACCACGTCGGCGACGTCGTACCGATCGCCCGCCGCACGGGCGCGCCGGTCCTGGCGATAGTCGAGCTCGCCGGCGAGTTCGGCGCCGAGGACGGTGTGAACGCGATGGACGTCAACCTCGGCGGCACCGTCGAGTTCGACTGGGGATGGGCGAGACTGGTGCCAGCCTGGCACACCTCGACGACCCCCAAGGGCACCGTCAACACGCCCGCCGGCCTGGTGATCAACTTCGCCGGCACGACCGTCTACCACCTCGGCGACACCGCCCTCTTCTCCGACCTCGCCCTGGTCGGCAAGCGCACCCCGATCGACTGCGCGCTCATGTGCATCGGCGGCCACTACACGATGGACCGCCACGACGCCGTCGATGCCGTCGAGCTGGTCGGGGCGAGCACCGTGATCCCCTGCCACTACAACACCTTCCCGCCGATCGAGACCGACGCGCACGCCTTCAAGGCAGATGTCGAGTCGCGGACGAGCTCGAAGGTGATCGTGCTCGACCCGGGGCAGACCCACCAGGCATAGGCACAGGCTGCCGCTGCCGCCGGATGGCCCGCTGGCCACCGGCGGCGCCCTTGGCTGACCGTGTGTGCACCCGTACAAACACGGCGCGGCGACTTGTGGCCTGCGATAGGTTCCACCGAACGGAATTTCCCTCTCGGAGGAGCGTCATGCATCATCGTCGGATCACAGTGCTCGGACCTGCGTTTGCAGGTGTGGCCGCCGCGGTCGCGGTAGCGGCCTCGTCGGCGGTGGCATCGCCGTCAACGGTGAGGTTGCGCGGTTCAAGCCCTGCCGCCGCGGCAACGGCGCAGCGCGTGGGTTCGGTGGCAAACGGGTCCCGAATCGATTTCCAGGTGGACCTCCAACTGGGTGACCCGCAGGGTGCCGCGACGTTCGCCCAGGCGGTCTCGTCACCGGGCAACGCCCTGTACCACCATTTCCTGACGCCCGCCCAGTGGGAGGCGCGGTTCTCGCCCTCGATCAGCGCCGTCGACAGCGTCAGCTCGTTCCTGAAGAGCAGCGGATTCACCGTGGGTCAGCCTTCAGCTGACCGCATGGAGATCCCGGCGTCGGGTACCGCCGGGCAGGTCGAACAGGCATTTGGGGCCCCACTCGGTCTCTACCTCGTCCACGGGCAGACCGTGCGCCTGGCAGCCTCCGACCTGTCGGTTCCGAGCAACATTGCCGGTGTCGTGTCGGGCGTCTCCGGCGTCAGCCAGACCCTCGCCCAGCCGGACAGCACGACAGGAGCCACTCCGGCGGCAGGCGCTCCCGCGGCCACGCCGTCCACCCACATCCCGCAGCCAACGGGCTTCAGGGTCGCCACGCCATGTGGCGCGTACTACGGGCAGCAGATCGACACCACCCTGCCGGCCTATGGGAACGGCTATCCCTCCACCCCGCCGTGGGCGGTCTGCGGCTACACACCGCCGCAGTTCCGCAGCGCCTACGGTCTGAGCGGGTCGGACAACGGGTCCGGTGTAACGGTCGCGATCGTCGACGCGTACGCGTCGCCGACGCTCCTGTCCGACGCGCAACGCTACGCGTCAGAAAACGATTCCAGCAATCCGCTCAGCTCGTCCCAGTTCTCGGAGCTGCTGCCGCAGAGCTTCACCAACACGCAGACATGCGACGCCAGCGGTTGGTACGGAGAGCAGACGCTCGACGTCGAGGCGGTCCACAGTACCGCGCCCGGCGCCAACATCCTCTACGCGGGCGCGCAGAACTGCATAACGGGGCTGAACGACTCGATCCGAGCCATTGTCGACGGGCATCTCGCCGACGTGATCTCGAACTCCTGGGGGGACAGCGGCGGCGACCTGCTGGACTCATCGAGTGACCGTGTGGCGACCGACAACCTCCTATTGATGGCCGATGGCACCGGCATCAGCGTCCTCTTCTCGAGTGGCGATTCGGGTGACGAGTACACGTCCATCGGCGTCGTCACGCCGGACTATCCGGCCTCAAGCCCGTACGCGACGGCGGTGGGCGGAACGACGCTGCAGATCGGCAGCGCCGGGCAGCGCACCGGGGAGTTCGGCTGGTCGACCGCCCGCAGCTTCCTCTGTGACGCCACCTGGGCCGCGCTTGGCGGTTGCACCAGCGACCAGGAGGGGACGTGGGGACCGATCGACCTCGCCCTTGACGGCGGGTCCGGAGGCGGCACGAGCTATGTCTACTCGCAGCCCGCTTACCAGGCGGGCGTCGTTCCGACATCGCTGGCGGAGGCCAACGGTTCATCGAGTCCGATGCGCGTCGAGCCCGACGTCTCGATGGACGCCGACCCGGCCACCGGCATGCTCGTTGGCGAGACCCAGACGTTCCCGGACGGCGTCTACTACGACACCTACCGGATCGGCGGCACCAGCGTGGCCTCGCCGTTGTTCGCGGGTGTCGTTGCCCGCGCCGACCAGACCGCCGGCACGCCGCTCGGCTTCCTGAATCCGGCGCTCTACTCGCTGTATGGCGCCTCCGGGGCGCTCAATGACATCGGCCCGGCCGGCCAGCAGGACATGTCGCGCGCTGACTACGTCAACTCGATCGACAGCACCGCGGGCCTCTTCCACACCACACGGATCATCGACTATGAAGGCCAGGAACAGTTCTGCGGCCCGACGGTCGGTCGGTCCGGCCCGCACACCGTCTGCACGACGCGCAACGTGGCGCTGAACACTGCAGCGGGCTACGACAACATGACCGGACTCGGGTCACCGGGCCTCGGTTTTGTCGCCGATCTGGCGGCGACCAAGTAACGATCCAGGTTTGGGGCGGGCCTGGTGCGGCCCGCCCCATTCTGGAGACAAATCTCGCCAGTGAGCCGCGTGCGTTCACTTTGAACAGGTCGCGAGGCGGTCGCGGCCGAGCGTCAGCCGGCCGTCGCGTCACCCGATGCGGGAGCCGACCTCGGCGTCCTGGTCGGGCCGCAGCAGGACGATCCCGAGCTCGTCGTCGTAGGCGCCCAGCACCAGCACCTGCGACATGAACGGTCCCACCTGGCGCGGCGGGAAGTTGACGACGGCCACCACCAGCGTGCCGAGCAGCTCCTCGCGCCGGTAGGTGGTGATCTGCGCCGAGGAGCGCTTGATCCCGATCGCGGGACCGAAGTCGATGGTCAGCTTCCAGGCGGGCCTGCGCGCCTCGGGGAAGTCGTCGACGGCCATCACGCGTCCGACGCGCATATCGACCGCCTGGAAGTGGTCGAAGTCGATCTCCCTCATGACGAGCGGATGGTAGGGATCCGCCCGGCGGGCGGGCGTTACTGCTGGGTCGACCCTGTGTCGCTGCTGACCGAGCCGGTGGTGGTGTCTGCCTGGCTCGGGGTTGTTGCCGCGGTCGTCGTCGTGTCCGCGGGGGCTGTGGTGGTCTCGCCCGGGGTCGTGGTCGTGTCGGTCGGCGCGGTCGTCGTCGGCGAGGTGCTCGTGCCGGTCGGTGAGGTCGTGGTCGGCGAGGTGCTCGTGCCGGTGGTCGTATCCGTGCCGTTGGCCGTGGTGTCGGTGGGCTCCGTGCTGGTGGCGACGGTGCCGGTCGGTGTCGAGGTGGTCGTCGCCGGCGAGCCCGCTCCGACCGCGGGGGTCGACGCTGTGGGCGTCGAGGTGCTGGCGCCGGTGCTGGTCGCCAGGCCGACGCCGCCGCTCCGGTTGACGCTCGGGTCGGCGGTGGCCGACGTGTTCTGCGCCGACGGCGGGGGAGTAATCAGCTCGTTCGGTTGCGTCTGCGTGGTCGACTCGGGCCTCGTCACCGTGCCGCCGCCGGTGTTGGCGTGGTTGGTGGCGTGGAGGCCGTTGCTGACGGTGGTGGCGGCGCTGACCGCGCTATGTGTGATGGCGTGCTGCGCGGTCCTGGACAACCCGTTTGAGATGACGGGGATGCTGAGGCCCGGCCCGCTGCCGACCGAGCCGGCCAGCTGCGTGCTGCCGAGGGTGCTCTGCAGACCGGCGCTGAGCGCGCGCTGGACGAGCACGCTGGACGAGGGACCGCCGTGGTGGCGGTGGGCGCCGTGATCGATCGCAACGGTTCCGGCGGTCACCAGCGCCGCGGCGGCGATGCCGGCTGCGGCCTTGGTCGCGACGGCGCCGACCCCCGCGGTCACCAGCCCTGCGGAGCCGGCTCCACCGGCGGCACCGGCGGCGCCCGCGCCGGCGGCCCCAGCGGCGCCCGCACCAGCGGCACCGGCACCGGCCGAGCCCGCGCCGGCGGCGCCGGCCACGCCGGCTCCGGCGGAGCCCGCGGAATGGGTGGCGGCATGGGCCAGCAGAAGCTTGTGGAAGAAGGCCAGCGGCCCGATCGGCGCGAGCGCCGCGAGCGCGCGGGTGCTCTTCTTCATCTCGCCCTGGAAGATCTGGCAGCGGCTGCAGTTCTTGACGTGCCGGCGAACCGAGGTGCTCTGCTTGCGGCGCATGCCCTCGGCGATCTCGGCCAGCTCCTCGCGGACCTCATCGCAGCTCAGCAGGCGCGCCTCCGCAGCCTCCGTCAGCGACACGCGCGCGCGCACCAGCAGTGACTTGACGCTCGAGACCGTGGTCTCCATCGCCTCAGCGATCTGCTCGTAGGAGAGCGCGTCCATCTCACGCAGCACGAGTGCGGTGCGCTGCGTCTCCGGTAGGTCACGGATGTCATGCAGCAGCTGGCGGAACTCCTCGCGCTCGTGAACCTTGTCGGCGGTGGTGGCCCCGTGCTCAGCGAGGTGCACGTCCATCGAGTCGACCCCGACGGCGCGGTTGCGGCGCAGATGGTTCAGGCAGCGGTTGCGCGCGATCCGATAGAGCCAGGGCCGGACGTTGATCGGGCGATCATCGGCGCGCATCGCGTTGTAGGACGCGGTGAGGACGTCCTGCAACACGTCCTCGGCATCCTCGCGCGAGCCGAGCATGTGCCGGCAGAAGGACAGCAGGCGGCTGTTGTAGCGCGCGACCAGCACCTCGAACGCCCCCTGGTTGCCCCTGCGCACCATGTTGACCAGGCGCTCGTCGGACTGCAGCTTGAGCAGCGGGGAGCGCCCGTGGCGGGACGCAGCCCCGGGGTATCTGAGCGCAGAGACTTCCACCTGACCCACGAGAACAACCTAGCAGCGGGAAAGTTGCGGTTGGGTGTACGGCACGTAACGGAATATGTCCGCTAGCGGCAGAAATATGCGCAGTCACGGCTGCCCGCGACGATAAGATCAGCCGCCCCGCCCGGGTAGACAAACTGGCAAAGTCGGCGCTCTTAAAAAGCGCTGCCCGCAAGGGCCCTGCGGGTTCGATCCCCGCCCCGGGTATCACGCGTCCGTCCCCGGTCACGGGCAAGCGGGCGCCCCGACCACCGCGGTAGCGGCTGATCGGGTCCGCATGTCGGATCTGGCGCCTGCCGTTCGTTGGATGTGTGAGAGGGGCCGCGGGCCTCTCCGGGACAAGGAGAAGACATGGCGGAATATCTGATCTCGTTCAACGCTGAATGGGTGCCCGAGCACACACCCGGGGAGATCCAGGCGAAGGCTCGCGCCTGCCGGGTGCTGATTTCCGAGATGAAGGATGCAGGGGTCTTCATCTTCAGCGGTGGACTCGATGCGGACTCAGCGGTGTTCAGCGTCGACGCATCTGGCGGCGAGCCGATCATCACCGACGGGCCGTTCATCGAGTCAAAGGAACACCTGGGCGGCTTCGCCGTCATCGAGGTGGATGACGAGCAGGATGCGCGGTTCTGGGCGGGGAAGCTGGCAATCGCGTGCGGGTGGCCGCAGGAGGTGCACCGCTTCGGCGAGATGAAGCTCCCCGAGGATTCCTGAGGTACGCGTCGCGGCCCGGGACGCCGGGGTCCTGCGCCAAGATGACGGCCGCTCAGGCGACGGCGCGGTCGATGCTCTCCATCCGCTGCATCTCGGCCCGGGAGAGCTGGCTGATCATCACCTCGGCCAGGCCGCGATCACCGTTGATCGTCAGCGAGTTGGTGTTGCCGCCGGGGGAGAAGGCGGCCACCCAGCCGCGGGAGTCGCCGCTGATGCGGGCCGTGGCGCGCTCGCTCGGCTCCTCGGTCACGCGACTCGAGCCCTCCTCCATGATCACCGTGAGCGTCAGCGGCCCGCCCTCGCGGTGGCCGTCGGTGATCGTGCACTCGATCTCACCGCGCTGGCCGTCACCGCGGACCAGGCCCGGCACGAGCCGCAGGATCGCGCCGACGTCGATGCGCTCGCCGGCGCGCGGCTGGCTCCAGGCCCAGCGATAGCCCCAGAGCGCAAGCTCGGCCAGCACCGGCATCAGGTCACGCGCGCGTGGGGTGAGCTCGTAGTCGACCCGGGGCGGCACCTCGCGGTAGCGCTTGCGCGTCAGCATGCCGTCGGCGACCATGCGGTTGAGCCGCGACCGCAACTGCTCGGTGGAGATCCCCGGCAGAACCCGCTGCAGCTCGACGAACCGGCGCGGGCCGGCGGCGAGATCTCGGACGATCAGCAGCGTCCATTTGTCGCCGACTAGGTCCAGCGCTCGCGCATCCGGCGACCACTGGTCGTATGGATGTCGCTTCGGCGGTGGAACTTGGGGCATCTTCAGCCTCCATCCTGTCGAGACAGACTCATGCGGAGTCTACGCCTGCTCTGCACCTGTCAAAAAGAAATTGCGACCACGCACTGACTACCGGTGTTTGAGCTACCCGTCCGTTGGACCTGAAAAACGAGCGAATGTTTTGCAGGGGTCCTTGGGATTGCGTCCAGAACCGCGAATGTTCCGCGGCGCTGCTGCCGATAAATGCGAAGACATGGGCGAACTGATCCACCTATCTGAGCGGCTCGCCGACCGCTCGCGCCCGAGCGGCCCGGACGCTCGCTTCTTCTTCGCGCTCGATGACCCGATCTCCTATCTGGTGGCCGAGCGCGTCGAGCGCGCTCTGGGGCCGATCGATTGGGTGCCGGTGCTCGGCCCGCTCTCGGAGCGCGACGCCGCGCTCCCCGCGGAGGATCGCGAGTCTCGCGCGCGTGAGCGCCTGGCTCTGGCGGAGCGCGACGCCGCCGAGTTCGACCTGCCGATCGTCGAGCCGCACCGCTTCCCCCTGGACAGCCGCAGGGCCGCCCGCGCCGCCACATTTGCGGCCGATAGGGGTGCCGGATCCGTCTTCGCCGTGGCGCTGCTGCGCCTCGGCTTCTGCGGGGGCTTTGACATCACCAGCATGCCGGTGATCGAGGAGGCGGCCGCAGTCGCGGGGCTGACAAGCGCGGATGTGGTGGCCGCGGCCGGCGATCCGAGCTACGACCTGCGGATCGACGCCACCAGCCGCGGGCTGGCGCTGCGCGGCATCAAGTCGCCGCCGGCGATCTGCATCGGCACGGCCTGGTTCGAGGGGTCGGGCGCGGTCTACGCCGCCACGTCCTTCAGCGCCGCGCGGGGGCTGATGGACGCCCCGCGCGTCGTCTAGCCGCCACGCGTCGTCCAGCGCGTACGCATCAGCCAGCGGGTCACGCCAGCGCGGCGGCCGCGACGGTCCGAGCCGGGGAAGACCGGCCCAGCGGGGCCGGTCGTGCCTACGGCTGTGTCATCCAGGCGAGGATCGACTCGTGGATGGCGTCCTCGTGGCTCTGATCGGTGATCAGGCGCGAGGAGGCGCTGCCCGGGATCAGCTCGGGCAGGTGCTCGTAGTCCTCGAGCTCTGCGCACAGCGCGCGGAAACGGTCCTCGTTGCTGGTCTCTGATGGCTGCTGTGTGAGCAATGACATCCAGGCGCTCCTTCCACGGTGAGTGCCGAGGTGATCGGCATCACACAACCTACGCCGGTGACCTGGCGGCGTCAGCAGCCGCGCGCGTCAACCACCCGGCCGGGGGGTAGGGGGACGCGGCCGCGGGGTAGGATGCCGCCCCAATGGAGGGAGCAGAGGAGCTACACGGCGGCCGGCTGGTCGCGCGGCGGCTGAAGGCGCACGGCGTCAGCCGGCTCTTCACGCTCTCCGGCGGTCACCTGTTCTCGATCTACGACGGCTGCCGCGCCGAGGGGATCGAGATCGTCGACGTGCGGCACGAGCAGACCGCCGCCTTCGCCGCCGAGGGCTGGGCCAAGGTCACCCGCGAGCTCGGCGTCTGCGCCGTCACCGCCGGCCCCGGTGTGACCAACGCGATGAGCGCGCTCGGCTCCGCGCAACAGAACAACTCGCCGATGCTGGTGCTCGGCGGGCGCGCGCCCGCCTGGCGCTGGGGGCAGGGCTCGCTGCAGGAGATCGACCACATCCCGTTCGTGCGACCGCTGGTAAAGCTCGCCGCCACCGCCGATTCGCCCGCCGAGATCCAGGAGCTGGTCGACGAGGCGATCGCCGTCGCGCTGACGCCGCACTCCGGCCCCGTGTTCCTCGACTTTCCGCTCGATCACGTGTTCTCTCCGGCGCCCGACAGCGAGGCCGAGGCACAGGTCGCCGAGCTCTCCGCGGCGCGCGCCGAGCACCCCGAGGCGCGGCGGCTGGAGGCGGCCGCGGCGCTGCTGAGGGAGGCCGAGCGCCCGGTGATCATGGCCGGCACCGGCCTGTACTGGGGGCGGGGCGAGGCCGCCCTGCACGAGCTGGCCGAGCGGCTGCAGATCCCGGTCCTGGTCAACGGCCTCGCCCGCGGCTGCTTCCCGGCCGACCACGACCTGTTCCTCTCGCGGGCGCGGAGCGCCGCGCTCAAGGGCGCCGACGTGGCGCTGGTGATCGGGGTGCCGCTCGACTTCCGCCTCGGCTTCGGCGCCTCCTTCGGCGAGGAGACGGCGGTCGTGTTCATCGACGCGGCCGAGTCCCGTCGTGACCAGCCCCGCGCCCTGGCGGCCGAGGTCTACGGGGCCCTGCCCGAGGTGCTCGATGGGCTGCGCAGCGCGGCCGCGCTCGAACAGGACGGTGCCCTGGCGGCGGCCCGTGGCGAGTGGCTGCGGTCGCTGCGCGCGAGCGAGGAGGAGGCCCGCCAGGATGAGCGTGAGATCCTCACCGACGCGCGCTCGCCGCTGCACCCCGCTCGCCTCTACGCCGAGCTCGCGCCGCTGCTAGAGCGCGACGCGATCATCATCGGCGACGGCGGTGACTTCGTCTCCTTCGCCGGGCGCCTGATCGACTCCTACGAGCCCGGCTGCTGGCTCGACCCCGGCCCCTTCGGCTGCCTGGGCTCCGGGCCGGGTTACGCGCTGTCCGCCAAGCTCGCCCACCCCGAGCGCCAGGTGATCCTGCTGCAGGGCGACGGCGCCTTCGGCTTCGCCGGGATGGACTGGGACACGCTCGTGCGCCACAACGTCGCGGTGATCGGCGTGATGGGTAACAACGGCATCTGGGGGCTCGAGAAGCACCCGATGGAGTTTGTTTACGGCTACTCGGTCGCCGCCGACCTGCAGCCGGAGCTGCGCTACGAGCGGATCGTCGAGACGCTCGGCGGCTACGGCGAGCTGGTGCGCGAACCGGGGGAGCTGCGCGGCGCATTCGAGCGCGCGCTGGCCTCGGGCAGGCCGGCGCTGATCAACGTGCTGACCGATCCCGCGGTCGCCTACCCGCGGCGCTCGAACCTGGCCTGAGCCGCCGCGGTCCACCGACCGGCGCCCGCCTGCAGGGAGAAAGCTAGCCTCCGGACAGGTGATCCCAGAGCTTCAGACCGAGCGGCTCCGGATGCGGTCGCTGCATCTCCACGACCTCGACGGCTACGCGCAGATGTATGCGGATCCGGAGGTGACGAGGTTTCTCGAGCAGGGCACGCCGCTCGGTCGCGATGCGGCATTCCGGTCGATGGCCATCCACCTCGGTCACTGGCAGCTGCGCGGCTACGGGCAGTGGGCGCTCGAGGAGCGCGCGAGCGGGAGCTTCGTCGGCCGCGCCGGCCTCTGGCAGCCGGAGGGGTGGCCGGGTCTGGAGGTTGGCTGGGTGCTGGCCCGTGAGGCGTGGGGGAATGGGTATGCCACCGAGGCCGGTCAGGCCGCGCTCGACTACGCCTTCGACGTGCTGGAGGCCGATGAGGTGATCAGCCTGATCCGCCCCGAGAACACCGGTTCGATCCGGGTGGCCGAACGACTCGGCGAGACGTACAGGCGCGACATCGAACTGTCAGGTGCGCCGGCGCGCGTGTATGCCCGGACCAGGCCTCGCGACGGCGATCCGGTCGGATAGCCGGGCTGTCTCGGGGGCACGTCAGCCTCCCGCCCCGCCGGGGAAGGATCGGTCGCATCCGGGCGTCCTGTTGGTTGTAGACGCAATCCACCAACAGCGGAGGCAGAGCATGCGCAGGTTTCGCAGAGTCCTGATCACGACTGGCACGGTCGCGGCGGTCGCGGCCGGTGCATCATCGGGTGCGTTCGCCGCACCCAACCCGGTCGGCACGGGCCAGCCCGGCACGGCGAGCGCAGGTGGTGCCTCCTGCGGCAGCGCCGGCTCGACCTCGCAACCGAACGGATTCGGCACGAACGGGTTCGCCAATGCCACAGGCGTCTATGCCGGAAGCCCCGGCACGCCCTCGGCGACGAACGGTGCTCCGAACGCGATATCCGAGTACGACATCGCCTGCTATCAGCAGACGCAGAACGGCCACTGAGTTCCTAGCGGCGCGCCGCGCGTGCCGGCGCGCCCGAGGCGAGATAGTCAACCAAATCGCTGAAGATACACTTGGAGGGGTGAAGAGCTTCTTCTCGTTCCCGAACCCGGTCAACGACAAGGCCGCGCGCACGGTGGCGGCGGTCGTGCTGCTCGAGGCGATCGCCACGCTCGCGAGCGGCTGGTACTGGCTCACGATCCCGCTCGCCTACGGCTTCTGGGCCCGCACGCTGGCCGGGCCGCGACTGAGCCCGCTCGGCTGGGTTGCGATGCATGTGATCGGCCCGCGGCTGGGGGAGCGGGTGTACGTGCCCGGTCCGCCCAAGCGCTTCGCGCAGGCGATGGGCACGGTGATGTCCACGGGCGCGCTGCTCTTCGGGCTGATCTTCGGCGACCACACCATCGCCGATGTACTGCTGGCGCTGTTCATCCCCGCCGCCGGGCTCGAATCGATCTTCGGCTACTGCGTCGGTTGCCGTGCCTTCGCGCTTCTGATGCGCGTCGGCATCATCCCCGCCGACGTCTGCCGCGAGTGCGCCGACCTCTCCGAGCGCCTCGGGCTCGCCCGCGGCTGAGTGCTCAGCCACTGCGCCGCGGTCGTGCCAGGTCGGCGCCACGGTGTTCGCGCCCTGGTACACGGGTCTCGGGCTCGGCGGCTCTGGCCGCCGGGCCTGGGAGACCGAGACCGAGCGCTGTCAGCCGGCCCGGTCCGGCCGCAGAACGGCCTCTACGAGCTCGGCCCGAGCCCCAGCGCGAAGATGTGCATCGGGTAGACGCCGGGGAGCGTCGCCACGTTCGGCATAGTGACGCTCGCCACCGTCTTGCCGGTCTGAAGCGGGATCGTGACGCCGAACACGCGCGCCTTGTGCTTGCGCTGGCCGATCACGCCGCGGTTGCCCGAGCCGGTCGAGTCGTTGACGTAGTCGGCGGTGGCGACGGTGGTGTCGAAGGGCGAGTCCGGGTTGTTGAACCAGTCGTCGAAGGTGAACGTGTAGGGCTGTAGTGTGCCGTCGGTGTATTCGATCACGCCGCTGCCGGTCTCATCGGTGCCGCTCGAGGCGCCCAGCAGCGCCAGCTGCGTGGCGGTCGCGGTGGCACCGGGCACGGCGATCGTCTGACCGGCCGCGAGCACGCTGTCGGGCGTGCCGGCCGGCACCGCGGGCCACTGCAGGGTGGTCGCCCCGACCACGACGTTCGCGCCCGGCGCAAGCCCGGCCGCGGTCAGCGCCTGCTCGGAGTAACTGTTGCCGTTGCCGTCGAAGTTGGCCGCCGCGATGTTGCCGTCGTCGCTGATCGCGGTCGTGTCGTAGGCGGCGGGCAGCGACGCGTAGGGGATGGCCAGGGTCAGCGCCGCCGCCGCCAGCGGGTACTGCTTGCCGCGATCTGTGAAGCTTGGGAACAGCGGGATCGTGTCGGTGGCGGGCGCCTGGCCCGGTGCCACCGCCACCGTGAAGGTGAGGTTGGCGGTCGCGTTGGCCGCCACTCTCACGGTCGGTGACGCCGGCGTGACCGTGACACCCGCAGGAAGGCCCGGCGCCAGGTGCACCACCAGGGCATGCTGCATGCGGTTGCTGACGGCGACCGTCGCCGTTCCGGAGGCCCCGGCGCCGATCACCAGCGGCGAGCTTGCGCTGAGCGTGACCGGCCCGCGCACGGTGATCGTCGCGGTCGAGCTGAGGTCGCCGGCGTCATAGATGCCGCCCGCGGTGAGCCGCGCCGTCAGGCTCCTGACCTGGCCCTCGGCCTGCTCGGGCACCGTCACACGGAAGTAGCGCACGGCGCTTGTCCCGGGCGCCAGCGACAGCATGCGCGTGTGCGCGAGCCGCACGACCGTCCAGGAGGAGGGGAAGCCGAGCTGCACGATCCCGTTGCGCACCGCCAGGTTGCCGTGGTTGACGAACGTCGCCTTGGCCAGGAAGGTCGCGCCTGGATCGACCTGGGCCGGGATGCTCAGCCGCGCGTAGCGGGCACCGATCGTGTGGATGACGGTCAGTCGTGCGCGCAGCGGCAGCGAGCTGAGCGCCGAGGAATCGCCGACGTAGAGCGTGAACTGGCCATCGGGCAGGGTCCAGCCGTC
>Ga0068856_100005259_pt1 | contig 12764 bp, 7 predicted proteins | sample KBSCornC62_FD_66595 | JGI IMG/M metagenome (GOLD analysis project Ga0068856, IMG submission 66595) | Corn rhizosphere microbial communities from Kellogg Biological Station, Michigan, USA - KBS Corn C6-2 | ecosystem: Host-associated > Plants > Roots > Rhizosphere > Soil ...
CGACGAACCGCAGCTCAATTCTCCGCTGTACGACATGGTCGACTTAGGTGTGCGCCGCGGCGCGCAGCCGAACGCAGCTTGCGATCGCCTCTATTCCATCGCGGCCGGCGACGTGGTCGTCGAACAGAACTGACTCGTTTCGAGACGACGAGGCGCCTCGAGTAGAGACGGAGCGCGGCGCTGATCGCGGCGCGTTCCGCACACGACACGCGCGCACACGTCTGGCGGCCGCTCACAAATCAACGAGCTTCGAAGCGTATCCGCGTTAACCGCGACCATCGCCGACCGTTCTTCCCGGATCGGAGCGTCGCATCATGAATCGGTTTTTCAGCGTGGGCACTTGGGCATTGTGGAGCTTGTTCGCAGCCGGTTGTTCCGGCGCCGGCGACCCGCCGCCGCCCATGTCCGTCGAAGCCTCGCCCGAGACCCGACCGACGCCGAGCTCGGCCGGCGTCTGCCAGAACCACGAGGAAGGCTGCCCGTGTGACGAGCCCGACCAGGTCGTCGACTGCGGCCGAGTCAAGCGCGTCGAGGGCAATTACGTGTGGTGCGCCACGGGTCACCAAACGTGCAGCTGGGACGGCGTGTGGGGTAAATGCACGGGCGATGTCGACGCTACCGCGAGCGCCCCGGCGAAGTGACCCTCGCTCAACGTTGACGCGGTAGGAACTTGCGATCGAACAGGCGCACGCGGCGCACCAGTAGATCGAGCAAGAACAAGGCGATCGCCGCGAGCACGAAGCGATTCCACAGCGGGCTGTAAGAGACGATCTTCTGACCCGCGGGGTCGAACACGCGCTTCGGATCGGGGTCGATGGACCCGCCGCCCGCGAGCGTCGCGCGCGCCAGGCGATCCAGATCCGGATCGAAGCTCGCATACTCGCGCGGATAAGGGTTGGTCACGTGCCCGTAGCTCATGGCGAGCGGCTTCAGCTCGCCGTTTTCGCCCGCCTTTGCGTGCTCCGCGCGAAGCAAAAACGAGCCGTACTGATCGAGCGGAAACGTCGCTTCATAGCGACCGGGCGCGGTTTGGTGCATCGCGAGCTCGCGACGCGAGCCCGCGGAGCCAGGCCCGGTGACGATGAGCTTGGACACGATGCCATTGTCGAAGCGCTCGTCTGCGGTGAATGCGTCGACCACCGCGTGCACGTCGGAACCGAGCATTTCCGTCTTCATGTCCAGCTCACGGCGATGCTTCACGCGCATGTGCTCTCGAACGAGCTGACCCCAAAATTTCGAGAAGCCGGACCAGCGTAACCAATCGATCGACCAGTTATTTTTCAGATCGCTGGTCCAGGCGAGCGACCAGCCGAGCCCGGCGCGCCAACGTGCCAAAATCGGGTCTCCGCGTTCGCTCTGCAGAATGAGCTGCGCGGGCGGCGGTTTGAGCTGGGTCGCCACATAGCCGTGCAACAGCGGTGCGGCGTTGATGGCGATCCCCTTCAAGAAGTCCGCGGGCGCGACTTGCTCGACCGGAAACCAGTCTTCGACGGCCGCTTGCTGAGCGATGAGCTCGGTTTCGCGCGTGAAAATCTTGGGCAAGCTGTTCGGATCGGGGACCGCGTGGAAGCGACCGCCCCCACCGTCGGCGATCGAGCGAAGCAAATCTTGATTGGCCCCTTCGCCGAGGCCCACGGTGGTGACCGTGATCGACTCCGAAAGCATCGCCTGCACGAGATCCTTGATGCCCTGGCTCGGCGCTTGGCCGTCGGTCAGCAAAATGACGTGCTTTTTTCGGGCCTGCACGACTGAAAGGTCGCGGTACGCGAGATCCAAACTGGAGAAGATCTCGGTTCCACCCCCCGGCTGAATGCGCTGAATGTCATTTTGGATTCGGCTGCGGTAGCGCGCCGGCTGCATCTTGACGTAAACGACCGGCGACGAATCGAAGGCGATCACCTCCAGCAGATCATCGCCTTGCAGGGTCGACAAGGTGGCCTTGCACGCCGCTTTGGCCATTTCCATCGGCAGCCCCGTCATCGAGCCCGAGCGATCGATGGCCAGGACCATCGCCACCCCGGGCATTTCCTTGCGATGCTCCGCGTCCATGCGCACCGGAAGTAGGCGCTCGATCGTGGAGTGTGCCCAACCGCCGAGGCCGTAACCGGCTTCCCCGCCGGCGAATAGAAAGCCGCCGCCCAAGTCGCGGACGTAGCGCTCCACGAGCTCCTGGGCAGGCAAAGGAAACGCCTCGTGGGGCACGTCCGAGACGATCACGAAATCATAACGCTCGAGCTCACGGAGCGAGGCCGGAAACGCCGAAGCCGCGCGCACGTCGACGTCGAATTGCTGCGCGTTGAGCGCGCTCATCAAGTAACTGGCGCGCTGCGGTTGGCCTTCCACGTAGAGCACCGTCGGGCGCCCCGGCACGTCCACCGTGACGCTGAACGCGTTGTTGTCGCGAAAGGTGTCTTGGCTGAGCTCGTCCAAGCGAAGCGCGTAGGTGACCTCGCCGCCAACGCGCACCACGGATTGGAATTTCAGCTCGTTACGCCCGGGCTTCAGTTCGAGTTCGCGCACGCCGTCCAGGCCGTTCAGCGCCTCGCCCTGAAATAGCCGAGCTCGGGCGTGAGCGGCGCGGCTCGCGTACACGTCCGCGACGATTTCGAAGCTCTGCCCCACGTCGACCTTGTCGGGCACGGTCAAGGAGCGCACGGCAACTTCGCCCGGCGGCGGGCGACGATAGGGCACCGCGTACAAAGTGACTTGAAAGCCGCGCGCACGGTTGGCTTCGGCCAATAGATCGCCATCGGTCTCGAGACCGTCGCTCAGCAAAACCACGCGTTTCAAAAAGGCAGGCGGAAAGAGGCCGTACGAGAGTGCCAAGGCCGCGCGAATATCCGTACCGGCGCCGAGCGGCTTGCCGTCGGCGGCATGGTGTCGGAGCTGCGCGACGCGCGGAAGCGCGAGCTTTTCGCCTTGATAGATTTCGATCAGTCGCGGTCGCTCGGCGAACGTGACCACCTTCAGTTGGTCGTCATTCGCCTTGGCTCGCGCGTATTGTTCGATGCTCTGACGCGCGTCCGCGAGCGCATCGTCGGGCACGGAGTCGCTCACGTCGACGAGCAGCACCGTGCATACCTTGTGGGTCTCTTCGGATCGCACGAGGCGCGACAACCCGAGCGCGATCAAGCCCAAAAACGCGATCCTGAACAAGACCGACAGCGCGCGCTGAGGCCACGGTAAGTCGGCCAGTGAGCGGCCGAGCACGAAGAGCAAGAGCGGCGTGACGAGCAACAACCCGAGCGCGCGCGGATCGAGCAGCTCGTAGTGAATGCCGTCTTTCACCCAACGCAACGCGCCGCTGGCACCCGCGAAGTAGTGCCGATAGACCACGAACAGAGCGACGCCGACGAGCGCGATGAACGCTCCCCACACCACGCGCGCGATGCGGTTGCTCACACCGTCACCCGCCGGTGATAGGTGATCCACTCGATGACGGAGAGCGCGGCCACCGCGGCCAGCAGATAGACCCAGAGCTCACGCTTCGAGCCCGGCGCCCCCAGTACGACGGGCTCGGCGCGAGCCTTGCCGAGCGAAAGGGCGCTGACAGGTGTGATGCTGCTTTCAGCCAAATCCGAGAGATTGGCGGCAAATTCACTACTGACCGCATCGCTGCCAGAGCCGGCAACGAGCTTGTAAAATCCGGCCTCCTCGCCCAGATACACGGCTCGCCCTTCCTTCACCGGTACGGTGTGTTTGCCTCCGCGCGGATCGATCAGCGTCGCTGAATCGACGGAGCTCGGCACGGGAATGCGCCAGACGTCGCCGGTGCGGAAGGACGAGACGTAGCCCGTGTCTTCTTCGACGAACGCGTTGATCGAGTTCAGCACGAACAACGGCCAGGCAACGCGCAGCACGAGATCGCTGTTCCGCGGATCGAAGCCGAGCGCGACGAACTTGTGTCCGGCCCGAACCCCCGACACGAGAATTGGCCCTTGCTCGCTCGCCCCGAGCACGTGATCGGAAGGTCCGGGCGCGAACGCGTGGCCTTCTGCGACCTGCACGTCGCCGAGCGCCAAAAACCGCAAGATCGGGCTCTTTTTGTCCCAGGTATCGAAGCCGAAGTCTTTGATGGCGTGACCCAATTTCGCGGGTGATCCGTCCTCGGGCGGGTTCAAGTACAGCGCGGCGCCCACCGTGTCCGGCAGGCTGTCCGCCACGCCATCGAGGATCGCGACGTCGAAGTGCTCGCTCGGCAGGGGTCTCCCCGGCGGGACCGTGGTCACGTCCAGGTACTCGTCCAACAGCAACGCGGCATCGAGATAGGTATTGCCCCGTGAGATCAAGAGAACGCGCGCTCGATGACGCTCGGGCATCAGCGCGAAGGCGTGATCGTCGGCCGGGAGATCGTCCGAGCGCCCGTCGGCGAGCCGGATCTTCGCTTCCAAGGTGCGGCTCGCTCCGGCGAGATCTTGATAGTACCGCGGCAAGCGCTCGTTCGGTCCGAGCGCGATTCGGCTCACGTCGATGATCGTGCCATCGCCGAGCAACGTGAGCTCGATCTGCACCGGCTGATCATTGGTGTTCGCCACCTCCAACATGACCTCGGAACGCGACTTATCGAGCGGGTAGCGGCGCACCGAAAATTGCGAGATCGCCACGTTATTTCCCGATTTTCCGATGGGCATGAACTTCAGCGAAGCACCGCCGAAATCGACGTGCTTTTCGAGCTCACTCGAGTCGCCGAGCACGCCGTCGCTCACGACCACGATTTCCGCCTTCGGCAGGCCGCGCAAGCTGTCGACCGCGAACGAAAGACCGCGTTCGAGATCCGCGCGCGTATCGGAAGCGGTCAAAGAGTCGATCGCCGGATCCAGCTCGGTCACGTCCGAGCTCATCGTCGACAGTGGGCTCGGCAGCGAACCCATCTCCACGATCAAGGCGCGGTCCGCGCTGCCGAGGCCGTGCACCAGCTTTCGCACCTCGGCTTTGGCCACCTCGATCCGGCTCGGCTTCACGTCGATCGCCTTCATCGACGCGCTCCCATCGACCAGCACTACGAGGTGTCGGCCTTCGAGAATCGCGGCCTTCGGCTTCGGGTTACCGAGCGCCAGGATCAAGAGCGCCAGCAACGCGAGTTGAAACAGCAACGACAACAACCGGCGCAGCTTGGAAAAGAGCTCGGTCGCCTGTCGGTCGCGAAAGACCGCGTCCCAAATCCGCGCAAAAGGCACCGGAACTGGCCGCCTCCGCAGCTTGAGCACGTACAAAAGCACGGTCAAGGCCGTCGCGGCCCCCGCGATCATCAGGAGCTGCGCCAAGGGCAAGCCGGCGAAGATCATCAGCGCAGGAACCCTCCGCGCCGAAATACGCGCAACACGAGCTCGTCGAACGGCGTGTTCACGTCGGCAGGGAAATAGGGCACCTGCTTCTGCGCGCAAAAGCGCTCGATGCTCGCGCGGTAGTCGAGCGCCGCCCGTTGCATCTTGTCCAGCATACTGTCGGTGACGGTGAGCTCCCGCTCCTCACCGGTTTCGCAATCGTAGATCCGCACGTCGCCCTTGAGCGCAGGGCGAACCTCGGCCGGGTCGACGAGCTCGACCACATAGGGCTCGAACTTGTTGAAGCGCAGCATGTTGATGCCGGCTTCGAAGCCCGCCGGATCGTAGAGATCGCTAAACAGCACGGCCAGGCCGCGTCGCTTGTGCTGCGCGACGAACGTCTTGAGCGCGGTACCCAGATCGGTGACACCGCGGGGTTCGAGTTGAGACAAAAACTCGAAAACCTTGAAAATTCTGCCCTTTCCGCGGGTCGTCGGCATGCGCGAGACGAGCGCGTCATTGACGCCAACGATCGTCACGCGATCCAAATTGGCGAGACCCACGTAGGCCAAGGCCGCACACAAGCGGCGCGCTTGATCGAATTTCTTCTTGTCGCCAAAACCCATCGAAGTCGAGCAATCGACGATCAGGTAGATGCTCAGATCCTCTTCTTCCTCGTACAGCCGAACCAGCAACTTTCCGAAGCGCTGATAGACGTTCCAATCGACGGAGCGAAAATCGTCACCCGGCACGTAGTCGCGGTGATCGGCAAACTCGAGACCGCTGCCTTTCTTTTTACTGCGTCGCTCGGCGCGCAGACGACCCGCGAAGACACGCCGGCTCACGAGCGCGAGCATCTCGAGCTTGCGCTGAAACTCGTCGTCGAACAGCTGGTGCTCGCGCTTGCTCGCGCGGGGCGCCGAGTCGCGACGAAATAGGTCGAGAAGCCCCACGCTGGCCTCAGCCCTTGGAAGCCGGCAATTTCTTGAGGATTTCGGCGATCACGCGATCGGAGACCACGCCCTCTGCTTCGCCCTCGAAGCTCAAGAGCACGCGGTGGCGGAGCGCGCTCAGGGCCGTGGTCTTCACGTCCTCGATCGACGCCGCGAAGCGCCCGTCGAACAGGGCGCGTACCTTGGCGCCGAGGAGCATGGCTTGCGCGCCACGCGGCGATGCGCCGGTGCGCACGAAGCGTTTCACGAGCTCGGGCGCCTCCTCGCCGGTCGGGTGCGTCGCCTGGAGCACGCGAATCGCATAATCTTGCACGTGCCGCGCGACCGGAACGCGTCGAACCAAAGCTTGCATCTCCAGGATCTGGTTTCGGCTCAGCACCGGCGAGACCACGGCGTGCTTGTCGGTGGTCGTGCGATCGATGATGGCGTGGAGTTCGTCGCGGGTCGGGAACGGCACCTCCAACTTGAAAAAGAAGCGATCGAGCTGGGCCTCCGGGAGCGGGTAGGTGCCCTCCATTTCCAGCGGATTTTGCGTGGCGAGCACGAAATAGGGCTCCTCGATCACGTGCGTGGTGCGTCCGACGGTGACGCGGTGCTCCTGCATCGCTTCGAGTAGCGCGCTCTGCGTCTTGGGCGTCGCGCGATTGACCTCGTCGGCGAGCACGATGTTCGCGAAGATCGGACCACGACGAAACTCGAGAGTGCGCGCGCCCGTCGCGCCTTCGTCGAGCACGACCGTACCGATGATGTCCGCCGGCATCAGGTCAGGCGTGAACTGGATGCGCGAGAACTCGAGACCCAACGCGCCCGCCAAGGTGCGCACCAGCATCGTCTTGCCGAGCCCGGGGACGCCTTCGAGCAAAGCGTGGGACGAGCCGAGCACGCACGAGAGCACGCCGTCGATCACGTCACGCTGGCCGACGATGATCCGTCCAATCTCCTCACGCAGCGCGCCAATTCGCTTTTGAAAGTCGCTCACCTCTTCGCGCGCTTGATCGGCATCCGTCATCTCGGGCTCCTGTATCGGGTAGGAATGGGGGAAATCGGCCGATTTTCAGTCCCGTGGCCGAATGAGCTGAAAGTAGCGGCGCACGTAGAAACGATAGCCAGAAGGAATTTCATCCTGGCTGAGCGCTTGCTCGGCGACCGTTTGGTAATCGGTGAACACTTGCTTGTAACCGCGACCGACGAAGCCGCGCTCGGCCGCACCGTAAATGACTTGCGAAGAGGCGGTGCCCTGACCGGTGTCCGCGCCGGCCGCGGTCACATCCACCGTCTTGCCTTTCAGATCGGTAGCCGCGCCGGCCAAATTCGGATCGTGACCCGTGCCCGCACGTTTTCCCGCGCCAGGTTCGGTTCCGCTTCCGGGCTTGTCACCTGCGGCTTGCTGGCCTTCACCGCGGACCGTCTGTGGCACCGGAATTTCGACCGAAGGTCCGCCCGAGCCGTTGCCCAAGCGGAGCGGGCCGTCCTGCTTTTGACCGCCGCTCTTACCGCCGGGCTCCTCGCCCGCGCCGTGCCCTTCGCCCGAGCCACCTTGACCGCGCGCGCGCTGCCCGAACCGCTGCAGCCGCTGCATTTGGTCTTTGCCGCCCTTTCCCTGCTGGCGCATCAGCTCGCGCATCTCTTGCAGCTTTCGCAGGAGCTCCTTCTTCTGCTCTTCGCTCGCCTCTTGCTTGGCCATGCGGTTGATGTCTTGCGCGCCCTGCTGCAGGTCCTCCGCGCTTTGGCCGGCGTCCTTCATCAGATCGCGCGCGGCTTGCGCGAGCTGTTTGTCGAGCTCGGACATTTGCTTTTGACTGCGCTCGGCTCGGCTGCGCTCGCGATCGAGGTGCTCGAGCTTGCGCTCGTTTTCGGCCAGCTTCGAATCGGGGCTGGCGCCGGCATCCGGTTTCTCGCCCTTCTTCTTCAGTAGGCTCTTGTGCTCTTCCTCCAGCTCGCGGCGGCGCTCTTCGATATTTTTCGAGCGCTCCTCGTTGGTCTTGCTGGCCTTCTCCAGCGCCTGACGGAGTTTTTCCAGCTCCGCGGCGTTGGGCTTGGCGTCCTTGCGCTTCAATTTTTCCGCCAGCTCGCGCAGCGCCTTTTCCGCGTCGGCGAGCCGCTTTTCGTCGAGCGCAGCCGCCGCTGGTTTGGTCAAACCGCTCTTTTCGAGCTCGCGCGCCAAGCCCTTCAAGCCTTCGTCGCGCGCGTCTTGGTCGAGATCCAGATTGTCTTTCAGATCGCGTTCGAGATCGCCCATGCGCTGGAAGACCTCGTGCCGATCGAGGCGATGTTCGGCGATGTCCTCCACCAATTGGTTGAAGCGCCGGACGGCGATCAGCGCGTTGGGATCGTCGTTCTTCGCCTGAAGCTCTTTGGCCACGTCGCGAAAGAGCTCGATATCGTCCGCGCTCATCACCATCGGCTCGAACGAGGGCGGCGGCGGCAGCGGTCGCTCGTGACGGACCTCGAGCACCGACAGCAGGCAAAGACCGGCGGTGAGCAGCACGGCGAGCAGCGTCTCGCGTGGCACCCGAATTGGCACCGCGCGCCGGGGATCGAGCTGTCGGGCGAGCGCCACGCCGTCCTCGATGGCGGCCTGCATCAGTGGGGTGCGCTCGGCCTCGGGTAGGGCACTAAACGTGAGCGCGGTCGTGACCCGATCTTGCAGCCCGTGAAATTCGTCCAGCGCGAGCGAGGCGCGCCAGGCCGGCCGCTCACGAAACAATGCACGCCCGACGCCGACCACGAACACCGCCAGCGGGACCAGCCCAATCAGCCACAATGGCCGTTGACTGGAAATGGACAGCCGGAGCGCTTTGATGACAGTGAGCGCCGCGACGGCGTAGCCCAGCGGCACGGGCAAAAGCAGCATGGCGCGCGCAAAAACCGCGCGCGCGCGCGCCCGCCGCGAAGCTCGCGCTGCCGCGCGGCGGAGCGCGCCAATGCCGTCGCTTTGGGCCATTCGACTCAAGTTAAGCACCCGGCGGGCGCGACGCACAGCGTTCACGGCTCGAGTAGGACAAGTCGACCACGGCCCCCCTTGGCAGGAGTGCCAACCTCGAGCGATTGGGGCCACGCCCAGGACTCAGACCGCGACCCGCGGCCCGAGCGGAGCAGCGCCGCGTCACGGGGCTTGACCCCTCGCCATGCGCTGGTCTCGAATGGCAATGAAATCGCGCCCATCCATTGCCTTTGCCCCGGAGCTTCTGCCGCCATGCCCAAAGAATCAAAGCCTGTCGTGCTCATCGCCGACGATGAGCCGAGCACGGTTGCCATGTTGTCGAGTCACTTGCGCACGAAAGGCTACACGGTGCTCGAAGCCTCCGACGGCGATCAAGCCTGGGAGCTCGCGCACGAAAATCTGCCGGACCTCGTGCTGCTGGACGTGATGATGCCGGGCATGAGTGGCTGGGAAGTGTGTCGCAAGATCCGCGAAGCCGTCTCGCTCGCGCACACTGGCGTCATCATGCTGACGGGGATTGGTGAAAACTTGAACGAGATGACCTCGCCGCTTTATGGCGCCGACGCTTATCTCGACAAACCATTCGAGTTTTCCGATCTGGACGAGAAAATCACGGAGACCATTGCGCGGCGAAGCGCGGGTGCGCTCGGCAGGGCCGACGGCGAAGATGCCGAGGATCCCGATGACGATGACGACGACACGGATGATGACGACGCGGACGATGACACGGACGAAGGAGCCGACGAGCCGACCGTCGCCGGCAAAGCCGACGACGACGATGACGCGGACGATGACGACGATGACGCGGACGATGACGACGATGACGCGGACGATGATGATGACGACGACTCGGACGATGACGACAACGCGGACGATGACGACGCGGACGATGACGCCAAGCTGGTAAAAGAGACGCTGCGCGCCGTGACCGCGCGCAAGCCGGCAAAGGGCGGCACAGCGAGCGAGCCAAAAGCCAAGGCGACACCGGCATCGAAGCCCGCACCTAAAGCCGCGCCCGCACCCAAAGCCGCACCCGCACCCAAAGCCGCACCCGCTGCGAAGAAAGCAGCCCCCGCGCCGAAACCGGCACCCGAACCCAAGCCGGCGCCGGCACCCAAGAAGGCCGCCCCCGAGCCCAAAGCCGCACCCGCCGCGAAGAAGGCCGCGCCCGCGCCGAAACCGGCGCCCACAAAAACGGCCCCCGCCAAAGCCGCCGAACCAAAGGGCGGTCCCAAGCCAGCGCTCGCGAAGGCGGTGGCGCGACCCGCGCCGAAGGCGGACAAGCCAGCTCCGACGAAAGCGCCCGGCAAGGCGGCCCCTGAGCTCAAGAAGTCGCCCGCAAAGGCCCCTGCCAAAGCGAAGGCGGCTCCCGGCAAACCGGCGCCAAAGCCGGCGCCCGTGAAAAAGCCAGCACCCGCAAAGGTGAAAGCACCGCCGGCCAAGGCCCCCGCCCCCGCGAAAGCCAAAGGGCCCAAGCCGAAGGCGGAGCTCAAAGCGCCGGCGAAAAAGAGCGCACCCGCACCCAAGTCGAAAGGCGCCGCTCAACCCAGCGCAAAAGCCAAAGTCGCGCCGAAATCGGCCGCAAAGGCAAAGGCGAAGCCGGTGGCCAAAAAGGCGCCGCCCAAGTCAGTGAAGAAGCCTGCGCCGAAGCCGGCTCCCAGCAAGGCCAAGAAGGCGCCCGCGAAACCGAGCAAGCCCGCCAAGAAGCGCTAAGGCGCGCCGCGGGTTGCGGCGGGAACCTGCTGCCAAAACAGGCGCACGTCGGCGAGCTCCGACGTGCGCCCGGCGGGGGGCAGTGCCGCCAGCAAGCGCGAGCCGTAACCCTTCTGATGAATGCGCGGATCGAGCAGCGCGACGATGCCCGCGTCGTCGCGCGTGCGGATCAGCCGACCGAACCCCTGCTTGAGTGTGATCGCGGCGGCCGGCACGTGCAGCCGCATGAACGGGTTCTCGCCGGCCTTTTCGAGCTCCTGCGAGCGCGCTTGCACGACCGGATCACTCGGCACCAAAAAAGGGATCTTCTCGAGCACGACCAAGCGCAGCGCGCGGCCCGGAACATCGACGCCTTCCCAAAAGCTCATGGTGGCGACGAGCACGGCGTCGCCCGCGGCACGAAACGCGCTGATCAGCGCGGCCTTCGGCGCCGCACCTTGAACGAACAGGCGGCGCCCCGCTAACCGCCGAGACAAGCGCGCGTGAAGCGCGTTCATCGAGCGCAAGGACGTGGTGAGCACGAAACAGCCGCCGTGCGTGATCTCGATCAGCTCCGCGATGCGCTCCGAAGCAACTTCGGCAAACGCTTCCGTGCCCGGCGCGGGCAGATCTTTCGGCGTGTAAAGCAGAGCATTTCGCGCAAAATCGAAGGGCGACTCGAGCACGAGCTCGGTCACGGGCACCGCATCGCCCACCAGCCCCACGCGCGAACGAAAAAAGGAAAAGGGACTCGCACTCGGATCGCGCTTCGACGGCGCGGTCGAGAGCGTGGCGCTGGTCAGCACGACCGACGGCACACTCTCGAAAATCCGCGCTCGAAAAACATGGGACAAATCCACAGGAGTCGAGCTCAGTGCCGCGCCGTGCCCGGCCATGTCGAACCAAGTGATACGCCCGGGAGCGCCCGACACGATCGCGGCGAGCTCTTCACGCACGAGCTCGGCGCGGGTCTCGACCATTTTGAGCGCTTCGATCGCGGCAAACGAGGCGCGTGAGCGCGCGGCGCCCGTAAGCGTCGGCGTAACGCGCCCGGAGGCCACATTGGCCGCCGCACCCACCGCTTCGAGCGCATTGTCGAGGGCGTGGTAGCGCTCTTGGAGCGCGCCAACCCACGCATCTCGTTCGAGCGTGAAGCGCGCATCTTCGCTCTTGCCGCGTCGCCCGAGCTCCGACCAGAGCGCCTCCGCCGTTCCGCGCGCGCTCGCCAAAGTCGGAGTTTGGGGGTTGAACAAAGGATCGCCTGCGCCGGCCGCGGTCAGCGCGCGCTCCGCATCGCCGAGCAAGCGTTCGATCCGCGCGCGCGACACGCGCATCCCGAAAAAGTCGGTCGCGATGTCCTCGAGCTGGTGCGCCTCGTCGAAGATCACCGCGTCGTAATCGGGGATGACGCGAGCCGGGTGCGGGCCGCGCAGCGCGAGGTCAGCGAAAAAAAGATGATGATTGACGACCACGAGCTGCGCCGCTTCCGCTTCGCGCCGCATCCGCGTCACGAAACACTCCGAGAAGTACGCGCAACCCGCGCCAACCCGCGTGTCACTCGAGGAATTCACCTCGCGGCGCAGCGGATCATCTTCGCGAATGCCGGCCAACTCGGCCAGATCGCCGGACTCCGTTTCGCCGAGCCAGTCGTCGAGCAAGCCGAGCGAACGCGCAAAGCGAGGTCGCTGACTGTCTTCGCTGGCCCGGAACTCCGCGAGACGTCGGCGGCACAGGTAATTCGAGATGCCTTTCATCAAGGCGGCACGCACCGGCACCCCGAGTGCCCGCTCGATCAGCGGCAAATCCTTCCAAAAGATCTGCTCCTCGAGCGCCCGCGTGGCGGTCGAGACGATCACCTTCTTCCCGCTCAGGAGCGCGGGCACGAGATAAGCGAGACTCTTGCCGGTGCCG
>Ga0068856_100005265_pt1 | contig 12757 bp, 13 predicted proteins | sample KBSCornC62_FD_66595 | JGI IMG/M metagenome (GOLD analysis project Ga0068856, IMG submission 66595) | Corn rhizosphere microbial communities from Kellogg Biological Station, Michigan, USA - KBS Corn C6-2 | ecosystem: Host-associated > Plants > Roots > Rhizosphere > Soil ...
ATTTACCGCAACCGGACGGCCCGACGAAAACGACGAACTCGCCCGACTCTATGTCGAGATCGACGCCATGGATCACCTCATTGCCGCCGTAGGCCTTGACCACGTTTCGCAGGGACAATGCCGACACGTCAACCGCTCGTCTGCGCCAGTCCGGCATCGACGATCAGGTTCTGTCCGGTGATGCCACCCGCCTCGTCGGACGCAAGAAACAACGCTGCGCGTGCGACATCGTCCTCCGTGAGCCGGAACTTGAGACATTGACCGTCGAGAAACGCCCGCTCCTTTTCCGGCGTGAGCCACAATGCTTTCTGCCGTTCGGTGACGATCGCGCCGGGAACGATGGAATTCACGCGGATGTTACGGCCGCCGAGCTCGCGCGCGAGCGTGCGGGTCAAACCGTTGATCGCAGCCTTCGCCGTCGAATACGCGGGAAAGCCGGCGACACCCCGCATCCACGAGACCGATCCGAGGTTGATGATCGAGCCGCCGCCGGCGCGCTCCATGCAGGGCGCGGCTGCCTGGGCCGCGAAGACGTGATGTCGGAGGTTGACCGCCAGCATGTCGTCCCAGTACTCGGCGGTGACATCGGCGAACGCATGTCGGTCGTCGCGTGCGGCGTTGTTGATCAGCACGGTCAGCGGACCGAAGCTTGCGTCGGCCTCCGCGACCGCAGCGTGGAGTGACGCGATGTCACGGACGTCGCAGCGGCGGTAGCGCACGCGTTGAGGGCTTGAGCGTTCGATCAATGCGTGAGTCGGCGCGTCGTCGATGTCGACGAACGTCACGCGACATCCTTGCGCAGCGAATGCGGCGACAAACGCGGCGCCGATCCCCGAAGAACCACCCGAAATGAAAACGCCGCGCCCGTCGAGATCCGGGTATCGCGCGGGTTCGCCGATGCGGTTCGCCAATGCGTTGCCCTCCCGGGAACCTCTATATCATAGCGATGTCGCGCCCGTTGCCATCGCCGGCGCCGAACACCAAGGCTACCCCCATGGACATGCCGGTCAATGCATTCAAGCGCGCGATCAGCGACGGCAGGACGCCGTATGGCGTGTGGCTCGTGAGCGGCGCGGCGGCGACCGCTGAAGCGCTCGCCAGCACCGGCTTTGATTTTCTCGTCGTCGATACCGAGCACACGCCGATCGATCCGCCTCAAGTCACCGATATCCTGCGCGCGATCGCCGGTACGCCCGCCTCCGCGATCGTCCGACCGCCGTGGAACGACATGGTGATGATCAAGCGCTTGCTCGACATCGGCGCACAGTCGCTGTTGATTCCGTTTGTGCAAAACGCAGCAGAGGCTCGTCGCGCCGTCGCGCATACGCGTTATCCGCCCGACGGCGTTCGCGGGGTCGCTGCCGTGCATCGCGGCAGCCGGTATGGCAACGTGGCCAACTATGCCAAGACGGCCGCCAGCGAACTTTGCGTCATCGTGCAGATCGAAACGCTCGCGGCGATGCGTGAGCTGCCGGCGATCGCAGCAACGCCTGGTGTCGATTCGCTGTTCATCGGCCCGGCCGACCTTGCCGCATCGATGGGTCATCTCGGCGACTTCAACCATCCCGACGTTCAGGCCACGATCAAGGAAGGCGTCGAGATGGCGCGCAAAGCCGGAAAGCCGATCGGCACCGTCGGGCCGAATCCGGAGATGGTGCGCAAATATCTCGACTATGGGTTCACATGGATCGCCATCAACTCCGATCTCGGCATGATGGTGAATCGCGCGCAGGAGTGGCTCGCGAAAGTCAAGAGCGGCGCGGCGTCCTGAGCGCCGATCCTGTTTCGATCGTGCGGCTTGCGTCGGGCGCCGCTCAAGTCGTCCTGCTGCCCGCGCTAGGTGGCTCAATAGGCGGCTTCACCCTCCAAGACCGCCCGATACTGCGGGCGACGCCCGATGAAGCAGTTACGGGCGCGAACGTGCGTCTCGCGAGTTGCTATCCACTGGTCCCGTATTCCAACCGGATTCGCGATGCACGACTCACTTTCAGCGGACAAACGTTCGCGCTGACGCGCAACTTCGGCGACAGCCCGCATTCGATCCATGGTGTGGGCTGGCAGCGACCGTGGAGCGTGGAAGCGGTGACGCGCTCGCGTGCGATATTGGCGCTCGAGCACGACGCACTCGACGCGTCGGCGTGGCCCTGGCCTTTCCGCGTCAGGCAGACGTTCGATCTCGCCGGTGAAGAAAAGGGCGCGTGCCTGACCGTGACGCTCACGATCGAAAACACCGGCAACGCAGCGTTCCCTTACGGTCTCGGCTGGCATCCGTTCTTCCCGCGGGATCGGACGACGACGCTTCAGTTCGTCGCCACCGCAGTCTGGCGCAACGATGCAACGCAGCTACCGGTCGAGCGCATCACCGCCGAAGAGGAATGGTCGTTTCGAGCCCCGCGCCATCTGGGTGCTGCGACGATCGACAACGTTTTCGTCGGCTGGGACGGCCGGGCGATCCTGCGATCAGGGCAGGGCGCAAGCGCGACGATCGAGGCCGATTCCGCGTGCGGCCGCCTCGTCGTCTATGCACCCGCGGAACGCGATTTCATTGCGATCGAGCCGGTCACGCACGAGACCGATGCGTTCAATCGCACGGCAAGCGGCGCGCAGAACGTCGGCATGCGGGTGCTGGCGCCCGGTTCCGCGTATTCTTGTACGATGCGCATTGCCGCTTCGATCTCGCAATCGCCATGACCGATCTTCACGCGAGTCCCTTCACCTGTGCGCTGGACGCGCGCGCGAGCCTCGGCGAGTCCCCGGTCTGGTGTGCGGCCGAGCAGGTCCTCTATTGGGTCGACATCAATGCCCCGGCGCTGAATCGTTTCGATCCTGCAACCGGGCAAAACGTCGTGATGCCGATGCCCGAATCGATCGGTTGCTTCGCGCTCCGCACCGGCGGCGGATTCATCGTCGCCTTGAGAAGCGGCGTCTGGGTCGCATCGGTTCGCGGCGTACTCGAACGCAAGATCGCCGGCGCGCCCTACGATCCGGCGCGACATCGTTTCAACGACGGTCGATGCGATCGCCAGGGACGCTTCTTCCCGGGCAGCATGAATGAGCGCCGCGATGCGGCGAGCGGCGGGCTCTACCGGTTGAACGAGGATGGCACGCTGCTCGAAGTATTCGGCGGAGTCACGATCAGCAACGGCCTCGCGTGGAGCCCGGACGGCAAGACGATGTACCACGCCGACACGCCGGCGCACATCGTTCGCGTCTTCGACTACGATGTCTCGACCGCAACGCCGACCAACCCGCGGATCTTTGCGCCCTGGATCGGCGAAAACGATCGTCCCGACGGTGCGGCGGTCGACAGCGATGGCAACTACTGGATCGCGTTCTACGGCGGAGCGAAGATCGTGCAGATTTCTCCTCGTGGCGATCTCGTCGCGGAATATCCGGTTCCCGCTATGTGCCCGACGATGTGCGCATTCGGTGGCCCGGACCTCAGGACGCTTTACGTGACGAGCGCGCGGCAGAAGCGTGAAGCCGACGAGCTCGCGCGGCTGCCGCAATCCGGCGGCCTGTTCTCGATGCGTGTCGACGCCCCGGGATTAGCTGAGCCGCATTACCGGGCCTAGCGTCGGTGGCGCGCGATGCACCTCGATCCCTCGGCTTATCTTCGTATCGAGGCGCATCAGAGCATCGAGATGTCGGCGTCCGGCGCGTCGTTCGCGACGTCAAGCGGCGATATCCTCGAAGTGTCGAGCTTCGGCGAGGGTGTCTTTCGAATGCGCATGGGCCCGCGCACGCTGCCCGACTACGGGATCGTTCAGCAAAGCGCGGAGGCATGCGAGGTCACGCCGGGCGGCGAAGAGCCTTGGCGATTCAGCGCCGGCCTAGCGACGCTCGAACTGGAACGTTCGCCGTTGCGTTTTCGGCTGTTGTGGAGAGGGCAACCGATCTTCGGCTCCATCACCGACCAGCACTTCCGCGGCGTCGCTCGGTTCCCATCGTTCGGCCGTTTGCGCCAGGGCGGCCTGTGGACGGCCGCGTTCGAGTTGCGAACCGGCGAGCATGTCTACGGGCTCGGTGAAAAGTTCGGTCCGCTCGACAAGCGCGGACAATTGATCCATTCGCAGGTCGAGGACGCGCTCGGCGTCAATACGGGACTGTCGTACAAGAACACGCCATTCGCGTGGAGCGATGGCCTCGGCAAAGGCGCGTGGGGGGTTTTCGTTCACACACCGGGCATGGTCACCCACGGCGTCGGTCATCCGGATTGGTCGCATCGAAGCTACGCATTGCTGGCCGAAGACGAGGCGCTCGACGTCTTTCTGTTCGCGGCCGACTCGCCCGCCGGAATCATCGACCGTTATACGAAGCTGACGGGGCGCGCGCCGCCCGTGCCGCTTTGGAGCCTGGGGCTTTGGGTGTCGCGGGCTTATTACAAGACGCCCGAAGAGGCCGAGTCGGTCGCCGCGCGATTACGCGAGCGCCGGATCCCGGCGGACGTCATCACACTCGACGGACGCGCCGCCTGGAAAGTCGAAATGCGTTTTGATTTCACGTGGGACGAGGAGCGTTTCCCCGATCCGCACGCGGCGCTGGCGCGAATCAAGGCCCACGATCTTCGCGTTTGCGTCTGGGAATACCCCTACGTGTCGATCCATTCACCGTTGTTCGAGGAGCTGGCCGAGCGCAAGTATTTGCTGGCCGACGAAGCGGGTGATCCTTACGTTTTCACTTGGGACACGAGCGCCGAGACAACTCCGTTCGGCGCCATCCTGACGCCGCTCGCCGACAGCGGCATCGTCGACTTCACCCATCCCGAGGCGTATGCCTGGTGGCGCGACGCGCACCGCGCGTTGTTCGACGCCGGCGTCGATGTGATCAAGAGCGACTTCGGCGAGCATGTGCCCGACGATGCCGTCGCATTCAACGGCGATCACGGCCGTCGTTTGCACAACGTCTATCCGCTGCTGTACAACCGCTGCGTGTTCGAGGCAACGCGGCAATTCCAAAGCGAGCGCGACGCGCCGCCGATCGTATGGAGCCGCTCCGCCTGGTCGGGAAGCCAGCTTTATCCGATCGGCTGGGGCGGAGATCCGCAGAGCGATTGGGAAGGGCTTGCCGCGTCGATCCGTGGTGGGCTGTCGTGGGGAATGAGCGGCCATCCGTTTCACAGCTCGGATGTCGGCGGCTTCTATGGAGCGGAGCAGCCGTCAGCGGAGCTCTACGTCCGATGGCTCCAGGCCGCGGTTTTCGGCTCGCACATGCGCCTGCACGGCATCGGCGAACGCGAGCCCTGGACATTCGGTCCGGACATCGAGGCGGTTGCGCGGAAGTGGCTGGCGTTTCGCTATCGCCTGATTCCCTACCTCCAGCACGTCATCGAGCAGGCGACGCGCACCGGACTGCCGGTGGTGCGGGCGATGCCCCTCGCCTTTCCGGGGAATGCGCTGTTGCGCGATTTCGAAACGCAGTTCATGTGCGGCGATTCGCTGCTGATCGCGCCGATCGTACAGGCCGGCGGCGAGGTGGATATCGCGCTGCCGCCGGGCGGATGGTTCGATCTCAATACGCGCCGCCATTTCGCGGGACGGCAGATCCTGCGTTACCGCGCGAAGCTCGATCATTTTCCCGTGTTCGGCCGCGAAGGCCGTGTGCTGCCGCTGGGACGCGGCGTCCAGCACACCGGCGAAATCGACGTGGTGGCGCCGCTCGAAACGCTCTGGATCTTCGGCAAGCCGGCCGCAGCGCTCGCGGGTTTTGCGCAAACGGCAATCGACGAGAACGACGACGGATCGTTTGTCGTGCGTGCATCACCGACGCTCGACGTCGAGATCTTCGGCGACGCCGCGGAGGTCAGCGTCGTTCGATGAAAACCTTGCCTCCCATTGCCGTCACCTGCGGCGAACCGGCGGGCATCGGACCCGAAATACTGGCGATGCTGGCGCAGCGGCCATCGGACCGGCATCGCGCTGCAAGGTTTGTCTTCCTGGGCGATTGCGCACTTCTGTCAGAACGCGCACAGCGAATCGGACTGGCGCCGACCTACGTCGATTACGATCCTGTGGGGTCCCGACACAGAGGTGCCATCGAAGTCTTGCATTGCCCGATCGCGGTGCCGTCGTCGCCCGGACACCCGGATCCCATGAACGCGCGCAGCGTTCTCGCGACGCTCGAACGCGCGTGCGATGGATGCATGGCGGGCGAATTTGCGGCGATGGTGACCGCACCGGTGCAAAAAAGCACGATCGTCGATGCCGGCGTCGCGTTCTCGGGACATACCGAATTTCTGGCCGCGCGTTCCCGCTCACCGCGCGTCGTGATGATGCTGGTTGGCGGCGAGGAGGCTGCGCCGCTCCGCGTCGCGCTCGCGACAACGCACCTCCCCCTCAAAGACGTCGCGGCGGCATTGACGCGCGACTCTTTGCGGACAACGCTCGCGATCGCGGAACGCGAGCTCCGCGACAAATTCGGATTGAAAGCGCCGCGGCTCGCCGTTTGCGGCCTGAACCCGCACGCCGGCGAAGGCGGACATCTGGGGCGCGAGGAGATCGAAATCATCGCGCCGGCGATCGCGGATCTCCGCGCACAAGGCGCCGATGTCGAGGGCCCGATCCCCGCCGACACGGTGTTCGTGCCGAACATTGCGGGCCGCTACGATGCGATCGTCGCGATGTATCACGACCAGGGATTGCCGGTGCTCAAGGCGGCGAGCTTCGGACACGGGATCAACATCACCTTGGGATTGCCGTTCATTCGAACGTCGGTCGACCACGGCACCGCGCTGGATCTGGCGCAGGATGCGGCGCTGGCGCGCGGGGCAGATCCTGGAAGCCTGTTCGCGGCAGCCGATTTGGCAATCGCGTTGGCTTCTCGCAGTACTTCGGCTTCCGCGCCAACCTTCCTGTAGGAATTCACCGACAGATAACTCAGACCGCATCGCGACTTGCGCCGGAACCTGTGCTTCCATCGGGTTGCCATACAAGTGCAAACATGAAGGAGGCCTTCTTATGAAACAGGTTGCTATCAAGACGGTTCTCGCAGCGGGAATGTTCGGTGCGCTGCTGCTTGGCGGCTGTGCAACGACGCTCGACGTGGGCCCGGGGTACTACCACTACAGTTATGACGCGCCTGTCGCGTATCGGACGGCGCCTGCCGTGGTGACCACGACGCCGACGGTCGTGTATCGTGAGCCGAGCCTCGTCTATCACGAGCCGACGGTCGTCTATCGCTCCTCACCCGTTTTCTAACGCACCCGGTCGGGTCGGCTCGTCGGGGATAATGTCCCGATGTCGAGCGCAATGATCCGGCCGTAGTGGCCACCAGCGAGATCGAACGGCGCCGCCACGTTCCGCGGCGCCGTTTCGGTCAGCACTTTCTCGTCGATCCGCGCTACGTCGCGCGAATTCTCGAAGCAGTCGATCCCTGTCCCGGCGACAATATCGTCGAGATCGGCCCCGGTTTGGCCGCGCTGACGGCGGGCTTGATCGAACGGGCCGGGCGCATTGCGGCCGTGGAAATCGACCGCGACCTTTCCGCCCAGCTCCGAGCGAATTTTCCGCGTTCCGCATTGGCGCTGCACGAGGCGGATGCGCTTGAATTTGATTTCACACAACTCGGCGAAGGTCTGCGCATCGTCGGCAATCTGCCCTATAACATCAGCTCGCCGATGTTGTTTCATGTTGCCAAGTTCGCCGATCGCGTACGGGACTTGCACGTCATGCTGCAAAAGGAAGTCGTCGCGCGGATGACCGCCGAACCCGCAACGCCCGATTACGGCCGCCTGACCGTCACGCTGCAAGCAACGTTTCGCGTGACGCGTCTTTTCGTCATCCCGCCGGGAGCGTTTCGACCCCCGCCGAAAGTCGATTCGGCGTTCGTTCGTCTCGTGCCGCTCGGAGACGCCAAGCCGGCAATCGCCGACGAAGCGCTCTTCGCGCGCATCGTTGCGGCGGCATTCGGACAGCGGCGCAAAACGCTCCGCAATGCGCTCGCGTCGGTTTGCGATGAAGCGGCGATGCGCAACGTCGGAATCGATCCCGGCGCGCGCGGCGAAACGCTGAGCGTGTCCGATTACGTCCGTCTTACGGAGGCGCTTGCCTGACTCGACGGGGAATGGTTGCTCAGATGAACGCGCGCGTGAGCGTCGATTCGAGCCAAGTGACGGGCAGCATAAGGAGCAGCTGCGCGATGACGATGACGATGAGCGGCGAAAGATCGAGCGTGCCGCCAATCGGCGGAACGAGCCGGCGGACGGGTCGCAAAAACGGAAAGGTCAGCGCATTCAGAAGTCCTGCAAGGGGACCATCCGGCGCAAACCACGAAAGGATCGCCTGGATCAGTACGACGATGATCAGCAGCCACAGCGCGGCTCGCACCAGTGCGATCACGGCCGCCGCCAGCAAGAACAGCAAGCCGCCGCTCGCCAGCGAGAATCCGCTGCCAAAGGCGAAATAGTAGGCGAGGAGCCACAACACCTGGAACAGATAAGTGGCGAGCAGCGACGCCCAGTCGATGCCCTTGAATCCGGGCACCGCCTTGCGCAACGGCTTGACGATCCAATCGGTCAGCGCGATCACGGCCTGTCCGGCCGGATTACGAAAGGGTGCGCGCAGCACCTGCATGACAAAGCGCAACAGCAGCGTATAGGTCAAAAGGCCGAAGACGACGTCGATGATCAGTTTTAGTGCCGGCTCGAGCATCGTCACGCCTTTCCGAATTCTTCGCCAAGCTCTCGCGCACGTTCCGCGGCGTCCTTCACGGCGGCCATGATGCTTGCCTTGACGTGCCGCGCGTCGAGCGTGGCCAGCGCGCGCTCGGTCGTGCCGCGTTTCGATGTCACCTGCGCACGAAGCGACGCGGGCGGCGCGTCGCTCTTTTGCGCAAGCGCCATCGCGCCCGAGAACGTGGCATACGCGAGCTTGCGTGCGTCGGTTGGCGAGAATCCGAGCTCGCGCGCGGCGTCCTCGAGCGACTCGAGAAAATAGAACACATACGCGGGGCCGCTTCCCGAAACGCCGGTCACGCCGTCGAGAGCGCTTTCATCTTCGAACCAGATGATCTCACCGGCAGCGCGCAGGATCGTCACGGTGGCTTCGCGCGCCGCCGCGTCGACGTCCGATGCCGCATAAACGCCGCTGATCCCCGCGCCTATCAACGCCGGCGTATTGGGCATCGCGCGCACGATGCGACGATAGCCAGCCAGCCAGCGAGACAGGTCGGCGGTGCGGATGCCCGCGGCGATCGTCAACACGACGCCGACTTCCCGAACATGCGGCGCGAGCGCTTTCGCTGCGACAGCCATCTGTTGCGGCTTGACGGCAAGTACGACGACGTTCGCGTCGGCAACGGCTTCCGCAGTCGTCTCTGCGAACAGCTGAATGCCGGCAAAGCGCGCGGCAAGCGCGTCGCGCTGCGAAGGCGCGGGTTCGACGACACGGAAATCATTTGCACTTGCGCCCGCGGCGATGCGTCCGCCGATCAGCGCGGTGGCCATGTTGCCTCCGCCGATGAACACTGTTGCCTGCGCTTTCTTTTTCATGCCGTCACGGTTTCCTGCTCGCGCGCGGGCCGAACAACGCCGTGCCCAGTCGAATTTCCGTCGCGCCCTCGGCGATCGCCGACTCGAGATCGGCCGACATGCCCATCGACAGCGTATCCATGGGCAGTCCGGCGGCGCGGCACGCTTCGAAGCATCCGCGCAAGGCGTGAAATTGCGCGCGCTGCCGAGCGACGTCGTGTGTCGGTTCCGGAATGCCCATGATGCCGCGCAACGTCAGCCCCGGCAGCCGATGCACGTCTTGGGCCAGCGCCACCGCTGCGTCGGGCGCCACGCCGCTTTTGGTCGATTCGCCGCTCGCATTCACCTGCACCAGGACGTTCAACGATCCTTTTTCGGGCGGCCGCGCCGAAGAAAGCCGTTCGGCGAGCTTCATACGGTCGATGGATTCGACCCAGTCGAACGCTTCGGCGGCGAGGCGAGCCTTGTTGGTTTGCAGAGGGCCGATCAGATGCCATTCGATATCGTCCAAGTCGGGCAGTGCACGCTGCTTTTCGATCGCTTCCTGCACATAGTTTTCTCCGAATGCACGCACGCCCAACGCATAAATGGCGCGGATGGCGGTCGGCGCGAACGTCTTCGACGCGGCCAGCACTTTGACGCTGTTGCGCTCGCGTCCCGCCTCCTGCACCGCGCGGGTGATTCGCGCGCACGCGGCTTGCCACGCCTTCTCGTAGGGGCTCATAATCGATCGGCGATTTCCGGCGCCCGATTCTGGCACGCGAATTGCGTTGCATTTGCCTGCTCTATCTGCTGAGCTGCTACGGTGCGGCCGGTTGGCACCGAATTCCATGGAATTATAGATGGACATCACCGAGCTTCTGGCTTTCGCGGTCAAGAACAAGGCGTCCGACCTTCACCTGTCGGCGGGATTGCCACCGCTCATTCGCGTCCACGGGGACATTCGCCGGATCAACCTGCCGCCGATGGAGCACGAAGACGTCCACGCCATGGTGTACGACATCATGAGCGACCACCAGCGGAAGATGTACGAAGAAAATCTCGAGTGCGACTTCAGCTTCGCCGTACCGAATCTCGCGCGCTTTCGCGTCAACGCATTCAACCAGCAACGCGGTGCCGCCGCTGCGTTCCGGACGATCCCGTCGAAAGTTCTTTCGCTCGAGGAGCTCGGCGCACCCAAATCGTTCGCGGGGCTGACCGATCGTCCGCGCGGATTGATTCTGGTCACCGGTCCGACCGGCTCGGGCAAGTCGACGACGCTCGCGGCGATGGTCAACCATGTCAACGAAAACGAATACGGCCACATCCTCACGATCGAGGATCCGATCGAATTTCTTCACGATTCGAAGAAGTGCCTGATCAACCAGCGCGAGCTCGGTCCGCATACGCTGTCGTTTCCGAACGCGCTTCGCGCTGCGCTGCGCGAGGATCCCGATTACATCCTCGTCGGCGAAATGCGCGACCTGGAGACGATCCGCCTTGCGCTGACCGCCGCGGAGACCGGTCACCTCGTTTTCGCGACGTTGCATACGAGCTCCGCCGCAAAAACCATCGATCGCGTGATCGACGTGTTTCCCGCCGCCGAAAAAGACATGGTGCGCGCGATGTTGTCCGAATCGCTCGTCGCGGTGATTTCCCAGACGCTCTTGAAGACCAAGGATGGCCAGGGCCGGATGGCCGCTCACGAGATCATGATCGGCACGCCGGCGATTCGTAACCTGATCCGCGAGAACAAGGTGGCGCAGATGTACTCGTCGATTCAGACGAGCCAGTCGATCGGCATGCAGACGCTCGACCAATGCCTGGTGGAGCTCGTCCGGCGCAACCTCGTGATGCCCGCTGAAGCGCGGCAGCGCGCGGTCAACAAGGATCTGTTCGGCGGCGCATAGCATGACAACCGCGGGGGAAGGCTAGCGATGGAACGCGAGCGCGCAACGAAGTTCATTCACGATCTGCTCGAGCTGCTCGTCAAGCAGAAGGGTTCGGACCTCTTCATCACGGCCGGGTTTCCGCCCGCGCTGAAGGTCGACGGCAAGATCACCCCGGTGTCCAAATCGGCGTTGACGCCGCAGCATACGATCGAGCTCGTGCGCAGCGTCATGAACGACAAGCAGGCATCGGAGTTCGAGTCGACGAAGGAGTGCAACTTCGCGATCAGCCCGCCCGGAATCGGACGCTTCCGCGTCAACGCGTTCGTCCAGCAGGGCAGAATCGGCATGGTGCTGCGAACGATCACCACCGACATTCCGAAATTCGAGGAGCTCGGCCTGCCCCCGGTGCTTCGCGACATCATCATGTCCAAGCGCGGCATCATGCTGTTCATCGGCGCGACCGGCGCCGGCAAGTCGACGTCGATGGCGTCGCTTCTGGGCTACCGCAACTCGAACAGCTACGGCCACATCATCACGATCGAGGACCCGATCGAGTTCGTGCACGACCACATCAATTGCATCGTCACGCAACGCGAAGTGGGCGTCGATACCGACAACTGGCAGATCGCGCTCAAGAACTCGCTGCGTGCGGCGCCCGACGTCATCCTGATCGGCGAAATCCGCGACCGTGAAACGATGGACTACGCGGTTTCATTCGCGGAAACGGGCCATCTGTGCCTGGCCACGCTGCACGCCAACAGCACGAACCAGGCGCTCGACCGCATCATCAACTTCTTCCCCGAGGAGCGGCGCGCGCAGCTTCTGATGGACCTGTCGCTCAACGTACGCGCGTTCATTGCCCAGCGGCTGATTCCGCGCCGCGACGGCCGCGGCCGCGTTCCGGCGGTCGAGGTGATGCTGAACTCGCCGCTCATCTCCGACCTCATTTTCAAAGGCGACGTCTCGGGGATCAAGGAGATCATGAAAAAGTCGCGCGAGCTCGGGATGCAGACGTTCGATCAATCGCTGTTCGATCTTTTCGAAGCGAACCTGATCAGCTACGAAGATGCGCTCCGCAACGCCGACTCGCTGAACGACCTCCGGCTCGCGATCAAGCTGCACGGCAAGGAAGCGAAGAACCGCAACGTGTTCTCGGGCATCGGGAACCTGGACATCGTTCCGGACGCGACGCAGAACACCCTGTAGCGCGTCGCTCCTGGACGGGGCAGCCGCCGTATCTCCAACACGACAGCCGAGCAGCAGAGACAGCCGGTAGTGCGATCGCGATCTGCGGTCGTTCGTGCACGGCGAGGTCAATTCCGTCGCCATACGACACCGACCGCTCCGCGGATTGGGATTCACGTCCGGGCCCCCGTCGGCTCGAATCGTGGGGCTTGCTACGCGCCTGTGCTAGGCTAAC
>Ga0068856_100005268_pt1 | contig 12754 bp, 10 predicted proteins | sample KBSCornC62_FD_66595 | JGI IMG/M metagenome (GOLD analysis project Ga0068856, IMG submission 66595) | Corn rhizosphere microbial communities from Kellogg Biological Station, Michigan, USA - KBS Corn C6-2 | ecosystem: Host-associated > Plants > Roots > Rhizosphere > Soil ...
TGCCACGTCGAGCGCGGCTTGCGCCTGGGCGAGGCGCACTTGAGCATCCTGAGGATCTAACCGGAGCAATACTTGCCCGCGCTCAACATGCTGATTGTCATTGACCAGCACAGTTTCAACTGTGCCTGCTATCCGTGAGCTGATGGGATGAACATGACCGGCGACATAGGCGTCATCCGTTTCCTCGTGGATTTGTGACCAAAGCCAGTAATGGACACCCAAGGCCGCTGCCCCAAGCAATACCGTCAAGCCTGCTGCAAGCAACAACGTTTTTCGCTTCCGTGAGTAGCCTCGAGCATTCCCAACGGAATCTTTTCGTTCGTCTTCCCTTTTCGAATCCAGGATGGCCGTCATCTTCATTTGCTCCTTCCGAATGTTTCCTCCACCCGCCCCATCGCACGGGCGAGTTTGGCGCGCGCTGCGCTAAATCTGTAAAAAGCGTCTATGTGGTTGTCGCTGGCGCGCGCAAGTGAGTCTTGCGCTGAAACCACTTCAATGTTGTCGGTGACCCCGGCCGCGAATCGGCTTCGCGCCAGACCCAATTCTTCATTTGCCAATCTCAGCGCTTCATTTGCGACATTCACTTCGTTTCTCGCCGCTTTCCACTCGGCAATGCTCGACTGAACCTGTTCGCCGATGCGATTACGAATGTCGATTTCGGTTTGCTCGGCCTTTTCGACCTGAATCTGGCTGCGGCGCCGTTCCGCTGAAAGTCGGCCTCCGGTAAATAAAGGGATCGACATTGCCACCTCGTAGTCATAGGTCGGGATCATCCCGCCCAGATTCTTACCGGCTTCGCCCCACCCTCCTTGGAACCAAAGCGACGGAAGTCTCGCCGCACTCGCCGCCGCGCGTTCGGATTCCGCAGCTGATTTACGAGCGTGGATGAGCGCGAGTTCGGGCCGGTTTTGCAGGGCCATCTCGATCGTCGCCTCGGGAGGAACGCCCGGAGTATCAAAGAAGGCTTGATGATCGGTGGTCTCAATCCTCTGGCCGGCGGGAATATTCAAGAGCCGAGCCAGGGCATAGAGCGCAGTGCTTACATCGGTTTGCGCAACGATCAAGCTCTGCTCTTCCTGGCGAAGCCTAACCTCCGCGCGTACCTCATCCACTCGTGTCGCGACTCCGCTTTCACGCAGCGCCTTGGTCTGATTGAGCAACGCTTGGGCAAGATCCACCCGCGACTTCGAGGCATCCACACCTGCCGTTGCACGCAGAACACCGAGATATTGCGATACCACCAGCAGGCTGATTTCTTCGCGGCGAGTCTTCGCGTCCGCCCGGCTCGCAGCGACGCGGTCTTTCGTCGCGCGGTATTGCTTCCAAAGACGCAGATCGAATATTGGCGTGGAGAAAGTGGGGCCTGCCACCATTGCCTGAAAAGGTCCGGAGACCGGCCCAAAGGCGGGAAGTTCGTGGCCGATCAGCGTCTCAACGTTCAGCCGCCGGACCCTTTCTGAGGCTTCGAGACTCACATTCGGCAGGAGCGCAGAACGCACAATTTTGCGGTCCTGCTGCGATTCGGCGACTTGCAGGTCCGCGATCTGCACTTCCGGATTTTGAGCAAGCGCTCTTTCTATGGATTGCTCCAGGTTTAGCCGAAGAGGTGCATCCGTTTGCGCCGTTCCGATTCCCAAACATGCCAGAAAGAAAATCGTGATTTGCGAACAGCAGCTTTTCATCACGATCCGGTTAAGGGCAAATCGCGAACCATCCGAGCAAGTGCCGTATAGCCATGAACTTACAGCCACATCGACGGCAAGCGAACGAGTTTTTTCCGTGCGAATTTATTCTCTGGCGCGAATTCGCGATGATGGAAAACGGAATTGTGATGGCAGAGAATCAGCATTCGGCGGACGCATATAAGCTGCTTCTGGATATTTCACGAGCCGCCAACTCGCAGCTGGAGCTTCCAGCGGTATTGCAGGCGGTCGCGCAATGTCTCGATCCGAGGGTCCGCCTCGATGGCATTGCCGTCGTTTCGATGGACGGCGATCGGTTGCGCCCGCATTGGCTGTACTCGGTAAACACTGTGGTTAGTCCCGGAGACTCGTTTCAGACGGTTGCCTCGCGCGTCCTCGACGTGCCGTTAACGAAAATCGATCATCGTGTTCCGCGGTTTATCCCATTCCCCGGATCTGCCGCGGAACATATGATCCGTTCGGGTGGACCCATCATTCGCAGCAATCTCGAGACGGAACGGGGCTTTCCCGAAGAAGAATTCATGTGCGCGAACGGAGTGCGCACTGTAATGGCGGTGCCGCTCGTCGTACGCGATCGTCTGATTGCAACAATAAATTTCGCGCGCTACCGTGCGCGGGAGTTTTCGGCTGCGGAGGTTGCGCTTCTCGAAGACGTCTCTAGCGTGCTGGCCACCGCCGTTTCGAACGCCTTGGCGTATGAAGAGGTGCGAGATCTAAAAGATCGCTTGCAGGCCGAGAACGTAATGCTCCGCGAAGATATCGACCAGCACGCGATGTTCGAGGAGATTGTCGGTTGTTCGGCGGCATTGAAACAGGTGCTCGGACTGGTGGAACGAGTGGCGGCGACCGCCACAACCGTGCTAATAACCGGGGAAACGGGCACGGGCAAGGAATTACTGGCGCGAGCTATTCATCGTCGTTCCGAGCGCGCGGGGCGCGCTTTGGTAAAAGTAAACTGCGCCGCCCTCCCGCGAGAGCTAATTGCGAGCGAACTCTTCGGCCATGAAAAAGGCGCGTTTACCGGAGCTCTCAATCAGCGTATCGGCAGATTCGAAATGGCCGACCAGGGAACGATTTTTCTGGACGAAGTAGGAGAGCTACCGCATGAAATGCAGATCGCTTTGTTGCGTGTTTTGCAGGAATCCGAATTTGAGCGGGTGGGCGGCTCGCGAACGATTTCAACCGATGCGCGTGTGATTGCCGCTACCAATCGGGATCTGAAAGAGGAAGTGGCCGAAGACCGGTTTCGCAGCGATCTCTATTACCGGCTCAACGTGTTTCCCATCAAAAGTCCGGCGCTGCGGGAGCGGCGCGAAGATATCCCGTTGCTGGTTGAATATTTCCTCGCACGGTTTTCCGAACGTGCCGGCAAACGAATCGACCGCGTCGACCGAGCATCGCTCGAGCTTCTGACTCAGTACGACTGGCCGGGAAATATTCGGGAACTGGCCAACGTGATTGAACGCGCGGTGATTCTCACGGACAGCGGAGTGCTCCGCATTGCGGCCGGTACTTTCGGAGACGAACTGCCGGTAGCCGCTCCCAGCGGCAATTCCCGTCAGGAAGGAAGCCGACTATCCACGCAGGAGCGGGAATTGATTGAAAAGGCGCTGGCCAGTTCCAAGGGACGCGTTGCCGGTCCCCGTGGCGCGGCTGTGCGGCTCGGCATCCCAGCCTCCACTCTGGAATCCAAGATTCGCCGCCTCGGTCTCGATAAATATCGATTTTTTCCGCACGCTTCCGACAAGCATTGAAGTCTAATTCCGGTTCGCGAATTTGCGCTCGTCAATTCGCGGAAATTCGGACGTCCAGGAATGAAATTGCTTTAGATCCGCACCGGATCAATGGTCCTCGACTTGCTCCCCTACGGATGATTTCGATGCTTAGGCTCACAACGACTATCACGGAGGATGGCAGCTTGACGGTCCATATTGCCGGACGGCTGACGCTGGATGGCTGCGACGCAATTGATGAAATATTATTGGACGCGTGGGAGCCGCTCCGGCCGGCCACGATCGATTTGGATGGCATCCGGCTGGTGGATCGATCCTGCATTGACTACCTGGCAAGTATGCGCCGCCGGCATATTCGGTTGATCAATCTCCCGCCGTACGTCGAGCGTTGGATCGAGCAGATTTCTAAATGAAGGTAAGGGGATAACAGGTCAAAAGAGAGGAACATGAAAATTTTCGTGGCAGGAGCAACCGGAGCCGTTGGCAAGCGCCTCGTTCCATTGCTCATTTCAAAGGGGCACCACGTTGTGGCCACCACGCGGACGGCCGGCAAAACTGAGGCTCTGCGTGCACTTGGGGCGGAAACGATCGTGCTGGACGGACTAAATAGAAACGCGGTTATCGATACTGTAGTCGCGTCGCGCCCGGACGCGATTGTGCACCAGATGACGGCGTTGGCATCCATGCGAAGTCTCAAGAATTTCGATGAAGAGTTCGCTGTAACAAATCGCCTCAGAACGGAGGGGACCGAACATCTGATCGCGGCGGCGCAAGCGGCGGGAACACGGAAGCTTGTGGTTCAGAGTTATACGGGCTGGCCCAACGCGCGCACGGGAGGACCTGTTAAAAGCGAGGATGATCCGCTCGACCCCAATCCGCCGAAGACGATGAGCCGAAGCCTCGCGGCGATCCGGGAGTTGGAACGTCTTGTCGTCAGCGCGAACGGCATTGAAGGAACCGTTCTTCGTTACGGCAATTTCTACGGGCCGGGCACTTCTTTTTCGCCGGATGGGGAAATTACGCGAATGGTTCGACGGCGGCAGTTCCCGATCATAGGAAGCGGCGCCGGGATCTGGTCATTCATCCATATGGACGATACGGCAGCCGCGGTTCTGGCGGCGATTGAAAGCAACGCCGCGGGTGTTTTCAATATTGTCGATGACGAGCCGGCGGCGGTGTCTGTCTGGCTTCCGGAGTTGGCAAAAACGATTGGCGCGAAACCGCCTCTGCGAATTCCGGGGTGGCTCGGCCGGTTGGTCATGGGCGAGTCCGGCGTCTCCATGATGACTAAAACCCGCGGCTCGTCGAATGCAAAAGCTAAGCGCGTTCTAGGCTGGCAGCCGATCTATCCGAGTTGGCGCCTGGGATTTCTCGACGCCAAATAAACAGCGCGATATAAACGCTTCTACAAGCAGATGAGTCACATGGGCCGTCTTTGGTGCGTTGCTTTCCTCATGACGTTCCAGTGGCAGCCGCGTTTCGAGCAAAAGAGTCGGCGGAATTGTATATTCCTTACAAGCAGAAACCGACGTCCCGTCATTCACATTCACTTTCATCGTAAAAACTCCGTTTCGATCCTGCCTTTTCACTTCGCCAGGAATAGATTCAGCTCGGAAGTGCTGCTGCCTAGAATTAGAGCCGGGCGGTATCGTCGTAATGGCCGGGTTCCCAAGACACTGGCATATCGCCCTCTCTCTTCAGTGGACGTGCTTAGCGAGCTGCGCGGCTCGGGCCCGTCAACAATATCGTCCCGTGGACCGAACCAGAGGTGAAGCCGGTTGCCAAGTCTACCAGGCGTTTTATAGTGAAACTTCCTTTGGCGCCCGCGAACTGACCCGAACCACCGGTGATCAGGTGGATTTCCACAATACTGTTGAGATCGGGTGTGTCGGCGTCCGTTGGTTCGCCCTGCCCGACAATCGAGGTATAGATGCGGTCTCCATCGGCTACGATCAACTCAGCGGACCCTGTTGCAGAGCCTTCCGGCACCTTTACCATGACTTTATAAGTAAGTGTGAAGTGATTGAGGTGGGTCGCAATGCCTGTGACATTCCCGTCAACCGAAATCGCCTCGGGCGGAGAACCCTGTAAGACGTCGGTTTCATGTCCTTGTAAGTAACCCTGGAAAGATATCCGCTTATCCGCGCCCTTCCCATTCGCGAAGCCCGCTGTAAAAAGCATCGCCGCAATAGCCAAAGAAATCCTGGCTTTCCTCACCGATTGCGTATTTGTCTTCCCGTTGGTGAATAGACCTATCTGCATTTCGCTTCTCCTTGCTGAAATTTGTAAGAAGTCTTGTGGACTCGAGTGCAGTGTAGTGGGCGAGGGATCGGCGGTCCACTTCATTTCACCTTGAATTTCATCTCAACCCCAAAGTTATTGATCCTAGGGAATTTATGGTACGATCTCAGTCCTGTGGGAAGCCAGCTAAACCCCGCGCCCAAGGTTGGATTCGGTCCCTTCGAATACGATGAGCTCTCAGGAGACTTGACGAAGCACGGAATTCCCATACGACTGCACGGCAAGCCGCTCCAGATCCTACTGCTTCTGGTGAGTCAGCCTGGGCAAGTGATTAGTCGCGAAGAGCTGCAGCGTCACTTGTGGCAAGGTACGACCTTCGTCGACTTCGAACAAGGTCTCAATTCTGCGGTCAACAAGCTACGACAGACCCTAGGGGATTCGGCGGACCAACCGCGCTATGTCGAGACGCTCCCCAGCCGAGGATATAGGTTCATTGCTCCCGTGCAACGAGCTTCGGCCAAAGTTGTTTTGGAGATGGGCGCCCCAAGCTTGTTGAAAGTCGAACCGAAGCGTCGCAAGCCTCGCCAACCGTTGCCGCTACTTGTCGCCGGTCTGGCGCTTGCCGCGAGTTTGACCTTGGCCTATTGGCTCGTCAATCGTTCAACACAGCCGATCCAGACTCCCAAAGCGATGAGATTCGCTGTGCTGCCGCCCGCCGGGTTTGCCCTGGAGGGTGCCGCCAGTCGCCAAGCTTTTGCTCTTTCGCCCGATGGCTCGCGCCTAGCCTTCACCGCAATGGACTCAAGCGGTTCGTTCAGTGTATTCCTGCGGGATTTCAATTCACTGGAGCCGCGGCTGGTTCCCGACAGCCAAGGTGCTCACACCGTTTTTTGGCCGCCCGACAGCCGATCTCTTTATATGACAGCACAGGGCAAACTTTGGCGTATCCCGCTTCAGGGCTTCGCTCGCGTGCTTTTGGCCGACTCTCCGTCCTTTATGTTTTCCGGAGCTTGGTTGAACCGCGATCGGATACTGATCGGCGGCTTCCGGGCAAGTCACCTGGTATCAACATCCGGCGGCCCTCTCGAGCGATTGAAAAAGAATTATTGGTGGCCACAGATGCTGCCGGATGGCGAGCATGTCCTTTTCGCCCAGCGAGATATTCGGACCGGCCATTATCGAGCACTGGTGCTTCGGCTTCGTGATTTCAGAGTAACGAACGATTTAGTCGAAACCGACTCGCGGGTGTTGTATGCGGCCTCGGCGCTGACTCCCGGCAAGGGCTATCTCTTGTACGTACGTGCGGGAAACTTGCTGGCCCATCCGTTTGATCCTCGTTCGCTGCGGCTAAGTGGCGAAGCGATGCCGGTTGCCAGCAAGGTATATTTTTTCGTTCCAACCGGCGCAGCGGATTTCTCCGTTTCCAATACGGGCGTACTCGCTTACCAGAGTTATGTCAGCCGCTCGCGTCTGGCGTGGGTCGACCGAGCCGGACACGAGCTTGCCACTATTGGACCGCCGAACATAAATCTCAAGTCCGCTCGCCTGTCGCCGGATGGAAAGCGGCTGGCCACCGCGATCTATGACATCGAACGAGGCCAGCAGGACCTCTGGATCTTCGATCTCAACACGAATACGGGACGGCGATTGTCGTCGGAGCAAGCCCTGCGTGATGCTCCGGTTTGGTCACCGGATTCGACAACCCTGGCTTTCCTGCACCAGGCCGATGACATGCCGCCCAGAGTACATATGCGCGGCATGGGACAGAACGATAGGGAAGAAGCGACTCCGGCCGGCGATTTCCAAATGCCTACCGACTGGTCTCCGGATAGGCGCTTCATCGCGTTCGGAAACACTGGATTCCCGCGGTTCGCAAACGAAACGCAAGGGGACGTGTGGGTTTTTGATCTTGCCCGCGGCCGGAAGGCCTTTCCACTGCTAACGACGCGGTTCCACGAGGCTAATCCGGCATTCTCACCCGACGGAAAATGGCTGGCGTTCACTTCAGATGAATCCGGACGCACCGAGGTCTACCTACAAGCGTTTCGCTCAGGTGACACGCCGGGTTTGATGGGCGAACGTCACCTTGTCTCCAGCTCAGGCGCCCAAGCTTTGCGGTGGAGGCGAGACGGGAAGGAGCTCTTCTATCTAGACCTTGACGGGCGCGTGCAGGCGGTTCCGGTGAGGCTCTCGCCGAAACCCGAGTTCGGCCCCACGACAGCGCTGTTCACCATAACCACCGAAGCAAGAGCCGCGATTCACTCGGTGCTTGGCTTCGATGTCTCGGCGGACGGTATGCGATTCATCATTCCGGTTGTGACGCGGCCGGAAAGCCCGTCGCTTGTAGTTATCCAGAATTGGGAAGTCCTACTCCCGCGTACGCCGTAGCCAGATTTCGCAGAGGATGCTCCGCTCGCTAACGTCTTCTCGTCTTGATCACAATCGGCGTTCCGTCAAACCCGAACTGCTCGCGCAGACGATTGGTCAAAAACCGCTCGGTTGAAAAGTGCATGTTGCGTGCCTTATTGGTGGAGACCACAAACGTCGGTGGCCGGATGGAGGCTTGCGTCATGTAATAGATCTTCACATCGCTATCGAATTTGATCGTCTCAACAAAGCGGTTCAACTCGCCCGTAGTTACGCGCTTCGAGGCCGCCTCAAAGCAGCGCCTTATCATAGTGAAAATCCGCCGGATTCCTTCGGCATTCTTGGCCGATGCGAAAAGGATTGGCGCATAGTCGAGAAACTTCAATTCATCCCGCACGGCTTCGGTAAACGCGCGTTTGCTTTTGTCTTCCATCGCATCCCATTTATTGACGACGAGTATCACCGCCCGGCCTTCTTCATACGCGTAGCCCGCAATCGTCGCATCCGAGGCGACCACGCCATCGACTGCATCGATCAGCAGGAGCACCACGTTGGCCATACGAATATTGCGCCGCGCCATGATCACACTCATCTTCTCGGTCATTTCGGTGGTTTTGCCCTTTCGCCGGATGCCCGCGGTATCCACGAAACGATACGCCGTATTGCCTTCGTGAATCGTCTCGTCGACGGCGTCGCGCGTGGTGCCTGCGACCGGTGAAACAATGGCGCGCTCGGCACCCACCAGCGCATTCAGCATGGTGGATTTTCCGACGTTGGGCCGCCCGATAATAGCCACCTTGATGCGCCGCTCTTTCCCCTCCGCCTCGTCTTCTTCCGCCGCCGGCTCCGAGACCGGAAACGGCTTAGTAACGCGCGTGAGCAGATCGTCCAAGCCGAGCCGGTGTTCGGCCGAAACCGGCACCGGATCGCCTAATCCCAGCGAATAGAAATCATGGATCAGATCTTCCTTTTTCGGCGTATCGATCTTGTTGACAACCAGGGTGAGCGGCTTATTGAGGGGGCGCAGCAGCTTTGCCAAATCGCGGTCCGACGCCGTGATTTCCGTCCGGCCATCGATCACGTACAAAATATGCGCCGCCGCATCGAGCGCCACATGTGCCTGCTTCAGAATTTCGCTGGGAATCAAGGCATCGTCATGTGGAATGATGCCTCCGGTATCAATGATGCCGAAGCGTTTTCCGTGATACTCGGCCTCACCATAAATCCGGTCGCGCGTGATTCCCGGTTCGTCTCCTACAATCGATCGCCGATTGCCGATGATCGCGTTGAACAGCGTGGATTTACCTACGTTTGGACGCCCTACGATCACAACCACCGGTAATATCTCATCCGCCGCCATGCGCTAACAGCTTCGCACAGCGTGCGACGATAAATGTTTACTCCATGCCAGTAGAAGTCGAAGCTATAGCCACGCGCAATATCGCCATCATCGCCCACGTCGACCACGGAAAGACCACCCTGGTCGACGCCATGCTGCGGCAGAGCGGCATTTTTCGCGCCAACGAAGAAGTCGCCGATCGCGTGATGGATTCCAACGAACTGGAGCGCGAGCGCGGTATCACCATCCTCGCCAAAACCACCGGTGTGCGCTATCACGGCACCAAGATAAACATCGTAGACACGCCCGGCCACAGTGATTTCGGAGGGGAAGTCGAGCGTGCGCTGAAGATCGTCGACGGCGTAATGCTGCTCGTGGACGCGAGCGAAGGACCATTGCCGCAGACCCGCTACGTCCTCATGAAGGCGCTCGAAGCCAAGCTCCCTCCCGTGCTTGTCATCAACAAAATCGACCGCCCGGATGCGCGCATTCAAGAGGTGTTGAACGAAGTCTACGATCTCTTCATCGATCTCGACGCTACCGAAGATCAGCTCGATTTCCCAGTGGTATACACGAACGCGAAAGCCGGCATTGCCAAGCTCGATCCCGCGGCGGAAAGCGCCAATCTGGAGCCGCTCTTCGAAACGATCGTTCAAAATATACCCGCGCCAAAAGGCGATCCTGTGGGAACGCTGCAGCTTCTGGTCGCAAATCTCGATTACAGCGACTACCTGGGCCGGCTGGCCATTGGGCGCGTCTTCAACGGCACGCTGCGCCACGGCGACGAGGTCGCCATCGTCAAGCTCGACGGTTCGCACCACAAAACACGCATCACCAAGCTTTATTCTTTCGAAGGGCTAAAGCGCGTTGATGAGACCGTGGGCAAGACCGGCGATGTACTCGCGATTGCGGGTGTCGAAGGCATCACCATCGGTGAAACCGTCACCAGCGCGGAAACCCCTAAGCCGCTGCCGCAGATCCAAATCGACGAGCCCACGATTGCTATGACCTTCATCGTCAATAATTCACCCTTTGCGGGCCGGGAAGGCCAATTCGTGACCTCGCGCAATCTGCGCGAACGTCTCGATAAAGAGCTATTGACCAATGTTTCCATTCGGGTCGAAGAGGCGGGTGGTCCGGATGCTTTCAAAGTAATGGGACGCGGTGAGTTGCAGCTCGCGATTCTGATTGAAATGATGCGCCGCGAAGGCTATGAGCTGCAGGTTGGTATGCCCGAGATCCTCACACGCAGTATCGACGGCGTTCTGCACGAACCGCTCGAATTGTTGGTCATCGATTGTCCGGAAGAATTCATCGGGGTGGTAATCGAAAAGATGGGCAGCCGAAAAGGCAAGATGTCCAAGATGGTCAATCATGGCTCTGGCCGTGTACGGCTCGAATTTCAAGTTCCTTCGCGGGGACTGATCGGAGTGCGCGGTGAAATGTTGACCGACACCAAGGGCACCGCCATCATGCACTCGCTATTCCACGGCTATATCGAATGGCAAGGCGAAATCGAGATGCGGCCGACCGGTTCGCTGGTCGCCGACCGCTCAGGCATCGCTACTGGCTACGCCATCTTCAACCTGCAGGAGCGCGGTGTGATCTTTATCGCGCCCGGTGCCGAAGTCTACGAAGGCATGATCATTGGTGAAAACTCGCGATCGAGCGATCTCGACGTGAACATCGTCAAAGAAAAGAAGCTCACCAATATGCGCGCTTCCACCGCTGACGAGGCGATCCGCCTGATTCCGCCTAAAATTCTAAGTCTCGAGCAAGCAATCGAATTCGTGCGCAGCGATGAAATGGTCGAGGTAACACCCAAGTCTATCCGGCTGCGCAAGAAAATTTTGAAGGCGAATCAGCGCTAGCTACGCACCAAAAACTGCTGAGGATTTCCGAAGGACTTCGCGACGGCTTCCGCTGCCAGATAACCGCTACGCACGGCGCCTTCCATTGTGGCCGGCCAGCCAGAACGGGTCCAGTCTCCCGCCAAGAAGAGATTCGAAAAATCCGTCGCGGTTCGCGGGCGCTTTTCTTCCAACCCGGGCGCGGCCGAAAACGTGGCCCGCATTTCCTTCACCACGTGCGAACGCTCCAGCCTGGCATCTGCCACCGCGGGAAGGAATTCCTTCAACTCCTTCAACGCCAGACCGACGACCTCCCCTCTCGGCATCTCGGCCAGATTGCGCGACGCACTGACCACAAGCTGCAGATAGCGGCCTTCGTCTTTGTTGAACATCCACTGAATGGTTCGATCGAGCAGTGTGGCGTGCGGTAGCTTCGTCACCTGGCGATCGAACCACAAATGAATCCCAATGATGGGAGAGTGAGTGAACGACGAGAAATCCAGTGCGAGTTCGGCCGCCAGCGCGGGAATGCGCTCGAACGGAACAGCGAGAACATAGGCGTCCGCCTTCAGCAACTCTCCTTTGCTTTCCAATCCCTCGATTCGTCCGTTTTCCACTCGCAGGCGCTCGATGGGCGTACGCAGCGCTAACTTCACGCAGACATAACGCGCCCAAGCCTTCTCCGAATACAGTTCGCCTAACGGAACCGCCGGAACTCCCATTTCATATGAATCGACCTTCGGCAGAAAGCCCAGAGCAAAGACCTGCAGGCCATGGACGGCCGCCATGCGATCGAGATCTTCATTGATGGCGCTTACCAAAACCTGGCGCCAGAATCGCTCGATCGCGCGGGCAGTCTGTTTCTTTTCGCGTAGCCAATCGAGCATGGTGATGTGCTCAAGATTGGCCCGCTTGCCGTATTCTTTACGGGCCGCCAGCAGGCCCCGCGCGATGCTGAGCTTATCCGCGGCCGCCAAGAAGCGAAGCTTCGCGAAAGACTCGGCCAAATGGAACGGAGCGCGAAATCGTCCGCGCTTCATGATCGAAACGCGGCCGCCTGGCTCGATCCAATAGAATTCCCGCCAGAAGTCGATGCGCTCGATCACTTCGAGCCGCTGATAGAAGTCGATGAGATTTACGCAGCAGCGCAGGAGCACGTGCTGGCAATTGTCGATCGTGACGTTCTCTTCGGCTGTATTGACGGAATAAGAAGTGGCCCGTCCACCGAGAAATGGCCGCGCTTCGTACACCGTGACCGGATAACCGATGGCGCCGAGCGCTAACGCGGTGGACAACCCGGCGAGCCCGCCGCCGACAATGGCAACGCTGGGATTGGGTAACAAGGCGTTTAACCGACAGCGGTGTGCGCGAATGTTTCGATCATGTTTTCCATGAGCCGCAATCCGCAATCGCGTTCGAGAGTCAGGATCGATTCCGGGTGGAACTGCACCGCTTCGATCGGAAGCTCACGATGCCGCACACCCATGATAATGCCGTCTTCGGATTCGGCGGTGATTTCCA
>Ga0068856_100005272_pt1 | contig 12749 bp, 8 predicted proteins | sample KBSCornC62_FD_66595 | JGI IMG/M metagenome (GOLD analysis project Ga0068856, IMG submission 66595) | Corn rhizosphere microbial communities from Kellogg Biological Station, Michigan, USA - KBS Corn C6-2 | ecosystem: Host-associated > Plants > Roots > Rhizosphere > Soil ...
TAAACAGCATGGCCGGCTATGCTCAGGGCATAGCATTCGCTCAATATGTCGAGACCCATGGAGGGAATGCCTCGGGATGGACTCCTCTAGCGGAACGATCGAATGCAGTCGATGGGCCGTTCGCGCCGTCGGATCTCCAGAAGGTCGGGCAAAAAACGGCCGATGCTTATGCGATGCTCCGCTTCGGAAACGATACTCCGATTTTCGGAGACGTTCGCATGGCCGGCAATATCGGCATTCGGTACGTCCACGACAATTTGTCGTCGTCCGGATTCATCGGTGCGCCTACGCAGCAGCAAATTGGCGTCAACCAACCATTCCTGTCTTTCACAGACTCAAGCGGCAATTTGGTTCAGGGCCGTTGCTCACCTCCACCGAGCCCACCGCCGAATTTCACGCTTCCGGGAATCTGCGCCATCGGAGCGTCCGGTTACGCCGCGCTGCAACAGTTCGCGACCGGGCTTACGACTCCGAACACGGTCAAAACCAAGAACTCTTATTGGCTGCCAAGCCTGAACCTGAGGTTTTCTCTTACTCCCGATCTCATCTTCAGACTCGCGGCAAGCAAGGATCTTGCGCGTCCGTCGCTGGCTGACATTCGAAATTACCTGACGTTCAGTCTCGATCAGAATGGCAATTTGAATTCCAGTGCCGGCAACCCGTACCTGAAGTCGATGACGTCGGATAATTTCGACGCCACCCTCGAATGGTATTTCGGTGGAAATCGCGTCGGATCGCTTACGGCCGCCGCCTTCATCAAGAATATCCACAACTACATTTATCAGGCGCTGACTCACCGTGTAATTACGAGCAACGGTATTACGCTGGACGCCGCAATACGTGGCGGAGCGAATTACTCCGGCCTTGGCAAGGTTCGCGGCTTCGAAATCGCCTATCAGCAAACCTATGACTTCCTGCCTGGTTTCCTGAGCGGCTTCGGTCTCAGCGCCAACTACACCTACGTCAAGAGCAAGGGCCTCCCGAACTCATTCCTGAATACGGGCGCCGCGGTCACCAATACGTCGGTGGCCGGCATTCCCGGCAACCTGCCGCTTGCGCAACTGTCGAAGCACACCATCAATATCGAGCCTTTCTACGAATACGGGCCGATCTCGATCCGCGTGGCGTACAACTGGCGCTCGAAGTTCCTGCTTACGGAAGCGGACGTCATCCAGCCATATTTCCCGATTTGGCAGGCCGCGACTGGTGGGCTGGACGCTTCGGCTTTCTACACCATCAGCCCCGCTTTGAAGATCGGCATTCAGGCCCAGAATCTGACGAACACCGTTACGAAGACGCTGCAGGAGTACACTGCGAGCGGAATGTTGGGCCCGCGGACGTACTTCATGCAGGATCGCAGGTTCGCGCTGATCGCTCGCGGCACGCTTGGTGGTTCGAGAGCGGCACCTCCGCCGCCTCCGCCTCCGGTAGCTCCGCCGCCGCCTCCGCCGGAAACACAGACCTGCCCGGATGGATCGGTGATCGCGGTGACAGCGACTTGCCCGGCGCCGCCTCCACCGCCGCCGCCGCCTCCACCGGCGCCGGCTCCGGAACGCGGGTCATAAGAACTGAAGAAACTGAAGCCCCTCCCACCGGAGGGGCTTCGTCTTTCAGCCGATGTCTGATTGCCCTCAATCGGCGCAGTTAGGATCTTTTCTTCCCGTCATGCACAAAGTTCGCAGATCGATCCGTGGAACCTTGAAACCTGGGACCGTGTCGAAATGGATGGACTGATACCAGGCAAGCGGATGCGCTGGTGCTATGTGTCCTGGCGGCAGCGGAAGCTTGGACAGGCTCTGCCAATAGGCGATCGAGGCGTCGCGCCACCAGCGCGCCTCGAGAACTTGCCGATTGAGATCGGTGCTGACTGCTGCAAAACGCTGCGGGTCGATGAACGGCCGCAGCATCTGCCATTGGCGCCGGTTCGTTTCGATCTCGCCGACGCCGCGATCGTAATGGTCGATCAGCGCGGCCCACAATGTCTGGCCGGAGCGCAACTTGTAAGTCCACGGCACGTGCTGAAACCACAGGAGATACGTGTCCGGGATTAAGTCGAGACTCGCGAACGCGCGCGCGATCGGCGGCGCATATTGGTCGACGGCATCGCTTCCGGTTCTGGTGCGGTCGAACCCGATTCCCCGCGCATCCGCCTTGTTGTAATCGCACGGGTTCCAGTTCGCCTGAGCGAAGCTGCAGGACCATGGCGCGGGGCCATAATGATGGTCGTTCTGGAACTGGTGCGCGAGCCCGAGCGGCGTCATGTAATCGACCACTGCTTCGCGCGAGCCGAGCATCATGGCGACGATCGGATTCACCGCGCGAGGGTCCTCGCTCCAGGTCATGCGAGTCCATTCGTCGGCGATCTGTCGAGACGTCAGCGACGGGTCCCATGCGAGACGTCCGAACGCATACCAGTTCGCCTGGTTGAAGTTGGAGGCGGTCCAATCGCGGTCGCTTCCGATGTTCGCGACTCCGGCCATGGATGCGATCGTGGATTTGACCTCAGTACCGCATCGGGGTGAGCAGGTGTCAGCATTCAACACCTCGGTCCACATCGGCGCGAGGAACAGGATCCCATCGGTGCCGCCGAGATATTCGCGCGTGACCTGCACCTCGAGGCCCATTCTGGTCCGAGGCATCCGGCCGAACAAAGGCGAGAATGGCTCGCGTGGCTGGAAGTCGATCGGGCCGTTCTTTGCCTGGACGATGACGTTGCTTGCGAACTTGCCATCGAGGGGCCGGAACTCGTCAAACGCCTGCTTGGCGCGGTCCTCCTTCGTGTTGCTGTAGACGAACGCGCGCCAGAACACGGTGCCGTGGTGCGGTCGAAGCGCGGCAGCCATCACGTTGGCGCCGTCAACCTGGCTGCGGTGATAGTCCCACGGGCCCGGCTCTCCCTCGCTGTTGGCCTTCACCAAAATGCCGCCGAAGTCCGGAATCAATCGGTAGATCTCGTCGGCTTTCGATCTCCACCAGGAACGGACAGCCGGGTCGAGCGGATCGGCCGTCTTCAAGCCGCCGACGTCAATCGGGCTGCTGAATCGAACCGACACATAGACATGGATTCCGTAGGGGCGAAACACACGCGCCAGGGCCGCGACTTTTCTTAGATATTCAGGGGCGAGGATTCTCGGATCTGCGCCGACGTTGTTGAGCACCACGCCGTTGATGCCGATCGAAGCGTCCGCGCGAGCGTAATCAGCGTAGCGCGGACCGATGCGGTCCGGCAGGCTTGACCAGTCCCACAGCGATTGTCCGGCATAGCCGCGCTCGACCGTGCGATCGAGATTGTCCCAATGGTCGAGCATCCGGAGCGAAATCGCTGGCCGGTCGCGAACGGCGACCCGATCGAGTGGCTGCCGGGTCTGAATTCGCCGCAGCAAAGCAAAGGCTCCGTACAGCAGCCCGCGGTCGCTGTTGGCGGAGATCCGCGTAACGACGTGGCCATTGGCGCGACTCGTGCGGATGACGAAGCCTTCCGGGCCAAGGTTGGCGGTTGGAGCGCGTTCAAGCACGATCGCGCCGTCCCGATCCACTTCTCGGCAAATTGGAAGCGGAGATGCGAGCAGGCCGGAGAGGCCTCGCTCGAGCTCCGATTGAGCCGCCTTCGCGATTGGACCGCTCGCATGCACCACCAGCTCGGTGGCGTGCGCCGCGTAACGCTGCCGCAGCGGCGCCTCGATGGGATCGTAGCGCAGCCACAACCGATAGCCGTCCTCGGCCCGTGCGGCGGCAGGCGCGGCGATCAGCAACATGGCTGCAGCTGCGGTTCTGACCTTCGAAAGGGAATCGCTCATTGTCGCGGCAACCCTAGCCTGTTAGCGCTATCATCGTAAGCGCAAGGAGGGACAATTGCGGCTGACTCGACGCCAAAGCCTTGCCGGTGCGGGCGCACTGCTCGCCGCAACTTCGGTTCGCTCGTTCGGGCAAAGCCCCGCGGTCTCGCTCAATGCGCTTGCACAGCTGAGCGGCCGGCGGTTCGGCTCCGCCGTCGCCTGGGCTCCTCCGGGAACCGATACCGGCAGCTTCACTAATCCTCGCTACGCGGCCGTCCTCGAGCATGATTGCAAGCTGCTCGTGCCGGAGAACCAGCTCAAGTGGCAATGGGTGCGCAGGTCCCGCGATAGCTTCGACTTCAGGGCGTTCGACGCGATCGCTGATTATGCGAGCCAGCATGGCTTCGCACTTCGCGGGCACACGCTCTTCTGGACGCCGACCAAATGGTATCCGAAGTGGCTTGCCGAAACGCAATTCCGCTCACCGGCGGAGGCTGAGAAGCTGCTGGTCGACCATGTGCGCACCGTCTGCCGCCGCTACGGAACGCGAATCTATTCGTACGACGTGGTCAATGAGGCGGTGCAGCCGGAGACCGGCGAAATCCGAGACACGAACGTCACGCGCGCGCTAGGCGGAGAGCATTGCCTCGACCTCATGTTCCACACGGCGCGGCAGGAATCGCCGCACGCGCTCCTCGTCTACAACGATTATATGAGCTGGGAACGGAACGCGGTCGATGAGATGCACATCAAGGGTGTGCTGAAGCTGCTGGAAGGCTTCAAGAAGCGCGGAACGCCGGTCGACGCGGTCGGCGTCCAATCGCACATCCGGTTGCTGAAGGATGCACCGGTCGCGCAGCTCGTCACCGAGTCGGAGAAGCCCTGGCGGCACTTCCTCGATGAGGTCGTCGGGATGGGTTACAAACTGATCGTGACCGAATTCGACGTCAACGATCATGCGGCGCCCACGGATATTGCGGCCCGTGACCGCATGGTTGCCGACTATGGCCGTGCCTATCTCGACCTGATGCTGAGCTATCCGCAGCTCGGCGATCTGCTCGCATGGGGAATGGTCGATCGCTACAGCTGGCTCAACAATTTCGACCCGCGCGCCGACAAGGCGCTGAAGCGCGGCACGCCGTATGACGTAAACTTCCGGCCCAAGCTCTTGCACCAAGCGATGGCCGATGCGTTTCGTTCAGCGTCATCGCGCCACGTCAGCTGATGGAGGTCGACATGAGAATGATCGCCGCATGCCTCTCGCTGGGGCTCGCCGCCTGCACTGCCCAACCGCCGGCGCCGCCGCCTGCCATTGCACAAGGCGCCCAGGTGAGCTGCATCGACTTGAAGCTGGTCACCTCCCGGCGAGTGCTGCCACCGGCGTCAGTGCTGTTCGACATGGCCGGAGTAACCTATCGCACCGACCTTGTCGGCGGGTGCCCGGGAGCGGCTCGGGCGACCGCGAACTCGATCGTCCAGACTGAAAGCCAGGGGACGCAGCTCTGCGAAAACGACCACATCAAGATCTACGATCCGGTCGAAGCACAGGCCACGGGGTCGGGGTCATTCGCACAGTGCCGGGTCGGGAAGTTCACGGTGGTGCCCTGACCCGATCGAGCGAGAACTAAGCGATGATGATAGTCGAGCAGTTCAAGTCCGACGAACAGCGCTACGACGGACGCATGCCGTATCGGCGCTGCGGCCGGAGCGGGCTCGACCTGCCGGCGATCTCACTTGGGCTGTGGCAAAACTTCGGCGGCGTCGACGTGTTCGAGACCGGACGCGCGATCCTGCGTCGCGCATTCGACCTTGGGGTCACGCATTTCGATCTCGCGAACAATTATGGGCCGCCATACGGTTCGGCGGAGGAGAATTTCGGCCGGTGGATGGCTGACGATTTCCGGCCGTTCCGCGACGAGCTGATCATCTCGACCAAGGCCGGCTACGACATGTGGCCCGGCCCCTACGGCGATGGCGGCTCGCGCAAATATCTGCTCGCCAGTCTTGACCAGAGCCTCAGCCGCATGGGGCTCGACTATGTCGACATCTTCTATTCGCACCGGGTCGATCCATCGACGCCGCTCGAGGAGACGATGGGCGCTCTCGCTCATGCGCATCGCCAAGGCAAAGCTTTGTACGTCGGCATTTCGTCCTACTCGCCAGAGCTGACGCGAAAGGCGTCCGAGATCCTAAAGGGCGAGGGTGTGCCGCTGCTCATCCACCAGCCTAGTTATTCGCTGCTCAATCGATGGATCGAGCATGGGCTCCTCGACACGCTGGCCGAACTCGGCGTCGGCTGCATCGCCTTCTCGCCTCTCGCGCAGGGAATGCTGACGAACAAGTATCTCGGCGGTGTACCGGATGATGCACGGGCCGTGCGCGGCAAATATTTTCCAACGGACTCGCTGACGGAGCAGAATTTGGCGCACGTGTGCGCGCTCAACGAACTCGCGCAGGAGCGTGGGCAAACGCTCGCGCAGATGGCCATCGCTTGGGTGCTTCGCGATCCGCTCGTTACGTCGGCGCTGATCGGCGCGCGCACGGTGAAACAGCTTGAGGATTCGCTCGCCGCGGTACGAAACCTTCAGTTCAGCGCTGACGAGTTGGCGACGATCGACCGATATGCGACCGACGCCGGAATCGACATCTGGACCTCGTCGCGCATCAAGGAGGTGGAATGAGGCGCGTTGCTGTTGCTGTCGCCTTGTTGCTTGCGTCCTGCACGAGCATTCCGGCGAACAATCCCAGACCGGAAATTGCGATCACCATCGACGACCTACCAGTGCACGCCCCTTATCCGCCGGGCGTCACTCCAACGCAGGTGAATGAGCAGATGATCGCGGCTCTGAAAGCTGGCGGTGTTCCTGTCATCGGGTTCGTAAACGGCGTCGGCACCGAGCAGCACCCGGAGACGCTCGACGTGCTTCCCGAATGGCCTGCGGCCGGCTTGTTGCTCGGCAATCACACCTGGACTCACCCACACCTGAGCGAGATTACGATTCCGCAGTTCGAGGACGAGCTGATGAAGGGCGACCAGATGCTGTCGCGTCTCGGGGATGGGTCAGACTGGCGCTGGTTCCGCTATCCCTTCCTCGACGAGGGTAAGGACGAGGCTCAGCGCGCCGCAGCGCGGCAAGTGCTGGCGAAGCACGGCTATCGAGTGGCGGATGTCACGACGAGCTTTTCCGATTGGGCGTTCACGCCGGCCTGGGCACGATGCAACGCGGCGGGTGACAAGGCCGCAGTCGCAGAACTCGAGCGCATGTACATGGATGCCGCCAAGGAAAGCATTTCCGTCGCGCGCGGAACGTCGCATGCGCTCTATGGTCGCGACATCCCCTACGTGCTGCTGATGCACATTAGCGCGATAAGCGCGCACATGATGCCGCAGGTCATCACGCTTTATCGCGATGCGGGCTTCCGTTTCGTGACCATCCGGCAGGCGGAGAGCGATCCGGTTTACCGGCCCGATATCGACCTTTCGCTCCCGGGCCGCGTGCCCGACTGGAAGCTGGCGCAGCAGAAAGGCGTCAAGTTGCCGCAGGCGACGGATCTCGGCGCGAAGCTCAACACGATGTGCGCTTCGCTGAAACTCTAGCGCTTACTCGCCGCTCGACGCCTTTGCCGTGCGCGCGAGCACCAAGACAGGTCCTGTCACAGTCAGCTTCGCGCTCTTGAGATCGACGCTGTTTGGGCCTGCTGAAATCGTGAATGTGCCGGGCTCGACCACCTTCACCATGTCCGGGTTCCAAAGCGCGAGGTCGTCGGGCGTCAGGTCGAACGTCAATGTCGTTTTCTCTCCGGGTCGAAGAGTTACTCGCTGAAAGCGCTTAAGTTCGATCACTGGACGCGTAACCGACGCTTCGTCGTCGTGTATGTAAAGCTGGACGACCTCGTCGCCAGCGCGGCTGCCGGTGTTTGCGACGTCGACGGCGACTCGCGCTGACTGATTCGCGGCGATCGTCGGCGTCAGAACGCGCGGGGCTGAAACGTCGAAGCTGGTGTAGCTGAGGCCATAGCCAAACGGGTAGAGCGGCGCGGTTGTATCGAACAGATAGCCGCGACGGCTGGTCGGTTTGTGATCGTAGAAGACCGGCAGCTGCCCAACTGAACGTGCGATCGACACGGGAAGCTTCCCGCCGGGATTCACCTTGCCGAACAGCACGTCGCCGACAGCGTGACCGGTCTCCTGGCCAAGATACCAGCCCTCGAGCAGAGCGGGCGCGTTCTGCGCGAGATAGTTGACCGACAGCGGACGGCCATTCAGCAGGATAACGACCGTGGGCTTGTGAAGCGCCAAGATCGCTCTCGCAAGATCTTCCTGCTGTCCGACGAGATCGAGCGAGTCGCGATCGCCGAGGTGCGTATCGGCCCATCCCTCGCGGCTGGTCTGCTCATTGCCGCCGAGGACCATGACAATCATGTCGGCCTTCTTCGCGGTTTGCACGGCAGCCAGGATGAGCTTCCTGTTCACCGCCGGATCGACGAGCTTCACCTCGTCGCATGACCAGCAGCGCGTTTGCGTAAGGCGAACGCCTTCCGAATAGTCGACTGCGAAGCGGCCCTTGCCGGCTTCCTTCATCGCTTCGAGGACGCTGACGACATGACCGGGAACGTCGCTGTAGCCGCCGATCGGCGTGTCGTTCGCATGCGTCCCGAGTACCGCCATGCGGTGGATCTTGGACGGGTCGAGCGGAAGCAGTCCATGGTCGTTCTTCAGAAGGACGATCGCCTTGTCGGCGGCTTCGCGGGAGAGCGCGATTGCGTCCGGCGTTGCAGTCTTTGCCTGCGCGGTCGCGACGTCCGGGTAAGGATTCTCGAACAGCCCGGCTTCGAACTTGAGCTTGAGGACTCGGCGCGCGGCTTGGTCGATCAGCGCCATCGGTACGCGCCCCTCGCGTACCAGCTCCGGCAAATGGACATAGCCTTCCGGATCCGGAGTCTCGATATCGACGCCGGAGTGGATTGTCCGGTCGGCTGCGTTCTTCACATCGCTGTACAAATGGTGGCGGGTGACGAGCTCGCGAATGCCGTAATAATCGCTGACGACAGCGCCCTGATAACCCCATTCACGGCGGAGAACGTCGTTCAGCAGCCAATTGTTGGCATGGCTCGGAATCCCGTCGATCTCATTGTACGACGCCATCAGCGACTGGATCGGGAAGGTCTTCACCGCGGCCTCGAACGGCGGGAAAAAGACCTCGCGCAGCTCGCGCTCGCCAACGTGCGCCGGACCCACGTTGGTTCCGTTCTCCGGCCAGCCGTGGCCGGTGAAATGCTTCAAGGTCACGAACACCTTGTTGGGTGGAAGCGGCAGCGTCGAGCCCTGAAAACCGCGGATCGCCGCGAGGCCCATCTGCGTCACCAGATAAGGATCCTCCCCATAGGTCTCTTCGATGCGCCCCCAGCGGGGATCGCGCGCAACGTCGACGACCGGCGCCAGGACAAGTGTGGCGCCGCGAGCCCGGGCTTCGCGCGCCGCGACCGAGAAGACTTGCGTCACAAGATTCGGGTCCCAGGTGCTGGCCAGCGCGATCGCTTGAGGGAAGCTGGTGGCTCCGCGAGCGACATAACCGTGGAGCGACTCTTCGTGCATCAGGATCGGGATTCCGAGGCGCGTATGCTCGACCGCCCAATGCTGAGCGGCATTGATGAATTCCGCCGTCTGGCGAGCGTCTCGATTGACCGCGCGTCCGGAAGCTCCCGCAGCTCCGTTCGACTGAGAGACGCCGCGAAAATCTGACGGCCGCGCGAATCCGCCGATGCCGTTGGGAAAATTTTGAGATGCGAGCGCGGGTGAGAAATCGCCCGTCGGAGTTTCGAGCTTGGCCTTGCTCTCCCAAACGGTTTCGAGCTGGGCGACCTTCTCGTCGAGAGTCATGCGCGCGAGAAGGTCATTGACGCGGCGGTCGACCGGTTGGGACGCATCCTTGTAGAGCGGTTGCGACGTGGCGGGCGCTTGCGCCGCCGACGGTGAAGCCGACAGCAACACGGCACAAACGATCGCGGCGAGGGCGCGCGGTTTCGATCTCATCCCTACTCCCCAGTCTCAGATGATAGCGCTACCATAAGCTGCGCCACCGGCGTTGCAATGCTCCCTGCGAGTGATAGACGGCTCGCAGCGGGAGTTGCGATGAACAAGATCAGCCGGCGCGGTCGGGGAAGCGTCACCATCGAAGACGTCGCGCGCGCTGCAGGCGTCTCGGCAATGACCGTCTCGCGGGTGATCAACAAGGAACGCAACGTCCGCGAAGAGACTCGCCAGAACGTGCTGGAGACGATCGAGCGGATGAATTATTCTCCGAATACGGCGGCACGAAGTCTCGCTGCCGGCGACGCGACCCACATCGGCCTTCTCTATTCGAACCCAAGCGCGGCCTATCTCAGCCAGTTCCTCGTTGGAGCGCTCGAAGCGGCTCGACAGGCCGGTTGCCATCTCGTCATCGAAGCATGCGAGTCGGAAGACGATGCCGAACAGGCGGAGGTTGGGCGCCGCTTTGCGCGTGCGGAAGCGGAAGGCGTGATCCTGCCGCCGCCTCTGTCCGAGTCGGTGCCGATCCTGACCGAGTTGGCGCTTGCGAACACGCCCGTCGTCACCGTGGCCATGGGCAAGCTTTACCCAAATGCGCTCAACGTCCGCATCGACGATTTCGCAGCCGCTAAACAGATGACCGAATATCTGCTTGGTCTTGGCCACCGACGCCTTGGCCTGGTCATGGGTCACCCGACACATATCGCCAGTACCGAACGCGAGCGCGGGTTTCGGGCGGCTGTTTCGGAAGCAGGCCTTGGTCAATCCGATGTGTTCATCGAACAGGGTTATTTCACTTTTCGCTCAGGCCTAGAGGCAGGCGAGCGGCTGCTGGCGAGTTCGAGGCCTCCGACAGCGATCTTCGCCAGCAATGACGACATGGCTGCGGCAGTCGTGAGCGTGGCGCATCGCAAGGGGCTCGACGTGCCGCGTGATCTCAGCGTCGTTGGGTTCGACGACACGGCTCCGGCGACGACCGTCTGGCCCGAGCTGACGACGATCCGGCAGCCGGTCTCGGCAATGGCCGCAAAGGCGCTGGAGCTGCTGCTCGGGGAGCTCAAGATCCGGCGCCGCGGCCGTACCGGCACATCGCAGGAGGCGATCCTCGACCATGAGCTGGTCATCCGCGAATCCGCTGGACCGCCGCCGCGTTGAATATCGGGAGGCGAATGGCCCTGCGGCGCGTTTAGAGACTTTGGCATTGCTCTTCCCCGGGCAAGCGTTAACGCTAACATCCCGAGGAATTAGTCAGTGCTCGGAAGGGGAGAGGCAATGGAGGCAAGTTCGCAGCGCGCGAACATGGGGTTCATCGGCGCAATCGTCGCCGTCGCCACGATCGGCGGTTTCCTGTTCGGTTATGACAGCGGCGCCGTAAACGGCACCCAAGACGGCCTCAGCCAGGCGTTCGGCCTGGTGAAGGGCAGCTGGTCGCCCACCAACGGTCTCGGCTTCACCGTCGCTTCGCTCTTGATCGGATGCTTCATCGGCGCCTTCTTCGCGGGAAGGCTCGCGGACCTGATCGGCCGGCGCAATACGATGATGCTGGCGGCGGCTTTGTTCCTGGCCGGCGCACTCGTGCAGGGAGCGGCGTCGTCGCAGCTCATCTTCGTTATCGCGCGGATTTGCGGCGGAATGGCCGTCGGCGCCGCGAGCGTCCTTTCGCCAGCTTATATTTCCGAGGTTGCGCCGGCGAATATCCGCGGGCGTCTTACGACCGTGCAGCAGATCATGATCATCACCGGCCTCACCGCTGCCTTCGTCGTCAACTATTTCCTCGCCAAAAGTGCCGGTCTTTCGACCGCTCGTTGGTGGGGTGGAATCGAGGCGTGGCGCTGGATGTTCCTGATGCAGGCGATCCCCGCCGCGATCTTCCTCGTCGCGCTATTTATGATACCGGAAAGCCCACGCTATCTCGTGTCAAAGGGACAGCAGGAGAAAGCCGCGAGCGTGCTAACGAGCCTTTTCGGAGCGGACGCCGCGCGCTCCAAGCTTGAGGATATCCGCGCAACGTTCAGCGCCGACCACCGCCCGCGCCTCAGCGACATTGCCGGCCGCGGTCTATTCGGCATTCGCCCGATTGTCTGGGTCGGAATCATGCTTGCCGCGTTCCAGCAGTTCGTCGGAATCAACGTCATCTTCTATTATGGCGCGACGCTATGGCAGCTCGCCGGCTTTACTGAGAGCCAGTCGCTGGCGATCAACATCATTTCCGGTGTCGTCTCGATCGCTGCCTGCTTTGCCACAATAGCAGTCATCGACAAGATCGGCCGCAAGCCGCTGCTGCTCATCGGCTCGGCGGGAATGGCAGTGACCTTGTTTGTGATGGTTTATGCGTTCAGCCACGGATCGCTCGATCCTGCTGGCAACCTGGTCCTGTCGAAGGATCTGGGCACGATCGCCGTTGTCGCGGCCAATCTCTACGTGATCTTCTTCAACTTCAGCTGGGGCCCGGTGATGTGGGTCATGCTCGGCGAGATGTTCCCGAACCAGATCCGGGGGTCAGCATTGGCCGTGTCGGGCTTCGTCCAGTGGTTCGCGAACTTCCTAATCTCCTTCAGCTTCCCTGTGATGGCCGCGCAGTTCGGACTTACGAAGAGCTATCTATTCTACGCAGTCTGTGCCGTGATCAGCTTTTTCCTTGTCCAGTCGATGGTCCACGAGACCCGCGGCAAAGAGCTCGAGCAGATGGAAGGCTGAACGTCGGAGGGCGAGCATCGTGACTGACCGTAAGCCCGCTCGCCCCTTCCGGTCGCGTGAATGGTTCGATGCGCCCGGGCGACCGGACATGACCGCGCTCTACCTCGAGCGCTATGTTGCAAACGCTTTCACTCGCGAGGAGCTGCGCTCGGGCAAGCCGATCATCGGCGTCTCGCAGTCCGGCTCCGATCTCGCCGCATGCAACAGGGTACACCTGACACTCGTTGAACGAATCAAGGCCGGCA
>Ga0068856_100005276_pt1 | contig 12746 bp, 9 predicted proteins | sample KBSCornC62_FD_66595 | JGI IMG/M metagenome (GOLD analysis project Ga0068856, IMG submission 66595) | Corn rhizosphere microbial communities from Kellogg Biological Station, Michigan, USA - KBS Corn C6-2 | ecosystem: Host-associated > Plants > Roots > Rhizosphere > Soil ...
GTGAAACCCGTAGCGAGAAGTAGGAGGAGGATGGTGTGCCGCATTGGTTGCCACCCGAACGTTCGGCGAAAGATCGGGGTTATTGCATATCCCGCGGTTTCATCGGAAATACTCCTTCTTAACATACAGACTGGTTTGTGTTGTAGACTAGTATGCGAAAGGACATTCCATGGGACCGCCGGTTAATGTCGATGCGGTTGCGTTGCGGGCGTCGCAGTACTGGATGGAAGACGGGCTGGTTGAAATTATGCTCGGCCTGATTATGGCTGGCCCAAGCTGCTTGTTTTTGCAGTGGGCGCAATTCCCAGAGGACCTTTACTGGATGTTATGTCTCTGGGCGGCGTCCAAGCGCTTTTTCTCGCGATCGGACTTTCCATCCCCTGGGGATTCAAAAAACTGAAACAGCGGATCGCGTTTCCAAGGCGCGGTTACGTGGCACTCTCGCGACCGACCAAGATGTTCCGGATTTTCATGTTTGCGATTTTCGCAATTTTCGCGGCGCTCTTCCGCTTGCTCGCATCACGGGACTGGAGCCGTATGGCGGTGCCAGTAACGGCCCTAGTCTTCGCGCTGGCTCTCATCCTTCTGGGACTCCAAGTCCGACTGCCCCGGATGGTGTGGGAGGGCTTGCTCCCACTCGGTTTTGGAGCGTTGCTCTATTTTTTCACCGCTGTGAAGGGTTCCAAGGGTGTTGTTACATTGATGGTGATGATCGGAGCTTCCCTGGTGATCCTCGGTGCACTGCAGCTCCGAAGCTTCCGGCAAGCCAACCCACGGCCGGAGGAGACCGAAGCATGAGCGAACTGAATCGCGTAATTCACGAGCCCGCCCGGTTGACCATCATCGCGCTCTTATCCAGCGTCAAGGAAGCCGACTTTTTGTACCTGTTGCGTGAAACCGGACTTACCAAGGGCAACCTTTCTACCCACTTGGTCAAGCTGGAAGAGGCCGGATACGTGGAGATCGAAAAGACCTTCCGTGGAAAGATCCCGCTCACGCTCGTGCGGCTGAATTCGGAAGGCAAGACGGCGTTTGAGGATTATCGCAGGTCGATGAAGGAGATCCTGACGCCATCGAAGGCTTTGTCGAAAGTGAGACGCATCCCGGTTCACATCCCGACGTAGCGCGCGTAGAGGCTGCGCGCGACCGCGGGATCGGTAGTGCCTTTGATAATGGCGCGGCCATCTGGAAAAACAGTCAGTTCGTAGAGATCGATGCTCGCGCGGACCGCGAAATCGTTGGCGCGAACCGTAGCTAGGGGCGCCAGGCGGCGAGCCAGATCGGGCAAATCCACGGGACGAAAACGCTCATGGATCTGAACAGCATTGCGGCCGCACAAGCTGATAGGCGCGCGGAGTTGGCCCGTAAGATGTACGAAATCGCGCTTAATGCAGCAGGGGCAGTCGGGATCGCGCGCCGGCGGAGCTGTTTGGCGGACGTCTCCCGTCCAAATATCCACCGTCGTGAGTCGTGTCGCGACCGCCTCCGGCCCGCACGCGAGTAGCTTCAGAGCATCCCCGGCGGCGAGGGAGGCGATCGCAGCCGTCACGGGAGCCAGCACGCCTTCGGTCTCGCAGGTGGGCTGCGATCCTGGGGGAGGCTCGGGATAGACGCATCGCAGACATGCGGTTCGCCCGGGCACGATCGCCAGCTTCAAGCCATAGCTACCCACGGCGGCGGCGTAGATCCAAGGGATTCCGGCGTTTACGGCGTAATCATTGATCAGAAAACGCGCCTCGAAATTATCGGTTCCGTCCAGGATTAATCCAACACCTTCCAAGAGATCGTCGATATTGGCGGGCGTGAGATCGGCGACCATCGGCTCAAGGGTCACCTCAGAGTTCACGCGGGCCAGCCGCCGCACCGCGGCTACGGCTTTGGGCAGACCTTCGGCGGCGTCGGATTCCTCGAACAGAAATTGGCGCTGGAGGTTGCTCCACTCGACGAAATCGCGATCGATGATTCGAATTCGGCCCACGCCCGCCCGCACCAGAATCTCGGCTTCCACGGTGCCGAGAGCGCCGCAGCCGACGACGGCCACCGACGCCGTCCGGATCCGCTCCTGGCCGTCGAGTCCCAGCGGGGCGAAGCGGCTCTGGCGCGAGTAACGGGACTCGGCGGGATGCGTCATAGAAATACGCTCCTCATGATAACAACGGTGCCTGCGTCGTCACATGCGTTATCATTGAAAAACGTGCGATTGCGGATGCTTGTCGCGCTGCTCGCCGGCTTGTTTCCCGCGTTCGGCCCCGCGTTCGGTCAGGATACGCCCATGGCCCGCTGGGAAGGGCGGCCGATCGCGCGCATAGAATTCGACCCGCCTCAGCAGCCTCTGCCGCTGGAGGAACTGAACCGCCTCCTGCCTGTCAAAGCAGGCGGTTCGCTCCGAATGGAAGACGTTCGCGTGGCGATTCAGAAACTCTACTCCACGGGCCGCTACTCCGATGTTTCGATAGACGTAAACCCAATCGATATAAACTCAGCCGTTGGAAGTCCGGCTAGTCCGATCGTGCTGCGGATTTCCACCGAACTCAACTACTTCATCAGCGGCGTGAATGTCGCCGGCGAAAGCGAGCCTCCCAATCGCAGCCAGCTGATTACGGCGTCCAAACTTGATCTAGGGGCGCCATTCGTGGAAGCGGATCTGGATCGGGCTATCGACAACATGCAGGAAAAGCTGCGAGTGAACGGGCTATACAACGCGACCATTCAGCGCCGAGTGGATCTTCGCCCCGAGACCGAGGAAGCGAACGTGTACTTCGATCTCGACTCCGGATACCGGGCGCATTTCGACGGGGTGGAACTGGCAGGGCAACTCAACCGGCCCAAAGAATCCGTGATCAAGGCCACGGCCTGGCATCGCGGTCTGTTTTTCATCCCGCTTCCCGGATGGCGTGAAATCACGGAAAACCGCGTCCAGAGCGGCCTGGAACGCCTGAGGAAAGATTTCCAAAAGGGCGACCGCCTGGAAGCGAAGGTCACGCTGGACAAACTGGATTATCACCCCGCTACGAACACGGCCACGCCGTATCTCAGCATCGACAGTGGCCCCATTGTTGAGGTCCGCACGGTCGGAACGCAAGTTTCCGCGAGTCGTCTCCGCGAGCTGGTGCCGGTTTATCAGGAGCGCACCGTAGACCGGAGCCTGCTGGTGGAGGGACAGAAAAACCTGGCGGAATACTTCCGGTCCAAAGGATATTTCGACGCGCAGGTCGACTTCATGCAGTATGACCCGGAGCCGAACCGCACGCTGATCGAGTACCACATAACGTCCGGGGACCGGCACAAACTGAAACGCATCGAGATCACCGGGAATCAATACTTTGATGTCGCGACATTGCGTGAACGGATGTATTTGCAGACGGCTAACTGGCTACAGCGGCGGTATGGAACCTTTTCTGAACGGCTGTTGCAACAGGATGAGGAAAATATCGCCGACCTCTATCGCGCCAACGGATTTCCCGACGTAATGGTGACCAGTCCTCCGGTTCAGGACAACTACGGCGGTGAGCACGGCAACCTCGCCGTGGAGATTAAAATCCAGGAGGGCCCGCAGTGGCTGGTGAGCCAGCTGAGCATTGAGGGAGTTTCGGAGGAAGAACAGGACTATGTTCGTTCTTTGGTCCGTTCCACCGAGGGGCAGCCCTACAGCGCCGCCAACATAGCCGCGGATCGCGACGCGGTTCTGAGCTACTACTACAACAACGGCTATCCCGACGCTCAATTTGAGAGCAGCCAGGAGCCTTCCGCCGTTCCCAACCGGATGATGCTTCGTTATCGGGTGATTTCGGGAGAGCGGCAATACGTACGAGGCACGCTGGTACGGGGCCTGGAAACAACCAAGCCGTCGCTGGTCGCCAGCCGCATCTCCGTGCTGCCAGGTGACCCGATATCCCAAAGCCGCATCGCGCAAAGCCAGCAGAGATTGTATGACCTGGGAATCTTCGCCAAAGTGGATACGGCGCTCCAGAATCCGGACGGACAGGAAGAAAGCAAGTATGTCTTGTTCCATCTGGATGAAGCCCGCAAGTATTCCTTCAACTTCGGCGTGGGCGCGGAGCTGGCGCGTATCGGGGGAGGCTCCAACTCGCTCGATTACCCGGCCGGGACCACCGGATTCAGCCCGCGCGTATCCGTAGGCGTCAGCCGCATCAACTTCCTGGGACTGGGCCACACCGTCAGCTTGCAAACCCAGGTTTCCACCTTGCGCAAGCGAGCCCTGGCGAACTACATCGCACCGCAATTCGAGGGGCATGAGAATCTGTCGCTTAGCTTTTCCCCGCTGTTTGACGATTCCAACGATGTGCGCACCTTCGCCGCGCGGCGCTTGGAGGGGACAGTACAGCTGGCCCAGAAAATCTCGCGTGCCAACACGTTGCAATACCGCTACACATTTCGAAGAGTTACGCTGGACCCCAACTCGCTCAAGATCGCACCCCAAGCGGTCGGCTTGCTTAACCAGCCGGTGCGGGTGGGATTAATCGGAGGTTCTTTTATCCAGGATCGCCGCGACGATCCGGTCAACTCGCGCCGGGGGGTTCTGAATACGGTCGATCTGTCCTACGCCTACAGGAGGTTCGGTTCGGAGACCGACTTCACCCGGGTGCTGATACGAAACTCGACCTACTATTCGCTGGGGCACGATCTCGTGCTGGCCCGCTCTCTGCAATTTGGATACATCCAGCGCTGGGGCGGTCTGCCGGAAATTCCCCTGGCGGAGCGATTCTACTCCGGTGGCGCCTCGACAAATCGCGCGTTTCCCGACAATCAGGCCGGTCCGCGGGACACCTTGACCGGGTTCCCGATCGGCGGCAGCGCTCTGTTTTTCCATTCCACGGAACTGCGCTTCCCGCTGATTGGAGAAAGCATCGGAGGCGTACTCTTCCACGACATGGGAAACGTCTACACGGGAGTAAACACCATCAGTTTCCGCTTTCGCCAGCGAAACCTGCAAGACTTTGACTATATGGTGCACAGCATCGGCTTCGGAATTCGCGTCCGGACACCGGTGGGTCCCATCCGGGCGGATTTCAGCTTCAGCCCGAACGCACCGCGATTCTTTGGATTTAACGGCACGCTGAACGATCTGCTGAACGTGCCGCCGTCGCAGCCGGTGTGCTCAGCACAGCCGTCGCCGACCTGCTCGAATCAGCGGATCAGCTGGTTTCAGTTCCACTTCTCCCTGGGGCAGACATTCTGATCGATGTTCCGGCGTGACCTAGTCGCGGCAGGATTGGCGCTGTGGCTGCCGGCTTGGGGGTCTGCCATTGCGAGCGCAGCCAGGGCCGAGACACTGGATCGCATCGCCGTCACTGTCGGCCAGGAGGTGATCACGGAGAGCCGGGTGATTCTGGATCTCCGGGTGGCGGGGTTTCTGGATGGCAAGCCGGTGGATTTGAGCCCGGCGGCCAAGCGCAAATCCGCGGAACGGTTAGTGGATCAGCTCCTGATTTTGCGGGAAGCAGCGGATAGCCATCTGACGCTGCCGTCGGTGGAGGCGACCGCCGGCCTGATCGCGCCATACGCGGCCGAAAGCGGCTACCAAGCGAATCTGGCGCGCTATGGAATCTCCGAGCGCGACCTGGGCGCCCACCTGCTAGCCGGGCTGCGAATGCTGACCTTCACGGATCTGCGGTTTCGGCCTGACGTCCAAGTCTCGGCTGAAGACATTCGGAACTATTACGACAAGCTGCCCAATTCTGCCGGAGCGCCAAATCCTTCATTTGAAGACAGCCGTGAACAGATTGAGAAATTGCTGGTGGAACAACGGGTGCTCGACGCTCTCGATCAATGGCTGGCCATGGCCCGCGCCGCGGCGAATATTCATTATCACGAGAAGGCGTTTGAATGAGCTGGGTTGAATGAACTGGGTTGAATGAGCTGCAACTGAATGAGAAAGTTTAGACGCATCGCGCTGTGGACCCTGGGCGGGCTGGCCGCTCTGCTGGTACTGGCAAGCATTACGGGCGTGCTGATTGTCCGCAGCGAGCGCTTTCACCAGTACATCCAGCGGCGCATCGTGGAAGAGGTGGAAAAAGCTACGGGCGGCCGGGTGGAGCTGGCATCTTATTCACTCGACTGGCACAATCTTACGGCTCAGGTGCAAGGCCTGGTGCTCCACGGCAAGGAATCGCCTACCGACCCGCCGCTGCTGCAGGTGGGATCGGCGATCTTGGGGCTGCGCATAGTTTCGGTCCTGGAGACGAAGATCGATCTGGCCTCCCTGCGCATCGACCGGCCGCAGGCTTACTTCGTGTTCTACCCTGACGGCTCCACCAACTTTCCCGGACCGCCCGCCAAGTCCGGCAAGCTCTGGACTGAGGAATTACTCAACCTGAAAATCGGTGCATACGAAATAAACGATGGGCTGGTGGAGTATGACGGCCGCCGGATCCCGGTGCACTTGAAAGGCGAACACTTGCGCGTCCGAATGAACTACGAAGCGCACACGCCTTCTTATCGCGGCGATGTATCGACCGACAGCCTACAGGTGACCGCCGAGGGATACGGACCCATCCCTACCAGCATGAGCGCTACTTTCGTGCTCGAACAATCGAGGTTCGTATTTCCGCAAGTGCATGTGGCCACCAAAGAGTCTTCCGCCGATCTGACGGGAACGCTGGAGGATCCACGGGGGCCGCACGGAACCTTTTCGATGAAAGGCAACGTGTCCGTGCGTGAGGCGGTGAAAATTTTCCATCTGCCCATCGAGCCTGCGGGCTCCGCATCTTTCGATGGTCAGGTGACCGTCGCTTTTATCGACCCTTATACCTCCAGCCTGCGCGGCCGGGTGATCGCCCGGGGCTTAGGCTACACGCAAGATCGCTTGAAGATCCGGGACGCGGATGTACGGGGACAGCTGCAACTTACGCGTGACCGGCTGACGTTACAGCAGATGACGGCAACGGTATTTGGAGCGAATATCGCCGGCCAGGCAAATCTGGAGCACGGCCGGCAATTTCACGTCGAAGGAACCATCGATGATCTGGACATGCGCCGGGCAGCGGAAATTGTCACGGACCGTCCCGTGGCGTGGAGCGGCACCATGGCGGGAAGTTTTTCCGCGGACGCGACGGTGGGCCAGCGGGATGCGATGGCGCGCGCCAATCTCACGATTGTTCCGGCCGCGGGAGGAGCGCCCCTTGACGGGCACCTGGAGGCCGTCTACGATCAGGCGGCCGGCACCGTAGCCCTGGGGTCGTCCGCTTTCGGGACTGCGGCCACGCGCTTGGATGTTTCCGGCACGCTAGGTATGATGCTCCACGTGCAGCTCCGCTCAACGGACTTGAACGATCTGCTGCCGGCGCTGGCGATCGTGGAGGACCATCCACCCTCCGAGATCCTACTGAAGCTGCGCAACGGCAGCGTAACGGCGGATGGTTCGGTGACTGGATCGCTGGACGATCCACGATTCGCCGGCCAGGTAACCGTCAGCAACGGTGTGATCCAGGGGCACGCTTTCGACCGGTTCACAGGAGATATCGACGCAACGCGCATGGAAATCAACGGAACCCGGCTAGCGATTTCGCGGGGCGGGACTACGGCAACGGGAGCGGTTCGCCTGACCGCTCGAGGGGGTGCGTTCGCAGACCCCGGGGTGGCGGCGCAGTTCGACCTCAAGAATGCTTTCGTAGGCGAGCTGGCCCGTGAATTCGGCAGCAAAGTGGAGATCGCGGGAACCGGCTCGGCCAGCGTGCACGTGGCCGGCTCGCTGCGGCGGCCGGAAGCGGAACTGACGCTCGATATCCAGAAACCGGCGGCGTTTGGCGAGCAGCTTGACCGCCTGCGCGCCGAAGCACGATACCGGCCCGGCGAGCTGGATGTTACCAACGGGATCGCCGATGACGGGATGTCCCAGGTGCGATTCAGCGGCACCTACAGGCATCCGGAGAACGATCTGAAAACAGGCGAGTTCAGCTTCGACGTGGCTGCGCCGAACGTGGCAGCCTCGCGCATCGAGCATATGGCCCTGCTTTCAACGCCGGTGAACGCTCAATTGGGCGGCCGGCTCAGCGGAACCGGCCGAATCGCAAACGGAAGTTTCGAACTGACCGCCGCGACAGCGAATCTTACGGCGAAGGGCGTAACGGTGGATCAGGAACGCATCGGCGATCTCGCTCTTACGGCCGAAACTAAAGGGAACGAGTTGACCGTGCGGGGCAGCGGCAACATCCGGGAATCGACAGTGGAGGCCAATGGTCAATGGCGCTTGGATGGCGATGCGCCGGGCCAGGCCACGGTTATGTTCTCGCGCATGAGCATCGCCTCCGTGCAGGACCTGGTCATGCTCGGACGCCAGGAAGATCGTCCGGCCGCGCCGCCCCTGGAAGGGTTTGTTCAGGGCGGGGCAACCGTGACCGTGGCGTTGCAAAAGCCGGCTGCCTTCCGAGCGAAGCTGACCCTCGATACGGTTCAGGTGAATCCGCGCCCCAACCAGGTTTTGCGGCTGGGGATGCAGCCACAGGACGTGATTCTGAAAAATAGCCAGCCGCTGGTGGTGGACGTCACCCGCGACCGTGCCCAGATCAGTCCGGGCCAATTCACCGGGCGAAATACAAACATTTCAGTAGAAGGCTCCATCCCTTTCCGGGGAACCGCCGGCGCCGATGTCTCGCTGCGCGGGAACATCGACCTTGCGATTCTTCAACTGATCAGCCCGGCACTAGCGGCCACGGGAGTCGCGAACCTGCAAGTCTCGATCCGTGGGAACTTGCAGAATCCCGCCGTGAATGGCCGCTTGCAGTTCAGCAAAACGTCGTTGTCCTACGGCGATCTGACGTATGTTGTGGATAACGCTGAAGGCTCGATCGCGTTCGATCGTAACCGCGCGACCATCGAGCGCCTGACCGCGGAGACCAGCGGTGGAACCATAACCTTCACCGGAAGCCTTGACTTCGGAGCATCGCTCGATTCCGGGACTGCCCTGGTGTATCGGCTGCAAGCCGAGGCACGTCACGTGCGCGCGCGATTGCCGCAGGATCTGAGCACCACATTCGATGCCAGCTTGCGCCTGACGGGAGCATCGGATGCGAGCACCCTTTCCGGCTCGGTGACGCTCAACCGCGCTACTTTCAATCCGCGCAGCGATTTGTTAGCGTTGCTGTCGCAAGCGTCCGCTCCGACGCCGGTGCCCAGCGCGCCCAGCGATTATCTGCGGGGCATGCGCTTCAACGTGCGCATCGCCAGCGCTTCGAACTTCCAGGTGGAGACTTCCTTGACCCGCGACGTGGAGTCGGAAGTAGATCTACGGCTGCGTGGCTCGCCGATTCAGCCCGTGCTGCTGGGCACGGTTTCGATCAGCCAAGGCGAACTAACGGTGTTAGGAACCACCTATACCATCAATCGCGGCGATATCCGATTCCTGAATCCGGTCAAGATTGAGCCGACCTTCGATATGGACCTGGAAACCAAGCTGAGGGGCGTAACGGTCAACGTGACGCTGGCGGGCACGCCCAACAATCCGAAGATGAACTGGAGCTCGGATCCTCCCCTTCAAGAGTCCGAGATCATCGCTCTGCTGGCGACCGGGCGGGATCCATCCCAGGTGCAAAACCAGACGGCGCCCGGTGTCTCCGCCGGCGGCGCCAACAACTTCGCAGCAGCCGGCACGGGTCTGGTAGGACAGGCGCTCAACTCGCAGATCAACAGCCGTTTCACACGATTTTTTGGAGCCACGCGCGTAAAAATCGATCCCACGCTGATCGGTGTGGACAATCTTCCGCAAGCGCGCCTGACGTGGGAGCAGCAAGTTTCAAAGGACGTCACGCTGACTTACATTACGAATCTGAATCACACCCAAGAACAACTGATTCAGGTGCAGTGGGACCTGAACAAGAGCTGGTCGGCGATCGCCGTGCGGGATCCGAATGGCGTGTTTGGAATCGATTTCCAGCTCCGGAAACGATTCAAGTAGCCGCCTGCTTGCGGCCTGGGTTATCTGTGGCCAATGTGCAAAGCCACCGCCCCGCCGGTCATGCGCTCGAATTCGACACTGGCAAAGCCGGTCTGGCACATCTCCTGGGCCAGTTCATCGGCGCCCGGAAACTTACGAATGGATTCGGGCAGGTAGGAATAAGCCTCGGGCGAGCCCGAGACCATTCCACCAATCAGGGGAAGCACATGGGAGGAAAAGAATCCGTACAAGGCGCGAAACGCAGGGTTGGGAGGTTGGGAGAATTCGAGAATCGCCGCCACTCCGCCGGGCTTCAGTACCCGCAACATTTCTTCCAGACCACGCCGGTAATTCGCCAGGTTGCGGAATCCGAAAGCTACCGTAATTAGATCGAGCGACGCGCCCGCCAGGGGAAGCGACAGCGCGTCGGCTTCGAACACCGGCGTTCGAAAGCCCTGGGCGCCGATTTTACGGCGAGCCTCCACCAGCATGGGATGACAAAAATCACTGGCCAGTATGGGCCGTTTTCCACGCGACTCCAGCGCCAGTGCCACGTCTCCGGTTCCACTGCACAAGTCCAGGACACGCGCATCCGGACGATCCAGAATCTCTGAAACGCTTGCGACGGTACGCGCTCGCCAGCTTTTGTCGAGATTGAACGAGAGCAGGTGATTGAGCAGGTCATAACGCGGGGCGATGCGTCCGAACATCCCGCGGACCCATTGAGAGGCGGCCTGCTCGTTGGCAGCGCCCTGAGGCGTCGTGCCAGAGGAGCGCTGAAACTTGGTCCCGGTCATCGCAGAGCCGCTTGAATCGCTTCCAGCACCAGGCCATCGTCGATGCCGGAGACAATAGCGACCTCGCCGATTTTCACCGGCAGCACGAAGTGAACCAAGCCCTGCACCGTTTTCTTATCGCTGCGGAGGCGCGCGGCCAGACGCTCTGCTTCGATGCCGTCCAGTGAAGGGATCGGCCCATACTTGGCTACCACGCTGTAAATCGAAGCGGCGTCAGACGCGGCCAGCCGTCCGATCTTTTCCGCGAGGATCGTCGCCGCGCGCATTCCCCATGCGACCGCTTCCCCATGAAGGAAGCGCTCGTAGCGAGTTTCAGCCTCGAGCGCATGGCCGAAGGTGTGCCCGAAATTCAGGATGCGGCGAAGATCGCCCTCGCGTTCGTCGGCGGTAACGACTTCGGCTTTGATGCTCACGGCCCCGGCGATAATGCGCTCCAGGGTGGCGGGTTCCTGGGCCAGCACGGCGGACGCGCACTGATCCATGACACCGAACAGCTCGGCGTCGCGGATTACGCCTGCTTTGACGATCTCGTACAGGCCCGCCCGGTACTCGCGAGCCGGCAGCGTCCGAAGAACCTCCGGATCGATGAACACCGCCAGGGGTTGGTGAAAGCTGCCCAGTAAATTCTTGCCGGAGACCAGATTCACCCCGGTCTTGCCGCCGACCGCGGCGTCCACCTGCGCCAGCAGCGTCGTGGGCACCTGAATCACCGGAATGCCTCGCATAAAAACGGCTGCCAAAAACCCAGCCACGTCGCCTACGATGCCTCCGCCGAACGCTATGATGATGCTCGACCGGTCCCCGCCTGCTGCGACCATCTGCTCTGCCAAAGCCTCCAGTTGAGAAAGGCGCTTGTTGGGCTCGCCGCCGGGAAAAAAGAGAACTTTGTGTTTGTGACCGGCGATGGCTTGGTGGAGATTTTTACCATGCAGCTTGAATACGTCTGTCGTCGTAACCACAAACACCAGACCGGCCCGGGAGGGCAGAGATTCAGCCACGCGGGCCAGCGCGCCGCGCTCAACGATGGCTTCATAGGCTCGCTGCGGCGTTTCCACGCGAAAGCTGGGCATATACGTTCGTTGTACCATGGGCCTGTTGACTCCACGGCAAACCCCTTCATTTTTCTTATTACTCCTGTTGGTTGTGCCTCTGGCGGAGGCGCATCCCACCACCGTGCTGTGGGCTGGCCCTGCGATTCTGGTCTCCGCGATTGCCATCGCCTGGGCGGCTGAATCGGCGCAATTCTTCATCGCGCAAGGATTCGCGCTGGCGATTCTGGCGTGGCTGCAAACGCTGCCGGAGTTCGCCGTGGAAGCCGTGCTCGCCTGGCACCAGCAGGTTCAGTTCCTGCTGGCGAATCTCACCGGCGCCCTGCGGCTGCTGACTGGTTTCGGCTGGCCGGTGATCTATTTCACCGCCGCGATTTTCCAGCGCCGGCGAGGAGGCGCGCCGCTCAGAGTCATCCGCCTGGACGAGCATCATGCCGTGGAAGTGCTGGGGCTGGCGGCGCCGCTCCTGTACATCGGCGTGATTGCGTGGAAGGGATCGCTGACCATCTACGACGGAGCAGTACTGATCCTGCTGTACACGGCCTATTTACTGATTCTGAGCCGCATGCCGCCGGAGGATCCGGAGACTATCGAAGATCTGGAAGCGATCCCGCGAAAAATCGTCACTTCGCCGCGCATGCTGCGGATTGCGGTCATCAGCGGGCTGTTTCTATTTGGCGGGATCCTGATCTACATCGCCGCGGAGCCGTTTCTGGCCAGCCTGCTGGCGCTATCGGTCGCTTTCGGGATTCCAACCTTCGTGTTCATCCAATGGGTAGCGCCGGTGGTTTCCGAATTCCCCGAGATGGCGTCGACGTTTTACTGGGCGCGCTCAGTGGATCGCGCGCCGATGGCGCTGATGAACATGGTCTCTAGCAATATCAACCAGTGGACGCTTCTCACCGCCATGCTGCCCATTGTGTTGTCCATCAGCGTGGGAGCCGTAACGCCGATCGTGTTCGACTCGGAGCAGCGGGTCGAACTGCTGCTGACGTTGGGACAGGCGGT
>Ga0068856_100005281_pt1 | contig 12741 bp, 11 predicted proteins | sample KBSCornC62_FD_66595 | JGI IMG/M metagenome (GOLD analysis project Ga0068856, IMG submission 66595) | Corn rhizosphere microbial communities from Kellogg Biological Station, Michigan, USA - KBS Corn C6-2 | ecosystem: Host-associated > Plants > Roots > Rhizosphere > Soil ...
TGCAATTTTGATCGCATGACGCACACCAGGTTGTGATCGTAATCACCGCCATTGCTACGTTCCCTTCATAGACTCGTTGTTGAGCGAGTGAAGTACTCATTCCAGGAGACTGATTCATGGCCTACGTAATAACTGACACCTGCATCAAAGACTCCCTCTGCGTTGAGGTTTGCCCTACCGATTGCATCCATCCCAAGGCGGATGAGCCCGGCTTCGAAGCCGCGAGTCAGATGTATGTAGATCCCGAGGGATGCATCGACTGTGGCGCATGCGTTCCGGCTTGCACTTCCGACTCGATCCACGCGCTCGAAGATATTCCTGAAGATAAGAAGGAGTTCATCGAAAAGAACGCGGACTTCTTCAAGCACTAACCCTGAACTGTTGAGTCGATCGCTCGGGATGCAGCTACCGGGCAGCGGACGCAAGGTGAACCAGCCCTGTCCCGTTCTGCATGGGTCTTGATATCCTGGCCCCGCTTTCGCCGTATCACATCGTTAAGCAAGGGCACGGCCGCGCCCTTCCAGCACATGTTGGAAGCAGTTGGTGAAGACTGAAGGGGATAGTACAGCCACGCGTATATCGAAAGCCGCTCGGAAGCTCAGGCAGCTCCGCTTTGTCTTTCCGGGGCAGCCGCAGCCCTGGCAAGCGCGCGTCGCAAGGGCACCAGAGTGATTCCTCGCTCGCCATCGTAAATCAGAGTCCAATGCGGGGCGCACTCGTCGCACAGCCAAAAGTGCTCCACCAGTCGTTGCGGCTGCCGAGCACGCACAAACGGTGGAGAAACGGATTCCCCTGGCTTGGCGACGCGATCAGTCTCCACTAGGAAAAGCTTGCCCTCTCTTAGTTTCAGAAAAGGCTTGCCGCACTGCGAATTCGCACATTGACTCAGCATCTTTGGGCTCACTTGGGACAGAATTCGGGAAGCGAATGAAGCTGAATCCGAGCAGGTTTCATACCAGACTTTCAACTTCACCAACGCGTTAGTTCTAGTGCCGAACCTTACTGTGGGGACCCGGCGCATTTGCCGAAATTTCGGCAGCCAGCGCCGAATACAAGGCTCCTCCTTGCCTAGCCTCCATCACGCCGTCTACCATTCTGTTGTTATGCCCAAGGTGCTTGTGTGTCCACCGGATTATTTTGATGTCGTGGACCAAAAGAATCCCTACATGTCCAACGAATGCGCGGTGGACCGGGTAAAAGCGCGCACACAGTGGGAAAATTTCTGTGGTGTATTGCAACAGAATGGCTGTGAAGTCCACACCATCGACCCTGTCGGAGGACTCGAAGATATGGTGTTCGCGGCCAATCAGGTTTTTGTCGGTGAGAAACCAGGATACGGACGATTCATTGTTCCCAGTCGCATGTTGTATCCTTCGCGCCAGCGCGAAGTTGCGCATTTTGTAGAATGGTTCCGCGCCCGCGACTTCCGCATAATCGATATTGCATTCGCGCCAGATGAGTATCTCGAGGGCCACGGCGATCTGCTCTGGCATCCTGACGGATCGCGGATATACGCCGGGTACGGATTCCGCAGCACGCGCGGCGCAATTGGGAAGTTTTCCGCAGCCATGTCCGAAATGGGAATTCCCGTGGTGCCGCTCCAGTTGATCGATCCCTACTGTTATCACCTGGATACTTGCCTTTGTCCCTTGAACAATGAAGCCGCACTAATTTTTGCGGGGGCATTTTCCGGTGAGTCTTTGGGATCCATTCACAAGTTGTGGAAACGCGTCCACCTGCTCGATGTTGAGGAAGCGCATCAATTCATAGGAAATGGAATTGTGGTGAATGATCGCTATATCGCTCCGCGCATGACGCCGCAGATTGAAAGGATTGTTGCTGAGGAGGGATTGAGTCCTGTCATCGTGGACACTTCAGAGTTCGAAAAATCGGGGGGAAGTTGTTTCTGCATGAAAACATTCTTTCCCTGATCCGCTCTCATGATTTCACCCACACTGACTCAAGAAGTTGCAGGTAAAGTCGTGCGCTGCGCTCGCCTGCAGGGTACGCGTGCGTTGGCGTGGGACGGCAACACTCTGTACGCTTCCCGTGGTTATAAACTGCTGCGCGCCAGCGTGGCGCGGCTACCTGCTCTTAATTGGCAAGAGGTAGGAGAGTTCCGCCCTCCCTGGGTCCGCAGGCTCTCGGTTTCGAACCGCCTTACCGCCCGGTTGTTGCGCGACGGCTTTCATGCGCTGGCAGTACTGCCGTCCGGGGGATTGGTTGCCGCACTGCCGGGAGTGATAGGCACACTCGCCCCGGGTGAATCGGAGTTCCGCGAAACGTTTCGCATCAGGCGCGGAACACGTCCTCTCCACATCACAGCCGTGCCCGGCGGTTCGATTTATTGGGGAGAGTATTTTGATAATGCTTCACGGCAAGAAGTGCACGTTTACGCGTCCGGGAACGCAGGCCTGACCTGGGATGTCGCCTACACTTTTCCCAAAGGCGCAATTCGTCACATTCACAACATCGTGCAAGACCCCGGGCAGAATTGCCTCTGGGTTTTTACGGGCGATTATGGCGACGAATGCCGAATCCTGCGTGCAAGCGGCGACTTCAGCAGCGTAGAGGTTGTGCTGCAGGGCAAGCAGCAGGCTCGCACAGTTGCCGCTATTCCAACCCAAGAGGCGCTGTACTTCGCATCCGACACTCCGCTGGAGGAAAACTCCATTTGGCGTCTGGATCCCAAAGGCACGTTGTCGCGTCTTGCTCCAATCAGCAGTTCTTGCATTTCAGCGGCTCGCGTAGGCTCCCACATGTTTTTCTCTACGATGGTCGAACCCAGCGAGGTCAACCCGGATCCTATGGTCCGCGTGTACGCGAGTGATATACGCAATCCCGAGCGATGGAATCCGCTCCTGAACTGGCGCAAGGATCGTTGGCCAATGAAATTCTTCCAGTATGGAAACGCATTGTTTCCCGATGGCCAAAACGCTACGCATTACCTCGCTGTAACGACGATTGCGGTCGAAGCCGATGATATGGTCACATCGATTTACGACATGAACCCTGATCCATCCCCTGCCGTATGATGAATGCGAACTGACGAGACTGTGCGCTCGCGGCACGGTAACTCAGCCAAACGTCATGCCACCGCTGCGCTACTATCGTCGAATCTTCAGCGCGTATCTCCTCGGGAGCAAAAGCCACCTCACTTTCTGGCACGAAACCCCTGCCGAGAATCCGCAGGCGTCCGTCACAGAGCGAGGCGAGTACTACATGAGTTTCGCCGAGAAGGCGCAGTACTCTGGCCCGTTCGATCCCGGCGGTGTTCCCCTGCTCGATTACCGCGGCCACATCGGCGTGCAATACAACCCCATCGCCATTGCGCAATATGGACTGGGTAATTACAACCTGTGGCGGCGAACCGGGGACTCCGCGCGCCGCAAAAAGTTCTTTCTCGTCGCCGACTGGCTCCGCGAGCACTTGGAAACAAATGCAAAAGGACTATCCGTGTGGAATCATCACTTCGACTGGGAGTACCGCGACATGCTGAAGGCGCCGTGGTATTCAGGGCTGGCGCAAGGGCAAGGGATCTCCGTGTTGGTCCGCGCCCATAAAGAATCGGGAGACGCAGCGTATCTGGAAGCTGCCAATCGCGCGTTCGCGAGTTTTCAAAGGCCGATTGCGAATGGAGGCGTGGCTTTCACCGACGAATCCGGCGACCTGTGGTTCGAGGAATACATTGTGTCGCCCCCCACTCACATCCTGAATGGCTTCATCTGGGCGCTCTGGGGCGTCCACGACTACTTCCTGGCCACGCACGACGATTCCGCACAGGACCTTTTTGGACGTGGGGTGCGTACCCTGCTTCACAACGTGGACCGTTACGACCTCGGATTCTGGTCTCTGTACGAGCAATCAGGTACGCGCTTACGAATGGTTGCGAGTCCCTTTTACCATCACTTACACGTTGTGCAACTGCGCGTGATGCATCGCCTCACGGGCGAAGGGAAGTTCGCCGATGTCGCCGATCGCTGGGAAAGTTACATGCGCAGTCGCTCCAAGCGCACTCGAGCCTTATGCTACAAGAGCGCTTTCAAACTTTGTTACTACTGATCCTGCCGATCAACGTAGCGCTTCACCGGCAATCGACACGCGAAAGATCATGTCTTTGCGTCGCCTATGCCGAACGCCTTACCATGAGATACCCTCTACATTCGCGTGAAAATTCTCTACGTGTCCCAGTATTTTCCTCCGGAAATGGGAGCGCCCTCGGCTCGCGCGGCGGAACTTGCCCAACACTGGGCGGGCGCTGGACACGAAGTTTCGGTGCTCACCGGTTTTCCCAATCATCCAACTGGCATCGTTCCGCCCGAATGGCGCCGCCGCTTGCGCCGCCTCACCTATTCCGAAAAAGTTGGTCGAGTGAATGTCTTCCGCACCTGGCTGTGGCCCCTACCGAACCGCAAAGCGCACGAGCGGATGCGCAATTACGCTTCTTTCTGCATCTCTTCCGCTCTCCGCGGCCTCACGCTGCCTCGCCCCGATGTGATTATCGCCTCGTCTCCGCAACTCCTGGTCGGACTTTCGGGTTGGTGGCTCGCATATACGCGGCACGTGCCACTTATCTTTGAGGTGCGCGACCTGTGGCCCGAGTCACTCACCGCGGTAGGAATCGGCAGCGAAGACTCTTTGCTGCACCGAACGCTGGCTGCGATGGCAAAATTTCTGTATGAACATTCGGCTCGCATCGTGGTCGTCACCCCAGCTTTCAAGGATCACTTGGTCCGCCGGTGGCATGTTCCGGCAGAAAAAATCGACATCGTTGAAAATGGCGTAGAGACGCATCTTTTTGCTCCCGCCCACCCCGCCACGAACTTAGTCCTGAGAAGGGAACTACGCGCCGAATCGCGGTTCCTGGTCTCTTACATCGGCACAATGGGCATGGCCCACGGACTTAAAACCCTGGTTGATGCCGCCGCAAAACTCACGTCACAAAATCCGAGCGTGCTCTTTCTCTTGATCGGAGAAGGCGCGGAGAAGGAAAGCATCAAAGCTCTCTGCCAGTCGCGCGGCTTGGCCAATGTGCAATTCCTTGATCAACAACCACGCGAGAAGATCTCGGCATTCATTTCGGCTTCCGACGCATCTGTTGTTCTGCTAAAGAAGACGGAAGTGTTCAAAACGGTCATCCCCACCAAAATGCTGGAATCGATGGCCTGCGCGCGTCCTGTGATTCTCGGAGTGGAAGGCCAGGCTCAGGAAATTTTGCAGGAGGCAGGAGCCGGACTACTCGTCGAGCCGGAGAACGCAGACGCCCTGGTTTCTGCAATTAACCAGCTGGCTACCAATCGCGAGTTGGCTCGAGAGCTGGGAGAGAAGGGAAGGGCTTATATCCTGCAGAAATACTCGCGGTCCAGCACCGCACAGAAATACATCGAAGTACTGCAACGGATGATTTCTCAGGGCACGCAACCCGTGCGTGAGTGATTGCAACTTTTTGACTGACGTACCCAGCCTGTAATCAGCAGAACTCCGCGCAGGGTCACGTTTCAGGTTAGTTTTCCACAGCTTTGTCCAACTGAGAGATTGAACTCACGACCCCTGCCTGTTAGATTTCTGGCACTCTCGAAACTTTGCGGGAATGTATTCACTCACTATCAGCCCAGGGGTAGGTGTGGCACTACTTTTCTGTCCAACGCATCTGGCGTTGCTGTGCGGCAACGCCCGCTTTGAGGATTCCACGGCTTGACTCCCATATTCCTCGCGACATTTTTCCTGGCGCTGTTTCTGTCTTTTGTCTTGACGCGCTCCGTCCGGGACTTCGCGAGGGCGCGCGGATGGCTTGCAGCCCCTACCCACGACCGTCATCTGCATGCCACTCCGTTGCCTCGTCTCGGTGGTGTGGCCATCTTCCTGAGCTTCGCCACCTGCATGGGACTGGCTGCTGCCTGGGCATCTCGTTATCCCAATCTCCATTCTGCAACGTTGTTTGGGACGATGAAGACCATTCTCGTTCCGGCCGCTCTCGTATTTTTGCTGGGGGTTTATGACGATGTTCGCGGAGTCGGTCCCTACGTAAAGTTCACGGTTCAGGCCATTGCCGCCTCGATGCTATATGCAGGCGGACTGCGCATCATCAATATTCCCGTCCTGTTTGGCGACCGCCCTCTGCCCTCCTCTGTCGAACTACTGTTCACTGTGATCTGGGTACTGGCCATTACCAACGCCTTCAATTTGATCGATGGACTTGACGGCCTTGCAGCCGGGTCGGCCCTGTTCTCGACGATGGTGGCGTTTGTTCTCGCGGTTTTTCACGGTCCTGTCCTGGTTGAGGTCATGACGATCGCTCTCGCCGGCGCGATCCTGGGATTCCTTCGCTTCAATTTCAATCCGGCGACAATCTTTCTGGGTGACTCCGGCAGCCTCTTCATTGGTTTTCTGTTGAGCGCCCTGGCGCTTCACGGAGCACAAAAAGCTCCAACCATAGTCGCAGTCGCCATTCCGATCGTCTCTTTCGGGCTGCCGATCCTTGAAACCGTGCTCTCCGTCATTCGCCGCTTGATTAGCGGTCGCCCGGTATTCACCGCTGACCGCGAGCACATTCACCACAAGCTCCTGCAGCATGGCATGTCGCATCGCCAGGTGGTCATCCTGCTGTATGGAGTCTCCGCTGTCTTTGCCATGCTCAGCCTGTTTTTGCTTTGGCCTACTGGAAGCTCACTTGGACTCGTCATGGCTGTTATGGGCGTGGGCATTTGGATCGGCGTGCAGCACTTGGGCTATCTCGAATTTGGAGAGATCGCCCGCGTTGGACGTCGGACGCTGGATCAACCGCAAATCTTTGTCAATAATCTCGCGATCCGCCGCGCCAGTGAGGAATTGAAAGTGGCCCGCGATTACGAACAGGTTCGCCGCATTTTGACCGCAGCCTTTGGCAGCAACGATTTCGATGGCTTCGAACTCAATGTGGACTCCCTCGCCGGCCACATGTCACCATTTGGTGAGATTCGCCATTCGCAAGCAGTGGAAAACACTTTCCGCTGGCTCAAGCCGGGTCTCAGGAATCTGAATAGTTCCGCAGTGTGGACCATCGCTCTTTCACTGTTGAGTTCGTCCAACCGAGCTCGCGGAACTTTAATGGTCTACCGCCAATACTCGCGCCGCGACCTGCAGGTAGATGTCAACCTGCTCACGAATGTCTTTCCTACCGCCTTGGCTGATGCCTTGGATCGTACGCTGGCGCATCCGGCCGAGATCATCGCACTTCCCGAACAAGATGGTTCGTTGTTGCCGGCGCAGGCTGGGTAGCTGATCTCTAGATTGCGGCCGCCATACGCTGGCTGCGAGCACTTGCAAATCGCTGTCCAGTTGGTGCGGTGTGAATTTGATGAAAGCAGCACTCGCGGCACCGTTGCGGTGCATTCAATGAGAAACCTTATGAGTCAGGGATAGACGTCCGAGCGCATCGCGCAAATGATCACGCGCAATCAGGCTCGCAAGGTGCGAAGCAGGGGCGCAGCGCAGGCTTTACAGTTTGGCGCTGGCGTAAGAGTTGATCTCGCAATTGAGACAGACTTCTTCGAAAGCAGGTGCCGTCCAAGTCATGATTCCCCCACCGGCCCACATGGGCCGCGAATGTGGATCAAGCATAGCCGAGCCTCGGCTGCAAATCAATGCTCCACTCCAAAAATAAAGCAGGCAAACTTCGCGGGACCCTTCGCAACGTGTGGGTTGCTCGAGTTGCGGACTTTTGCAGATCATGCCCGATCACCAGCAAGGTGAAGCCTCTTTTTCCACACCCCTGAACCAGTAGCGTTACTTTTGTACCCTGCGCACTGTATTTACCTTCAACTGCACCGTGGACGGGAAGCGAGGTTTCACCAATTATGTTTGGCAAGACTGTGTATGGCTCTACTTTTAGGGACGCCAATTTTGTCCCTCTGCAGTCCGCAACTTTTTGTGTTCAATGCGAGCTGATCAGCACCAGCACTAAGCCCCATTGCCTGGCTTGCGGAAGCCAGTCTGTTCTGAGTCTGTCGCGCGTGCTCGGAGGATCCCTGGGCAGCCAGCAGACGGCGCACCTGATCACGGATATGGAATTAAACAATCTGGTTCGCGATCTCTTGCGAACCGTTCCCGATCCGGAAGCGCTTACCATTGACAGCCGCTCCCGGATGCCCTCCCTCGCACAGCGCAGTCAGCTCCGCGTAGCCAATGCCGCTCATCCAGCGTCAGGTTTCAGAGCCGTAGCGATTGACAACGAGGAAGTTGAGATTCATCCCGCCGAACTCGATTTGGAACCGGCCATCAGCGCAATCACGGAGCGTGCCCAGCATCTGACGGCAGCCACGGGGGCCGCGATCGCCCTGCGGGCGGGAAATGAGATCGTATGTCGGGCGCGGGCTGGTCGTACTGCGCCGGATCTGGGTGTGCGCCTCCAGACCGATGCCGGTATCTCTGCCGAAGCAGTACGAACGGGCGAGATCATGCTGTGCCACGATGCGGAGCGAAGTCCCCGGGTTGATCTGGCGAGTTGCCGCCGCTTAGGGGTTCGCTCAATCCTGGTATCTCCTTTACGTCATTATCGGCGTACCCTGGGAGTTTTTGAAGTTCTCTCCTCGTCTCCCGGCGCCTTTGATGAACGTGATGTCGCCACCATGCAGCTGCTGTCCAGCATGATGGTCGCCGCTATTTCCCGTATTTCAACCATAAAGAGGGCAGAACTCCTGCAACCTGCCAGTTAGCTATATTGTCTGGGAGCGCTAGTCGGGGTAGGCGCTGGCGGTCCTATTTGCTCCGATGATGCTGATTCTTGGCAAATTGCTCTCTTCGTTGCATACTTTTGTCTGGTCCCGCGCTAATATGTACCCGAGAGCACTCGGGCCCCATCTCCATGTCAGCTATTAATTCGACCCCTGCGCCCGCGGTCCCAAATCGTCGACGGCGCGTGCGGCACAGAATTCAGACGCCTGCTTACGCAAGTTTCACCCCCAAGTCGCAAGGCGCGATGCTCGATCTCCACGAGATCGTAAACATCAGCGAAGACGGTATGGCCATCCAGTGCCACTCGCCTCTGCAATTACAGCAAACAGTCAATGTTTGGCTGGAGCTCGCGGATTGTCCGCAACACATTTGCACGACCGGCCAAGTTGTTTGGTCGAGCCCCTCTGGCCGCGCGGGTGTGCGCTTTTCAGGCCTTTCTCAAGACTCCCTGTCGCGGCTCCGCGAGTGGCTGTTCGTGAATGTCATGGCCGGAGTGGCCAACGGTGAAACTGAGGTTGCGGCTGTGAGTCTTTCTCAGGACGCAGCTCCTCCCAGTCCGGGTTATACCGATACCTTGGCAGCAGTAAGCGCTGTGCGGCGCCAGGTTGAAGTGCTGGGTATAGATTTCCGGCGCGCGCTGCAGTTGATTGCGGAGCGTGCTCAGTTGCTCCTTACGGCGTCCGGCGCTGCCATAGCCTTATCCGACGGCGAGGCCAATTCTATGGTCTGTTGTGCAAGTTCCGGCCCGGATGCGCCGCCGATTGGAGCCCGTCTGCAGGTTGGCTCCGGCTTTTCCGGAGAGTGTGTAAAGCGTTCTCAACCCTTGCGCTGCGACGATAGCGAGACCGACACTCGGGTGGATGCTGCCAGTTGCCGCGCTTTGGGCATCCGTTCTCTTCTCGCCGCACCGATTCGTGTTGGGGAAAAGGCAGTTGGGATACTGGAAGTTTTTGCCGGTCAGTCCCAGGCATTCTCCGAAGCCGACGGAACCGTTCTGCAGCGACTGGGCGATACCGTACTTGAGGCTGCTCATCGCGCCGCGCGCGTGGAGAATTTGCCATTCCTCAAACCTGCGGAGAAGAAGGCTGCCGCAGCCATACCAGGCAGCGTCTTGTTCGTCGCCCCTGACTCGAAAGAAAAAAAAGAGGAATCAACTAACGAGGAGACGGTCACCTCAGCCATCGGTTTGCCACGGTCGCACATTATGATTCTCATGTGCGCAGCTGCTACCATCGCGCTGGCCCTGGGGTGGGGCATGGCTCCATGGATCCAGAGTGAGGCTGCGCCATGGATTGTGAGCAAGCTGCACTCTCGCGGCGGCTCTCAATTGCCGACAGTTCTTGCATCTTCTCAGGTCCCGAGATCGGAGACCCTGCGTCTTTCTGCCGTTCCCATGGAAACAACATCGCTCGATCAACTGCTGCAAGTGGCGAGTAAAGGCGATCCGGTTGCTGAAAACGCGCTGGCTCTTCGTTATGCCACAGGACAAGGAGTCAAGCTTAGCGAGGCAGAAGCGGTTCGCTGGTTTACCAAAGCAGCCGAACAGGGCTACGTTCCGGCTCAAGCCAAGCTGGGTTCACTGTTCTACAGCGGACGTGGTGTCCCTCAGGACCTTAACCGCGCCTATTTTTGGATGGTTGTCGCCCGCTCGAGCGGGGACGAGGCTAGCAACACGCTGGTTCCATCTGTTCGCGCACGCCTCACTCGGTCGCAAGCGACGTCCATAGAATCGAACGCGGTGCGCTGGTCCCAACAGCATCGGGCTAACGGCAAGCCCGCCGCTGGCCAGTTCAAAATCGAGGCGCTTGCCACACATCGCTCGCAAGCCTCGCGCTAAAATATAGCTCTAGAGGTTTCTGTGCCTGCACTCCGGGACATTCTCGACCAGAGAGTCCGCGAAGCCGATTCATCTCTCTACGAGCAACTCGGCAACGATCGTGTTCGCTGCTTCTCCTGTGGTCACTGCTGCCCCATTCCTGAGGGACAGGCCGGGGTGTGCAAGGTTCGTTTTAATCGCGGCGGCAAGCTCTACGTTCCCTGGGGATATACGGCGGGCATGCAATGCGATCCCATCGAGAAGAAGCCATTCTTCCATGCCTATCCCGGCGCCTTGGCCTACAGCATTGGCATGCTGGGTTGCGATTTGCATTGCGCCTACTGCCAGAACTGGGTGACCTCCCAGGCTCTGCGTGATCCGCGAGCTGTCTCGGCGCCTCTGGAGGTTTCGCCTGAGACTCTGGTTCGCGAAGCCTTGGACCAGGGCGCGAAGGTCATGGTTAGCACCTATAACGAACCGCTGATTACCAGCGAATGGGCAGCCGCCATTTTCAAACAAGCCAAAGCGGCTGGCTTGATCACTGGATTCGTTTCGAACGGCAATGGAACGCCCCAGGTGCTCGAATTTCTACGGCCCTGGCTCGATCTGTATAAAGTTGATCTGAAGAGCTTTGACGACCGTCATTATCACGAACTGGGCGGGCGCATCGGTCCGATCCTCGACAGCATTCGCCGCATCCACAGCATGGGTCTGTGGCTGGAAATCGTGACTCTGTTGATCCCCGGCTTCAACGATTCTGAGGATGAATTGCGGAAGTTGACCGAATTTGTAGCCAGTATTTCGCCGGATATTCCGTGGCACGTGACCGCGTTCCACGGCGACTACAAGATGAATGATCCGCGCGACACCACTCCTGAAGATCTTCTACGCGCGGCCGAGATCGGGCGGCAAACGGGCCTGCGTTATATTTACCCCGGGAATCTGCCGGGCATGGTGGGAGACTGGGAAGACACTCACTGCCCAAATTGTCGCCAGACCTTGATTCGCCGTTACGGCTATCTGATCCAGGATTACGACCTGACGCCGGACGGCCGTTGCCCGCAGTGCTCGTCGGAAATTCCCGGCCGCTGGGCTTCCGGGTTCGATGGTCAAATCGCCTCTCAGCCTTTCCTTCCACACAAGCGCTCGCGTTTGTTTACAATCACAAGTCGCTAAGAACAAATGGGCACGGAGTCCGCCCAAAAGTTATAGGAACAGCCGTCCTCGGCTGTCCCCGCCGGAAGCTTATCTATTTGAGTGCACACTCGATCGTGCGAAGCAAATTCAATCTCGTGCCCTTGATCCTGGTTGTATTGACTGCCTGCTCTCCTCGCGATTTTCTCACCCGCCGCCTCGCCACAGACCTGGTCTCAGCCTCTCCTGAATTGAAGGCTCAACAGGAATTCATGCTTCGCACTGGAATCGTCACAAGCAAAGACTACCCATCGCCGGAGTACATGGTTTTCCAGCATCGCGGCTGGATTACGTCAAATGTGATTGCATGCTCGCCCGGTCTGACTCCGCCGCCCTGCTGGAACATTCTTTTGACTCCTTCGGGAGTAGAGACCGTGCGCACATTGATCGCAGCGGACCAGACCGGAAGATCTTCAATTTCAATTCCGGTCGCCAGAAGGGAACTGCTGGGAGTGACGGGCATCACCAAGCAAGACAACTCGGCTGATGTCGAGTTCGAATGGAAGTGGGTTCCACTGAACGAAATTGGTGGCGCGCTCTATACCCGCGACCTGCGCTACCGGTCGACGGTTGGTTTCCGCAAATTCGATGATGGCTGGCGGCTCATTCAGAGCGCGACCCATCCCTTCCAAACCATGGATGACGCGCTGAAAAATGCCGAGTCAATCCCGTGATCGCGTCCCCATCAGTCCTTTCATTTGCAAAATGGCTTACTCCAAAGCGGATGCGCGCGCAGGCAGTGGTTCTGGCCGTCTGCCTGTGGGGAGTATTCGCCGTGGATTTCTCAACAGCGGGTTTGTATGACCGGGCCGGCAATATCAAATTTCAGGATTTTTTTCCGTTTTACATTTCGGCTCGCTTGATCGCACAGCATCGCGCTGCCGAACTCTATGATCCAAACACCCGCGCACAAGAATTGCAGTCGATCCTCGGCCAGCCCACGCAGGTGCGTCTGTCCAACCTTTATGGACCTCAGGTCGGCCTGTTGTTTCTTCCGCTCGTCCATCTGCCATTCTTGG
>Ga0068856_100005283_pt1 | contig 12740 bp, 12 predicted proteins | sample KBSCornC62_FD_66595 | JGI IMG/M metagenome (GOLD analysis project Ga0068856, IMG submission 66595) | Corn rhizosphere microbial communities from Kellogg Biological Station, Michigan, USA - KBS Corn C6-2 | ecosystem: Host-associated > Plants > Roots > Rhizosphere > Soil ...
ACGAACGTCGATCCCGGCCGCGAGCGGCGCACTCTCGCGGAGTGCGATGAGTCGGTTCCGGGAAGAGCTCCCGGGGTCACGGCGTTCGTGTCCGTCATCGCTCCCGCACCGATTCTCGGCGGAGTCACCGACGGGATGCTGATCGTGGTGCCGAGCGTCGGCAGATAGAGCGGAGTCGCCATCACTGCGCTCGATTCGGGCGGTACCGTTGCAGTGCCGCCAGCCTTGCTCGTGGTCTCGCCCGCGCGCGGAGCAGCGCTGTCCGGCAACTGCACGTCGCCGCCCGCGCTGCCACTCCCGCCCTGGCCCGCGGTTCCGGCCGATGTTCGATCACATCCGCTAACGCCACAGAGGCACGCAATCGCAAGTGCCGCGCTCGCTGCCGTCGAATGTATCCGCATGGTGCATCCTCCAACGCCTTCGCCCATGAAGGGCAAGGGGTGAGCCGTCGGTGAGGCTCACGGCTTGCGAGGTTCACGATTGAATCTGAGCGGAGCAGACTGCACATGACCGATCGTCACAAACCGCACAATGGCCGCGACGCCGACGGGCGGTTTCGGGTCCGGCAAGCCGATGTCGAAGACGTGCTCGAGGACCCCGTGGGGCCGGAGATCGTCCGCGACGACGTGCGCCTCGGCGGCGCGATTGCCGACACCGGGCCGCACGCGGGCGACAGCGGACACCACATCGGCGACCTGATCGAGGAGAACCGAATGGACGTCGGACGAACGACCGGACGGCTTCGCGAGCAGGGACGAACTCGCGGCAGGGGAAAGCGCCGCTGATCGATTGATCCCGCAGAACTCGCGGCATCACGGGCCGGTGAGCGTGCACAGCTATGTGCAAATGCTCATCGGCCCGCGCCGGTTTGCGGAACTCCGCCGAACCGCGGGTGATTTGTGGAGTGTCGTTCCGTCAGATATTTTGGCTGATGCTCATGAGGCAGGACCCGCTCATCGGCGGACGCTTGCTCGAGTCCGCCGCCATCCCGACGCGCCGCCGCTGGCCGCTGGCGATCAGCACCGTGCTGCACGGTGCGCTGATCTCGGGGGCCATCGTCGCCACGCTCGTACCCAAGATGCAACGCCGCGACGACGTGCCAATGGTGGAGCTGGCGGTCTACCACGCGCCTCCCGTCGCAAATGTGCCGAGCGCAGCCGCGCGTCCGACGCAGCCGAAGGGATTCCAGGTGCTGGTCGCGCCGCCGGAGGTGCCGAGCACGATCACGGCGGCGGCGCTCCCGGCCACGAACCTTCGCGCTGAGGATTTTTCGGGGCGCGGAGTGCTCGGCGGAATCGCGGCGGGTGTGGTGGCGAGTGAAGTCGCGAGCAGCGGCCTCGGAACCGGTGAGGCAGTCGATGCCAGTGTCGCCGATCAGCAGCCGTATCTGCTGCCGGGGCAGATCGGGCCGGCGTACCCGGACGAGCTGCGCGATGATGCGCCCGATGGCCTCGTGGTCGCGCGCTTCATCATCGACACGCTTGGCAAGGCGGAGGAGCCGTCGTTTCGCATCGTGGCGGCGAGCAACCCCTTGTTCGCGCGGTCGGTGCGCACGGCGCTCGAGCGGCTTCGCTACGCGCCGGCGCGGTTCAGCGGGCGGCGCATCCGCGTGCGCGTGGAGCAGCGGTTCGAGTTCCATCTGGCGGGGGAATGAGTCATCGCACAGTTTTCGGCGATACCCCATTCTCACTTGCCGGAGTTCACGATGTTGAAATTCATTCCATCTAATGCCAGGCGGCGGATGTATGGCCGCGTGCTCGCGGCAGCGCTCGGAACGGCGGCCCTCTCTGCGTGCGCCACATCGGGCGCTAGCGGCACGAGCGGCACCGCCAGCGCGGCTCCTTCGCGCGGCTCGCGGTACCTGATCACCGAGCAGGATCTGGCGAACTCGAAGGCCGACAACCTGTACGACGCGATTCAAAAGCTCCGGCCCGAGTTTCTGCGCGGCGATCAGAATGGCATCGTGGGCCAGACCGATCCCACGGGCACGCCGAGCGGCGGGAGCATCAGCCTGCAGCACGACGCGGTCGTTCCGGTCTCGGTCTACCGCAACAACGTGCGGCTGGATGGCGTCGACGATCTCAAGCACATGCTGCCGAGCGAGGTGAAGGAAGTCCGCTTCCTCAAATCGACGGACGCGCAGATTCGGCTCGGGACGGACAACGCCGCGGGCGCGATTCTGGTCACGACGAAGTGATGCAACGGGAACCGGCGTCGTCAGTCGGGGATTCAGCCTTCGTACCCTGACTCGATAACCGGAGACTTTCCATGCATGGTCGGTTTTACCTAACAGCTTTCTCGGCGGCGGTGCTTGCCGCCGCGTGCGGTGGTAGTGGCGGGAGCGACATCACGACTGGCCCGACGGGCGGTACGACCGGCGGCACCACGGGCGGCACGACGGGCGCCACCGCGACCAGCTCGGTCGGCGTGAGCGACGACAAGTTCTCGCCAGGGGCGATCCAGGTGTCGCCCGGCGCGACGGTCACCTGGACCTGGGCGAGCGGCTCGTCGATTCACAACGTGACGTTCACCGACGGCTCGAGCTCGGGCGACAAAGGTGCGGGTGACACATACCAGAGGACCTTCCCAACGGCCGGTACGTTCACTTACCAGTGTACGATCCATGCTGGGATGAACGGCTCGGTGCTCGTCAAGTAAGTCGGCAAATCTCCGCCGATCGCGCGCCCGTGCTGGTTCCAGCACGGGCGCGTGTCTTTTTTGCAGGGAGCGGAGAATCAGAATGAAACTGGCCTATCTCGTACTGGTGAGCGCGATCTCGAGCGGCGCATGGACGGCCGCGAGCGCGCAGCGTGGAATGCCCGGCATGACGGGGATGAACGGCATGCGCGGCGAGCGCTCGATCAACTTCAAGCGCGGTGCAGGCGTCGACATTCCGACCGTCGTGCAACCGATCAATCTGCTGATCGAGCACCGGCAGGAGCTCGCGCTCACCGATTCGCAATTCATGCACGTGATCCGCATCAAGCGCGCGCTCGATTCGCTGAACGCGCCGCTCATGCGAAAGCTCGACTCGGTGCAGCGCCTCTTCCGCGGCGGCGGACCGCTGTTCGGCGACCCGAGCCCCGAGCGGCGCGACTCGCTCGCGCAGGCGCGCGGACTCGTCGTCGAAACGATCAGCGACATTCACGACAACATCGATCCGGCGCGCGTTCAAGCGTTCGCACTGCTCTCGTACACGCAGCGATCGGTCGCCGACCGGATCGTGGCGGACGAGGAGCACCGGATCGAGGACGAAGAGCAGAAGAAGAACGCGAGCGACGGGCGAGGGTCGAAGCACCCGTAGTGCGCCGGGCCGCGCGCTGGACATTCGGAGTCGCGCGCGCAGACTTCAACCGATGTCAGACGACGTCGTGCTCGTGGTCGATGACGAGCCGCAGATTCGGCGGCTCGTGCGGAACGTGCTCGCCGCCGAGCACGTGCGGGTGATCGAAGCGGCAAACGGGCGCGACGCGATCGATCAAGCCGCCGCCGAGCGGCCGGCGCTCATCGTGCTCGACCTCGGCTTGCCCGACGTACAGGGCGCCGACGTGTGCCGCGAGGTGCGCGGTTGGTCTTCGGCGCCGATCATCGTGCTCTCGGCGCGGCACTCCGATCAGGAGAAGGTCGCGCTGCTCGATGCCGGCGCCGACGATTACATGACGAAGCCCTTCAGCTCGAGCGAGCTGCAAGCACGCGTGCGCGCGCAACTGCGCCGCGCGAGACTCGCGCCGGCCGCGGGACCACGGCCGGTGATCGAGATCGACGGGCTCGAGATCGATCCCGTCAAGCCGTCGCTCAAACGCGGCGGCGTGGCCGTGCATCTCACCAAGACGGAGTGGGAGCTGCTGCGGACGCTCCTCAAGCACGCCGGCCGTACGCTGACGCACCAGCAGCTCTTTCGCGCGGTCTGGGGAAACTCGTCCGGCGACATGCAGCAGTACCTGCGCGTGCACGTGCGTTCGCTGCGCCGAAAGATCGAATCCGATCCGGTGCGGCCGAAGCTCATCGTCACCGAGCCTGGTGTCGGCTACCGGTTCGAGAACGAACCATGACGCGATCCGTCGCGCCGCACGCGCGACCCCTGGTGCGTCGCCGCGAGTGGATCGTGTGGTTCGCGATTCTTGCGGCCGCGACCGGCGGCATGCTCGCCTTCCGGACGCAGTTGAACGAAGCGCACGTCGCGCTGCTCTATCTGCTCGTCGTGCAGGGTGGCAGCGCGCGCGGGGGGCGGCCGCTCGGATTCGCGCTCGCGGCGACGGCGTTTCTTGCGTTCGACCTGTTCTTCCTGCCGCCGTTCAACACGCTCGTCATTCAGGATCCGTTCAACTGGCTCGTGCTGCTCGCGTTTCTCGTGACGAGTGTCGTGTCGGCACAGCTCCTGTATCGCGCGCAATCAGAGGCGGAAGAGGCGCGCGAGCGCGCGGTCGAGATCGACCGCTTGGCGGCCCTCGGCGCGGAGACGCTCAACGCGGCGCGCGCCGAACAGGCGCTGACGGCGATCGTCGCGGTGATTCGGAGCTCGCTCGCGCTGGACGATTGCGCGGTGTACATGACCGACGCGTCGAGCAACGACATGCGACTCGCGACCGAATCGGGTGTCGGCGCCGAGTCGGTCGCGATTCCCGACCGGTTCCTCGAATGGGACGAGCGAGGCGGCGCGGACGCGTTCTTTCGGCCGCTGCAAGTTCGGGGTACGACGGTGGGCGTGCTTCGAATCTCCCGGGGCGGTGGACTCGCGCTCACGCCGGCGCAGGTGCGCGTGCTCGACGCGCTCGCGTACTACGCGGCGCTCGGCGTCGAGCGCGTGCAACTCGTCGCCGAGGCGGAGCGGGCCGCCGCGCTTCAGGAAGCACACCGCGCGAAGGACGCGGTGATCGCGTCCGTGTCGCACGATCTTCGTACGCCGCTCACGACGATCAAAGGATTGGCGCACGAGATCGCCAAGAGCGGCGACGACCGGGCCGAGGTGATCGAAGAGGAGGCCGATCGCCTGAACACGTTCGTGGCGCAGATGCTCGATCTGTCGCGCATCGCGACGGGCGGCGCGGCCGCCGATGTGCAGGCCAATGAAGCTGAGGATCTGCTGGGCGCGGCGGCGCAGCAGGTCGCGGGCCGGCTTGGCGAGCACGAGCTGCGCATCGACGTGAACGGCGGCGATGCGCTGTTGTTCGGGCGGTTCGATTTCGCGCAGATGCTTCGAGCGCTCGTGAACCTGCTGGAGAACGCGGCGAAGTACTCGCCGGCATCGGCGCCGATCGATCTTGCCGCGTATCGCGACGGTGCGTGGCTGGTGTTCGAGGTCGCGGACCGGGGGCCGGGCGTGCCGGAGTCGGAGCGGGGGCGGATCTTCGAGCCCTTCTACCGGCGCGGAGATCGTGCGCCGGATGTGGGCGGGGTCGGGTTGGGACTAGCCATCGCGCGCGGAATCGTCAATGCGCAGGGCGGGGATCTCACGGTGAGCATCCGTTCCGGCGGAGGGAGCGTCTTCAGAATATGCGTACCAGCGATTGCTGTTGACGATTTGATAAACGAACGCGGGGCCACCGCCTAAGCAGCGGGCGCGCGCTCGAAGTCGGTCGTGAGCGCCGCGATCTCACCCGTGTCGAGGTGTTCCGCGACGAGAATCGCCCGGGCGGCTCGTTCTGCCGCCGAGCGCGCGGCCGCAAAGCGCCGGCGATCGCGGGGCGGTGGGCGCGAGGGCGCGCCAGGCTCGTGCAGCGCGAGAAAGGCGGCGGTGTCGATGGTATCGCTGAGGAGCCACGCGGCGAACCCGAGCCGCTGGTCCGCGATGACCGCGTCGACGAGCAGCGCCGAGGCCGCGCACGCATCGCGCTCCGGTCCGTGCGTCGCGGCACGGTGTCCGATCTCGATCCACTCGGCATAGGGCATCTCCGCGAGCGTCCCCACGAAGCGCACCGCGCACGCGAGCGATCTCTCTGCTGATTCGGAGCGATCATCCGGCATGAGCGTCAACGTATGCCGCGCCGCGTAAAGATCGCGACAACGCTCGACGTCCCCGGATAAAAAAACCGAACATTGCGACGCGAGAGTGCGCGCCTTTACGCGAACCCCCGCTTTCTTCATGCGTTCTTTACGCCGCATTCGCTAACTCTCACGCCGGTGTTTCGCACCCCGGCAAATGCCCACCCCGCTGATACGACTCAAACGCGTCCTGTTCGGACGGCCGCTTCCCTCCGACCGGCTCGATCATGAGCGGCTGAACAAGAAGACGGCACTGGCGGTACTCTCGTCCGACGCCATCTCGTCGGTCGCGTACGCGACGGATCAGATTCTCCTCGTGCTCGTCGTGCTCGGCGGCGCGGCGCTTTCGTACGTGCTTCCGATTTCGGCGGTCATCGTCGGCTTGCTCGTGCTGGTCGCATTGTCGTATCGGCAGACCGTCTTCGCGTATCCCAACGGCGGAGGCTCGTACACCGTCGCGAAGGACAATCTTGGGCAGATTCCTGGCCTGATTGCCGCGGCCTCACTTCTCACGGATTACATCCTCACGGTCTCCGTCTCGGTCTCCGGCGGGGTTGCGCAGATCGCCTCGGCGTACCCCGAGCTCAAACCGCACACCGTCGTCGTGTGCGTGATCGTCATCTTCGTGCTCACGACGGTCAATCTGCGCGGCGTGCGCGAGTCGGGCGTCGCGTTCAGCGTGCCGACGTACGTGTTCATCGCGATGATGCTCGCGCTGATCACGACGGGCTTGTGGCACGTGTTCACCGGTACCATCTCGGCACCGAGCGCCGCGCCGACGGCGCCTGCACCGCTCTCCGCGCCGGCCGGCGCAGCGTTGATTTTTCTCATATTGCGGGCGTTCGCCGAAGGGTGCGTCGCCATGACCGGGACCGAGGCGATCTCGAACGGCGTCGGCGCATTCAAAGCGCCGAGCTCGCGCAATGCCGCGACCACGCTCGGATGGATGGCCGCGATTCTGGCGACGTTCTTTCTGAGCACGAGCTTTCTCGCGCATCGATACGGCGTGATGCCGACGGCGATCGATCCGGTGACGTCGCAGTTAGGCCGCCGCATCTTCGGGGGCGGCGCGCTCTACTACGTGCTGCAGTACGCGACCTTCGCGCTCCTCGTGCTCGCTGCCAACACGGCGTTCGCGGATTTTCCGCGGTTGTCGAGCATCCTGGCGCGTGATGGGTTCATGCCGCGGCAGTTTGCCGCGCGCGGCGATCGCTTGGCGTTCTCGAACGGGATCATCGCGCTCGCCGGGTTGGCGATGGTGCTCGTCTGGGTCTTCCACGGTGACACCAGCGCGCTGATCCCCCTGTACGCGATCGGCGTCTTCGTGTGCTTCACCCTGTCGCAGGCGGGTATGGTGATGCACTGGCTGCGATGCCGTGAGGCGGGATGGCGGCGGCGTGCGCTGTTGAACGGCGTTGGCGCGCTCGCAACCGCGCTCGTGTCGATCGTTCAGGTGGCCACGAAGTTCACCCATGGCGCGTGGATCGTCGTGCTGATCATTCCGATGATCATCTATCTCCTCCTGCGCATTCACCGTCACTACGAACATTTTTCGAACGAGGTGGCCTACACGGGCCAGTCGCCACTCATGTTTCTGCACCACACGGTCATCGTACCCGTGAACGGCATCACGAAGCCCACGGCGGGCGCGCTGGTCTACGCGACCACGATCTCGGAGGACGTGCGCGCCGTCTACGTCGAGGTCGAGCCGACCGCGACGGCCGAGTTGCGACGCACGTGGCAGGAATGGGACATTGGGGTGGAGCTCATCGTCGTCCCGTCGCCCTACCGCTCGGTGCTGCGGCCGCTGTCCGATTTCGTGAACGCCATCATCGCGCGGGACGATGCGGATCTCGTCACGATCGTGGTGCCGGAAATCGTGCCCCGAACCTGGTGGGGCCACCTGCTGCACAACAAGACGGCGCTGTTCATTCGGACGGCGTTTCTCTTCCGGCCCAACGTGGTCGTGACGGCCATTCCGTACCACATCGGCCGCTCGCCGCGCCTCCGCGACCTCATGATGCACGACGAGCTTCTCGACTCCACGGTCGAGCGGGAGGCGGTGAAGCAGGCCTCGTGACGGCTTCCGGGGCTTGCCTGGCTACGTCCCGGCGCTCAGACTCCAAGCAAGGGCAATTCCGTCACGGAGATGCGCGTCATGAAGGCTCGCAGCAGTCGTACCGGAGGTACCGAAGGCCCGGGTGCGTACGCCCGCCTCACGCAGCCCCTCGTTCGCGACAATGGCGTCCTTCGTCCGGCGTCCTGGGACGAAGCACTCGATCGCGCCGCGGAGGGATTTCGTCGCAATTTGTCCAAAAATGGACGGACCGCGACCGGAATCTTCAGCTGCTCGAAGTCGACCAACGAGGTCAACTTTCTCGCGGCGAAGTTCGCGCGGCAGGTCTTCGGGAACAACAACGTCGATAGCTGTAATCGAACCTGACACGCTCCCTCCGTCGTCGGTCTGACGACCATCTTGGGAGCGGGCGGCTCGACCAGCTCGTACGAGGAAGCGGAGCACACCGACTTCGTCTTCCTGTGGGGATCGAACGCGCGCGAGGCGCATCCGATCTGGTTCCATCATTTGCTCAAGGGAATCCAGAACGGCGCCACGCTCTACGTCGTCGATCCCCGTCGGACGACATCCGCCCAGTGGGCCGACGTCTGGCTCGGCCTGAACGTGGGGAGCGACATCGCGCTCGCCAACGCGATGGCGCGCGAGATCATACACGCCGGACTGGCACACGAACGCTTCATTGAACGTGCGACGGAGAACTTCGATGCGTACCGCACGGCGGTCGAGCCGTACACGCTCGAGTTCGCGGAGGCGGCGACGGGCGTGCCGGCCGCGGTGATCCAGGACGCGGCGCGCCGCTACGCCACCGCCGATCGCGCGATGATCTGTTGGACGCTCGGCATCACCGAGCATCACAACGCGGTCGACAATGTTTTCGCGCTCGTCAATCTCGCGCTGCTCACGGGTCACGTCGGGCGCTACGGCTGCGGGTGCAACCCGCTCCGGGGCCAGAACAACGTGCAGGGCGGCGGCGACATGGGCGCGCTGCCGAACAAGCTTCCCGGATTCCAGGACGTCACCAACCCGGAGCATCGCGCCAAGTACGAGAAGGCGTGGGGGCGAGACATCATCCCGCACGACGGCTGGAATCTGACCGAGATGATGGACGCGATGGGCCGCGGCGAGCTGACGGCGCTCTACGTCATCGGCGAGAATCCGGCGCAGTCCGACGCCGACGCCACGCACGTCGCGCACCTGCTCGAGACGCTCGATCATCTCGTCGTCCAGGAAATTTTCCTCACCAAGACGGCGCAGCTCGCGGACGTGGTGCTCCCCGCCGCCGCGACCTGGGCCGAGGGCGAAGGCACCGTCACGAACAGCGAGCGGCGAGTGCAGCGGGTGCGGAAAGCGGTCGAGCCGCCCGCGGGCGCGGCGGACGAGATCTGGATCATGGCGGAGCTCGCGAAGCGCCTCGGCTACGACTGGGGCCATCCCACCGCGGAAGACGCATGGAACGAGCTCCGCTCGTTGGCGCCCGGGCTCCAGGGCATGTCCTACGCTCGACTGGAGGCGCTCGGCGGAATTCAGTGGCCGTGCCCCGACGAGAATCATCCCGGCACGAAGTTCCTGCACGCGCGGCTCTGGGACGAGGATCCGGCGAAGCGCGGCAAGCTCGCGAAGTTCTCGGTGGTGCACCACGAAGGTCCCGTCGAGCAGCCCGACGAGGCGTATCCGTTCGTGCTCACGACGGGACGGAGATTAGAGAGTTATAATACCGGTGTGCAGAGCGGCGGCTACGCGTCACCCCTCCATCGTGGCGAGACGGTAGACATGTCGCCGGAAGACGCGGCGCGGCTTGGCGTCGCGGCGGGCGAGCGGGTGCGCGTGACGTCGCGGCGCGGGAGCATCGAGGCGCCGGTGTACGTCGATCCGGGACTCCGCGCGGGCGTGGTGTTCATGACCTTGCACTTCCCGGATCAAGTCGCGACGAACCTGTTGACGATCAACGCGTCCGATCCCCTCTCGGGGACAGCCGAGTTCAAGGCGTGCGCGGTGCGCGTGGAGCCGGTGCGGCCGGTGCCGTCGATGCGCGCGTACCGCGCCGAACCGCTCGCTGCCGCGGGAGACGACTGATGGATCTGCATCTGCGGCACGCCGCCCCGACCGATGAAGAGCGTGCCGCGGTCGACGCGCTGCTCGGCGCGCCGAGCTCCGCGTGGGACGGCGGCGCGCGCGGAAATCCGCTGGACGGGCACGTCTCGTACGTCGGCGGCCGCACCACGCGCGAAAACCGCCACATGCTGCTGTCGGCGCTCCGTGCGCTTCAGGCGCGAGTTGGCTGGGTCAGCGAAACGGGAATCGAGTACGTGTGCGCACGGCTCGGCGTGCCGCCGGCCGACGCGTGGGGCGTCGCGACGTTCTACGCGCTCCTCTCCACGACGCCGCGCGCGCCGCGCGTGCTGCACGTGTGCGACGACATCGCATGCCGCTGCAAGGGCGCCGCGGAGCTGATCGAGCAGATCGAGCGCACGCTCGGGCCGGCGCATGCGCACGCGCCGAACGGCGAGCACGTGTCGGTCGATCCGAATGGGACGGTGTGGATGCGGTCACCGTGTTTAGGAATGTGTGATCACGCGCCGGCGGCGTTCGTGCAGCAGGCGGGGGTCGAGGCGGTGGAGTCGCTGGTGGCGGAGATGACGGTGGAGAAGGCGCGGGGTCTGGCAAGCGGCGCTGTCATTCCGAACGAGCAACGCGAGTCGAGGAATGTGGGCTCGTTGCGGACCGTTGCCTCCACGAGCCCGGATTCCTCGACTGCGCTCGGAATGACGACACAGATCCCGCAGCGCGGTCAGCCATCCCTGCGCCTGCTGCGCCGCGTCGGCGTGGTCGATCCGGAGAGCATCGCGGCATACCGCGCCTCTGGCGGGTTCGATGCACTTCGGCGCGCGATCGAGATCGGCGCGGAAGGCGTCATCGATGAAGTCATCGCGTCCAAGCTCATGGGCCGCGGCGGTGCGGCGTTCCCCACCGGGAAGAAATGGGAAGCGGTCGCGAAGCAGGTCGCGCGGCCTCACTACCTCATCTGCAACGCGGACGAGTCGGAGCCTGGCACGTTCAAGGATCGCGTGCTGCTCGACGGCGATCCGTTCGCGATCGTCGAGGCGATGACCATCGCCGGATTCGCTACCGCGTGCGAGCGCGGGTTCGTCTACATTCGCGGGGAGTATCCACTCGGCGCCGCGCGGATGCAGCATGCGATCGATCAATCGCGCGCGCAGGGATTTCTCGGTCAGGACATTCTAGGCACAGGGATCACGTTCGAGATCGAAATTCGCCGAGGCGCCGGCGCGTACATCTGCGGTGAAGAGACGGCGATCTTCAATTCGATCGAGGGCTATCGCGGCGAACCGCGCAACAAGCCGCCGTTTCCGGCGCAGGCGGGCCTCTTTGGACTGCCGACGGTCGTCAACAACGTCGAGACGCTCGCGAACATTCCGCTCATCGTGCTCGAAGGCGGTGCGCCGTACGCATCGATCGGGACCGCGCTGTCGACGGGACCGAAGCTTTTTTGCGTGAGCGGGAATGTCACGAAGCCGGGCGTCTACGAGGTGCCGTTTGGCGCCACGCTGCGGGAGATGCTCGAGATGGCGGGCGGTGTCGCCCATGGCCGCGCGCTGCAGGCGATACTGTTGGGCGGCGCCGCCGGCGTCTTTGTCGGGCCGAACGAGCTCGACATTCCGCTGACGTTCGAAGGCGCGCGCGCCGCGAACGCGACGCTCGGCTCGGGCGTGATCGTCGCATTCGACGATACGGTGGACATGACGCAGATTCTCCTTCGCATCGCGTCGTTCTTCCGCGATGAATCGTGCGGGCAGTGCGTGCCGTGCCGCGTCGGGACCGTGCGTCAGGAAGAAGCGTTGCATCGGATCGCGCTGCGGAAGCCGATCGGCGGGGTGGCGCGGGAGATCGCGCTGCTCGACGAGGTTGGACTTGCGATGAAGGATGCGTCGATCTGCGGACTCGGTCAGACTGCGTACGCGGCGATCGAGTCGGCGATTCACAGGGTTGGTGTATTGAATTCGAAGTGACGAGCGCCGGGGTACGGTTGGATTGCATTTGGGACGCGGACTTGGGCGAATGAGGTGAACGAGGCGCGAAGAAGATCAGGGCGGCTGGTCGAGCCGACATTCACATGTTGGTCGGCGCCTCGTTCGGAGGTGTCCGCATAGTTCGCGTTTCGATCACAATCCAACCCACCTCGGCACCTTGATCCAGGACCTGCACGCGGAGTCGCACCGTTGACCGCCGTTCACACCGGACCACTCGTTCAACTTCAACGTCCGACGATCGCGACCGATCGGTCGCGCCGCACGGCCGCGCGCACGGTGACGCTCACGATCGATGCGCAATCCGTGACCGTGCCCGAGGGCACGACGGTCCTGGCCGCCTGCCGTGAGATCGGTGTGGAGATACCGACGCTCTGCTTCCTCGACACGCTGCATCCCGTGAACGCGTGCCGGATCTGTGTGGTGGAGGTCGAGGGTGCGCGCGTGCTCGTGCCGTCGTGCTCGCGCGCGGCGGAAGAGGGGATGGTGGTGCACACCGATTCGCCGCGCGTGAAGCACAGCCGCAAGCTCGTGCTCGAGCTCCTCGCGTCGTCCGTCGATCTGTCGACCACGCCGCAGGTGGCGGAATGGATCGAAGCGTACGACGCCAAACCGCAGCGCTTCGGACCACCCGC
>Ga0068856_100005284_pt1 | contig 12740 bp, 12 predicted proteins | sample KBSCornC62_FD_66595 | JGI IMG/M metagenome (GOLD analysis project Ga0068856, IMG submission 66595) | Corn rhizosphere microbial communities from Kellogg Biological Station, Michigan, USA - KBS Corn C6-2 | ecosystem: Host-associated > Plants > Roots > Rhizosphere > Soil ...
TCATTTTACTGTGACCGGCGTGATGCAGGATGTTCCCAAGACCTCGCACCTGCAGTTTAATGCGATCTATTCACTGGACACGTATGTAAACAGCATTTTCAAAAAGAGAAATGGCGAGCCCGGCTGGTATGGCAACTGGGTGATCACATACCTGAAGCTGGCCGACAATACCGATGCGAAGCGCTTTGAAGCCAGGCTTCCAGCGTTTGTAGCAAAAAACACCAACCCCGATTTTGCAAAGCACTGTATCTTCTTTTTGCAGTCTCTCAAAGAGGTGCATGGTCAATCCGGCGACATTACACACGACTATCACAACTTTCAGAAATTCGACAGCAGCTACACCCGCATTTTTCTCATCATTGCGCTCATTGTGCTGATCATTGCCTGCGTGAACTTCATCAACCTGTCAACCGCCAAGTCGGCCCATCGCGCCAAGGAAGTGGGCGTGCGCAAATCGATCGGCGCGCAGCGTGTGCAGCTCATCTTTCAGTTCATGAGCGAATCGCTGCTGCTTTGTCTTGTGGCTATGCTGCTGGCCATTGTATTGGTTGTTCTTTTTCTTCCAGCGGTGAATAAGCTCAGCGATCATGAGCTCAGTATTTCATTTATCAAACATCCTGGCTTACTGACGCAGCTGATCGCAACCACTGTTCTTGTAGGCCTCGTCTCAGGCCTGTATCCTGCGCTTTACCTTTCTTCGTTCCGCCCTGTAAGAGTATTGAAAGGCTTTTCAGGAACAGGGCGCAGCAAAAGTTTTTTGAGAAACGCTCTGGTGGTAAGCCAGTTTGCCTGCGCTGCCTTTCTCATCATCAGTACTGTGTTCGTGATCCGGCAGCTCAATTTCATGCGCACAAAAGATCCGGGCTTTAAAACAGATCAGGTTCTGACCATTTCAGGCGCCTACAGGCATTACCAGGAATTAAAAACGGCACTGGAGCAGAGTCCGCTTGTAAAGGGCGTCACCGGCTCATCGCAGAGCCTTGGCAATAACTTTCATCAAACCGGCTTTAATTATAAGAACAAAGGGCCGTGGCGCAACCTTGTCTCTTCGCACGTGCTGGTTGACGAGGATTTTATTCCGTTCTACCAGATCAAATTACTGGCCGGAAAAAACTTTACCGAAGAAGGCAGCGCCAAAGAATTTATAGTGAACGAATCACTGGCCAAAGAGCTGATGAAGGATGACCCGAAAGGCACTTACGAATCGCTCATAGGCGCCAGCTTTGGCGCAGACGATACTACCAGCACCATTGTGGGCGTGGTAAAGGATTTCAACTTCAACTCGATGCACACTAAAATTGAAACACTTTGCCTGATCAATTTCAAACGCAGGGGCTTTCACGATGTATCGGTGAAGATAGACGGCAGCAACAGCAAAGAAGCGCTTGCTTTTGTAAAGAAGACCTACGAGCGCATCATTCCCAACTTTCCGTTTGATTACCAATTCCTGGACGAGCATTTCGCGCAGCTATACCGCAACGATGAAAAGGTGAGCAAGGTGGTGAGCGTGCTTGGCATCTTAGCCATCATCATTGCCTGTCTTGGCTTGCTTGGCCTTGCCTCTTATGCCGCCGAAACCCGCATCAAGGAAATAGGCATCCGCAAGGTGCTTGGGGCCACTGTATCCAACATTGTGAACCTGCTGTCGAAAGAATTTATAAAGCTGGTGCTGCTGGCCAACCTCATTGCCTGGCCGCTGGGTTACTACCTGATGACGCTGTGGCTGCGCGATTACGCCTATCACATTGATCTGTCGTGGTGGGTGTTTGGCCTGGCAGGCTTTGCCTCTTTGCTGATCGCGCTGATCACAGTGAGCTCACAAACCTTCAGGGCCGCGGTAGCCAACCCTGTAAAAAGCCTGAGAACTGATGCATAGGGGTCGCCCAAATAAAAAAAATATAACATACACAAAACTATGATCGAATTAAAGAACATTTACAAGTGGGTAAACACGGGTAACAATAAAACATTTTTGCTGCGTGATATCAATCTCAGTATCCGGGAAGGTGAGTTTGTTTCTATTATGGGGCCTTCGGGCTCAGGAAAATCAACCCTGTTGAATGTGATTGGCATGCTCGATAATTTTGACGAAGGTGAGTATTATTTTCTGCACGAGCTGGTGCACAGGATGAAGGAAAAGCAACGCTCCCTGTTATACAAGCAATACATAGGCTTTGTGTTCCAGGCCTATCACCTTATTGATGAGCTGACCGTGTACGAGAACATTGAAACCCCACTCCTGTATCAGAACCTGAAATCGGCAGAGCGCAAGGCTATTGTGTCTGACATGCTCGACCGCTTTAATATTGTAGGCAAGAAAGACCTTTTTCCATCACAGCTTTCGGGCGGACAACAGCAGTTGGTGGGCATTGCACGGGCGCTGATCTCAAAACCCAAGCTTATATTAGCCGATGAGCCTACGGGCAACCTTAACTCCAAACAAGGCGAAGAGATCATGGAGCTGTTTAAAAAGCTGAACCAGGAAGAAGGGGTTACTATTATACAAGTGACGCATTCTGAAAAGAACGCGGAATATGGTTCGCGGATCATTCACTTGCAGGATGGACGAATAGAACAGCAGGCAGTGGGCAGCAGCCAGTAGGCAATATGCAGTTGGAGTAAGCAATAGACAGGATACACAGCTGACTTCTCCTGACATTTGCCGCTGAGATCAGTGCTGACTGCCAACTGAAGTATTAAGTGGCATAGTTTTCGCAGGCAAGCAAAATATTCTCTACCTTTGCGCTTTAATGAAAAGCTTCATAAATAGTTTGCTGGCTGTCCTCTTCCTGTACCAGGCCCTGAGCACCACATTTATTTTAGTGAACTTTGAGCTGAACCGCGAAAGGATCGCCAAAACCCTTTGTGTAAAAAAAGCAGAGCGGGGCAATTGCTGCCAGGGGAGCTGCCATTTAAAAAAGCAGCTGCAGGCCGAAGAAAAGAAAGAGCAGGCCCCCGCGCGCAACCCTAAATTAGTAAAGCAATTTCCCCTATTCTGCCAGAAGCAGGCAGGCTTTGACCTTCAGCCACTGCTGATGCTTGAAACCGGCTTTCTGCCGTTTCAATGCTCAAAAATAACCTCTCACAGCGCAGCCATCTTTCATCCGCCTTGTTATAGCGCTTAACTCCCTCAGTCTCAAAAAAAGAAGTTTCCGCATAACCTTGTCCCGCAGCCTATGCGGACATAGTCCCTGCGCGTGATCTTCTGATCTATTAACGCTATAAGACTTATTATGAAAAGAGCTTTTCAATTCATGATGGGTGCTGCATGGCGGCCTTGCGTGCTGTTGCTTCTACTGGCAACGATGCGTTCCGGCCTTCATGCGCAATCATGTGACTCAATGCAATGCTGTTGCCACACGGTCGACATGAACCCTTCAGGAATTATGATCGGGCACAACCATCCCAAAGGGGTGTGGATGTTCTCATACCGCTACATGTCGGTGCAGATGCGCGACAACCTGGCGGGCACCAGCAAAATAAGCGACGAGGTGATCTACCGCGATTACCTGATGTCGCCGCAAAACATGACCATGAACATGCACATGGTAATGGCCATGTATGGCATCAGCAACCGCCTGTCAGTAATGGCCATGTTCAATTACAACAGCATGAGCATGAACATGAGCATGCCTGCGGGAAATACACACATGCACATGGCTGGCATGAGCATGAGCAGCAGCACCGGCATGAGCATGAATGCATCGGGCATTGGCGACACGCGCCTGTATGCTGTGTATGCGCTACTGAACAAGCCGGCGCACACGCTGATGCTGAGTGCCGGCATTAATCTGCCCACCGGCAGCATTACGCAAAAGGGCGATGCCGGCAGCATGGTGCCGGGGCAGCGACTGCCCTACATGATGCAGCTGGGCTCAGGCACTTATGATCTGATGCCTGGCATTACCTATGTGCTGCACAGCGATCGGATCAGCTGGGGATCGCAGCTGACGGGTGTTATCCGCCCCGGCTACAACTCGCTGAACTACTCCTATGGCAACGAGTTCTGCGCCAATACCTGGCTGGCTTATAAACTTCTGCCATGGCTCAGCACATCGCTAAGAGCCGAAGCCATTGCCACAGAAAGCATTTATGGCAAGGACAATGATCTGTATGAGATCATTGAGCCCGACTCAAAGGCTGCCAACTACGGCGGCACACGGCTAAACAGCTACCTCGGCATAAACGTGTACCTGAAGAGGTTTGCGAACAGCAAATTTTCTTTTGAATACGGATTGCCGGTCTATCAGAACCTTAACGGTCCGCAGCTGGCCAACAGATCGCTACTGTATGCCGGCTGGGGCGTATCATTTTAAAAAAACGAACCAACAAAAAAATTGTACTTATGAAACTCTTCAAACTAAAAAAACTACTTCTGCCGCTTGCGCTTATCGTTTGCCTTTGCAACCAGGCCTGCAAAAAGAAGGACACCACAACCCCAACGCCAGCTCCCACGCCCAACGGCACCCTGATGCTGCACCTGCACACTAATATTGACAGCAACGAGGTAAATGAGTATAACGAAGTATATGTTGCGAACAACGGGCGCAAGGTGTCGCTGAGCATAGCGCAGCTGTTCGTTTCGGGCATTCAGCTGGTGAAAGCCGATGGCTCAACCTATGATGTGCCCAACGTGAACATTTTAAAAACCATGGAAGTGGAAGAATACCTGGTGGGCAGCGTGCCTTCGGGCAATTACAGGTCCATCCGCTTCCAGGTGGGCCTCTCGTCTGCTACCAACAGCACCACGCCGGCTTCTAACGACAGCACGCTCAACCGTCCCGCAATGTGGTTTGGCAGCAGCGCTCAGCCCCTGGGCTATGTGTTTGTGAACTTCCAGGGCAAGATAGATACTTCCAACGCCGCCAATGGCACAGCGGCGCAGATGCAAACCTTCAGCTACAAGATTGGCACCAATGCCAATCTCAAACAAATAAATATGCCTGATCAGAATTACTCTGTCCTGCCGAACCAGACCCAGTTTGTTCACATCACCGTTAATTACAACAAGCTGTTCACAGGCATTCAGCTGAACAACGCGAACAATCTGACCATGAACACCGTGAGCGCCAACAGCAGCACGCTGGCCGCACAGCTGGCGGGCAACATTGCCTCTATGTTTAGCTACGAGGAATAATGCGAATTAAAACCAACAGAAGCGTACTGCCTGCCATTGCTATTGTGATGGCAGGCGTACTCTTTAACTGCACCCACGATAAGGGAAAGATCACACCTGCTGCCTGCAATACGCCGGCTGTGGTGTCATTCAGCCAGGATCTTCTGCCGTTGTTTAAGCAGAACTGCAGCATCAGCGGCTGTCACACCGGCGGCAGCCCAGCCGGCAACCTCAATCTCGATGCTTCGGTGGCCTACACCAACCTGATGCGGCGCGGCAGCGGCTATATTGACACGGTGAACCCAGGCTACAGCTTATTGTATGCGCAGATGATCTCCACCTCGAACCCCATGCCGCCAACCGGTCTGCTCAGCAGCTGCCAAACCAGCCTGGTGCTGACCTGGATCGCACAAAAAGCAAAAAACAACTGAGCGTTTTTTACTCACTCAATCCTTGTTTCTGCTAAGCTGTTGAGCTTGTTCACCCAAATTTTCAGCGCCCGGCCCTATTAATGTATATTTTTAATTGATGGGAAAATCCGGCCTGAAGCATATTCTTCCTGCTGCATTTTTTTTGCTGTCGGGCACCTGCTGCTTTGCCCAAAGCGAAGATGGCCGGTCTGACAAAGACATTACCATTATTCAAACCGCCACCGTTGTATTGCCCGATTGCCGCTTCGGCGATTTTTCGATGCCCAATGCCTTTACGCCCAACAACGACGGTTACAACGACCTGTTTTGCGTGCGTGGATGGGAAACCTGCATCAGCCAGTTTGAAGTGTCCATCTTCAGCCGCGCCGGCGAGCAGGTGTATGAATCGCGCAATCCTTCCTTTTGCTGGGACGGAAAATACAAAGGCGACCTGCTTGACACCGATGTGTATGTGTATGCTGTGAAAGCCACCTTTACCAACGGACTCATCTTAAGTAAAACCGGCAACATTACCCTGATGCGCTAACGATGAGAACAGCAGCCCGGCATATCCTACTCCTTCTCTGCTGCTGTCAGTATTATTATTCGCAAACCTTTCATTTTTCACAGTTCAACGAAAATCACGCTTTGCTTAATCCCGCGCTTACCGGCGCCACCGATCCTTTGCGGGCTTCAATAATTTACCGCGATCAATGGCGCAGCATAACGGTACCCTACAAAACATTTGGCATGTCGTTTGAAACGCAGGTGAACACCAGCGGCTGGAAGAGCGTTGACAAATTCAGATCGATGACCTTTAAGGAAAAAACCATCGGGCGCCTGGCCTGGGGACTGTCGGTTTACAGCGACCGTGGCGGCTCGGGCAACTTAGCCACTACGCAGGGCAATTTGTCAATTGCCTCATTTGTGCCCATCAATAGAAAACAATTTGTCTCCATTGGCCTGCAGGCTTCGTATGTGCAGCAAAGCATTAGCAGCGGCAATCTCATTTATCCCAGTCAGTTCAATGGCACGGGCTATGATCCCAATATGCCGCAGCACGACAGGCTGAATTCAACAAGCTACAATTACGCGGGCTTTGCGGGCGGCTGCCTGTGGTCATACGGCCAGCGCGAGAACAAAGTGGGATCACACCGGCAGATCAAAGCCAATGCAGGCATTTCTTTCTACCAGATCACCATACCACATCAAAGTTTTTTTGTGAATAAAGAAAGCCTTGCGATGAGATACCTGGTGCACGGCGACCTTTTATATTCGCCGGCGCGCTTCAACACAGGCATTGCGCCTTCATTCTATCTGCAGATGCAGGGCAGCTCTATGCAGCTGGTGCTGGGCAATATGTTCAAATACTTTTTTTCAGATAATTCGAAATACACCGGCAATGTCAAGCAATCGTCGGTTGGCTTTGGATTGTATTATCGAAACAATGATGCGGCGATCCTTATGATCAGCTTTGAGCGCTCTGAGCAGTATGCCATTGGCCTGAGCTACGACATCAACACCTCGCGCCTCTTCAATGTATCAACCGGTCGCGGCAGCTTTGAGATCACCATGCGCTACACGCCGCCCAAAGCTTTTTTATACCAGAAGAAAACAAAGCCGGCTTAACGCTCAGAAAACGATCAGTTGTATGATCCCAGGATGATCCTCGAGCTCAAAACAACATCAGAATGGCTGCCGATCCTTAAGATGTAAATGCCCGCACCGGTTCCTCTAAAGTTCAGCGAAGCCTCTTTCCCGCTGCCCGGAGCCAACATCTGCTCAAACACCTGCTTGCCATCCATCGCAATAAGGCTTACAGATAAGCCTTCAGAAAGGTCTTTGCTGCTCCTGAGCATAAACTGATCATTCCCCAGGCTCATCAGGCCAATGCTTTGGCTCAGCTCAATCTTAATGGAGGTGGCACGGTCGATCACGCGAATGGTTTTGCTCACACTGTCGGCACAGCCGTTCACACTCACACCTTTCAGTTGCACAGTATACAGGCCCTGTAAGGAATAGCAATGCTGCGCATTGAAAGCGGATGAGCAGTCGCTGCCATCACCAAAATTCCATGAATAGGTGGCACAATTCTCAGAATGATTGATTGGTGCGTAATTGTTCTGCGCGCCGGCTACAGTAGTATCAGGCGCCGTAAAAGAAAGAGACGGCACATCGGCGGCATGAATAACAAAGCTCGTGCTGGTGCTGTAATAACAGGCATTGTCAACCGGCTCCACTTCGAGATAATAGGCGCCGTCATCCAGGTTATACAACGAGTCGCAACCATAAGCGCTGAGTGTTGTTTTTATCGTGTTGCCAACAGAATTTTTCCAGGTATAGTTCCATGGGCCGCTGCCACTGGCTGTTGCTTTATATGTTCCACCGTCCTGCGCTTTGCAGCCCGGTTGGCTGAGCTTTGTGGTGAGCGGCAATTCTGCAGGAATCACAGAATGAATAAAAAAAACGGTATCGGCGCCAATGTAGCAGGCATTATTAGCCGGCTGCACTTCAACATGATAAATTCCACCAGCCAGGTTATTCAGCGAATCGCAGCCAGAAGCATTAAGGGTCGTTCTCACCACATTGCCGGCCGAATCCTTCCAGGTATAATTCCAGAGGCCACTGCCGGTTGCAGCTACTTTGCACTTGCCAAAGCTTTGCAGCGGGCAGGCTGGCTGAGTGAGTGAGGTGGTGAGTGGCACCGTGTAATGCGTGATGAGTAAGATAAAACGTGAAGCAGCTGTGGTATCGGCAAGAGCAAATGCATAAGAGCTCAACAGGATGTTCACGCTGCTTCCGGTTACGCGATCTTTCAGATAGGCGCAGGTTCCGGCCGGCAGCTCGCTGAAATCGGCGGCAGTAATTGTAAAATTGCCGCTGGTGTTGCTGATGGTCCTTATGTTTATTGAAAAGGTAGGGTTCACCGGCGTGATACCGTTAATCGCCATCAGCACCGAATTGTATTCCTGGGAAATGTGTGGCGCAGGATTAAATCCCATCAGGTCATATGCATCGTAGCTGGCATCAAAGCCATCGGTGGCGCCTTGCTGATAGTACAGCACCGTTTCGTCGTTAAAATTAGACGGACCGTGCATCTGAAGTCGCAGCATAGGAACGGCATTGCAGGTAAGTGAGCAGGCAGCCAAAAGCAGGGAGAATATAATTATCCGTATGACAGTGGCTTGAATGGAAAGGGGCTGATACATAGTTTTAGTTTTAGGTTGCATGGCTCTACTTATTACTTACAAATGTATTTACACTCCTGCACAACAAATGGCCATTTCGTGTACTATACTATCTCATGTAAGATTTTTCAGCAGTTGGTTAAAATTAGATACCCGTTCTTAAATTAAAAATGTGGGATACCGAACAAAACAGCTCAGATAATACTGATCTGAAGCAGCAACGTGGGTTTACCACATCTGGTTTTGAGAAAGAGCTACTCTTTTTTAAAAGCCAGGGCAAAACCGTTCATGCAGTAGCGCAAACCGGTAGGCCCGGGCCCGTCGTGAAACACATGCCCCAGGTGGGCATCGCAGCGCTGACAATTAACAGCCACGCGCTCCTCATTCTGCGAATGGTCTTTGTGCTCTGTTACACTTTTGGTGGAATATACGCGCCAGAAACTGGGCCAGCCGGTGCCTGAATCAAACTTGGCGGCCGAGCTGAACAGGGGATTGCCGCAGCAAAAGCAGTAATAAATGCCTTTTTCGTGATTATCGTTGTAATTGCCTTTGCTAAAGGCCGGCTCCGTGCCGTTTTCACGCGCAATTTCATACTGTTTGCGCGGAATGAGCTGCTGCCATTCGGCTTTTGTTTTTACAATCTTCACAGTCCAGGTTGTGTCGCCGGGAGACTTGTCCATGCCCGGCTTTTCAGGAAATGGCTGCTGCGCAAATGCCCATGCGGGAATGAGGGCGGCCGAAAGAATAAGTGCTTTCATGGAAAGAGACACGAAAATTACGTGCCAGACAATTCTGATCACTTATGTCTGATACCAACCGCCTGATCCTTTAAACAATTTTAAACCATTTAAGCTAACTTAAGGCCATTATCTTCTCCACAAGCAACTTCACCTCATCCAACGTATTGTATTTGCCAAACGAAAAACGAAATGAGTTGGGAAGCTCTTCTTCAGCCACCCCCATTGCCTTGAGCACATAAAAAGTATGGCTGTTGTAGTGCATGAATTTGAACTGACCGGCCAGCGAGGCTACCTGCATCTTTGCAGGAAAGGTGAGATTACTGGTGTTGTAGAGGCGATGTCGCGTGCTGCCATTGATCCTCAGCCCTTCCACATCGAGCAGCTGATGCTCAAAATAATTCTTGAGCTTTGACACATGCGCGCTGTTCTCCCAGCGATCCTGCTCACAAATTTCAGCAGCTTTGGCAAAGCCTGCCAGCAAAGCAGCAGGAAGCAAGATCTCATGATGTTTTTTCTCACGCATCATTTTACAGAGCAGCGTATCTTCCTTTATATACAACACGCCAATCTCTTTGGGACCATGCATTTTGTGACTGCCAAACACCAGGGCGTCCACGCCCAGCTCCTGCACATCGCAGCGTAGCTTGCCCACATACTGCGAAGCATCGCTGAAAAAGAAAATACCATGCTGCTTACAGATCTCAGCAATACGCTCAATGGGCTGGATCACACCGGTCTGGTTATTAGCCGTCATAATGATCACCTGGCTGGTATCGTTACGGATCGCGGCTTTCAGCGCATCAGCATCCACCAGCCCCTCGCGGTCAACGCCCAAGTAAGTGATCTCAGCGCCCAGCACACTCAATTTTTCCAATGCCTTCAGCACTTCCGCATGCTCTGTCTGCGAGGTAATAATATGCCGCCCTTTGTGCCTGTATGCCTCATAACTGTTCTCAATGAGCAGATGAATGGCCGGCGTAATGCCTGTAGTAAAGAATAATTCGCCGGGCTTGCAGTGAATGAGCTGTGCCATGCGCATGGCACTCTCCTGCCGGAGCGCCGCAGCATCAGCGTTCCCGGCAGTTTGCATGGCCTGTTCTACCCGCTCATCCAGGCGCGTGGTGGCGTTATTATCAAAATAAATTAAGTTGTGAATCCCTTCCATTCGATTAACTTTGTAAGCATTTTTTGAATGTCTAAAGGTATAAATAAACATTTTCTGCTGCTTCATTTGATCGTGTTTATCTGGGGGTTTTCGCCGGTTCTGGGTCGCTTTATTACGGCCGATGCCTGGCAGCTGGTATGGTTCAGAATTCTGATCACGGTTGCCGCCATGTTCATCTTTCTGAAAGTGACAAAGCAAAGCCTGAGCATTTCAAAAAAACAGCTGCTGCAGCTTGCCGGCATTGGCACTATTATTATGGTGCACTGGCTGTCTTTTTACACCACTATTAAGATCTCCAACATCAGTGTAACCATGGTGGCCTTCAGCACCGGCGCTTTGTTCAGCTCCATTATTGAGCCGATCTTATTCAAGCGCTCCGTACGATTTTATGAAGTGATCACCGGTCTGATCATCATTGCTGCCATTACATTGATCTTTTCGATCGAAACAAAATTCTGGCTGGGCATTGTGCTGGGTATTTTTGCGGCCTTTACCTCTGCCCTGTTCAGCGTGTTCAACGCCATTATGGCGCAGCAGCTGCGCCCGGCTGTGATCAGCTTTTACGAATTAAGCGCTGCCCTTGTGGGTCTTACCCTTTTCCTTCTGCCTGGCGGCAGCTTCAACGCTGCTTTCTTTACGCTCGACACACCCTCTGTCATCGGCCTGATCCTGCTAAGCCTTGCCTGCACGGTGTTTCCTTTTATCACGTCTATCAATCTTTCAAAATACATCAGCCCCTACACCATTGTTTTAACCATGAACCTCGAAACAGTGTATGGCATCATCTGGGCCATTTTATTTTACAAAGAGAATAAAGAAATGAAGCCCACGTTCTACCTTGGCGTACTTATTATTTTAATGGCAGTATTTTTAAATTCGTACCTGAAAAAATGGGCTGAAAAAAGAACAAGTAAAGACGTGCCGGCATAATGCAGCTAAAAAAGATCCTCATCATACGCTTCAGCTCTATTGGCGATATTATTCTTACCACGCCGGTGATCCGCTGTGCGCATGAGCAGCTGGAGGGAGCAGAGATCCACTTTGTTACCAGGGAGGCGTTTAAGCCGGTGCTGGCACACAATCCGCACATTTACAAGCTGCACACATTTAAGAAAGATGTAGCAGAAATTTATGAGCAGCTGAAAGCCGAGAAGTTTGATGCGGTGATCGATCTGCACAGGAACTTACGCAGCTTTCGCCTGAAGCGGCAATTAAAAACAAAAAGCTATTCATTCAACAAGCTCAACCTCCGGAAATTTCTGGCGGTGAACTTTAAGGTCTTCAAGTTTCTGCCACCAGTGCATATTGTAGAGCGTTACCTGGAGGCAGCCGCCCCGCTTGGCATTAAGAACGACGGCAAAGGCCTGGATTATTTTTTATCGCCGCAGGACTGGGTGGACATGACAACACTGTTGCAGAATGGCGACAGTAAATTTATTGCGCTGGTAGCCGGCGGCTCCTACTACACCAAGCGCATTCCGATGAACAAGCTTATTGCCATTTGCTATGATGCAAGCCTGCCGGTAGTTATTCTTGGCGGTCCTGAAGACAAGGCCATAGCCGATGAGCTTCAAAAACAATTTCCCGCATTAATAAACGGCTGCGGAAAATTCTCCATCAACCAAAGCGCCTCTGTCATTCAGCAGGCCGAATGGGTCATTACTTCCGATACAGGACTCATGCACATGGCTGCTGCTTTTCATAAAAGAATTGTATCTGTGTGGGGCAACACTATTCCTGAATTCGGCATGGGACCTTACCTGCCAAATGTGGAAAATAAAATCCTGGAGGTGAAAGATCTTAAGTGCCGCCCCTGCTCAAAGCTGGGCTACAGGCAATGCCCGCTGGGCCACTTCAAATGCATGAACGAGCAGGATTTTTCTTTTGTAAAGGAATTGGAATAAGAACTCTGCGCTGTGCTAAAATTGGAGCACCGGGGCACAGAGAGAATTAAAAAACTCTGAGCTAAAATTTCTTTTCTGAAACCAGATTGTGTCTAAAACTCAAAAGAGCAGCAAAAGGCCACGAATTATACAGATCACACCAAACCATTATATGTGATTATGCATATGAAATGGATGTAATTGCCAGCCAGCCGGCAATTACAAATTTACACTGGCA
>Ga0068856_100005285_pt1 | contig 12739 bp, 12 predicted proteins | sample KBSCornC62_FD_66595 | JGI IMG/M metagenome (GOLD analysis project Ga0068856, IMG submission 66595) | Corn rhizosphere microbial communities from Kellogg Biological Station, Michigan, USA - KBS Corn C6-2 | ecosystem: Host-associated > Plants > Roots > Rhizosphere > Soil ...
CGCTCGCGGGGTCTTGGGCGAAACAGCGGCCTCCGCGGCTTAAGATTGCCTTTATTCCCTCGGCACCGTCCTCATTTGCCCCACTTAAAACCAATGCGGCAAGTTCACTTTTGTACACAGATGCCGCGCTTTTGAAGAAGAGGTCGATCGATGGGCGCGAAAAAAGGATGGGAGCCTCGGTACTTAGGGAGAAACTGCGGTCGGCTTCGATGCTGAGGTGGTAATCGCTGGGTGCAAAGTAGACGACCCCGTTTTCAATAACCTCAGTGGATTCAGCCTCTTTGACGGGCCACGGGCAGAGACCTTTAAAGATCGCTGGCAGGAGGCTCGGGGACCTGGAGAGAAGGTGGAGGGTCACGATCACCGGAAACGACCGCGAGGAGGGAAGACCGGGAAGGATTTCTTTAAGCGCTTCGATGGCGCCTGCGCTTCCGCCGATAACTAAGGCTTTCATAGCTTTTGATAAATCCGGTTGGTTTCGTCGACGGCCCGGAATTGGGGCGCGACTTCGAGAAACCGAAGCGACTCTCGATTGCCGAGCCCGAGAAAGCCACCGCGAACCAGTGAGTCGCGAAACAGACCGGCTGCGCGGTTTTGCAAAGCACGGTCAAAATAGATCAAGACGTTTCGGCACGAAACAAAGTGGGCTTCGGTGAAAACCGCGTCGGTTGAAAGCGAGTGATCCGAGAAAACGATGTTTTTATAAAGCGTGGGATCGACTTTCGCGGAGCCGTACGCAACCGAGATGTAATCGCTGATCGATCCTTTACCGCCGGCTTCGCGGTAATTGAACGTCGCTTTTTGAATGATCTCGGTGTCGTAAATTCCGCGTTGTGCATGTTCGAGACTTCGCTGATTGATATCGGTCGCGTAGATCGTCGTCTTTTCGAGCAGGCCTTCTTCTTTGAGGAGAATCGCGAGCGAGACGACTTCTTCGCCGGTCGAAGTTCCCGCGATCCAAATTCTCACTGACGGATACGTTTTTAAAACCGGCACCACGTTGGCGCGCAATGAAGCAAAGTAGGTCGGGTCACGGAACATCTCGGTCGTCGGAACCGTGAGCACGTCGATCAATTCAGGCAAAAAATTCTTTTCATTTAGCAGGCGCGCTTGAATATGCGAAATCGTCGGGCAGTGGAAGCGAGTCATCGCGTGCTGAAGGCGGCGCTGAACCGAAGAACGCGCATATTGGCGGAAATCGTAATTGAAGCGTTTAAAAAGCGCTTCGATCAGAAGTTCGACTTCGAGATTTTGGCTTTCTTCATCGCGCATAGGGTGCCCGCTAGTCTTTTACCTAGCGATTCGCAGGTGGAAAAGGGCTTTTGCAGTTTTATTTGAGTTGTGTGCGAGAGGTCACAAGGGCGTTGTAGAATGTCTAGACCTCGGCCTCGTTGCCCTCGCGAAGACGCCCTCGGACCATAGAAGGAGGAGGATCTTTCCGAATGCGTTTCGTACTTTGTGTTCTGCTGTTCGCGGGCTGCACCTCGGTGCGTTTGGCTTCTGATTCATTCGCCGCGCCGACAGCTGAAGAGCTTGAGATTTTGCGCGCGCCGGCCAGCGGTCCTCACCTCGATGCCAGCGGTTACGTGTACGACGCTAACGACACGTCTTGCGGAGGCTATCCTCGTTTGCAAGTGGAGACCGCGCCGGGAACTTGTCTCGGGATGGTGATGCCGAAGGAGCGTGCGATCGATGCGCAGGCGAAGCGGTCGTTCTCAATGCCGCGAACGATGGTGCAGATTCCGGGAACGCGCGATTTTCTGGTGGCCGACATGGGAAGTTGGCATCCGGGTCGCGGAGCGCTGTTTCGCATGGCGTGGCTCGGGGGCCGTTACGAACTCAAGCTTTTGAAAGCGGGACTCGATTTTCCTCATGCGGTGAAGTTAGGACCTGACGGAAAATTCTGGATCGGCGAACTTAAGCAGATCTCTCGATTCACATTGGATTCATCGGGCGCCATTGCGGGATGGGAGACGATGGTTGCGGGGCTTCCCGCTTCTGCCGATGATTCGCATCCGCTCTCGCAATTTACTTTCGACCCTCGGAACAACGATCTTTACATCAACTCGGGTGCGCCGTCGGATCACTGTTTCGTTAAAGACGGAGCTAAGTCGTGTCCCGAAGTTGCGAATAATGAAATGGCAGGACTTCTTCGCGTGAAGGCGGCGGATCTTCAGCATCCTCCCGCGACGACGTGGACTTCGGTGGCTCGCGGATTACGAAATTCGATGGCAATGACGATTTCAAATTCAGGCCTTTTGATTCAAGGAGAAAACGCGCGCGATTTCTCGGATATCGATGAGCCTTATGAAGAGATGAACGTCGTTGATCTCTCGAAGCCGTCGTTTCATTACGGCTGGCCTTACTGCTACGACTTCCGCGCGACTTCACCTGAGTGGATTAACAACACAGTCGTAAAATGCGACGGCGGCGTAACGGCAAGCCAGGCCGGCGATTACCAAGAGCCGTATGTTTTGATTCCTCCGCATGCGGCTCCTTTAGCGGCGGGTTACTATCACGGAAAAATGTTTCCTCAGCTCGAGGGCCAACTCTTGATGGCGTGGCACGGGTATCGCCCGACGGGGCACCGCTTGGTCGCTTACTCGGTTGATTCATCGGGCCGCCCGGTCATCGGTCAAAAGGCGATGGCTCGTTACAGCTTCGATCACAAAGAAGATGCGTGTGAGTCTCAGAAACCCGTCGATCCGCAAGGCGGAATTCAAAGATACGCACCTTATTCTGAACTCGTGACTCGTTGGAATGCGCGCAAAAACGTGCGGCCTCGCGGAGCTCCGGCTTCGTTTTACGTCGCCGACGATGGTTCAATCTGGATGGTCGAAGATAAGAACCAAACGATCGTGCGACTCGCTAAAGACGGCGCTCCGTTCAGAAAAGAAAGTTGCGATCCTAACGCTGATGACCGGATTGAATTCCTCGCCTGGAGGCGTGCGGTGACGGAATCTCCGACTCTACTTGCTGATTATCAAGAAGTTGAAACGAAGTTAGTGAAGAAGTATTGCGCTCTCTGTCACGACGATGGAATTGAAAAATCGCTCACCGTCGACTCGCTGAGCGGGCTTGATTTCTTAGTTGCGAACACTTGGTTCGTGCCGGGGAAGCCTGAAAAGAGTAAGGGTTTACAATCGATTCTCCATCAAGGAACGACTCCGTCCATGCCGCTTCCGGGTTCACCGCAGTTTTTTGGAACGGCTGAAGGCGACGAAATCACGAAGCTGGTCCAGCGTTGGATCGGAGAAATCCCAGCCGACATTGATTCTCGGTATGCGAAGACGACTCTGAAATCCGCGCGTAAAGTTCGCACGGCACCAGGTGGTGCGCTTTGTGGGGCGATGAATGCAGGCGATACGGCCTACATCGATCCGCGTCCCGCGACGTTTGTGAAAAGCGGCGGTTGGCAATGGGCCCGATTGTATTTGCCGCCCGATCATAAATCTTTGAAAGGCTCCGCGTGCGCGTGGCCGCAAGACGGTGTGTTTTACATCGCAACGACGCCGTCTCCTTGATTCGTGATGTGGCGACGGTAAGGTTTTGCCTTCCTAGCCAGCGCAACAGTCGCAGGCGGGTGTAAGCTACTCACCTATGCAAAATCTGTTTTTAAAACCACTGATTGTCGGTGCCAGTATTAGCGCCGACTGGGCCGCGCAGTCGCCGGGAAAGCGACTCTCGTCAAGATTCACATCCGATATTCGCGTGATCGCGCGGGGCGGGCAACCGGGCGCGAAGATGCTTACGCAAGTTCGCGGTAAGGATCTTGAGGATCGATCGATCGTGATCGGATTTGATCTTTTCTTCTGGGATTCGGCGCGCGGAGCGGTCGACGATTCGTTAAGAGAGTTTCGAAAGATGATCGTTGAGACCCAGCGATTGGGAATTCCGTTTATCGTTGGAGATATTCCTGAGCTTCTCCCGGGGTTTCAGCCGGGCCGGAAAGAGTTGAATCAAATGATTCGTCGAGCCGCCGGCGCCAACGATCATGTTCATGTCGTTCCACTTGATGACCTGTACCAGCGCATTTTGCGTGATCATTCACTTGTGATCGGTGGTCGTGAGTACTCGTTTTTTGATCTCGTTTCCGACGGCCTGCACATCGGCGAAACCGCCTCTGATTTTTTAGCCGAACTGATTCTTGAAACACTACGGGCGAAGCAGCCATCGGCTGAGCATCAGTCGTTAAAGCCCTTTACGGCGTGATGTGCGTGCCGAGTGATTTCGCGATCGTCGCCCAGTAATCTTTCGGGATTTTTGTTGTCGCGAGCGTTTTCATAATCGTCGGCTCGCTTGTCGACTGCCAGGTCTCGTGACGATCGGTTGCGAGATCGCACACGACCGCGCGGTAAAGTCCGACTTGATCCGGCTTCGGCGCTGAGCCTAGTTTGCCGTTTAAAGTCAGATCGGTGCTTTTGTCGATAAACGAGATCCACGGAATTTGCGATCCGTGAACTTTGCGAACATCGGCGTTCGAAGAATAGTTCGTGCGCGCGTTAAAAGCGGCAACGTTGAACGATGTACCTGGTAAAAAGCCGTAGCCGCTCGGCGATTTATAATCGTCAGCTGTAGAGCTACAGTAAATGTCGGCTTCGCATGCGCTGATGTAACTGTATTCGTCGGCAAATCCCAGTTGGTGCATGAGTTCGTGAATTGCCATCGAGGCCGGCGAGCTTGTTGTGATCACGGGCCGTTCTCCACCCGAACCGCCGTAACGAGGATCGGTCTTCACGACGATAACGTGTTGAGCTTTTTCGGTCTTTTGAAGAGCCGAGAGATACGCGTTTGCGCGTGGTGTATCGCAGGAGATCAACCGAGAGATCGGATTTTCTTTATTTGAGCAAGACGGCGGAAGGGCAGCGTTAAAGTTCATGGCGCGCTCACGCCACTCAGATCTTGCGAGAAGATTTTCTTGATCTGAATCCGACGTCGCGACGAGATCTTCTTCGCTAAAAGGCGATGCTTTACAACCGAGCTTTTTCGCCGACGTCTGAATCACTTTGAGTTTCAGATCTTTCATCAGCGAATACGGTTCTGTTGTTCTGAATAGGGAAGCGACTTCTTGCGCTTTTGCCGCCTTCGGTTGATCGGTCACGATCAACATCGTTGTAGCGTGAGCTTTCATTGAAAGAGCGAGCAAAAGCGCAATCATCTTATTTCTCCAAAAGGCTGCGGAGCATCCAAGCCGTCTTCTCGTGAATCTGCATGCGTTGAGTAAGCAAATCAGCTGTCGGCTCGTCAGCGGCTGCTTCCGCAAGCGGGAAGATCGAGCGAGCTGTGCGGATCACGGCTTCTTGACCTTCAACGAGAAGTTTAATCATGTTCTGCGCCGATTGACGGCCGCGCGTTTCTTTTATCGACGAGAGTTCAGCGAACTCAGCGTAAGTGCCGGGAGCGGGAACGCCAAGAGCGCGAATGCGTTCTGCAATCAAATCGACGGCGAGTGCGAGCTCTGTGTATTGCGCCTCGAACATCAAATGCAAAGTTTGGAACATCGGGCCCGTCACGTTCCAGTGGAAGTTATGAGTTTTCAAATAGAGAGTGTAGGTATCCGCGAGAAGATGCGAGAGACCTTCGGCGATGGCTTTGCGGTCTTTTTCTTTGATTCCGATATTGATTTGCATAGAAGTGCTCCTTCGGATGAAAGTAGATTACAAATGATCAACTTCGTCATCATGTTCGTGTGTTTACTTGCCGGTGCATTTATCCGGCGCTGCGCCAAGCTTTCGATTCGCGACGTTCGGCCCCTCAATACCATTATAATTTGGTTTTCATTACCTGCGGTCATCGTTACACAAATTCCGCTGCTGATTCGTTCGGGCGGGGTTACCAGCGATCTCAGCATCGCGGTTGCGACTCCTTGGTTTAACTTTTTTTGTTCGATCGCATTTGTAGTCGCACTCGGACGAATGTTCGGATGGTCTCGCGGCGTGATCGGCGCTCTAGGATTGACAGCGGGTCTTGGTAATACGTCGTTTGTAGGGCTTCCGGTTGTTGAGGCCCTATTTGGTGAGCCTGGAACTCGAATCGCGATCTTACTTGATCAGATGGGATCTTTTCTCATTCTCGCGACGCTCGGCCTTTTAGTCGCTTCGATCTGCGCGGGGCGAGAGCTGACGGTTGCAACAGTCGGGAAACGAGTTCTCACGTTTCCACCTTTTGTTGCCTTCGTGGCGGCGGTTGCGTGGGGAGTTTCGGGTGCACCGGTTGAAGGCTTTTTTGTTGAAGCGTTAAAGCGAATCGGCACAACCCTTCTTCCGCTCGCGCTTCTTTCGGTTGGATGGCAACTAGAGCTGAATTTAAAAACGTTGAAGCAGTACGCCTTGCCGCTTTCGTGCGGTTTGGTTTTCAAGCTCCTTCTTTGGCCCTTGATCGTCGTTGCGTTTACGGGTCATTCGACATTGGCCACACAAGTTAACGCCATCGAAGCTGCCATGCCGACGATGATCACGAGTGCGGTCGTGGCCGCTGATTTCGAACTCGAATCCGAGCTCGCGCAGCTCATGGTGGGCTTGGGAATTCCGCTCTCGGCATTCACTCTTTGGATGTGGGCGACCCTCTTAAAATTCATCTAATGGCCGTTTTACGAGGTTTTGGCGTCTTCTCGTATACGGCTGTTTTTAGGTCGAAGGGCGCAAGAGCGCTCCAACCTGTCTAGAACGTAAACACCAAGCTCGAAGCAGCGGTGTCTCAGGTTGGATCAGGCCTTGTAATAGAAACCTGCTAGAGATCCCTTGTCTTAGAATTGCGAGGCACTCGATGCTGAGTCCAAAACGTTATGCCGGTTTCGCTCTTGCGGCGCTCGCATTCACTTTGTCGCTGACCACGGCCACCCAAGCTTATTCGGAGGAGCAGGACTACTCCAATGAGCAGTATCGTGTCGATTTCATGCCTTGGGCGAATCGTAAACTTGCTTTCAGAACCTCTGATGGGCGCTGGATCGGTTATTCAAAAGGCGGCGTAAAACTTGAGATGTTGATCGACGGTAACACGTACCGTTCGGCCATTACCCAAGAGGGGATCGACGTCGGCAAACTCTTAAGTCAGCTCTCACCTCGTCGTGGAACCGACGGGTCGTTGTATTTCACGATGAAGATCATGCAGGACACGCAGCTTGAGGACGGAACGGTTCTTCATGCAGGTTCGGATTCACAGCCGACTGAAGTTCTTCTCGACGTAAACGACTTCTATATTACAAAGACGCTTCAGCCGACGGATTCAGACACACAAACCGCAGACGCCCCACCGCCCCAGATCGCGACGCGCGACCGCTTTAACGAAACGTTGCAGCGAGACGGCGTCACTGATGCGACCCGCCCGACGAATCCAGACGAGGCCGCTGACGCGAAGGAAGATACGGTTGTACAGACGCAAGCGGATTCCGAGGATGACGCCGACGATTCGCCTCAATCTTTCTACACGCCGGGTAACCAGCTCGGGATGGATGTTTACGGCCGACCGTTTTCGCAGAATCGAATTTTCTCATCACCAGTCTGCAGCTGCTTGGGTGGACACTGTGGAGTTTCCAGTACGTTCGGTTCACGTGAGACGTTCAGAACTAAAAACGGACGTCACGGTTCGAAATTCCACAAAGGCATCGATATCAATACCGCTTCACACCGCAATGGAACTCCGATTGTTGCGGCGGCTGATGGCTACTTGAAGATTCCGGTGAAGATGGGGCGCCGTCGACCGAAGTGCGGCGATCCAGTGAATCCACGCGATCTTTATGAAAGAGGTTATGGATACACGGTTCGCATGACTCACGGAAACGGATTCGAGACTCAATACTCTCACTTGAAGTCGATCTCTCCATCGATTCGCTGGTGTGCTTACATCAAGCGGGGCGAGCGATTGGGTTCGATGGGTGAAACGGGCAACGCAACCGGGCCGCACCTTCACTTCGGAGTCGCGATCGGTCGTCGAGTGGTGGACCCACGTCCTTACATGCTCGGTGCAGACGGACGCGGAACTTTGAGCGGCTCATTCTTTGCGCACTCGTGTTCGAATCAGCCTGAGTACGCGCAGATCGATCACGATATGCGTGACGCGCTTCGTGGCGGAGTTCGCCGTCAAGCCGATGCCGTGCGCTCCGGAGCGCGTTCAAACGCAGTTCAATAAGTCCTCGTCTTTGGTCTCGTATATTTTCGCGCGGCGCCTGTTGAATCATTTCCTTGATGATTCAATTCGAGCGCCGCGATCCATTTCCGTTAATCGAAAGTTTTTCGAAGAGCGAAGCGCTCGCGCATGCGGCCGATTGCGATGCGTGGCTCGGTCTTCGCGTTGAAGAAATTGAAGCACGCTTAGCAGCCGGAGGATCGGCGCGGCCCGCTCCAGTTACGAGCGGTGGCCATCAACAACTCTGGTTTGGATTAGCTCCGCGCGATCTTCAAACGCCGTATCTTGAGCTTCGTCGTCTCTTAGCCTCTGTCGGCGGAAGCGGACTTGTCGTTGACCTGGGCGCGGCGTACGCGCGCATGGCTTTCGTGATTGAACGGCATTTTCCCGAAATGTCTTTTGTGGGTTTCGAATATGTCGGAGAGCGGGTCGCGGAGGCTCGGCGAGTCCTTTCTTTGAATGGATCTGTGCGTTCGCGTGTGGAACATGTGGATCTAACTTCGTCAGCGTTCAAGATGCCCGCTGCCGATGTTTACTTCATGTACGACTACGGCACTCCGTCGGCGATCGAAAAAACCTTGTATGATCTTCGGCGTGCCTCTCGCGGGCGTTTGATTACGGTCGTTGCAAGAGGACGTGTGTGTCGTTATGCGATTGAATCGCGGCACTCATCGTGGCTCATGAAGCGCGATGCGGAGGCTGAAGAGTCGGCCGTCACGATTTACCGTTCACTCATGGAGCTCGACCGGGGCATCGAACCGGCGATGGAGAACGGCGTATAGGTAATCGATCGCACTGATCACGCTTAAGATGATCGTGACGTAAAGAAGCGGGCGAGCGATCAGCCAATCCGTAAAAAGCACAAAGAGTAAGGCAAATTGAAACGCCGTCGCGACTTTTCCCGACCATCTTGGTTTCAAGTGGGGGACGGCGCTTTGTCGCTTTTCTAAGAAGACCGAAGCTGAGCCGACAGCCACGACGATGTCACGTGCGGCAAGTAGGATGAATTGCAAAACCGTCACGCGCCCTTCGTGTATGAGAACTCCAATTGTCGAAAGAACAAAGAGCTTATCCGCAATGGGATCAAGCAATTGTCCGAGCGAAGTGACCGCATGCCAGCGTCTTGCTAAAAATCCATCGAGAAATTCTGAAAGAGCGGCAAGAAGGATGAGCGGAAGGCGAAACGCGACCGGAACAAGGGGAAACGCAATTGCGGTACAGATGCGAAAGATTGAAAGCTCGTTCGGAATCGCGCGTTTAACATCCATCGCCTGTTATCTTAATCGAGGCAAACGGGCGGGTCCGCCCCGTTTCGTGAATATTTGGAGACACGTCGCGGGATCTGCGTCATAAGGTCTCAATGGATCTCTTTCCCTTCAGTGACGCCACGTATGCCGATCAGCAGGAGCAATCGCGGTTGATCGATATCGAACTCGGCCTAAGAACCGACGAAATCGAGCGTACCATTTCGGGCGAGGACGATCGTCACACGCGCTATTGGATTGGTTTACCGACGTCGGCGCTCTTAACTCCATACTCCGAAATTCGTCTTATGCTTTCGCGCTTACCTGATGCGCGCAAAGTGGTCGATCTCGGAGCAGGTTACGGACGAATGGGCTTCGTCATCGCGAGCCATTATCCGCACGTCGAATTTTTAGGTATCGAAGTTGTCGCTGAGCGAGTTCTTGAAGGTGCAGCCGCGCTCAGAAGATTTGGCGCGAAAGGCGAACTGAGAGAGGGCGATCTGACGGAGATGGATTTGCCTGATGCCGATACTTATTTTTTGTACGATTACGGAAGTCAGAGCGCGATTGAGAAAACTCTCAACGATTTAAAAGAGCGGGCGTTGAAGCACGCGGTGACGGTCGTGGGACGCGGGGGCGCGACGCGGTCGACGATTGAGAAAAAACATCTTTGGTTGTCTAGCGTTGTTGAGCCTGAACACTTTGCGAACTTCTCGATTTATCGAAGCGCTTAAGAGAGGGCTTCGGGCGTCGTGACGCCGTGATCGCGATTCGCTTCGCTTAACCGGTGAAGGTAAGGAATCATCACGAGAGCGGGAACGGCAATCAGCGCGCAAAACACGAAGAACATTTGCCAACCGATTTGCGATGCAAGCCAGCCGGTCAACGATCCGAAGATCACTCGCGGAAGACCCGTGATCGAAGAGAGAAGGGCGTATTGGCTTGCGGTGAAGTGCTTATTGGTTTGAGTCGAAATGTAGGTAACGTACGCTGACGTGCTCATCCCGACCGTTAAGTTCTCGGCCAAAACTACCGCTGCTAAGGCCGCTGTGGAGTGGCCCATGGTTGCCAACCACGCGAATCCTAAGATGCAGAGGATTTGGCAAACCCCGAACACGAATAGCGATTTGAAAAGGCCGATTCGAATCACGACGATCGAGCCAGCGAGACCGCCCGCAATTACGCCCCAGAATCCGAAGAGCTTCACGATTGCGCCGACTTCTTCATTCGAGAACATGAGATATTTTTTGTAAAAGAACATCGTGTTCTCAAGCGCCATGGCATCGCCGAGTTTATACAAGAAGATGAAGAGTAAAATCCAAAGCGCTCCACGACGGGTGAAGAGTTCTTTGAGAGGTTCGGCGTACGCTTCGACGATTGAGCGCGGCCTTGCGCCTTCGACTTTCGGTTCTTCGGCGAGGAAACTTGTGAGAAGCCCGATGCCCACGCAAGCCGCCATGACGAGATAAGTGTTCGTCCAGTTGATATGGTCGGCAAGTACGAGCGCTAAGCCGCCCGAGATGAGCATCGCAACCCGGTATCCGTTCACAGCAAGCGAATTGCCCCACGCAAGTTCCACATCGGGCAAGATTTCACGTCGGTACGCATCGATGACGATATCTTGGCTCGCGGAGAAAAATGCGATCGCGATCGCCACGGTAGCGACGAGCGCGATTTCAGTGGCCGGATTCACAAAGGCCATCGCGATCAGCGAGGCAATCAGAAGAACTTGCGTAATGACGAGCCAGCCGCGTCTTCGGCCGAAGAAAGGCGCGTAGCGATCGAAAAATGGCGACCAAAGAAGCTTCCAAACGTAAGGAAGACCGACGAGCGAAAAAAAGCTGACGGTTTTTAAATCGAGACCGGCGTCCGTCAACCGGGCCTTCAGCGTCGAGCCCGTTAGCGCCAATGGCAAACCGCTGGCGAAACCCATGATGAAAACAATCAGCATGCGACGGTTGAAGAGAATCTCGATGTACTTACGCATGCCTTGAGAGTGCCACTTTTAGCGTTCGAAGACGAGCGGTAACGTAACTTCGCTGGACCCGCGTTGCTTGCGAACCGATGCGCGTTTTAGCCACGCGACGATCTGTTTCACAATCACGGTTTCCATCACGCCGTCGGGTGATTTGATTGAGTTCGTGAGTGGAACGACTTTTGTGATGCGGCCCGAGGCTGCGATCGAGATTCGCAAAGACAGCATTCCCTGGACGTCGAGGCCATCGCGAATCGCTTCGCCGAGTTCTCCGGAAAGATCGTCGATTAAGACCTGCAAATCTTTTGGCGCGAGCGGTCCCTCGATGAACGGGCGAGGTTGTACGAACCAGCCATGAACGACGAGGCGACCTTTGAGTAAGTCGTGCGGGCCGCGCACCGTTTTCACGCCGTGAGGAATACGCGGATCAAAAACAGTCAGGCGGTTAAATTTCGCCGGCACTTCTTCGACGATATCTTCGAGTTCTAAACCCCGCTGCGATTTGAAACCCGACCAGTATTCGAGAATTTCTTGTTTCAGGAGAACCGTTTCTCCGCCCGTGAATTCACGTCGAGTCCATGGCGTTAGCGAAAAAACAAAGGCCCAAGGGCCGTGCGGCAAATCGCCGTGCATCTCTTGCCCGAAACCATCGAGATAACAACTCATCCATGGCGGAGAAACATCGTGGCAACCGAGATTGCGGCGTCCCCACCAAACGAGCTGGTTGTGAAACTCGTCATACGTTTTTTTCGGGAAGAAATGATAAGCGGGCGTTCTCAACGCCGTGTACTGATTCGGAACGTGCCAGTAATCCCAGATGAATCGATCGCCGCGTGCTTCGCGTGGATCCCGAAAGCGCTCTTCGAAATGCGAGCGAAGTTTTTTTGCTTCTTTGAAAAACGAATCGACGGTGATCAAGTGCTTGGCCATGGGCCGAGACTAAGGTTTTTGGAAGATCAGGTCAAAACAGGTTTCACCACGCTCTAAGTATTTTTTCTCGAAATGCGTCCGCGGCGTTTTCGGATTCGACTCAGCGATGCAGGCGAGGCCCCAAACGCCGGTCGCGTACTGTTTTGCCTCTTCAGCGTAGTGGGCGATGTTCGTCGCTAACTGAACGGTGCCGCCGACTTTAACTTTCGAAAGAAGCTCCGAGAAGAACGGCATCCGCAGCCAACGCTTGTTAGAAGCTTGCTCCTCTGGATTGGGATACAAGATGAAAACCCGGTCAATCGACTGCGGAGAAATCGCGTGCGTTACGTAGCGAACGGCGTCCGCGTGAACGGGAATCAAGTTTGTGAGCGCATGCTTTTCGGCACGCGCAGAAAACTTTTGAAACTTCTCGCGCGTGTGTTCAATCGCGATCAGAGTTCGCTCGGGATTCTGCTTCGCATACGTG
>Ga0068856_100005286_pt1 | contig 12736 bp, 9 predicted proteins | sample KBSCornC62_FD_66595 | JGI IMG/M metagenome (GOLD analysis project Ga0068856, IMG submission 66595) | Corn rhizosphere microbial communities from Kellogg Biological Station, Michigan, USA - KBS Corn C6-2 | ecosystem: Host-associated > Plants > Roots > Rhizosphere > Soil ...
CGCCCCCGCCGACCCGAGGAGAGGCCGCGCGCCTCTAACCTCGTAGGCCGTGACCGACCCGCGCCAAGACCCGCGCCAAGACCCGCGCCGCGATCCCGGCCGCCCCGGCTACCCGGCGGCGGAGCGGCTCGACCTGGTCGAGCAGCTACATGGGATCCCGGTGGCCGACCCGTACCGGTGGCTGGAGGACCCGGCTGACCCGCGCACCGAGGCCTGGTCCCAGGCCGAGGACGAGCTGGCCCGTACGACAATGGACGCCCTGCCCGGCCGGGACAGACTTACCGCGCGGCTGACCGAGTTGCAGCGCACCGGCAGCGTCCACGCACCCTCCTGGCGGGGCGACCGAGCGTTCTTCACCCGCCGCGAGCCCGGGCAGGAGCACGAGGCGCTGTTGGTCCGCGAGGCCGACGGCGCCGAGCGAGTGCTGGTCGACCCGACCGCGCTGGACCCGGCCGGCACCACGACGCTGGACGCGGCGGTGCCGAGCATCGAGGGCGACCGGCTCGCCTACCAGCTGTCCACCGGCGGCGACGAGGAGTCGCGGCTTTTTGTCCTCGACGTCGCCACCGGCGAGCGGCTGGACGGCCCGATCGACCGCTGCCGCTACTCCCCTGTCGGCTGGCTGCCGGGCGGCGATGAGCTCTACTACGTGCGGCGGCTGGAGCCCGATGCGGTGCCGGCAGGGGAGGAGCAGTTCCACCGGCGGGTGTGGCGGCACCGGGTCGGCGCCGACCCCGCCACCGACGTCGAGGTGCACGGCGCCGGCCTCGACCCGACGAACTACTACGACGTGCGTGTGTCCCGGGACGGCCGCTGGCTGCTGGTCACGGCGTCCGCCGGCACTGCGCCGCGGGACGACGTCTGGATCGCCGACCTGACCGGCGACGGCGTGCTGCGGTCGGTGCAGGAGGGCGTCGACGCCCGCGCGTACCCCTGGATCGGCCCGGACGGCCAGCTCTACGTGCAGACTGACCGGGACGCCCCACGCGGCCGGCTGGTCCGCACCGACCCGTCCGACCCCGCGTACGAAAACTGGGTCGACGTGGTGCCCGAGGCGCCGGATGAGGTTCTCTCCGGCATCGTGCTGCTCTCGTCCGCGCACGGCGCCGGGGACGTGGTCGCGGTGCTCGCCGCGCACTCGCGGGACGCGGCCGACACGCTGTCCTGGTGGGACGCCGCCTCGGCGGCCCGGCTGGGCACCGTGACCGGCCTCGGCGTCGGCAGCGTCGCCGGGATGACCGGCCGGCCGGAAGGCGGTCGCGAGGCCTGGATCAACTACACCGACCACGTGACGCCGCCGATGGTGTGGCGTTGGACGGCAGACGACCCGACCGCGGTCACGTCGTGGGCGCTCGCGCCCGGAGCCGGCGAGCCGCCGGTCGTGCACGTGAGCCGGGCGCACTACGACTCGGCCGACGGCACCAGGGTGCACATGTTCGTGGTCGCCCCGGTCGTCGCACCGGACCGGCCCAGGCCGGCCGTCCTGTACGGCTACGGCGGCTTCGACATCGCGCTGACCCCGGCGTACACCCCGGCGATGCTGGCGTGGGTCGAGGCCGGCGGGGTCTGGGCGGTCGCGAACCTGCGTGGCGGCTCGGAGAACGGCCAGGAGTGGCATCGCGACGGCATGCGCGAGCACAAGCAGCACGTCTTCGACGACTTCGCAGCCGCGGCGGAGTGGCTGACCGAGGCCGGCTGGACCACCCGCGAGCAACTCGGCATCTTCGGCGGTTCGAACGGCGGCCTGCTCGTCGGCGCCGCGCTGACCCAGCGGCCGGAGCTGTTCGCCGCGGTGGTCTGCAGCGCCCCGCTGCTGGACATGGTGCGCTACGAACTGTTCGGGCTCGGCCGCACCTGGAACGACGAGTACGGAACGGCGGCGGATCCGGTCGAGCTCGGCTGGCTCGTCGCCTACTCCCCGTACCACCACGTGCGGGACGGCGTGGACTACCCAGCCGTGCTGTTCACCACGTTCGACAGCGACACGCGCGTGGACCCCCTGCACGCCCGGAAGATGTGCGCGGCGCTGCAGCACGGGACCGCCGGCACGCGCCCGGTGCTGCTACGCCGGGAGAAGGACGTCGGCCACGGCGCACGCTCCGTCAGCCGGACCGTTGCGCTGTCGGTCGACCAACTGGCGTTCCTCGCCGAGCGTCTGGGGCTGCCGCTGTGAGTGCCACCGAGGACGCCGTGCAACGCGGCCGATCATTCGGCGAGTTCGTCGCGGACAACCGCGACGCGATCATCGTCAAGCCGCTGCACATCATCCTGATCATCCTGCTGGCGTTCGGCATCCGGTGGTTGCTGTTCCGGGCGATCGACCGGCTGGTGCGCTCGACGGCGGACGGCGACACCCCGGCCGTCCTCCGGCCGCTGAAGGAGCGGGGCAACCAGGCCAGCACGCCCGGCATGGCCGCCGAACGGCGGCGGCAACGGGCCGAGACCGTCGGCTCGCTGCTGCGCAGCGTCACCTCGCTGGTGATCGGCGTGCTCGCGGTCATCCTCGTGCTCGGCGAGGTCGGCTTCAATCTCGGTCCGTTCCTCGCGGGCGCCGGGGTCGTCGGCATCGCGGTCGCCTTCGGCGCGCAGAACGTGGTGAAGGACTTCCTGTCCGGGATCTTCATGATGCTCGAGGACCAGTACGGCGTGGGCGACGTCGTCGACCTGGGCGCCGCCAGCGGCACGGTCGAGGCGGTCGGGCTGCGGGTGACCCGCGTACGCGATGGCAACGGGACGCTCTGGTATGCCCGCAACGGCGAGATCCTGCGGGTGGGCAACAAGAGCAAGGGCTTCGCGCTGGTCACCGTCGACCTGCCGGTCCCGTACGGCTCGGACGTGGACGCCGCCGGCGCGACCATGCTGGCGGCCGCCGACGAGCTGGTCGCCGAGGACGACAACGCCGAGTCCGTGCTGGAGGAGCCGCAGCTGCTCGGTGTCGAGGACATCGACGTCGAGCGCGGGGTGGTGCTGAGGCTGACCGTGAAGGTGCAGCCGGCCGACCAGTGGCGGATCGCCCGGGCGCTGCGGCAGCGGATCGCCGACCGGCTGGACGAGACCGGGATCCGCCGCAGCGACGGCATGGGTCTGGACGTGCACACCGAGCCGGCCCGCGGCGCGCCGGCCCCGCCGGTCGACGGCTCCGGCGGGCAGCCGCCGACCGGTCCGACGGACTCGGACCCCCGTCCCCGCTGAGCGAGGTGGCGTCGGTCGGGTTGCCACTGAGCGGGGGTGACATGCCGCGGGGACGCGCAGGAGGCGCGCCAGGGCGCGCGGCACCCAGGAAAGACCGCGTAGTCCCACGCCTGTTACCCCCGTTTCCCACCGCTTGCCGACCAGGCGAACCCGCTTGTACGGTCACTCTATCGAACACGTGTTCGAACAGGAGTGGCGCGGAAGGGTGACGTCGGGTGGGCACCGAGGTGACGCTGGGACCGGCGGGACGGAGCGGCCGCGGCTACCTCAGCGAGCCCGCGCTGACGGGTCCCGGCGTCGTCGTAGTGCACGACGAGTACGGGCTGCTCCCGCATGTGCGACGGCGGTGCGACTGGCTCGCGGAAGCCGGCTTCGTCGCCCTGGCCGTCGATCTCTACGACGGTCGGGTCGCGCATAGCCGCGAGGAGGCCGACCGGCTCGCCGGCGGGCTGGACCAGCTGCGGGCCCGCGGGATGGTGGCGATCGCCGCGACCCAGCTGCTCGCCCGGCCCAAGGTGCGGCCCCAGCGGGTCGGCGCGGTCGGGTTCGGCCCCGGCGGTCGGCTGGCGCTCCTGGCCGCGACCACCGGTGCCCTCGACGTGCTCGTCGCGTTCTACGCCGTGCTCGCCCCGGCCGAGCGGTCCCTCGTGCCGTGTCCGGCGCTGCTGCACCTCACCGGCGGTCCGGACGAGCAGGACGCGACCGTCCGCTCCTTCCTGCACGAGTTGCGCACGTCGGGCACCGAGCTGACCGTACGGACCTGGTCCGGGGTGCCGCCCGGGTTCGCGAACGCCGACCGCCCCGACTACCGGGAGAAACCCGCGGTCGCGGCCTGGGTCGAGACGGCCGGCTTCCTCGCCGGCCACCTCCGCTCCTGACGTGCCCGCTGGTGCCCGGAGCGGAGACGGGCGGCTTCCTCGCCGGCCACCTTCGCTCCTGACATGCCCACGGGTGCCCGCAGCGCCCAGGGCAGCGCCATGGCACCGGCCGGCCCAGCAGCGGCCGGGCCCCGCGCCCGTCCGGGACCTCACCCGGCGTGCGCGACGGCTTGCCGCGAGCCGTCCCGACTCGGTCGGGCGACCGCGGCTTCGGCAGCCGCCGGCGGTGCGCCGCGGCGCCATGCGGGACAATGGTCCGGTGACCGACGCGCAGCCCCAACCCACGCTGTACGACCTCGTCGGCGGTGAGGAGACGTTCCGCCGGCTGGTGGCCCGGTTCTACGAGGGCGTCCGGGACGACCCGGTGCTGCGGCCGCTCTACCCGGAGGAGGACCTGCGCCCGGCCGAAGAGCGGCTGCGGATGTTTCTCGTCCAGTACTGGGGTGGCCCGCGGACGTACTCGCAGCAGCGCGGGCACCCGAGGCTGCGGATGCGGCACGCGCGCTTCGCGATCGGTCCGGCCGAGCGGGACGCCTGGCTGCGGCACATGCGCGATGCGGTCGAGTCGTTGGAGCTGCCGCCCGAGTACGAGCAGCCGCTGTGGAAATACCTGGAGACGGCGGCGCACAGCCTGCAGAACGAGTTGGGCATCAGTCCGGTCTGACCGCCGCCCCCGAAGGCCGGGGTCGGGTGACGTCCGGCCGGTGACCATCACACCTTCGCCGAGGAGTCCTGTGCACCGCTCGCCCGACAGTCGCGCGTCCGCGACCAGGTCCGGACGGCAGCAGCCGTGGTGGCGGACAGCGGTCTTCTACCAGGTGTACGTACGCAGCTTCGCCGACCGCGACGGCGACGGGGTCGGAGACCTGGCCGGCATCCGGGAGAAGCTCGGCTACCTGCACGTGCTCGGCGTGGACGCCCTGTGGCTGACACCGTTCTACCCGTCGCCGATGGTCGACCACGGCTACGACGTGGCCGACCCGCGAGAGGTCGACCCGCTGTTCGGCAGCCTCGCCGACTTCGACGCGCTGGTCGCGGACGCGCATGCCTTGGGTCTCAAGGTGACGATCGACCTGGTGCCCAACCACACCTCGGACCGGCACGCGGACTTCGTGGCGGCGCTTGCCGCGGCACCGGACAGCCCGGAGCGGGCGAGGTACGTCTTCCGCGACGGGCAGGGGCCGGAAGGCGCGGAGCCGCCGAACAACTGGCACTCGGTCTTCGGCGGCCCGGCCTGGACCCGCGTCCCGGACGGGCAGTGGTACCTGCACCTGTTCGCGGCCGAGCAGCCCGACCTCGACTGGACGAACCCGGCGGTGGCGGCCGACCTGGAGACGACGATGCGGTTCTGGCTGGACCGCGGCGCCGACGGCTTCCGCATCGACGTGGCGCACGGGATGGCGAAGGCCGCCGGCCTGCCGGACATGGACCGGCCGGAGCGGAAGAACACGGTGCCCGACCCGGAGGGCGGGCAGGACCCGCGCTTCGACGTCGAGGAGGTGCACGACGTCCACCGCCTGATCCGGCGCGTCCTCGACTCGTACCCGGATCGGGTGTCGGTCGGTGAGGTCTGGGTGCACACCGACGAGCGGCTTGCCCGGTACGTGCGGCCGGACGAGCTGAACCTGGCGTTCAACTTCAGGCTGCTGCAGGCCGACTGGGGCGCCGCCGGGTTCCGCAGCGCGATCGTCGACTCGCTGGCGGCGATGGAATCGGTCGGCGCGCCGACCACGTGGGTCCTGTCCAACCACGACGTGGTCCGGCACACGAGCCGGTACGCCCGGGGCGCGGACGAGCAGACCGGCCGGCGCCGGGCCCGGGCGGCCGCCCTGCTGCAGCTCGCGCTGCCCGGGGTCGCGTTCGTCTACTACGGCGACGAGTTGGCGCTGCCCGATGTCGAGCTGCCGGACGAGGCGTTGCAGGACCCCGTGTGGGAGCGCAGCGGGCACCGGCAGCGCGGCCGGGACGGCGAGCGGATCCCGATGCCGTGGTCAGGGGAGAAGCCGCCGTACGAGTTCAGCACGGCGGCGAAGACGTGGCTTCCGATGCCGGACAGCTGGGCCGACCTGACCGTCGAGGCGCAGCTGGAGGACCAGGACTCGACGCTGTCGCTCTACCGCCGCGCGCTGGAGCTGCGCCGCGACCACCCGGGCTTCGGCGGTCCCGGGCTCGAGTGGTTCACCGGGCCGGAGGAATGCCTGGCGCTCCGCCGCCCGGGTGGCCTGCTGTGCGCCCTGAACGCCTCCGCCGAGCCGGTGCCGATGCCGCCCGGCGAGATCCTGCTCGCCAGCGGCCCGGTCGGCGACGACGGCACCCTCCCGCCCGACACGACGGTCTGGCTGGTCTGAGTCCCGCCGGCGTCAGCGCGGGCGCAGCGCCAGTCCGCGCGCCGTGTGCTGGTAGGCCGAGCCGTACGCCCCGGCCAGCCGGGTCCAGCCGGCGGCGACCGAGACCACGACCGGCTCGCCGCCGTCTCCGGCGAAGCCCATCCGGGTCAGCGAGCCGAGCACCCGCAGCGGCAGAGCCGCGGTCCGGCCCGCACCCGTGACGGTCAGCGACTCGTGGTCGAGCAGCGACTCTCCCGCGGCCGTCGCCGCGCCGGCCGGCACCGCCCGCAGAGCGTCCCGACCGGCCCGAACCAGTCCCAGCACCACGTCGCCGGGCACCGAGTCGAGCCGGACCCATCCGTCGACCGGCGGCAGCGCCGCCCGCCAGTCCATGTCCCGCCGCCGCGGCCAGGCCACCGCCGCGGGCCGCTCACCGCGGTCGAGCGCGGTCAGCAGGTCGCCGGCGCCGACCGTCACGTCGCCCGGGTCGGTGTCGCCGGCCACCGTCCGGCTCACCAGCACCCCGAACGGCAGCCGCGCGTACGCCGTGACCCGCGCCGCCGCCGTCCGCAACCGGACGACCGCGGCCGGGTCGAGCGCGACGAGCCGGCCCAGGAACGAGCCAAGATCCGCCACGTCGGCCGATCCCGCCAACCGGAGCCCGGACACCGTCAGTCGCGGGTCAGCTTGCGGTGGGTGACGCGGTGCGGTCGCGCAGCGTCGACGCCGAGCCGGTCGACCTTGTTGGCCTCGTAGTCGCCGTAGTTGCCCTCGAACCAGAACCACTGCGCCGGGTCCTCGTCCGTGCCCTCCCAGGCGAGGATGTGGGTCGCGACCCGGTCGAGGAACCACCGGTCGTGGGAGACCACGACCGCGCACCCAGGGAACTCCAGCAGCGCGTTCTCCAGCGACTGCAGCGTCTCCACGTCCAGGTCGTTGGTCGGCTCGTCGAGCAGCAGCAGGTTGCCGCCCTCCTTGAGGGTGAGCGCGAGGTTGAGGCGGTTGCGCTCGCCACCGGACAGCACGCCGGTCGGCTTCTGCTGGTCCGGGCCCTTGAACCCGAATGCCGAGACGTACGCCCGGGACGGCATCTCGACGTTGCCGACCTTGATGTGGTCGAGCCCGTCGGAGACGACCTGCCAGACGCTCTTCTTCGGGTCGAGCCGGGACCGCCCCTGGTCCACGTACGAGAGTCGGACGGTGTCGCCCACCCGCAGCGACCCGCCGTCCGGCTTCTCCTCGCCGACGATCGTCCGGAACAGCGTGGTCTTGCCGACCCCGTTGGGACCGATGATCCCGACGATGCCGCCCCGGGGCAGCGTGAACGACAGGTCGTCGATGAGCACGCGGTCACCGAAGCCCTTGCGGAGATCGGACGCCTCGACCACGACCGAGCCCAGCCGCGGGCCCGGCGGGATCTGGATCTCCTCGAAGTCGAGCTTGCGGGTCTTCTCGGCCTCGGCCGCCAGCTCCTCGTAGCGCTGCAGGCGCGCCTTGCTCTTCGCCTGCCGCGCCTTCGGGTTGCTGCGCACCCACTCCAGCTCCTGCTCGAGGATGCGCTGCCGCTTGGCGTCCTTGCGTCCCTCGACCTTGAGCCGGGCCTGCTTGGTCTCCAGGTAGGTCGAGTAATTGCCCTCGTACGGGTAGGCGTGGCCGCGGTCGAGCTCGAGGATCCACTCGGCCACGTTGTCCAGGAAGTAGCGGTCGTGGGTGACCGCCAGGACCGTCCCCGGGTACTTGGCGAGGTGCTGCTCCAGCCAGTCGACGCTCTCCGCGTCGAGGTGGTTGGTGGGCTCGTCGAGCAGCAGCAGGTCCGGCTGCCCGAGCAGCAGCGCGCAGAGCGCGACCCGGCGCCGCTCGCCACCGGACAGGGTCGAGACCTCCGCGTCCGGCGGCGGGCAGCGCAGCGCGTCCATCGCCTGCTCGATCGCGCTGTCGAGCTCCCAGCCGTTGTGGTGCTCGATCTGCTCCATCAGCTCGCCTTGCTCGGCCATGAGCGCGTCGAAGTCGGCGTCCGGCTCGCCCATGGCGGCAGAGACGTCCTCGAAGCGCTGCAGGGCCGCCCGGGTCTCGGCGACGGCCTCCTCGACGTTGCCGCGCACGTCCTTGGTCTCGTCGAGCTCCGGCTCCTGCATGAGGATGCCCACCGAGTAGCCCGGGGACAGCACCGCGTCCCCGTTGGACGGGGTGTCGAGACCCGCCATGATCTTCAACACGCTGGACTTGCCGGCGCCGTTGGGGCCGACCACACCGATCTTCGCGCCGGGCAGGAACGCCAGCGTCACGTCATCGAGGATGACCTTGTCGCCGTGCGCCTTGCGCACCTTGCGCATCGAGTAGATGTACTGCGCCATGCTGCTTACCGCTCCCGTCGCCTGATTCCGCTCCAGTGTCCCAGCCCGGCGCGCGAGGGTCACACGCCGGCTCCCAACAGGCGCGACTCCCCGGCCGCCGGGCCGGCAACCGACTCCCCGCCCGCCGGGCCAGGTACCGACTGCCCGGCCGCCGGGTCGGCGACCGCACCGGACGGCTCGTCCGCCGACCGGGGCGTGCGCCGGAACACCGCCGTGCCCCGGGCCAGATCCGGCCCGACCGCGAGCGCCTCCAGCTCGCAGACCGACCGGTTCTGCCCGTCCTTCTCGTACGTGCGGGTGGACAGCTTGCCGCTGACGATCACCGGGTCGCCCCGCCGCAGCGAGGCCGCCGCGTTGCCGGCGAGCTCGCGCCAGCAGGTCACCCCGAGGAACAACTGGCCGGCGTCGACCCAGCGCTGACTGTCCCGGTCGAACCGCCTGGAGGTCGAGGCGATCCGGAAGCTGACCAGGTCCTGGCCCGCCTCGAGGGTCCGCAGCTTGGGGTCGTCGACCAGGTTGCCCACCACGGTCACGAACGTTTCGTTCAACGCAATGCTCCTCCCGAACATGCCCGCCACGGCGGCGGGCGTCGCACCGGAAGGCTTCCGCGGGCTGACCGCGGACAGAACCCTCGATCCGCGCTCTGTGGACGGCGCCGCTGCCTGTGGACGGCCGTTGGACGGATGCGCGCCGAGCTGCTAGCGAACCGGGACGGTTGAGACAGGGCTGAGCGCGCCCGGCAAATCCGTCACCCCGACCTGTCACAGTGGACTCGTGCGGGTAGCGATCCTCGGGGCTCTCCTGGTCACCGACGACGCCGGCCGGCCGGTCGAGGTCGGCGGCGCGCGCCTGCGTGCCCTGCTCACCCGACTCGCGCTGGAGCCCGGCCGGGCGGTCGGTGTGCACGCGCTCGTCGCCGACCTCTGGGGCGACTCGCCACCGGCCGACGAGGTCAACGCTCTGCAGTCATTGGTGTCCCGGCTGCGCCGGGCGCTGCCGGGTGCGCCGGTCGAGTCGGTGCCGACCGGCTACCGGCTGGCCGTCGACCCGCGGCTGGTCGACGCGACCGAGTTCGAGCGGCTGGCCGAGGCCGGCCGCCGCACGCTGGACGCAGACCCCGCCGGCGCCCGTCGGCGGCTGACCGACGCGCTCGCGCTCTGGCGCGGCCCCGCGCTCGCCGACGCCGCCGGCCAGCCCTGGGCGGACGCCGCGGCCGACCGGCTGACCGAGCGCCGGCTCGGCGCCACCGAGGACCGCATCGACGCCGCGCTGGAGCTCGGCGGCCACGCCGAGGTCCTGGCCGAGCTCGAGACCCTGGCCGGGGATCACCCGCTGCGCGAGCGCATCCGCGGCCAGCAGGTCCGCGCGCTCTACGCGGCCGGTCGGCAGGCCGACGCGCTCGCCGCGTACGAGGACGTGCGCCGGCGGCTGGCCGACGAGCTCGGCGTCGACCCCTCCCCCGCGCTGCAGGAGATCCACCTGCGGGTGCTTCGGGCCACTCCGGAGCCGCGGGCCGCGGTGGGCCGGACCAACATCCCGGCCCAGTTCACCAGCTTCGTCGGCCGGGACGACGACCTGGCCGCCGTCACCGAGCTGCTCGCCCGCCATCGGCTCGTCACGCTCGTCGGCCCCGGTGGCGCCGGCAAGACGCGGCTGGCCGCCGAGACGGCGGTCCGGGTGCTGGACCAGTTCCCCGGCGGCAGCTGGCTGGCCGAGCTTGCCCCGATCAGCGACGCCGCGCAGGTCCCGCAGGCGATTCTCGGTGCGATCGGACGGGCCGATTCGCTGCGCCGGGAGCAGCCCGGTCAGGCCGACGCGCTGACGCTGCTCGTCGACCTGCTCGCCGACCGGCGCGCGCTGATCCTGCTGGACAACTGCGAACACCTGATCGAGGCCGCCGCCCGCACCGCCGCCGAGCTGCTGGCCCGCTGCCCGCAGTTGCGCATCCTGGCCACCAGCCGCGAGCCGCTCGCGATCACCGGCGAGGCGTTGGCCCCGGTCGCTCCGCTCGGCCTGCCGCCGTCGGACGCGTCGGCCGAGCAGGCGCTGGCCTTCCCGGCGGTGCGGCTGCTGGCCGACCGGGCCGTCGCCGTGCGCCCCGGCTTCCAGGTGGACGCGGGCACGCTCGGTCCGGTGGTGGAGATCTGCCGCCGGCTCGACGGGATGCCGCTGGCCATCGAGCTGGCCGCCGCCCGGATGCGCTCGCTGCCGGTGACGGAGGTGGCCGCCCGGCTCGACGACCGGTTCCGGTTGCTCACCGGCGGCAGCCGGGCGGCGTTGCCCCGTCACCAGACGCTGCGCGCGGTCGTCGCCTGGAGCTGGGATCTGCTCACCGACGCGGAGGCCGCGCTGGCCGACCGGGTGGCCGTCTTCCCGGGCGGTGTCAGCCCCGAGGCGGCCGAGGCGGTCTGCTCCGAAGGCCCCGTGCAGGCTGCGGACGTGCCCGACCTCCTCGCTGCCCTGACGGACAAGTCCCTGCTGCAGCAGCTTCCCGGGGTCGAGCCGCGCTACCGGATGCTCGAGACGCTCCGGGAGTACGGGACCGAGCGGCTGGCTGCGGCCGGCGAGGTGGCCGCGGTCAAGCGGGCGCACGCGCTGCACTTCCTCGCCGTCGCCGAGGAGGCCGACCCGTACCTGCGCGGTCGCGACCAGCTGGAGTGGTACGCGAAGCTCACCGCCGAGCGGGACAACCTGATCGCCGCGATGCGGTTCGCCGTCGACACCGGCGACGCGGACACCGCGACCCGACTCGGTGCTGCGCTGTCCTGGTTCTGGACCGCCCGCAGCGAGCACGCCGCCGCGGCGACCTTGCTCCCGGCCGCTGCCGACCTGCCCGGCGAGGCGCCACCGGACGCGCGGGCCATCTGCCTCGTCGTCGGCGCGGTCAGCGCGGCCGCCGTCGCCGCCAACTTCGACGGGCTCGCCGACCTGCTCGATCGGGCCCGCGCGCTCAACCCTGGCACCTGGTCGCAGCACTCGATGCTCGTCCTGCTGGAGCCGCTGGCCGCGATGCTCGCCGGCAACGAGCAGGAGGCGTTCGAGATGCTGGAGCGGGCACCGGAGCCGACCGACCCGTGGACCCGGGCCACCCGCTGGTTGTTGGGGGCGATGCTGCACGAGAACGAGGGCCACTTCGAGGAGCACCGCGGCTACCTGAAACGTGCGCTGGAGGGCTACCGCGAGGTCGGCGACCGATGGGGGCTGGCCAGCACGCTGGCCGCGACGGGCAGCGCCCAGCTCGCCGACGGCGACATCGAGGGATCGGTGGAGGCCTACGCAGAGGCCCACCGGCTGATGGCCGAGATCACCGCCAACGAGGACGCGTCCTTCACCCGGACCCGGCTCGCCGCGGCGTACGCGCGCGGCGGCGACCTGGCCAGGGCCCGGGCCGAGCTGGCCGCCGCCAAGGCCGAGGCCGAGCGCAGCGGTTCGCCGATCGGCCTGGCCAGCGTCCAGTTGGGGATGGCCGATCTGGCCAGGGAGTCCGGCGACCGGGCCGAGGCCCGGCGGCTGGCCGAGGCCGGCCTGGCCATGACCACGTCGGTCGCCGGCGGACCGCCGCAGTTCATCGTGGTGATGCAGGCGTTCCTGGCCGCGCTCGACGCCGACGAGGGCCATCCCGACCGCGGCCGGGCCCGGCTGCAGGCGGCGCTGTCGTTGCCGATGGCCGACCGGGATATGCCGGTTATGGGCGCGGCGGCGCTCGCCTCGGCGTGGGTGGAGCTGCGCGCCGGCCGGTACGAACAGAGCGCCCGGCTGTTCGGTGCGGCGCTCGCGCTGCGCGGCACCGAGGACCGCGGCAGCACCCAGGTGGAGCAGCTGCGCAGGCAGCTCGCGGCCGCTCTCGGCGAGGACGACCTCGAGCGGCTCTACCAGGAGGGTGCGGCGCTGCCGCGCGAGCAGGCGATGGACCTGCTGCGCGGCAGCGCCGAGGCCGCCTAGTTGGTCTTCCGCCGGTAGGTCCAGACCGCCAGCGGGGCGAAGA
>Ga0068856_100005291_pt1 | contig 12732 bp, 8 predicted proteins | sample KBSCornC62_FD_66595 | JGI IMG/M metagenome (GOLD analysis project Ga0068856, IMG submission 66595) | Corn rhizosphere microbial communities from Kellogg Biological Station, Michigan, USA - KBS Corn C6-2 | ecosystem: Host-associated > Plants > Roots > Rhizosphere > Soil ...
CGTGATCGGCCTTGCCGCCGGCGTCGGCGCGGCCTTTGCCGTCGGCCACTTGCGCTCGAGCTTCCAGACAACCGCACGGCTCGAGGCCGCGCTTGGCCTGCCGGTGCTCGGTTCCATTTCGCACACGCTGACCGAAGCGGCACGCGAGCTGCGCCGCCGCCGGCTCAAGTGGTTCGTCGGGGCTGGGGCCGCGCTCGGCGGGGTCTTCGTGCTGCTGCTCGCCTCCGAGCTGATCCAGCGCGGCATGGTGGCATGAGGGACAGGCGATGACCGACCAGAGCAAGATTCCGCTGCCCTCCTCCGTCGAACGGGCCATCGCCGGGTTCGATTTCGGCAAGCTCGGCGGCATCTCCAGCCCCGGCACGCTTCCCCCCGAGAACCGCCAGCGCGTGGTCATGCGCGAGGTGACGATCGAGCCGATGCCGGAAGGTTCCGCTCCGGCACCAGTCGAGACTCCCGAACCGGCAGCCGTGGCTCCGGTGGCCTCGCCCACTGCTCAGCCCGCGCCCCGGCCCAGCCTGCCGCCGTTCGAGCCGGTCACCTTTCCGCAGGTGTTCCATCCGGTGAACCGCGCCCATCTGCGCGAAGGCGGCCTGATCGTTCCCGAAGGCAGCGTCACCGCGCTGATGGAGGAGTTCCGCATCGTCAAGCGCCAGCTGCTGCTCCAGGTGGGCGAGCTGCGGCGCGGCGGCCTCGGTGCTGCGGCCCAGCGGATCCTCGTCTGCTCGCCGCTCCCCGGCGAGGGCAAGACCTTCTGCTCGACCAACCTGGCCCTCGCCATTGCCGCCGAGCGCGAGAGCGAGGTCGTGCTGGTCGATGCCGATTTCGCCAAGCCCTCGATCCTGTCGACCCTTGGCCTCCCCGGCGGCCCCGGCCTGATGGACGCGCTGACGGACCCGGCGATCGACGTCGCCCAGTGCGTCGTGGGCACCGACATCCCCGGCCTCTGGGTGCTCCCCGCCGGCAACGCCACTAATCGCGACACCGAAATCCTCGCCTCCTCGCGCACCGCGATGGTGCTCGATCGGCTGACCCAGGGCGCGCCGAACCGGATCGTCATCTTCGACAGCCCGCCCGCGCTCGCCGCCTCTCCGGCCGCCGAGCTTGCCAAATATGTCGGTCAGGCCGTCGTCGTCGCGCGGGCTGACCAGACCGGGCAGGGCGCCCTCGAAGACGCCGTCTCGCTGCTGTCGGCCTGCCCGAACATCCAGCTGCTTCTCAACGCCGTGCACTTCTCACCCTCCGGGCGACGCTTCGGCTCCTACTACGGATACAAGGGCTAAGGGCATGAACCGCCGCACCTCCGTCCTCGCCGGTCTGGCCGCCTTGCTCAGCCCCCTCGGGGCGACCGCTCACGCCCAGACCCTGCCCTATGCCTCCAGCGCCACCTCCGACGGCGCGGCGGACAAGGCGGGCGGCGACATGGCCGACGACAAGGGCGAGTCCGCACCGCGCCTGAACTCCGGCAAGCGCCTGCCCGGCGCGCGCTACGGCGGCAAGCGCGAACGGCTGCGCCTGTCACCCTACATCGAAGCGCAGCAGGTCCTCTCGGCCGAACTTTCGCCCGGCCACGATGTCCTGACCTGGACCGCGCTCGCCGCCGGGATTGACGGCTCCGTGCGCGGCCGCAGCGCCGAAGGCACGTTCTCGCTGCGCTACGAACGCCGGATCGGCTGGGGCAAGGCGAACAGTGGCGATGCCATTTCCGGCCTCGTCCGGGGCGGTGCCACCGTGGTCCCCGGCGCATTGTCGATCGAGGCCGGCGCCCTTGCCACGCGCACCAGCGTAGAGGCCAACGGATCGAGCCTGCCAGGCTCGTTCGACCGGAGCAACGCCACCCATCTCTACTCGGTCTACGCCGGGCCGAACCTCAACACCCAGGCGGGCGACGTGGCGATCACCGGGGCCTACCGGATCGGCTATACCGAGGTTGGTACGACCGAGCGGACCGTCAGCAACGGCACCGCGAGCCGCGGCGACCTGTTCGATCATTCGGTGGTCCAGAACGCCGAGCTGCACGCCGGCGTCAGGCCGGGCGATGTCCTGCCGGTCGACCTCGGCGTCGGCGCCGGTTACTACCAGGAAGACGTTGCCAACCTCGACCAGCGGGTGAGGGACTTTCACGCCCGGATCGATGCCACTCTGCCGGTCTCGCCCACGCTCGCCCTCGTCGGCGGCGTCGGCTACGAAAAGGTCGAGGTATCGAGCCGCGACGTTCTGCGCGATAGGAAGGGGGCGCCGGTCGTCGGCGGCAACGGCCGCTACGTCACCGACAAGAGCCAGCCGCGCCAGATCGCCTACGAAACCTCGGGCCTCATCTGGGACGCCGGCGTCACCTGGCGGCCAAGCCCGCGCACCGCGCTCGAGGCGCACGTCGGCTGGCGCTATGGCGGCACCACCTATTACGGCGCCTTCGGCTGGCTGCCGAGCCGCCGCTCCTCGGTCAACGTGTCGGTCTACAGCAGCATTTCGGGCTACGGCGGAATGATCAACAAGGCGCTGGTAGAGCTCCCGCGCGAGTTCACCGTCCAGCGCGATCCGATCGGCGGAGACATCACCGGCTGCGTCGCCACGCTCGATCAGGGCGCCTGCCTCACCGGCGCCTTCGGCTCGCTGCGGTCGGCCACCTTCCGCGCCCGCGGCATCCAGGGCAGCTATGCCCGCAAGCTCGGCCGTTTCTCCGCCGGGATCGGCGCCGGGTACGACCGCCGCACCTTCATCGCCGCGCCGGGTACGATCCTTGCCGCCGCCAACGGGGTGTCGGACGAGAACACCTGGCTCTCGGCCTGGTTCAACGGCGAACTCAGCCGCCAGACCAGCTTCAGCACCTTCCTCTATGCCGACTGGTTCCACTCCGGCTTCGTCCTCGATGGCGACGGCACGGCAATCGGCGCCACCGGCAGCCTCACGCACCGCTTTGACAACCACATCTCGGGCAATGCCTCGCTTTCTCTCCAGGGCATCCAGCGTGAACAGGCCGAAGACCTGTGGAACGCCTATGCCCAGGTCGGGGTACGGTATGCCTTCTGAGCACGAACGGGAGTTCAGCACCATGTACGACGAATTCTATGGTTTCACCGCCCGCCCGTTCCAGCTCACGCCGGACCCGGCCTTCTACTTCGAGAGCCTGACTCACCGGAAGGCGCTGTCCTACCTCGGCTATGGCCTCAACCAGGGCGAAGGCTTCATCGTCATCACCGGCGAGGTCGGCGCGGGCAAGTCCACGCTGGTCGCGCACCTGATGGCGACGATCGATCCGGAACGGCTCACTGCCGCCCAGGTGGTGACCACCGCGCTGGATGGCGACGAGATCATCCACGTCGTCGCCCAGGCCTTCGGGCTGATGATCGACGGGAATGACAAGGCAACGGCCCTCGCCGGCATCGAGGGCCTGCTCCACGCAGAGGCGCGCGGCGGCCGCCGCTGCCTGCTGGTCGTGGACGAGGCGCAGAACCTCTCGATCGAAGCGATCGAGGAACTGCGGATGCTGTCGAACTTCCAGCTCGGCTCGCAGCCGCTGCTCCAGACCCTGCTGCTCGGCCAGCCGGAGTTCCGCGACCTGCTGCAGTCGAGCCCCGAACTCGAACAGCTCCGCCAGCGGGTGATTGCCACCCATCACCTCGATGCGATGGAAGCGGATGAGGTCCGTCCCTATATGGAGCACCGCCTTGGCCTCGTCGGCTGGACCGGCCGCCCCTCGATCGCGGACGAGGTCTATCCGGCGCTCTACACCGCCTCCAAGGGCGTGCCGCGCAGGGTCAACCAGATCGCCAACCGCCTGTTCCTAATGGCCGGCGTCGAAGAGGCCGAACACATTGACGCGGCCCTGTTCCAGCGCGTGCTGGCCGAGGTCGAGAGCGACACCGGCCTTGCCCCGGCCCGTCCGGCGCCCGCCGCCGCTCCGGCCCCGCTGGTCGCCGCCCCGGTCGAGATCGATGCCGTGCCCTTTGCCGAAATGAAGGAGGCCTTCGACGAGCGTGACGCCCTGATCGCCGAACTGCAGCAGGCGGTGGTCGAACTGGCCAACCACGTCGAACAGCTTCCCGCTGCCGCCGCACCGGCTCCGGCCCCCGCGGCCGATCCGGGCCTGCGCCACGAGCTGGCCGATCTCGGCCGGCGTCTTGCGGCCATGGAGGGCCGGCTGGTCCAGCAGGAGGCGAGCGTCAAGAAGACCCTCGCCATGCTGATCGAATGGCTCGAAGCCGACCAGAAGGCCGCCGCCTGAGCTGAGGGCAAGCGGCGCGCGCGATGAACCGTCCTGAACTCCCCCTGCTCAACGGCCTGTCGGTCGATGTCGAGGACTGGTTCCAGGTCGGCGCCTTCGAACGCGTCATTGATCCGGCCGACTGGGACAGCCTGCCCTCGCGGGTGGAGGACAACTGCGCGCGCATTCTCGACCTGTTCGCGCAGGCCGGGGTCAGCGCAACCTTCTTCACCCTCGGCTGGATCGCCCGCCGCCACCCGCACCTGATCCGCCGCATCCACGAGGCCGGGCACGAGGTGGCCAGCCATGGCATGGCCCACGCCCGCGTCTTCACCCTCGGCCCGCGCGGCTTCTCCGCTGACCTGCGCGAATCGACCCGCATCCTCGAAGACGCCGCCAGCACCCCGATCCGCGGCTATCGCGCGCCCAGCTTCTCGATCGACGCGCGCACCCCCTGGGCCTTCGAGATCCTTGCCGCCCACGGCTTTGCCTGGTCCTCCAGCGTCGCGCCGGTGGTCCACGATCACTACGGCTGGCGCGAGGCGCCGCGCTTTGCCTTCCGCCCGCTGGTCGGCCACGCTTTCGTCGAGGTTCCGGTGACCACCGCCGAATGGGCCGGCCGCCGCTTTGCCGCCGGGGGAGGGGGCTTCTTCCGCGTCCTGCCCTATGCCTTCTCCGCTGCCGCCATCCGCCAGGTCAACAGCCGCGAGCGGCGCCCGGCCGTGTTCTACTTCCACCCGTGGGAGATCGACCCGGGCCAGCCCCGCATCGCCGCACCGCTGCGCTCGCGCCTGCGCCACTACTCGCGGCTTGGCGCGATGGAGGGCAAGCTCGGCCGCCTGCTGCGCGACTTCCGCTGGGGCCGCATGGATGCGGTCGCCGCCGCCGAGGCGCGCCAGGCCGATTTCCTCACCCTGATGATCGAACCGCAGGCGCACGCCACATGAACGCGCCCTTCGCCCTCCCGGCCACCAGCCTGCGCCTGATCGACCCGGCAGACCACGCCGCGCGGATTGACGCCTTCCTCGCCGATCACCCGGCGGCCACGCCCTTCCACACCCCGGCATGGCTCGCTGCCGTCGCCAGCGGAACCGGCAACCGTGCCCTGGCCCTCGTGCTCGAGCAGGGCCGCGACCTTGTCGGCTATCTCCCCCTGTCAGAGATCCATTCGCCCCTGTTCGGCCGGATGCTCGCCTCGACCGGCTTTGCCGTAGGGGGAGGGGTGCTCACCGCCCCCGGTACCGATCCCACAGCCCTGTTCGCCGCCGCGGAAGAACTCGCCCTGCGCCGCTCGGCCCCCGCGCTCGACCTGCGCGGCGGTGCCCTGCCCGAAGGCCGGGCCGGCTGGACCCTGCGCCGCGAAAGGCATGCCGGGTTCGCCGCCGCCATGGCCGAAACCGCCGAAGCACGCCTCCTCGCCATTCCCCGCAAGCAGCGGGCCGAGGTGCGCAAGGGGCTCGACCAGCCGCTCGCCATCACCACCGGCACGGCCGAGCGCGACCGGGTGGCCCATCACGCGGTCTACGCCGAAAGCGTGCGCAACCTTGGCACCCCGGTCTTCCCGCGAGGCCTGTTCGACGCCGTGCTCGATCGCTTCGGCCCCTCTGCCGACATCCTCACCGTGTGGCACGATGAAAGCCCGGTCGCCTCGGTCCTCTCGCTCTACTGGCGCGGCGCGGTCATGCCCTACTGGGGCGGCGGCAGCCGCGCCGCCCGGGCCCTGCGCGCGAATGACCGGATGTATTTCGAACTGATGAACCACGCCGCCGCGCACGGCTGCACGCGGTTCGATTTCGGCCGCTCCAAGACCGGCTCCGGCCCTTGGCATTTCAAGCGCAACTGGGGCTTCGTGGCCGAGCCGCTGGCCTATGCCGGCTGGAACGCGCCCGGCCAGCCCGCGCGCGATGCCGATCCGACCAGCGCCCGCCACGCCGCGCGGATCGCCGCCTGGCAGCGCCTGCCGCTGGCCCTTGCCAACCGGCTCGGTCCGCCCATCGCCCGCGGCCTTGGCTGAGCGCGCCATGGGCCACACCCTGTTCCTCTGCCACCGCCTGCCGTTCCCGCCGAACCGGGGCGACAAGATCCGCTCCCACCACCTGCTGCGCGCGCTGGCGAACCTCGGCCCGGTCCACGTCGGCACTTTCGCCGATGACGAGGACGATGCGGTCCACCAGCTGGACCTCGCGCTCCTCGCCATGAGCCACCACGTCGCGGCGCGCACCCGCCCGCTGCCGCTGGCGGGCCTTGCGGCGCTGCGCTCCGGCCTGCCGGTCAGCCTCACCGCCTTCGAGGACGAGGGCCTGAGGAACTACGTCGAACGCACGCTCGGCGCCTTTCCGGTTGACACCATCGTCGTCTTTTCCGGCCAGATGGGCCAATATGTGCCCGCCAGCTGGAAGGGCCGCCTGATCGTCGATTTCGTCGACGCGGATTCGGCCAAGTTCGATGCCTATGCCGCCACCGGGCGCTGGCCGATGCGCTGGGTCCATGGCCGCGAGGCGCGGCTCCTGCGCGAAGAGGAATCCCTCCTTGCCGCCCGTGCCGACGTATCGCTGCTGGTGTCCGAGGACGAAGCCACCCTGTTCCGCGCCCGCCTGCGCCAGCCGCTTTCGGCCGACGTCCGGGTCATGGGCAACGGCATCGATACCTTGGCCTTCGATCCCGCGCTGGTCGCTCCGGCGGCGGAACTGGCCGCGCTGTCCGGCCCGCCGGTCATCTACACCGGGCAGATGGACTATCCGCCCAACGTCGCCGCCGTTGTCCGCGCCGTCCACCGGATCATGCCGCTGGTCCGCAGCGAGATTCCCGATGCGTCGTTCCACGTCGTCGGTCGCCGCCCCGTGGCCGAGGTCCAGGCGCTCGAGGGCCTGCATGGCTGCCGGGTCTGGGGCCGGGTCGAAGATATCCGCCCGTGGCTGCGCGGCGCAGACCTCGCCCTTGTCCCGCTCGAAATCGCCCGCGGCGTCCAGAACAAGGTGCTGGAGGCCATGGCCATGGCCCTCCCGGTGGTCGCCTCGACCCAGGCCGGTACCGGACTTGCCGCCAGCCCGGGCCGGGATTTCGCCGTGGGCCTCACCGACGAGGAGATCGCCCGCGCCGTGATCGCCCTCCTGCGTGATCGGCCGGCGGCGCGCGCCATGGGCCTCGCCGCGCGCCGCTTTGTCGAACAGCACCACGATTGGGACGCGATGCTCGCCCCTCTGGCCGACATGCTCCGCGCCCCGCGCCGGCGGAGCCAGCGCCATGCCGCCTGAGACTGCGCTCCCGTTTTCGCCCCCTCCTGCCGCGCTGCCCGCTCCATGGCGCCGCCCGCTCGGCTCGCTGGTCGTCGTCGCGGCCCTGCTGTTCGCCCTGTTCTGGCGCGACTGGGCCGATATGGCGGGGCAGTGGTGGAACTCCTCCACCTACAACCACGTCGTGCTGATCCCGCCGATCCTCGGCTGGCTGGTCTGGCAGCGATGGCTGGCGCTGCGCCGGCTGGATCCAGCGCCCTGGTGGCCGGGCCTCGCCCTGTTCGGCGCGGCGGTCCTCCTCTGGGTGCTCGGCTCCTTCGCCGGCTTTTCCCTGCTGCGCCAGGCCGGAGCCGTCGCCATGCTCGGCTCCGCCGTACTGGCCCTGCTGGGCCCCGCCATCGGCGCGGCGCTGGCCTTTCCGCTCGCCTACATGGCCTTCCTCGTCCCCTTCGGCGACGAGCTGATCGCCCCGCTCCAGACGATCACCGCGAAGCTGACCGTGGTCCTCGTCCACCTCTCGGGCATTCCAGCGGCGATCGACGGCGTGTTCATCGATACCCCGGCCGGCCTGTTCGAAGTGGCCGAGGCCTGTTCTGGGATCAAGTTCCTCATCGCGATGATCGCCTTCGGGGTGCTCGCCGCCAACGTCTGCTTCGTCTCGTGGCGGCGCCGGGCGGCTTTCCTCCTGCTCTGCGCGCTCGTCCCGGTCCTCGCCAACGGCGTGCGCGCCTGGGGGACCATCGCCGTCGCGCAGATCAAGGGCGCGGCCTATGCCGGCGGATTTGACCATATCGTCTACGGCTGGCTGTTCTTCGCCCTCGTCATCGCCGCAGTGATCCTCATCGGCTGGCGCTTCTTCGACCGCGATCCCGCCACCCCCGTCGTCGATCCCGCGGCCATCGCCGCCTCGCCGCTGATCGCCCGCCTCTCCCGCCAGACCCTGCGCCTGCCCGCCGCGCTGGGCCTCCTTGCCGCCATCGCCGCCGCCGGGCTCGCCTGGTCCTCGGCGGCGGACCGCCTCGACGCGCCCCTGCCGCGCCAGATCCACCTGCCCGAGGTGCCGGGCTGGCACCGCGTCAACTATGCCCCCGCCCTGTGGTGGGAGCCGCGCGCTGCCGGGGCCAATCACCGCCTGCTCGGCCGCTATGCCGACGGGCAGGGCCACCAGGTCGACGTGTTCTACGCGCTGTGGTCCGGCCAGTCGGAGGGCCGCGAGGCCGGCGGCTTCGGGCAAGGCGCGCTCGTGCCCGAAAGCGGCTGGGCATGGCAGGCCGATGGCCCGGCGGTCCCCGGCGGCCATGCCGAACGCCTGCTCGGCAAGGGCACGGTCGAACGCCTCGCCGAAACCCATTACCGCACCGGCCCGCTGCTCACCGGCAGCAACATGCGCCTGAAGCTCGCCAACATCGCCGATCGCCTCCTCCTGCGCGAGCGGCCCACCGCCGTCCTGATCCTCTCCGCCGAACCAACGCCCTCCGCTCCGCCGGAAAGCTCGGTCGCCGCGTTCCGCGCGTCGGTCGGGCCGGTGGGGCCGTGGATGGACCGGCTCGGCTCCGGCCGCTAGGACCAGCGCCCATGTGCGGGATCGCCGGCCTTTATTCGCTCACCGGGCCTCGACCGGTCGATCCGGCCCGGGTCGAGGCGATGTGCGCGGCCATGGTCCACCGCGGGCCTGACGGGGGAGGGGCGTGGTCCGCCCCCGGCGTCGCCCTCGGCCACCGCCGCCTGTCGATCATCGACCTTGCCGGCTCGCCCCAGCCCATGGCCAGCGCCGACGGCCGCGCCATGCTGGTGTTCAACGGCGAGATCTACAACTTCCGCGAACTGCGCGCCGAACTGAAGGCGCTCGGCGCCACCTTTCGCACCGATGGCGACAGCGAGGTGATCCTCGCCGCCTGGGCCCAATGGGGCACCGGATGCTTGCAGCGCCTCTCCGGCATGTTCGCCTTCGCGCTCTACGATCTCGCTGCCCGCACGCTGTTCCTCGCGCGTGACCGGCTCGGGGTGAAGCCGCTGCACTATGCGGTGCTGAGCGACGGAAACCTCGCCTTTTCGTCCGAACTCAAGGGCTTGCTTGCCCACCCGATGCTCCGCCGCGAGGTCGATCCGCTCGCCGTGGAGGACTATGTCGCCTGGGGCTACGTTCCGGATCACCGTTCGATCCTGAAGGGCGTGGCCAAGCTCCCGGCCGGGCACTTCCTGCTCCTGCGCCACGGCGCTCCGCTGCCCGAGCCCACCCGCTGGTGGGACGTCTCCTTTGCCGAGCGCCACCGCGGCAAGCCCGCCGATCTCGAGGCCGAACTGGTCCACCGCCTGCGCGATGCCGTGGCCTCGCGGATGGTGGCCGATGTCCCGCTCGGCGCGTTCCTGTCGGGCGGGGTGGATAGTTCCAGCGTCGTCGCCCTGATGGCCGAGATCAGCCGCGAGCCGGTCCGCACCTGCTCGATCGGCTTCGATGCCGCCGCGCTCGACGAAACGGGCTATGCCGATCTCGTCGCCAGGCGGTTCCACACCGACCATCGCAGCCGCACGGTCGCCTCCGACGATTTCGACCATGTCGATACCCTCGCGGCCATGTTCGACGAGCCCTTCGCCGATGCCTCGGCCCTGCCGACCTGGCGCGTCTGCCAGCTCGCCCGCGAGAGCGTCACCGTCGCCCTGTCCGGAGACGGCGCGGACGAGGCGCTGGCCGGATACCGCCGCCACCGCTTCCACGCCGCCGAGGACCGGCTGCGCTCCGTCCTCCCGCAGGGCCTGAGGGCGCCGCTGTTCGGGACGCTCGGCGGGCTCTATCCCAAGGCTGACTGGGCGCCCCGGCCGCTCCGCGCCAAATCGACCCTGCTCGGCCTCGCCCGCCCGGCCGACGAGGCCTATGCCGCCGCCCTTGCGATCACCACGCAGGCCCAGCGTGCCCGGCTCTACACCCCCGCCTTCACCCGCCACCTGGCGGGCTACAGTGCCGAACAGCCCCTGCTCGAACGGATGCGCAGCGCGCCGGCCCGCTCTGCGCTCGACCGGGCGCAATATGCCGATCTCACCTTCTGGCTCCCCGGCGATATCCTCACCAAGGTGGACCGGACGAGCATGGCCGTCAGCCTGGAAGCGCGCGAGCCGCTGCTCGATCACCGCCTGATCGAATTCGCCGCCGCCCTGCCGGAAGGCCTGCGCATCCGCCGTGGGCAGGGCAAGTGGCTGATGAAACAGGCGATGCGCCGCTATCTGCCGGACGAGGTGCTGTTCCGGCCCAAGCAGGGCTTCGTCACCCCGATCGCCGAGTGGCTGCGCGGCCCGCTCGCCGGCACCGCCCGCCAGATCGCCACCTCGGCCACCCTCGCACGCACCGGCTGGCTGGACCCGCGGGCAGTCTCCGTCCTCGCCGAAAGCCACATCGCCGGCCGGGCCGACAACTCCCGCGTCCTGTGGCAGCTGCTGATGCTCGACAGGTCACTGGCACACTTGGGAATCGCCTGATTCCGGCCCGGGCAATGGTAAGCAGTTCTTAAACGGTTCTCGCCTAGACCGGCATCACAGGCCAACCAGGCGGACCATGCGAACGAAGCGCGACATCTACCTCGCGATTGCAGCGTTTCTCACGTACTTCGTTGCGTGGGCCATCTTCGCATCGCCATTGGATCAGGTTTACTGGAACATCCGCTACTCCCTCACAGAGAGGGCGGCGCCAGCTTCCATCGTGGTCGTCCGGCTGAATCCGATTATCGGGCCGGCACCCGACGAAGGTTCGTATTACGCTGACGTCCTCGAGAAATTGCGCGGTGAGGACCCCCGCCACGTTTACCTCGATGCCAATCTCAAGGTCGTGACGTACTCGCTTGAACGTGAGATCAAGGCCTTCGGCAGCAAACTTTCGATCGTCGTCCGGCCCAACCAAATGGATTTCACCCGTGACGACGCTTCACGGGCTACAGCGGACATTCCGGGTCGCAATCTGACCGGCAGCGCGCAGGTCGTGGTCGCTGGCGGATTGACAAACTTCTGGAAATACGTGGTCGATGTCCCCTGCGTCTTCAGAATTGATGGGCACAGTTATCCGTCTTTCGCAGCCTCCACCATGAGCACGCCTTGCTTGTCCAACAGCATCCGGCCAGACTTTTCAGTCGATCCCTCCACTGTCGAAGTCATCGATTCACGAGACATCAATTCGGGCCTGAAGCGCGAGGTCAGTCTGCGCGACAAGACCATTCTCGTTTCCGGATTCGTCGGAAAGCAGGACGGCGTGCTGGGTTATCTTGGACACCGTCAGCAGTCCCTGGCGATGCACGACGTAGCCGCGCTTTCTGGTCATCCTATCAGGCGCGTTGACCTTGAAATTCTAGCTACGATTTTCACCATTCTGATAACCGTTGCGCAAAGCGTAACGCGCCAGTTTTGGCGTTGGTCGATCTACGCGGGTGCCGCAAGCGCCGCACTGTTTGGACCCGTTTTGTTCGAAGGCGCCGGTATCCTCGTGCCCGCCGGCTCGACCCTGGTGGTTATGACGGTTTTTGCGGCTTGGCGCATGTGGTCTCGCTGGAGGCGCAAGGTCATAGAAACCGGGAACGCGGGTCTGCCGAACTTCGTGGCGCTCGGTGGTCACTCCATTCCCGCAGGCTACCACGTGGTGGTTGCGGTGATTGGTCGATACGAAGAGTTTCTTGCCACACTGCCGCCCGAACTTCACGCGGAGTGCGCGCATCAGATCGCACGGCGCTTCTCCGTAGGCTGCGGAACCGCGGAGATTTTCCACGGCGAAGGCGGCCATTTCGCCTGGATCGAACACGACCGTGACGCCGACAACCAGATCGAGCACTTCGAGGGCATGCGCGCCCTGTTCTCGGCTCCGCTGCTGGTCGGCGGCCACATGTTTGATACCAACGTCCACTTCGGGATCGATCGCAACGGCCAGTTCGACACGCTGACCCGCCTGAACACGGCCATCGCCAGCGCCACCGACGCCCTGCGTACCGGCCGCACGGTCGAACAGTTCGAGGCCAACCGCCTCGCGAACGCACACTGGGAACTGTCGCTGCTGGCCCGCATCGACGAAGGCATGCGCAACGGCGACATCTGGCTCGCCTACCAGCCGCAGTGGGACTACGGCGAGAACCGCATCAGCGGCGCCGAGGCCCTGATCCGCTGGAACGATCCGGTGCGCGGGCCCATCCGGCCCGACGAATTCATCCTCCAGGCCGAGCGGGCCGGGCGGATCGACGCCCTTACCTACTGGGTGCTTGAACAGGCCATCACCTCGGCCGAGATCTTCAATGCTCTCGGCCCGCGCTTCCAGATGTCGATCAA
>Ga0068856_100005292_pt1 | contig 12732 bp, 12 predicted proteins | sample KBSCornC62_FD_66595 | JGI IMG/M metagenome (GOLD analysis project Ga0068856, IMG submission 66595) | Corn rhizosphere microbial communities from Kellogg Biological Station, Michigan, USA - KBS Corn C6-2 | ecosystem: Host-associated > Plants > Roots > Rhizosphere > Soil ...
ACACAATTCGTGCGCTCAAAAGCGGCGCTTGAAACAAACATTTAAAACAAAATGCTCTCACCCGCCGCCGGGTGGGCGCGCACGAAACAACCGGCCCCTCGCGGCCGGTTTTAAATTGTCTCGCTTTACAGTATGTCCACGACATAACCTGCAGCACTCATTAGGGCAAAACGAGCTTTGCCCTATCTCCGTTCTTCGGTTATAATCACCACTGTTCTGTGGCCATTGGAGCCCAGCCAAAATCGCAATCCAAGAAGCAAAGCGACTGAATGCGATTTTGAAAGGAGAAGCGTAGTGCTAGGCCGAAGCTTTTGTCGTGTTGCGACAAAACGAGGTAGGCACGTACGCTTGGATGCAGGGGAGTAGCTCAGTTGGTAGAGCACCGGTCTCCAAAACCGGGTGTCGCAGGTTCGAGTCCTGTCTCCCCTGCCAGGTTAGATTTCTAAGGTGAAGAGCGAGCGAAAGCTCGTTCTTTTGTTTTGCCTGTATCTGGAGAAAGGTTTGGACAAGTTCGAATACTGTCTCTTGTTTACACACAGACTAAAGCCGGATTATGCTAAGTGCTTCTTTTGAGAATGTGCTAACCTCGGTCTCATTAAGGACCGGCGCGCTCGATGGAGTATCATGGCTAGAGTAAGGCGTGACGTAGTCATTGATCTCTTCAATCCTTGGGAGCTTTGCTTTGATGTTACTCAAATATGACTCTGAAGAGGACTTCACATTTCCGACAAAGTTTCCAAGCGAGTCGGCAGAAGGAAATTCTTTCGGATATGCCGCCTTGAAAACATGCTCGAGCGTAGGTCGAATAACTTTAACTATATCCTCAAGACGCTGATCACCGTTCAGTCCCTCGTCTACAAATCTTTGGAGTAGAGCTACTCTTAATTTTTGCTCGTTTTCTGCTTGTTTCTCTACATCCCATTTTGCAAGCTTGCTGGCTCGCCCAGTTCTTACGATTTGAAAAGCAGCTCTGTCGCCGCTTGCAATTCCCATCTTTTGCCAAATGCCGTGCAGAAAATCTGGGTCATGTGAAAGAAGTATTCCTTGGCCTGCACGATTAAATAAGTCAAATATAGTATTTAGGGTATTGCTGCGCCTGCTAGCATCCAAGCTACTGATAGGGTCGTCAATAACAAGAACTGTGCCGCTTAAGTTCGCATCGGCGACCACATGCGATACGAAGAAGGCAAAGGCCAGGGTTGTCTTGTCTCCAGCACTTAGAGCAGTCTTGAGGTTTGGAGCATTTTGTGCAGACGCGTCAGCATTTACCTCCTCGCCGTTTATCTCTAGTACAAACGTGCTGTTGGGCCTACCACCAACATGGTCGCGCTCGATCCTCTGGAGAGTAAAGGAAGCTCCGGATTTTCGTAAGCAATCATTGATAGCGTCCTGGTGTTGCTCAATCAAAGCGTCCGACGCACTGTCTAATTGCTTGCGAAGTTGTGCTTTTTGCCCTTCCGCACCCTTCTTGCTCTTTAATAGTTCTTGATACTCTTTAATGTCTTTGACAACCGAAGTGGAGTGACGAATTCTCTGATCTTTTGCGGCGTTAAGCTGTTTAGTGACGGTTATGGTGTCGTCAGTCTTCATTAATTCGGCTTTGAAAACGTCGATGGCTTCATTGCTGGCTTCTACGGCCGCATTGTATGCATCCAACTCTTTCATTCGAGCCTTCAGACGGTCGACCGACTCACCAAGTTCTTGAGGTTGAGCAACGGCTGTAAGTGGATCTTGCACCTTCCGATCAAGGGTCTCCTGTAGCTGGCTAGACAGTTCTGTCAGAACTGTCTGTAGCGCGTCAACTTCAAAAGTTGCATCTTTTATACCTTCAACCGAAAGGTCGACCCAGTATTTGATGCGAGTTTCATTTTCTGCAACCAATCTCCCCAGAGCTATGAGCGAAGTTAAATTTAGGCTATCAAGCGTTTGTGAGCGGAATGCGTGTAGTTCGGCAATGGCCTTAGAGTATTCCGCATTGAAGTACTCAGAGTATTTATCGGTGAGTTGGCTGGAATCTAACGGCTGAGCGCAGTACGGACAATTGCCTGAGCTGTGCTTGGCTAGTTGATGACCATGCTCGATCCAGCTTTCCGCATCCGAGTCTTCTAGATGAGCGATATGATTTTTTACGGCTTCACTAGCTTCCTGGCTTACTGTCTTAATACTTGTCTTAAGGATGTCATCGAGTTTCGCCAAGTCGGGTGCCGTGTAACTTAGCTTCTGTAAGGTTGGCGCCTTCAAGATCGAGGTCTTATTTTGAAGTGTGGTTAATTGCTTATGTAAAGTAGCGACCTTTTGCTCGATATTCTCGTCTACTGGCAGCGCTATGAATTCTTTGATGTTAAGGTCCGATTTTATCTGAGCATTGATTTTCGTTTGCATCAAGCTGATTTGCGGATTTAGTAGTCGTATTTTGTCGTCTTCCGCCGCAATTTTCGAAACGAGGTCACCTGTCTGCTTGCCAACAAATACTTCATAAAGACCGAGCTTCTGAGCGTACTCTACTTTGCCGCCAAAATGAACGTTGTTATCAATAAAATCCTGATCAAATACGAGCACCTGACAAGGGTTCTTATCCCATTGAGTGCCATTGAAATTAGCAATATTAGCGCTAGAACCACCGGTCGGCTCGAAAAGCATCGATACTTTTGGCGTATTTGCCTGGCCCAGCGTTTGGCGTGCAAGCAGGTGATGCGGCTCGTTTTCGCCTACGCTACGGAAGATAGCAGTAATCGTCGATTTTCCGCGCCCATTGTCAGCAAAAATTACGTTCCATTTTAAAAATTCATAGGAGGCACATGCTTCTGAGCTTTCAAAGCGAGCGAGGTGCTCTATTTTAGTAAATTTCTTAAACATGGCTACTCCAGGCCAGCTTTATCGGTCATTGTATCTTTTCGTATTTTACTCTCATCAAGCAAATGACGTATCTGCTCAATTTCCGCTAGGAGCTCTGCTTCGCGGCCATCATCTTTAATGTCTTTCTCAAACTCGTCCCATCGCATAGTTTGGACTACGACCCGGAACTCCTGCCAAGAAGATTCCACCGGCAAATGTCGGTGTTCTTTGCAGAGAAGTTAGATTTATTCCTAGGGAGTGAGGGTGTAGCCGCAGCAGCCTATCACTATCTTGCCGACATCGGTTGGGCTGCCTGGTTCCGCGGGCTGCTGTACTACTCCGGCTTCTTCGAAGGCTATGGCACCTTCTCCGTAGCCGAACGCTTCTCGCAGCTTATGCTCATCAGCTTCGTCGGCCGTCCAAACGCAAACACGCTCATCGACAGGTTGCGAATCTAATCGGGTAAGCAGGCCGGACTGCGGCGAGAATCTGTCTTGCATCCATAGGCGCCGCGTCGTGGTACGGTAATCTTCGGGCGTTACCACGAACCCTCTCCTGACGGCTTCGTCTGAACCTGCGCACGTTCCCATACTAGCAGTAAAGCACAATACGCTACTCCCGGAAAGCCCAGGCCCGGTGAGCGAGGCTACACCATACCCCGATCTTCGTGCTCGCGCTGGGCGGCATCTGACATCATTTGGTAGTACTCGTCATCGCCACTGCCGCCACCTAATTTGCCGAAAGCGCCCAAAACCAAAAATACGCCAAAGACTATAGCGATGGCGATTGCCATCATAAGTAGCTCGTATAAGGTCATAAGAACCACAATGGCAAGTCCTACGCCTACTATTCCCAGTACGATCCTAAGCGGCCAATTTTGCCGCATGGTGAAGTTTTTGTAGCTTATCGTCCAGCGCCAAAGCAGGCGGAAAAGTGCCCAACGTTTGCGTGGACGTCCAGCTGCTGATTGCCGTTTATGATTTGAACCCGTGGTCATGCTAGACATCTTAACATAGAGCCAACGCGGCCCGCCTCAACTGTGGCGCGGATGTAAGAAGGTGCGCACGTACGATTTCCGTAGGGGCGTTCGCTCACTGAAGCCCTTTGGCTTCATGGTTTTTCTTGAATGGGGGATTGTTAATAGTTTACGCAGTTGGTGTAAGCTTCTGATAATGTAGGCCAATGATATATGATGTTTGGTTATGAGACTTACCACTTCCGAAATCGGCCATCCTACTATCTGCAAACCGGCCACAGAGGTGCGGGATGCCGCGGGATATGATGTAAAGCGGGAGACAGTGTGCCCCAATGATGGTGAAGGCTGCGCGATAATCCAAAAGCGCCTTCTAGGTCTCGTGGCAATTTCGACCGAGTATGTCGGCTGTGCCTTGGGCTACCTGTCTGACCGGCCACCTGCCACGCCTTAGGCGCCGGGGCTAGGGTGGAGTTTTAGCAGACCCCTGGCGCCGGTACGGGTAAAGTCCTAAGCGGTCTCTACGGGTGTGCGATCGGAGTAATCAGCCTTGGCCTTCTTTATGGCGGCGTGGAGGCTTGGTGGTAGTTCGTCTGCCTGCTCTGTCAAAGATTGCATAATACGCTGGAGCCCATCGTCAAAACACACTTCTTCTAGCGTAACTCCAGAAGTGTCGAGGTGCTGCCAGGGTATATGTACGAACATTCTTTTGCGCGCGAAGTAATCGTCCTTTCCACTGATGCTGTATGCAAACGGCTCGCCAGAGTCGCGTAGCTGTTGCAGTATTTCGTCTGAGTTTTCCCGGGAGAGCGTTTGGCCCCTGTGTTCACCTGATTCAAATGTCCATCCATGCGGACCGTCCGGAGTTGCGCCCTCGGTGTCGACGTTGAAGGTGATGCCGCTACCGCATACCACGTTCAAGTAGGCGCCTCCGTCATCGCCAAAGTCTGTGGCAAAGGTGTCGCCATCGGATACAAGCGGGGCATACAAGCCATTTCCTGAACCCTCGCGCGGATGCGAGTGAAAGAATACTTTCTGACCAGTCCTCTCAAGTCTATGCTTATTTTTTACCGCGGTGTCACCGCCGCGTACAAAATTCATTGACATTGTGCCATCATCTCCCCGGTGGATCGTCAGTCCGTATTCCCTGTCCCATTGGTCGGTTATGGCAATCATCTGCGCCAGGTCGCCCCACTCGGCCGCTCGATCCAGAGTTCCCATCTGAGCTTCTTTAGTCCACGCGGTATCCGCAGTCTCGTGTGTGAAGGGGCTCTCGGGTACCTTCTGCCCGGTGAGGCCTTCCGGGTCATAGGCAAGCGGGGGTAGGCTGCCCTTATAACGTAACTTGAACCTTATGTACGCAGCCATTTTGAGTACGTCTTGCTCTTTGGCGAACTCGCTTAGTTCATCGACGCAACTTTCACCTTCCAACGCAACGAGCTGCGGGATATCGGATGCAAGCATTTCCGCAGTCTTTGCTTTGTAGTAGGACGAGAACCCTAATGGATCACCATCTTCGTGTTTTTCATCGACGGTAGCGAGCAAGCTCTCACCCAGGCGAAGCACGGCCGAAATGTTTTCGGCGGACGCTTGCTCGCCAAGCGCGTCAACGATATTTTGTGGATACGTGGACACAAAATGGTCCACCCTGGCAAGGTCTGTGGTGTCCCTGGAGTTTCGGATAACCAGCCGTGAAAACAGGCTCTCAGAGGCGCTGCTTAGCTGGCCACCATCGTCACCAAAACCGGTAAACATATCGGTCATATTTTGCCTGACTGCCGGTGCATGCAGCTCTTTGGGGCGCTGGTAGTGATCGCCGGTGTCGGGGTGCCAGTCATTCAGTACGGGTGGAATCGTGCGGTCGAGTTCATCCAGCGCGTCTATGGGTGGTCCCAGCTCCTGCCCCTGCCCGCCGAGCCTGTTCAGAATAAGCCGCGCCATGGCGCGTGCGCCGGACCATCGGGCTTGCGGAGCTTCGTGGAGCGCCTGTGGATCTGGTGGGATGCCAGCAGGAGCGGGCGGTGTCATTTCGTCCATGCTTTTAAGTATATCTCAGCCAGAGCTTTGAATGGGGCTTCAAAGCTCTGGCTGAGAGGAGACAAGGTGAAACATGGGTGTTGGGTGGGGAGATGGGGTCTCCTCGCAGCCGACGCTTAACGTCTGATTGTGCTGAACGGTCGATGGCAGTGTTACTCGCCGTGAATGGCCTCGCGGATTTCCACGAGCTTGTCCACGTCGATCGTCGTACCTCCGACGAGCCTAGGGTTTTCGATGAGGATGTTGACGAAGGCGACCATGAAGCGCGCCATCTCGGGGGAGTCTTCGCAGTCTTCTTCGACCGCTTCGAGCCCACCATCCCAGGTGCCGGCCGCGTAACCGACGACGGAGCCGATGCTGCCCTCCAGGGTGTCATACGACTCGTCTGCCCGTATGGCCGATACTTGTGCGAGCTCTGCCTGCGAAAGCGTAGGATACGTGCCCTTCCAGTCGGTGGCTTCGATCTGTCTCGCGTCGGTGAGCTGCTCGATCGAGATGCCGGTCCGCTGTAGGGCCGCTTCGATGAGCGGGGCGAGCCCAGGGTTCTTGAGCCTGCTGCCCAGGTCACTCATGAGGTATTTCTCCTTGTCTCCAGATCCGCGCCGATGACGTGGATGGTATGTGCGTACTCCCAAAAGAAGTGCCGAGAATACGACAATATTATAACACCAAATAACTTTAAGCGCAATGTATCAGAAGCGAAAAGGCGGGATTTGCTACTGGGTTGCGGCGCTCAACGGTACCATATCCGGCTCGGCGTCCTTTTGGGCAATGCCGTAGCGCTCTGTTTTACCAGCGTCCGGACCGCCTTTTATGGTGCGCTCCATCAGGTAGCCGCCTTTGGCGACGGCCTGCCACTCGCCCCACGGCGCGGTAAAGATGACATTTTCGGTGAGCCTGATCATGCGGCGTGGGTCGTGCCGGGGTTTAAACTGGCCGGGAGTGTCCGGGTCCGCCTCGTACACATCGCCGAAGTCTGCCGGGCCTTTGTATTCTTCGCCGCTGGGGCTGGTGCAGATCCAGTCGCCTTCGCGTGCGGTGTCGGTGGTAGCGCCGGATTTAACGGGCACAACTTCGGTCCGACCAGCAGCGATTTGGCGGGCGCGGATTGGCGTGGTTTTGACATACAACGGCGCTTCGGCAAACAGCCGGTCGTATTCCGGCGTGCTGAGGTCTATGCGGCGGCAGTTGGCGACCTCGACTTCCTCGGGCGATTTCCACATGACCACAATTTCGTGGCTGTCGTCCACACGGTGCAGTTCTTCCATGAACGAGCTATCAAACTGACCGTCGTTGCTCCAGTGAGCGCCGTATATCTGGCGGCGCTGTTCGAGCATGCCTTCGAGCTTTTGTCGTTTGGCATCGTCTGTGGCGGCCAGGAGCTTGTCGCCGATTTCCTGGTCAAGCGCGCCGTTAATAAGCGCCCGGATAATGGTAACGTTTACGTTGCCACCTTCGGGAACGCGATTGCAGTAGTCTACCATCTGACCGGCTGCCAGCATGCCGGCGGCACCTATGTACAGCTGGCGGTAGCGGGGATATGCGGCCAGTAGATCGGACTGGGTAAAGCGGTTGTGATCACCCGGGTAAGCGCCGCGCTGGAAAACGTAGGTGTCAAACGGCCTATTGTGGGCGTTTGCGAGGTTCGAGCCTTCCACGGGCGGGTAGTACCAGTCGTGTGCCTGGGCGGTCATAAAGGTCATGTCGCCGGTATCTATGCGAGGGCCAAACCGGTCGAGTAGACGGCCGGCAACGTAGCCAATGTCGGGTCGCTGTGGATCGTCGGGGTCACCGTCATACATCATTACCACTGGTCTGCCCTGTTCGTGCAGTCCTTCGACGCGCGGGATTAGCAGATCATCCAGTACATGGTCGGCGGCGGTGGGGTCAATGCCCCCGGTGGAGCCGGCTCCACGCAGTGCGATGATTTCGCTGCCGCGGCGCATAGCCATTCGTGTGCTCATATCCCATGCGGTGGCAATATCGAGGGCGGCGTGTCCCAGTACAGCTATGTCGGGCTGCAGTGGGAATGCTGAACCGGTGGCTTCTACAGATGTCATGCGCTATGTGGGCTTATGAAGCCACTAGTATACCACAAACAATGCATAAGTACAATATAGTTGACCACTTTCCAGAGGTTTTGCCGCCTGCGTGATTATGCACAAGAAGATGGTTATTTTTACCACGTATTTTCCTTGAATCGCACCGGGCATTGTGGTTGAATAAAACGCTGTTGCTAGCAATAAAATATGCAAATTACGACCGCTCTAGTGGGCGGGCGTTTAATTTTTTGTAAGACAAAGGTAAAGGATGTACACACAACTAGTAGGTAGAAAACGAGCATATGAGCCAATAGACTACGAGCGCCCTCTTGCGTACGATTCGGGCGAGGTGGTCGATTGGCGTCAGCAGTGCACTTCCGCCGTGGAATTGGCTGGCCGAACGGCAACCGAGGCTGCGCTGGAATCAGGGCGACCACAGGTTGTCGAGAGATTTCTGGCCGCGGCAAGTATTTTGGGCGGATCAGACGATTTTCAGGTTGCCGTAAGTCGGCAGGCTGCCTATGCAACACAGATTGCCGAAGATAAAATTACTCACCCGTACACTCACTGGGAAGGACCGCAGCGTCCAAATGTGGCTGCAATGTTCATGCAGGCAGTCGAAGCCAGTGTTCCTGGCATGATGAACAGCCTGGCGGCTGCTGACTATTCGGCGCTGTATATCCACGACCACATTGACCAGTTTCGGCAGGATGCGATGGATGTAGCGATAGCGTCGGTGCCAACTCCGTCGCCCTGGCTAAGCTAGGCGGAAAAGACGCCAATTTGAATGTGACTCACCTTGCAGTTAGCGCAAGGTGAGCCGAGAATCGGCGCGTCGATAATTCAAGCCCGCACGAATACCGTGACGGGTTTTTCATTGGTCCGGTTGGTTCGGACAGAAGTGCGTGGGTTACCGTTAGGTCTGTTGGGGCGCGGCTAGCCTGCTCCTGGGTTAAGCAAAATTACCCATAAGGCTCCGGTTAGAAACCTCACTGCCCGCAAAACAGATGACGCGTAGGCTGTACGCATGGCAATACTTACGGTAAAAGCAACCTGGCAGGGCTACATCAGCTTGGGACAATTGGGTATTCCGGTGCGTTTGTACAGCGCGGTGCAATCGGTTCGCCCGCGGTTTATTCAACTGCACGAGACTGACGGTTCGCCGGTGGAGCGTGAGCTGCGCTGCCGGGCCGAGGGGCGCAAAATAGAAAGTTCGGAAGTCGTGCGCGCTATAGAAGTCAAACCGGGGCGTTATGTAACGATAACGGACCATGAGCTGGGCGTTACGGCCCATAGTCCGGTTAAAACGATATCGGTGCAGCAATTCAGCGAGCCGAACGCGATCCCAAATGTCTACATAGATAAGCCGTATTATGTGGTGCCAGCCAAAGGCGGTGAGCGTGCGTATGCACTTCTGCGCGAGGTGCTGGCGCGGCTGTGTAAAGTGGCGATCGGACAGTTTGTTATCTACAACCAGGAGCGTATTGCTTGTGCGTATATATACGGCGACCTGATCATGCTGCAGCAGCTGCATTTTGCGGCCGAGATTGTGCCGCGCCAGAGTATCAAATCCCCTGCCCTGCCAAAGCCCTCACCATCGGAGATTGAGGCGCTAAGTGCGGTCGTGCAGCGCTTTAGCGGGCCGCTGTACCTGGAAGATTACCACGACGAACACAGTGAACATATCCGCGAATTGGTGGAGCGCAAAGCCAAAGGTTTGGCTGCCCCGCGCGAAGAGCGCATCGCGCCGCACGCCACACCGGAAACGGATATTATAGCCGCCCTGCATGATACGCTGGGCGCGCGCAGGCTCGTGGACAATCCGGCCGGCAACGCCCATCTGGCCTCCATGTAGCGGGTATCTACCGAAGCTCAGTACGGAGTTCGTGGGAGCCATTTGGCAACGCGACTTCGTAGTACAGGCGGAACTTGCCGTTGGCGAGCGGCACAATATCCAGGTAACGCAGTGCTTTGCCGTCGGGCGATTGTCCAACTGGCGCATCCAGAGTTACGGACTTGAACGCATCCGGCGAATTGCCAATAGAAATTCCGGTGCGTTCGTCGTAGTTTTCGAGTGCACTGGCACGCCCGTCGTAAAAAGCTATGACCCCTTTTGGGGCAAAATGGACCGCGGTAATACGTCGCCCACGTTTGTCCCACGTACTTTCGACTTCCGGTGACAGGCAGGTACTTTTCCATTGCCACTCCTCGCCGTCTGTACTTGTGGCGTAGTCGCTTACCATCCGGTCTTCGGCGCCGACGACTTCCAGGGGGTGCATAGTGGCCCAGCAGTGCCAGACGCCGTCTCGCAGTTGTATTACTGTGTCTTTTACGCCCCATTTTTTATCGCCAGGCATGACAACCTTGCGGGTTTTTGCACTGAACTCGGCGGGGTTATCAGCCTCTATAAGTTCGACACGCCAGTGTTTGGTGCCGATGGTGGCGCAGCTAAGGTACAGGCGCCATTTGCCTTCAGGTGTGCGGATAAGTGTGGGGCGTTCGAGTGATTCTGCATCCATGGATTCTTTTTGAATCCTGCAGAGCTCTTCGAAGTGTACGCCGTCGGCGGATTTGGCGACAATAACTCCCTGTCCTCTGCCCAACTCGATTGGCTGGCGCGAGCGGTATGCTAAATAAATGGCGCCATCGACTTCGATGGCGCTAGAGCCGCCCACCCAAAAACCCGGCTCATTGCCCGGTGCGGCAATGGCTACTTCCGACTGCGCGAGGTCTGGTATAAAACGGTTGGCGACTTCTAATAGTAATAGCTGGTCCTTTTCCTGTACTGGCACAAATACTCCTGTTGGTTACATGCTTCCTTTTCCACACTACACGCTTGTGGCTACCCTGTCCAATTTTGGCGCCTAAGCACCGGGAGACGGTGCTATACTTGGTCGTATGAAGTTCTTGAGGGAAGATACGGGGGCGGCTGCGCAGGCCATTGCGACCTCCATCTGCGATGGATTGTTTGCCGGAAAACGGGTGTTGTGGCTGGCGAGCGGCGGGTCAAACATTGCGGTTGAAGCGCATGTGATGGACATGGTGCGCGACCATGCGAAGGGTAAGTTGCACAGCCTGGCGATATTGCCGATGGATGAGCGGTATGGTCAGCCGGGACATGTCGACAGTAATGCCCAGAAAATGCGCGATGCCGGTTTTGATCCCGGTGAAGCAACATGGATAGATGTGTTGATGCACGACGTACCGCTTGATCAGACAGTGAGCTTTTACGATGACGTCGCATCTGCGGCATTGGCTAACGCCGGCATAGTAATCGGTCAGTTCGGTATGGGCGACGATGGCCATATTGCCGGCATCAAACCGGGCTCTCCTGCTACCGAGCAAGACGGATCCACCGTGGCCGGATACGAGTGGAACGATTACACGCGGATGACACTCATGCCGGCAGCACTGCGGCAGATAACCACTGCCTATTTATTGTGCTACGGCGCCGATAGAAAAAAACCGCTCGAACGGCTCAAGAAAAAGGAGCTGACATTTAAAAGTCTGCCGGCGCTGCTGCTGTACGAACTGCCGGAAGTCTATGTATATAACGACCAACTAGGAAACAAGGAGTAGCCATGAATATTGCAATTCAGGGATTGGGTCGCATGGGTATGCAAATTGCCCGCAAACTGGCCGAAAGCGGCGAACACACTGTTATCGCTCACAATCGCAGCCACGAACCGATTGACGAAGCAGCCGGCTATGGTGCAGTTAAAGCGTACGAGAAGGCTGACGTGGTACGCGAATTTGGCAGTGACCGGGCGGTCGTGTGGATTATGCTGCCAAGCGAGATAGTGGATGCGCAGGTGGATGAGTGGCTGACGCTGCTACCTAAGGAAAGCATTATAATCGACGGCGGCAACTCAGATTTTCGGAGTACCAAACAGTTGAACGAAAAGGTTTCGGCCGCCGGTATGCACCTGCTGGATGTCGGTGTAAGCGGTGGCATATGGGGGTATGAAAATGGTTTCCCACTAATGTGTGGTGGCGACAGCGCCGATGCTTTCGCAGCGCTGGAGCCCGCTTTGCAAACGCTCGTCAAGCCGGGTGGCATGTATTTTCGTTTCGGTCCAAGTGGCGCCGGCCATTTTGTAAAAATGGTGCATAACGCTATAGAGTACGGCATTATGGAGAGCCTGGGCGAAGGCCTGCGCATGCTGCACGATGGTCCGTACAAAGGTATGGATCTGGCATCGGCCGCGGACCTGTGGCAGCATCACAGTGTCATTACCAGCTGGCTGACGGAACTTAGCCGTGATGCGCTACGCGAAAATCCGGAGCTCAATGGTATTAGCGGTTACGTGGCCGAAAGCGGCGAAGCCCGCTGGACCCTGGAGGCCGCAAAGGACCTTGGCATTACGCTGCCCTCTATTCAGGCGGCATTCGACGTTCGCGTCGCTTCGCAAAAGGGCAACGTAAACTTTGCGACGAAGGTAGTGGCCGCGCAGCGTAACAAGTTTGGCGGCCATAACCTGAACGGCGAAGGAGCCGCACCTGGTGTACGCGAAGAGGTCGCCCACGAAAAGCCCGGTGAGGGCCAGGCGTGAACTACGACCACCTGAAACGGCCGTTAGTCCTTGTTATTTTTGGCATAACCGGTGACCTGGCACAGCGTAAGCTGCTGCCGGCACTGTATCAGCTGCTTAAGGCCGGCGACCTACCCGAGCAGCTGCATATAGTGGGTATCAGCCGGCGCGATGTTACCAAAGACGAGGTATATGCGCAGCAGGTCACATTCGTCGGCGGACAGAATTATGATGCTAACCTGGAGCAGCACCTTAAAGATTGTACGGAAATGCGTCAGATGGACTTGCTGAACGAGCAGGCGTATCATGACCT
>Ga0068856_100005293_pt1 | contig 12730 bp, 10 predicted proteins | sample KBSCornC62_FD_66595 | JGI IMG/M metagenome (GOLD analysis project Ga0068856, IMG submission 66595) | Corn rhizosphere microbial communities from Kellogg Biological Station, Michigan, USA - KBS Corn C6-2 | ecosystem: Host-associated > Plants > Roots > Rhizosphere > Soil ...
CTCGAGAGCTACCTGCACAAGGCGTTCCTCGGCAAGAAGCAGTTCTCGATCGAGGGCGTGGACGTGCTCGTGCCGATGCTCGACGAGGTGCTCACGCGCGCGGCGGGCGCGGGCGCGCGCGAGGTGGTGCTGGGCATGGCCCACCGCGGTCGTCTGAACGTGCTCGCCCACACCGTCGGCCGCCCGTACCAGACCGTCCTCGTGGAGTTCGAGGGCGAGCAGAACCTGGAGGCCGACACCGCGATGCCCGAGGGCGGCACCGGCGACGTGAAGTACCACCACGGCGCCTCCGGCACCTACCGGCTGCCCGACGGCAAGGGCGTGACGGTCACGCTCTCGCCCAACCCGAGCCACCTGGAGATCGTGGATCCAGTGATCGAGGGCCGCACGCGTGCCGACCAGACGAGCCGCAAGGGGCCCGAGCCGATCCACGACCCCACCGTGGTGATGCCCGTGCTGATCCACGGCGACGCCGCCTTCCCCGGCCAGGGCGTGGTGTCCGAGACGCTGAACCTGCAGGCGCTGCCCGGCTACTCCACCGGCGGCACGCTGCACGTGATCACCGACAACCAGCTCGGATTCACGACCGATCCCGAGGACAGCCGCTCGACCCGTTACGCGTCGGACCCGGCCAAGGGCTTCGACGTTCCGATCATCCACGTGAACGCCGACGACGTCGAGGCCTGCATCGCGGCCGTGAGGCTGGCGACCGCGTACCGCGAGCGCTTCGGCCGCGACGCGCTGATCGACCTGATCGGCTACCGGCGCTTCGGCCACAACGAGACCGACGAGCCCGCTTACACGCAGCCGGTGATGTACGAGAAGATCAAGAAGCACCCGCCGGTGCGCAAGCTGTACGCGGACAGGCTGGTTGCCGAGGGCGTGATCTCGCAGGCCGACGCCGATGCGATGGCGGAGACGGCCTACAAGGCGCTCAGCGACGCGCACGCGGATCTGAAGGCGTCGCTCGCGAGCCCGGGCCACGACACCGGCGAGCACCAGCTCGACCGCTCGCCCAGCGCCGAGCCGGTCACCGCGGTGCCCGCCGACACGCTGCGCTCGCTGAACGAGCAGCTGCTCAAGGTTCCCGAGGGCTTCAACCTGCACCGCAAGCTGGGGCCGCAGATGAAGAAGCGGCGCGCCGCCCTCGACGAGGGCGCGATCGAGTGGGCGCAGGCCGAGGAGCTCGCGCTCGGGTCGCTGCTGCTCCAGAACGTGCCGATCCGGCTCACGGGCCAGGACTCGGAGCGCGGCACCTTCAGCCAGCGCCACCTGGTGTTCCACGACTCGAAGACCGGCGAGCGCTACACGCCGATCCAGAAGCTGACCAACGCCACCGCGCCGTTCGAGCTGCACAACTCGCCGCTGTCAGAGGCCGCGTGCCTGGGCTTCGAGTACGGCTACTCGGTGCAGGCGCCCGAGGCCCTGGTGCTCTGGGAGGCGCAGTTCGGCGACTTCGTGAACGGCGCCCAGGTGGTGATCGACCAGTTCCTCGTGTCCGGTCTGGCCAAGTGGGGGCAGACCACGCGTTTGACCCTGCTTCTCCCCCACGGCTACGAGGGCTCGGGGCCCGAGCATTCGAGCGGTCGCATCGAGCGCTTCTTCCAGCTCGCCGCCGAGGGCAACATCCGCGTGGCCAACTGCACGACTCCCGCGCAGTACTTCCACCTGCTGCGGCGCCAGGCGCTGGTGCAGAAGCAGCGCCCGCTCGTGGTGATGACGCCGAAGAGCCTGCTGCGCCTGCCGGCCGCGGCCTCCAAGCTCGAGGACCTCGCCGAGGGCAGCCAGTTCCACGCCGTGCTCGACGATCCGACACTGCCCGGCCCGCGCGAGAAGGTCACGCGGCTCGTGCTCTGCACCGGCAAGATCTACTACGACATCGTCGGCTCCGAGGAGCGCCCCGGCGCGGACAACGTCGCGGTCGGCCGAGTGGAGCTGCTCTACCCGTTCGCGTCGAGCGAGCTGCGCGAGCTGATGGACAGCTACCCGTCGCTCGAAGAGGTCGTGTGGGTGCAGGAGGAGCCGAAGAACATGGGCGCCCGCGCGTTCATGAAGCTGCGGATGCTCGACGAGCTGCTCGGCGAGAAGCTCCGCTATGGCTACGTGGGCCGCGAGTTCCGCGCCTCGCCCGGCGAGGGCTACCCGGCGGCGCACCGCGCCGAGCAGATGCGCATCGTGCGCGCGGCGCTCGGCATCGGCAACTAGTCCGAAGCCCGCACCGCACAAGGCGAGTCCGCGGCCACGCTCTTCACGTTATTCACGCTATGCGTGAACAAGGTGAAGAGCGTCGTGAAGCGACGCCGGGCCGAGCTAGCCGATCGCCAGCTCTGTCTGCGGGTCGAAGAAGTAGAGGCGCGTGGGATCCACCAGCAGGCGCACGTGGTCGCCGCCGCGGATGATGGTGTCGCCCGGTAGGCGCGCGGTCGCGTCCGTGCCGCAGATCGAGAGGTGGGCCAGCATGTCGGAGCCGAGCACCTCGGTGAGCAGCACGTCGAACGTGAGCTCGCGGCCCGCGCCGCCGCCGTTGTAGGAGACGTGGAACACCTCGGGACGCATTCCCACGACGACCTCGCGGCCCTCGTAGGACAGGAGCGAACGCCGGGCATCGAACACGCTGTCCGGCAGCGTGATCCGCTGCTCGCCGAACGCGAGCTCGTGGCCGTCGAGCCGCGCCTGCACCAGGTTCATCGCAGGGGATCCGATGAAGCCGGCCACGAACATGTTGGCCGGCCGCTCATAGAGCACGCTCGGCTCGGCGACCTGCTCGATCCGACCGTCGCGCATCACAGCCACGCGGTCGCCCATCGTCATCGCCTCCACCTGGTCGTGGGTGACGTACACAGTGGTGGTGCCGAGCTCCTGGTGCAGGCGCGCGATGTAGGCGCGCATCTCGACGCGCAGCTTCGCGTCGAGGTTGGACAAAGGCTCGTCCATCAAGAACGCGGCGGGCTCGCGCACGATCGCGCGCCCGAGCGCCACGCGCTGGCGCTGGCCGCCGGACAGCTGGCGCGGCCGCTTGTGCAGCAGGTCGCTCACGCCGAGCATCTCGGCCACCTCGCGCACGCGGCGGGCGATCTGGTCCTTCGGCTCGCCCTGCATCTTGAGCGCGAAGCCCATGTTGGCCTCCACGGTCATGTGCGGGTAGAGCGCGTACGACTGGAACACCATCGCGAGGTCGCGGTCCTTCGGCTCGATGTCGTTGACCAGCCGGTCGCCGATCAGGATCCAGCCCTCGGTGGTCTCCTCGAGCCCGGCGACCATGCGCAGCGCGGTGGACTTGCCGGAGCCGGAGGGCCCGACGAGGATCATGAACTCGCCGTCCGCCACGTGCAGGTCGAGGTTCGAGACGGCCTCGGTGCCGTCGCCGAAGACCTTGGAGATCTTCTCCAGCGTGATGCTCGCCATGTCAGCTCCCTCCGCCGTTGCGGACGCCGTGGATGTAATCGCGGTACCAGAGCCCGCTGCGCTTGGGCACGCGCCGCTGCGAGTCGTAGTCAACGTGGACGATCCCGAAGCGCATCGCGTAGCCGTGCTCCCACTCGAAGTTGTCGAGCAGCGACCAGAGGCAGTAGCGGCGCACGTCCACGCCCTCGGCGATCGCCGCGCGCAGCGCGTCGAGGTGGCCGCGCAGGTACTCGGTGCGGCCCTCGTCGTCCACGTAGCCCTTGCCATTGATGGGCGGGTCATCGAACGCGGCGCCGTTCTCGGTGATGTAGATCGGCGGCGGCGAGTACTCGTCGCGCAGCCGGATGAGCAGGTCGTGCAGGCCCTGCGGATCGATCTCCCAGCCCATCGCGGTGAGCGGCGGCGGGCCCGGCACCGGCTCGACCTGGAGCGGGCCGCCCGCCTCCGCGTGCCGCACTCGCTGCGGGAAGTAGTAGTTCACGCCGAGGAAGTCGAGCGAGTCCGCGATCAGCTCGAGGTCGCCGTCGCGGATGGCGTCCATGTGGCCGAACCGGCTCTCGTACAGCTCGACCATGTCGGTGGGATAGCCGCCGCGCAGCAGCGGGTCGAGGAACCAGCGGTTCATGTAGCCGTCCTGCCGGCGGGCGGCGGCCACGTCCTCGTCCGACTCGCTGCCCGGGCGGATCGGCGTCAAGTTGAGCGACGCGCCCACGCGCGCGTCCGGCAGCGCCGCGTGGATGGCGCGTCGCGCGAGTCCATGCGAGAGGAGGAGATGATGCGACACGCGCAGGGCTGTGTGCCAGTCGCGCATGCCGGGCGCCTTGACTCCGTGAGCGTGCCCGAGGAAGGCAACCACCCACGGCTCGTTGTGCGTGATCCACTGAGACACGTCGCCGAGCTCCTCCGCCATCAGCGTGGCGTAATCGGCGAAGCGTTGCGTGGTCTCGCGCGAGTCCCAGCCGCCCAGGTCCTGGAGCGCCTGCGGCAGGTCCCAGTGGTAGAGCGTGGCGATCGGCTCGATGCCGCGCTCCCGCATGCCGTCCACGAGCCGCCGGTAGAAGTCGACGCCGCGCCGGTTCACCTGGCCGTTGCCGAACGGCAGCACACGTGGCCAGGAGATCGAGAAGCGGTAGGACTCGACCCCGAGCGCCTTCATCAGGTCGAGGTCGCCGCGCCAGCGGTGGTAGTGGTCGCACGCCACGTCGCCGTTGTCGCCACCGTCGATCGTCCCGGGGATGTGCGAGAAGCGGTCCCAGATCGACTCGCCACGGCCGTCCTCGCGCACGGCGCCCTCGATCTGGTACGCCGCCGTGGCGACGCCGAAGCGGAAGCCGTCCGGGAAGCCATTGCCGTTCATGCTCATCCCTTGACCGCCCCCGCGGTGATGCCGCGCACGAGCCAGCGCTGCACGGCGTAGAACGCGATCACCACAGGGATCGTCGCCACCACGCTCGCGGCCATCAGCTGGTCGTAGTTGGAGTTGTAGTTGCCGATGAAGTTGCGGATGCCGATCGGGATCGTCTCGGCCTTGGTCTGCGTGAGGGCCGAGACGAACAGCAGCTCGTCCCACGCGAACAGGAACGCGTAGACGAAGGTGGCCACGAGGCCCGGCACCGCGTTGGGGATCACGATCCGCACGAACGCCTGGAACGGCGTGCAGCCGTCCACCATCGCCGCCTCCTCGAGGTCGCGCGGGAGCGCGAGGAAGAACGAGCGCATGAAGTAGATCGACACCGGCGTGAAGAACGCCGTGTACACGAGCACGATGCCGAGCCGGGTGTCGAAGAGCTGGATCGGCGTGTTCTTCTTCAGCCAGACGAAGCCGAGGTAGACCGGAAGCAGGAACATCACGCCGGGCACGACCTGGGTGGCCAGCACCGAGACGCCGTAGACCTTGAGCGGCTTCGACGTGTGCCGCGCGAGCGCGTAGCCGGCGCAGCTCGCGAACGCGGTCGCGAGCAGCGCGGCAGCCGAGCAGATGATCAGGCTGTTGGCGAAGTAGTGGCCGAAGTCGACCGACTTCCACATAGCGCTGAACGCGTGGAGCGTGGGGTGCAGCAGCCGGTAGGTGCCGTTCGAGATGTCCGTGGAGTTCTGCGTCGCGCCGACGAGCAGCCAGAAGATCGGCGCGAGCATGATCACGAGGATCAGGTAGGTGAGCGTGGTGAGGAAGACGCTCGTGAGCTTGCGCTTGCGGCGCGGGGTGATCGCGAACGCACTCATGACGTGGCCACCTCGAAGTCACGGCGGAAGGCGCGGTACCAGAGCAGCACGATCGCGGCCATGGCGAGCGTGAGCAGCATGGAGATCGCCGCGCCCGCGCCGAACAGGTTGTTGTCGAACGACTGCCGCACGATCAGCGTCATCAGCACGTCGGCGCGCGGGCCAGGGTCGCTCCCGAACATGATGTACGGGATCACGAACTGGTACGCGGCGTAGATCACGCCGATCAGGATCTGGATGCCGATCAGCGGCCGCAGCAGCGGCAGCGTGATGTAGCGGAAGCGCCGGAACGCCCCGGCGCCGTCCATCTTCGCCGCCTCGTGAAGATCGTCCGGGATCGTTTGCAGCCCGGCGATGAAGAAGAGCATCGGCAGCGGCAGCCCGCGCCAGATGCTGGGGATCACCATCGCCCACATCGTGTTGCTCCCGAGCAGCCATGTGGGCCGGTGGTGCACCAGGTGCGTGTAGTCGACGAGGATCTTGTTCACGATCCCGGCGTCGCGCTGGAGCATGAACTGGAACAGCGTGGCGACCACGAAGCTCGGCACCACCCACGGCAGCAGCATCAGCGTCCGCACGAGCCGCCGGCCGGGGAAGGTGCGGTTGAGAAGCAGGGCGATGCCCAGCCCGCCCGCCACCGTGCCCACCACCACGAGCGAGGTGTAGAAGGCCGTGTTCTTCGCCGCCTGGTAGAAGCCGGCGTTGATCGGGCTTGCCGAGTCGAACAGGTCCTTGTAGTTCTGGAGCCCGTACCACGGTGCCCCGAACAGCTGCGGCAGGGTGAACGTGTTCAGCCGCAGGAACGACACGTACACGCCCGCCAGCGTGGGCAGCACGTGCACCAGGAGCATGAACGTCAGCGCCGGCGCGATGAGGTACCAGGCGAGGCGGTTGCGCTTGCGCTGCAGCCGGCGCCCACCCGAGTCGCCACGCTCGGTGCGCTTCCCCGGTGAAGGCACGGATACGCGCGGCGGCTCGGACGCGGGCGCAGCCTCTGTATGCGGCAGTTGCATGATCAGAGAATCGGTGACGGAAGGGGGGCGCGAGTGGAGGAGGTGATCACTCGCGCCCCCAGGGTCCGGGTCGGGGTCCTAGCCGGTCCCCTGCGCCAGTAGGCCGTTGGCTTCCTTCGCGGCCGACTGGAGCTGCTGCTCGACGGTCTGCGGGTTGTACGGCTTGCCGCCGTCGCCCGCCGCGATGTCGAGGATGTCCCCGAACGAGTTCTTGTAGGTGTTCTCCACCTGCGCCCACTGCGGGATCGGGGCGTAGGAGCGACCCTCTTCGATCGCCTTGAAGAACTCCTCATGGTTCGGGTCAGACTCGCCGACCTGCTTCTGCGGCGCGAGCCGCGCGGGGAACATCCCCATCAGGTCGGCGTACGACTTCTGCGTTGCGTCCTGAGACAGGTACTTGATGACGGCCCAAGCCGCGTCCTTGTTCTTCGCGGTCTTGTACATCATCAGGTTCGAGCCGCCGACGAAGGCGTACGCCTTGCCGCTCGGCCCCTTCGGCAGCGGTGAGACACCGACGTTCTTGCGCGCGACCGGGTCCCACGTCTTGTCGTCGGCTCGCTGCGCGGCCTGGAGGACCCACGGGCCACCGATCCAGGTGGCCAGCTGGCCGCCCTTGAACATGTTCTCCACGCCCTGCCCATCTTTCTCGAGGGCAGCGGTGTCGAACACGCCCGCCGGGATCAGGTTGGCGTAGAACTCCACGCCCTGCTGTGCCTGCGGACTGTCGATGGCGGACTTCTTGTTGTCAGGCGTCAGCTCGTTGCCGCCCGCGCCCCAGACGAAGGGAGCGATGCTGTGAACGAGGTCGAATGCCTTCTTGCCGGGTCCGCCGAACGGCTGAATCTTCTTGCCGTCGATCTCCTTCACGCTCTTCAGCTTCTCGAGCGTGTTCTTGAACGCGTTCCAATCGGTGAACGCGGTCGCGGGATCGACGCCGGCCTTCTTCAGCGCGTCCTTGCGGTAGTAGATCGCGCGTGCCTCCGTGAACCACGGGACGGCCCAGGTGCCGTTCTGGCCCTCGACCTGCGTGGTCTTCCAGATGCCCGGGGCGTAGGCGCCCTGGCCGCCGATCTGGTTGGTGTACTTGCTCAGGTCCTCGAACCCGCCGAGGGCGGCGAAGAAGGGAACCTGAGTGGTGCCCGCCTGCGTGATGTCGGGGCCGGTGCCCGAGATCGCCGCGTTGCGGATCCGGTCGAACTGCACGTCCCAGCCGACGAGCTTGACCTTGACGTTCACGCCGGTCTGCTGCTCGAACGGCTTGAGGATCTTGTTGGTGTCGGCCACCGGGTCGGGACCGTTGTTCATCACCCACATCGTGACCGTGGCGCCGCGGATGTTTGCGGCCTTGGCCTGAGTGGACGGTGTGCTGCTACTGGACTTGCTGCTGCTGCCGCACGCCGCAACCACGAGCGCGAGCCCAATACACAGCACGCTCAAGATCGCCAGGCGGCCCTTTGTGAGCCTCGAGAACATTTCTCCTATTTCCCTCCTTACAAAAACGTTTACGCAGCTGGGATACGAAGCGCTGTGAGATGACCGATCGCAGCACCTCCTATGTGACGGCTTCAGTACGGTCGCCGCACGTCGACTCGCGCACGACGAGAGTGACCGGAAGTAGCTGGTTCGCGGCGGGGTCGTCTCCGTCCTCGTCGCCGTTCGCGTCCATCTGCCTGAGGAGGGCCTCCGCGGCGAGTTCGCCGAGCTGCGCCTTCTCCTGGCGGATCGTTGAGAGTGAGGGGTGCGCCATGCCTGCGATGGCGATGTCGTCGAAGCCGATCACCGCGACGTCGCCCGGAATCGACAGGCCGTTGGCCTGGATGGCCCGCATTGCCCCCATGGCCATCATGTCCGATGCGACGAACACCGCGGTGGGCGGCGCGTCGAGTGCGAGCAGCTTCTCCATCCCGCTGACGCCGCTCTCGAAGTAGAAGTCGCCGTACACGACGAGGTTCTCGTCGTAGTCGAGCCCGCTGGCCTGCATCGCGCGGCGGAAGCCCGCCAGGCGCTCGCGGCCAGGGGTCGTCTCCAGCGGGCCGGCGATGTGCGCGATGCGCGTATGCCCGCATTCCATAAGGTGTTTCACGGCCAGATCGGCGCCCTGGAAGTTGTCGCTCGAGACCCAGGTGCTGTGCAATCCCTCGAATTCGACGTCGACCGAGACGCACGGCAGCGACGAGCGGCCGAGGCGCTCAACCTCGGGATCGTCGGCGCTCAGACCCATCAGCACCGCACCGTCCACGTGGTGGTGGTTGCAGCGCTTGAGGTAGCTGTGGGTGCCGTAGCCGTTGCCCGGCTCCTCGCTGGCGAAGAGCAGCAGGTCGTAGCCGGCGGCGCCGAGGCGGGTCTTGATTCCCACGAGCACCTCGTGGAAGAACGGGTGCTGGATATCGGGGTGGTTCTTGCCGGTCTCGAGGAAGATGCCGACCACGTGCGAGCGGCGCGTGACGAGGGTGCGCGCTGCGGCCTGGGGCGTGTAGTCGAGCTCCTCGGCGAGGCGCACGATGCGATCGCGAGTGTCCTGGCGGACGTCGGGATAGCCGTTGAGAGCGCGGGACACGGTCCCCACCGAAACTCCACTCAAACGGGCCAGCTCGCGAATGGTGATTGAGTTCTTCATCAGTTCCGAAAACGTTTACGGAAACTCGCGGCGCGCAGTAAACCACGCGGCCTGGACGGTGTCAAGCCCGCTGGTCCACAGTCCACCGTCCACAGGGACAGCTCCGCGGACTGTGGAGCGGCGGCTAGCGCTTGTGGCGCTGGCGGTCCGCGAGTTCGTCGGCCATCTCGGTCGAGCCGAGGCGGCGGCCGGTGCGCGCCACCAGCTCTGGAGCGATGGCCGCAAGCCAGGCGCTGGCTCTCAGCGGTAAAGGAGCCACGTCTATGTCGCCCCTGTCGCGTTCGATGCCTCGGACCACCGCCTCTGCCACCTGCTTCGGCGAGACGGTTCGCACGTATGGCGGGAGCTTGATGTCGGTGTCGGCGAACATGCCGGCGTCGCTCACGAAGCCCGGGGAGACGAGGCTCACCCCCACGCCGGTGCCGTGCAGCTCGTCGCGGATCGACGCGGCGAAGCCTCTCAGGCCGAACTTCGTCGCCGAGTAGATCGAGCCGCCGCCCGCCGCGATCTTGCCGGACATCGAGGAGACGAAGACGAGGTGGCCGCTGCCGTTCTGCACCATTCGCGGGGCGAGCCTGCGCGCGAGCTGCATGGGGGCGCGCAGGTTCACGTCGATGGTGCGGTCGATCTCCTCGGGGCTGAAGTCGTCCAAGCGGCCACTGCCGGGGAGCGCCGCGTTGGCGACGAGGATGTCCGGGTTCGTCGCGGCTAGCTTGTCCGCGCAGTCCGGGGTGGAGAGGTCGACGGCGACGAGCTCGATCCGGTCCTTCAGATCGCTGGCCAAGTCGTCGAGGACGTCAGTGCGGCGGCCGCTGGCGATCACCGTCGCGCCGCGCGCGTGAAGTGCTCGCGCGATCGCGTTGCCAATGCCTCCGGTCGCCCCCGTGAGGAGTGCCCGCCGCCCTCCGATCTCCATCGGGCGGATCGTATTGGCTGGGCGGCCAGGAGGAAGCGGGCCATGCCGCGCAAAGCGGTCCACCTTTCCGACTTTTGGGTGTTATGCAACCCATATCCGTAAACGTGGAGCAATTTCCCCGCCTCCGGCCCGCTTTTGTCGCTGCCGCGACCGCTTCAGGCGATCAGTCCGAGCGGGGACCCCGTCTCCTCCAGGGGCGGCTCCCCCACCCGCTCCATCAACGCCACCCGGTGGCCCGGCCCGCCCTCGACCCATGGTCCATCGGCGGCGGGCGACAGCTGCCAGTCGGGCACGCGGCCTCCCCCCGGCTCGACCACGAACACATGGCCATCCTCGAAGCGCACTCGCAGGTGCCAGTCCTCGCCGTGGGTGAGGCTGTCGATCCGGCAGCGCAGCACGGGATCGAAGGCGCGTGTTGCCGCCGAGCCCCACGCCTCGCGGTCGGCAAGCGGGCGCGGGAACAGCGTCGCGCCGCCTGGTGAGGTGAGCCCCCAGCCGGTATGCAGCGCGCGCAGGCGCCACTGGCCCACGCGCCCGACGAGCTGGCCGAGCTCGAGGACCAGCTCGTCCGCAAACGACACCCACACCGCCCGCAAGGGCAGTCCCGGGAGTTGGCGTAGTGGCTCGCGGAGCTGCGTCTGCACTACGACACCGCAGCCGCGCGACTCTCATGCTTACTGCGCCAGAGCGCCGAGTCTGCATGCGCGAGGAGGGCGTCGGAGGTGGAGCCGTGGTCGGGGAACACGGCGTAGCCGATCGAGGTGGTGAGCGGGAGGTCGCCTACGCGGACCTTTCGCAGGGCACGCTGGAGGCGACGGGCGAGGGCGAGCGCGTCCACCGGGCCGGACTCGGGAGCCAGCACCGCGAACTCGTCGCCGCCCTGGCGGGCCACGGTGTCCTGCCCGCGGACGGTCTCGACAAGCGCCCGACCGACGTCTCGGAGAAGGCGGTCGCCCTCCAGGTGTCCGTGCGCCTCGTTCACCTGCTTGAAGTCGTTCAGGTCGAGCAGCGCCAGCGCGAAGTGCCGGCCGGTCCGCGCGTGCCGGGCGATCTCGTAGTCGAGCCGCTCGTACAGAGTCCGGTAGTTGCCCACGCCCGTGAGCGGGTCGCGCGCTGCGACCAGGCGCATCGTCTCGTTGCCGTGCTCGAGCCGCTCGCGCAGGAAGACCACGACGGCGGCGGCCACCACGAGCGTCGGCAGCGCGACCATGGTGCGCACCAGGTTGTCGCGCGCGGACTCCGGCATGTAGAGCATGGGCGCGGCGAGCGCGACCGACGCCAGCACCACGTGCCCGGCGACCGACAGCCGATCTCGGAATGCCAGCGCCGCGAAGACCACGACGAACACATAGAAGAACGACACGACGTCGCCGTGCACGCCCAGCGCCCACACGGAGAACGCGACCTCCGCCGTGCCGGCCGCGGGAACGAGGTGGAACCAGGCGGGGCGCAGCCGGTCCCACGGCACCGCGAAGCAGAGGATCCCGGAGAGGAACGCGAGCAGCGGGAGCAGGTTGACGGCCGCCGGCGGAGTGGGGTTCTCCATCAGCCGGTAGGCCGGCACGGTGGCCAGTCCGCCGGCCGAAAACAGGATTCCGGCGATGCGTCCGATCGCGCGCCGGCCAGCGGCGTCGTTCTCCCAGAACGCGGGTTGGGTTGTTTCGAGCAGAACGCGAGACAAGAATGGGCCAGATCGCTCAAACGGGGTATCGGCTCCAAACCTGGCGCGCTTGAGCTATGTGGGTTTCAGGCGGACAGTCCCGCGGCGCCGAGTGCCTCGGCCTGGTCCAGGTGGAACTCCACGCGCACGATCTTGCCGTCGGCGATCGTCACCACCGCAGCACCAGGCTGCTGGATCTCCACGCCGTCATGCTGGGTCCGCCCGCGCAACTTGCCCAGCGCCACCACGCGATCGCCGGCGTCCCGGACCTCGTCGGTGTCCACGATGAAGCTCGCCCACGGGATGAGCCAATCGCGCCAGCCGGCGACCAGCCCCTCGATGCCGCGATACCCCGTCAGCGGACCGGACGGAGTGGCGAAGAACACCTCGGCGTCGGGGGCGAACGCGGTGGGGTCGACGACCTGGGCAAACTCGCCCGCGCGAGCCAGCGGCACGAGGTCTACGTTCGTCGTCCCGAACATCGCCCGGCTGACGAGTTCGACGTTCTCACGGGACATGCCGCCCATTATCCGGTGTGCAAGCGATGCGGCGGCGGCGTAGGTTCTGCACATGGAACCCAGCGTGAAGGTTGCACCGAGCCAGGCGGAGGCCGTCGAGGCGGTCCGCGTGTCGTCGTTTGCCGAGGCGTTTCAGGCCACCGCCGAGCGCTTCGCCGACGGGGTGGCGCTGCGCACGCCGGACGGCGCGGTGGAGGTCACCTTCCGCGAGTACGCCGAGCGCGTGCGCCGGATCGCATCCGGGCTGTCGGCGCGCGGGCTGAAGCGCGGAGACACGATCGCGCTGCTCGTGGTCAACCGGCCCGAGTTCTTCATCTGCGACACAGCCGCACTGCACGTGGGCGCCACGCCGTTCTCGGTGTACGCCACGTCGTCGCC
>Ga0068856_100005294_pt1 | contig 12730 bp, 10 predicted proteins | sample KBSCornC62_FD_66595 | JGI IMG/M metagenome (GOLD analysis project Ga0068856, IMG submission 66595) | Corn rhizosphere microbial communities from Kellogg Biological Station, Michigan, USA - KBS Corn C6-2 | ecosystem: Host-associated > Plants > Roots > Rhizosphere > Soil ...
ACGAGTATAACAAGGCTCAACTGCTTTTCGGCGAGGTGAAAAACACCGATTCGCCTTATACCGTAGATGCGACCTACTATTTTGCATATATCGCTTACCTGAATAAAGATTATCACTTGGCGCTGGTGAACTTTGAGCGTATTAAAAACTCAAAGAAATACCGCGACAGTTATCCTTACTATATCAGCGCGGTTTATTTCCTCGACCATCGCTATAACGATGTGCTCAATTATGCAGTGCCGATCCTGAAAACTACCCATCAGCAGCACGAAACCGAGATGTTGAGGATTATAGCGGCATCTTACTTTGCCATCTCCGACTATAAAAACTCAGTTGCATACTATAACCGTTTTGAGGCGCAGGATAGGGGCCGTACCCAAAATACGCAGGATAGCTACCAGATGGGTTACGCTAATTATAAGATGAACAACTACACCAAATCTGCCCAGGAGCTGGTGAAACTGGTTGATCAGAATGATATCTATAGCCAGAACGGTAACTACGCATTGGGTAACGTATTCCTGAAGCTGAATAACAAGCAAAGCGCCCGCAACGCCTTCTTTGTGGCATCAAAAATGAATTTTGATCCGCAATTGCAGGAGGATGCTTTGTACGAATATGCTAAACTATCTTACGAGCTTGATTTCAATACCGCTGCTTTGGAGGCAACCCGCCAGTATTTGAAAAATTATCCCCGCTCGGCCCGTACCGACGAGATGAAAACCCTGCTCGGAGAAGAGTTACTGAATTCGCATAACTACAAAGAGGCTGTCGAGATACTGGAGCCTATTCCTAATAAATCGGCCAGCGCCAGGGCAGCTTATCAAAAGGTTACCTATTATCGGGGTTTGGAGTTTTATAACGAACGCGCGTTTGAGAATGCTATTGGTATTTTCCTGCGTTCGCTCAAATTCCCGATGGATAAAAAGGTGCAGGCGCTTACCGTGTACTGGATGGCTGAGTCCATGTATGAAGTACGCAAGTACGGCGAATCAGTTAGCAATTTCGAGCGCTTTTTGGATATGGACGGGGCAGAGGACTTGCCGATTTATAACTATGCCAACTATGGCCTCGGTTATGCAGCCTTTTATGCTGAACAATACCGCAAGGCAGCTACTTATTTCGAAAGATTTCTGAAGGGTGGCGCAACCGACAAAAATACCATTAATGATGCGGTAACCCGTTTAGGCGATAGTTACTTCGTGCTGAAAAGCTATACCGAAGCGCGCAATTATTACGATCGCATTATATCCCAGCACAGTAAAGGCGAAGATTACGCCTTATTTCAGCGTGGTATGATACAGGGACTGCAAGGTAATCCTGATGCCAAGATCAGCACGCTAAATGATGTGCTGAGCCAATTCCCGAATTCTGATTATGCAGACGATGCATCCTTTGAGATCGCCTACACTTACTTCCTGAAGGGCGATGGAACTACGGCCAAGGCAGACCTGCTTTCGATGATTCAAAAATACTCGCACAGCAGCTATATCCCGCGTGCCTTAGTAACCATGGGTTTGATTGATTACAACGCTGGTAACGATGATCAGGCCATTGTATCCTTTAAGAAGGTAATTGCAGATTATCCATCGAGCGAGGAGGCCAAACAATCGTTGAAACAGATCGAGAAGATATATACGGATAAAGGCGATGCGCAAACATTTATCTCGTATGCGGCCACAACGCCTATCGGTAATTTCTCGGCGTCAGAGCAGGAGGGCATCATGTTCAACGCGGCCAACAGTCTTTATTTAAGAGGAGATGCTGCCGGAACTGTACAGGCTGTAAATGCTTATTTCGATAAATTCCCGACCAAGCCGATATACGAAAAACAAGCAAGATTTATTCGTGCTGAAAGTTTGGTTGCCCTCGGCAAACCGAATGACGCAGTTAACGATTACAATGTGATACTGAACGACTGGACAAGCGCTTATACCGAGAAATCGCTCATCAGTATGGCTAAGTTGTATATGGCGCAAAAAAGGTATAATGATGCCATCACCTATTTGAAGAAGCTGGAGACTACTTCAGAATATAAAGCCGACTACACCTTTGCAGTCAACAACCTGCTTTTGTGCTATTCGAAAATGAATGCGCCAGACGATGTTCTGAAATACGTGCACTTGGTGCGTGAAAACGAGAAGTCGTCGCAGGAAGACAAATTCAGAACGGGTCTTTATGCCGGCATAGCTGATATGCAAAAGGGAGACACCACAGCGGCAGTGAAAGAGTTTGAGTACACGGTGGCCAATACTAAGACTATCGACGCTGCTGAATCCAAGTACAATATTGCCAATATCCAGTACCACAAGCGGCAGTACAAAACGTCGCAGAAAACCTGCTTTGATTTGGTGAAGGAGTTGCCGAACTATGACTACTGGGTAGCTAAAACCTTTATCCTGTTGGCCGATGACTATGTGGCATTGAAGGATGACTTCCAGGCGAAAGCAACGCTGCAAAGTGTAATTGAAAATTATAAAGGTAAGGATGATATACTACCGACCGCGCAGCAAAAATTGGAAGCACTGGGCGGCAGTAAACGAAAATTGAAACCAGTGGATACCAGCCAGCAAAAAGCTGCTCCTGATACCACAACCACTGCACCAGATACAACTAAGAACTAAGAATAGAGGAAAGCAAGATGAAATACAGATATATATATGCGTTTCTGGCCTTAGCGATGGTGTTCTTTGTTGCCTCAGCTGATGCCCAAAACAAATCTTCTAAAAAGAAACAGGCGGCTAAAACCACTAAAACTACCAAACCAGCCAAGTCCGCTGCAAAACCTGCTGCCAAACAACCTGAAAAAAAAGCTGCTGAACCAGCCACGACCCAGGATACAACGAATAAAGGCAATGCGCTGACGGAAGAAATCGTGGTAACTACGGCTTATAAGCCGGTATTGGCTGATGCAGTTAAAATCAGGATAAATCCCGACCTGTCGGATAAAACGCCGTTTAAGGCGCCGCTCACTTATGTGACGCTGGACAAACGCCTGGAGCGGAATACCGATATCAAACAGCTCGATCCGATGAAAATGCCGAAGGAGGTCGATTCGGTACCCTCTAATAACTATGCGCGACTTGGCCTTGGTAATTTCAAGACCACTTATGGCGAGTTCTATGTGAACAATGGCCAGAACGAGAGTTTGCAGATCGGGGCGTTTGGAAAGCATTTGGGCCAAAGTGGCACCAACATGAACAAGCAAAACGAAATGACTGATGAAGTTGGCGGATTTGTGAAGGGGATAACGGGCGATAATACCTTTAGCGCACGTATAAAATACAATAGGCTGGGCACCTATTTCTATGGCTTTAACCAGGCCGATCCTCCGGGAGCATTTAGTCCGGATGCGCAGCATTTTAATACCGTAAGCGGCGAAGCCGAAGTTACCAAGAACTTTAAGGGCGAGGAAAACGAACTCACTTATGCCGTAAAACTGGACGGCTACGTGTGGAACAATGCATATTATGCCCACGAGAGCAACTTAGTGCTAACCGGTTTCCTGAACGAGACCGTAAAGCAATTTTATGCAGGGTTAGGCGCCTCGCTTGATCTGAGCACCCAAAAAGACAGCTTGTATTCGTTCAATAACAGCATTTTGAGGTTGAACCCATATCTGAAGTTCCAGGGTGATAATTATAAAATAGACGCAGGTCTTAACCTCGCCAGGGAGTTCGGCTATTCAGGCCGTGTGTTTATTTTCCCGGCTGCAAAACTTGAGTACCAGATTATACCTAAATACGTGCGCATCTTTGTAGAAGCGCGGGGAGATGTAAACAAAACTTCATTACGCGACTTCGCTGACGAGAATCCCTTCATCGGGCAAAATATCAGCATCATTAATTCGGTTGACAAACTGGATGTGAGCGCGGGTTTGAAGGGCACCATCATACCAGGGCTTGGATTTAAGGTGGATGTTTTCCGCAACAGCATCAAAAACTTGCCGATGTTCATAAGTAACTTTAATTCATCTGGCAAAAACAATCCATTTACTGTTGTCTACGATGGTGGCAATTCGCGGGTTACTGGTTTAAATGGCGAACTGACTTACAGGGCATCTGATACCTTCGATATTTTTGGCCGGGTTGAGTTCAGAAACTATTCGCTGGCTACTGAGGCTGAACCATGGAACCTGCCTAAATTTAAGTTGACAATGGGAACAGCCTTCCACGTTACGCCAAAGCTGACCATCAACGCTACGCTGTTGTACAGGGGAAGCGCATTTGATCGCACCGACATCAGATCTCTTACCCCGGGCGGTCCTGTATTTACACCCACTATCGTAACGATCAAAGGTTTTGCCGATTTGAACGGTGGCGTCGAGTATAGACTGAACGACCGTTTTTCAATATTTGGCCAGGTGAACAATATATTAAATACAACAAATCAGGTGTGGTTATACTATCCTAATTACGGATTTAATATCTTTGGAGGTGTTGGGTTTCACTTTTAACAACGCTATAGCCTGACTTATAACGATTTGGGATGGATTTAGCCATTTATATTAACGAACTGCTGGGCTTAAAAGGCGAAGTGAATGTGCCGGGGATAGGTTTTTTTACTCAGAAGCGCATCAGTGGCTACTACAGCGAGCACGAAGGGAAATTCTATCCGCCAAGACACGAGATCGTTTTTGACCCGCAGGCAAAGGACGAGGATGGTCTGGCCGTGTACATATCCGAGAAAAAGAATATCTCGCCAGCCTCGGCCAAATATTTCATTGAAAAATATGCTACCGGGTTAAAACAGGAAGCTTCGGTAAAAAGTGCTGCGATAACCGGCCTCGGGCATTTGTTTTACGAATACTCAACGTTGTCGTTTAAAGCAGATATGGACGCACAGGGCAACGATCCGGCATTTTATGGTTTCGCCCCCGTTGCGGCACAAAAGGTTAGTGATAAGCCTGAGGCGCGGCCCGAACCGGCCGCTCAAAAAGAGCCGGTTTCAGAACCCGCACCGATTGCAGAAACGCTGAAAGCCAAAGAAGAACCGGTGGAGCAGGAATGGAAACCTATATTTGATCCACCTCCTGCTCACGAAGAAGAACCGGAAGAAGTTGTAGAAGAAGAGGAAGAACGCAGAGGCGGCAGACCGTGGGTTATTATATTGCTCATCGTCATGATCGGTTTACTGTGTTTTGGCGTAGCTTATCAATTTAAACCTGAATGGTTTGGTAAGCACCGGCCCGTTGATACAACCATCATCGTCAATGGTCCGCCGCCTGCAGCGACACAACCTGACACCACTAAGCCCGCACAGGCAGATACAACCACTAAGGCTCCAGAAGCACGGCCTGCTGCTAAAACTACGCCAGCGCAACCGGCAGCTAGCAATGCACCGCAGGGCCTGATGATAGATTCGGCCAAATCTCATTGGGAAGTTTTTTTGAGTGCATTCAAAACAAAAACCAGGGCTAATGAGGAAATTGAAAAATATAAAGCTGCAGGTATCCCTGCTTTTATATCTCCTGACGCTAAGGGAAAGTTGCTCATCAAAATTATAGCCGGATCTTATGACACCGAGCAAGATGCTGAAAAAGCTAAAAACGATCTGATAAAAACAGGAAAGGTCCCTAAGAACATTTATTCACTAGAAATTAAACCCAAGAAAATAAAATGATGCTATTAGCACAAATCCATGACACGGTACATTCAGTTGCCGACACCGCTAAACACTTGCCACAGGTAGCCGCGCAGGACGATCTGCGCTTTGGCGATCTCCTTGTAAAAGGAGGATGGGTGATGGTGCCCATCGGGCTGTTGTTTGTGCTTGGTTTGGTGATATTTTTTGAACGGTATTTTACGATTCGCAAGGCTGGTAAAGACGAATCTAACCTGATGAGCCAGGTGCGCACCAGTATCCTTACAGGTAAGCTGGAATCAGCCGTGGCCATTTCCCGCAACAGTAACTCGGCGTTGGGCCGCATGCTGCAAAAGGGCCTGTTACGTATTGGCAGACCAATCAAAGAGATTGAAGGAGCCATCGAAAACGTGGGCAAGATCGAAGTATCCAAACTCGAAAAGAATATCACCATATTAGGTATCATAGCCGGTATCGCGCCGATGTTCGGGTTCCTTGGAACCATTTATGGTGTAATCAAGATTTTTTATGATATATCCAAGACTGACAACATCAGTATGGGCGTTATATCCGGTGGTTTGTATGTGAAAATGGTGACTTCGGCCGCAGGTTTGATGGTGGGTATCATAGCGTATGTATGCTACCACATCCTGAATATGATGGTGGATAAAGTGATCCTGAAACTGGAAACGGACGCGATTGAATTCATAGATTTGTTAGAGGAACCAAGCAAATGAACCTGAGAAAAAGACACGGACGTATATCGGCCGAGATTCATACCTCGGCGATGAACGATATCATGTTCTTCCTGCTGCTGTTCTTCCTGATCGCGTCGGCAATCACCAACCCGAATGTGATCAAGCTGCTGCTGCCAAAATCGTCATCAGGGCAATCGATGCAAAAAAAGACGATTTCGGTTGCTATCACGCAGGACCTGAAATATATGGTAGAAAGGAAGCCTGTGAAGATTGAGGATATGCAGCAAACGCTAGCCGGTTATAAGACCATCGGTTCTGAATTGACCATCGTCCTGTCGGTTGACAGAACGGTAGCTATACAGAACGTGGTCGAGATCATGGATATCGCTCAAAAATTAAATATAAAGCTGGTTTTGGCGACAGAACCGAAGGGGAAATAGGAGTTGGCAGTGCACGGTTGGCAGTTGGCAAAAAAAGCTGGCAGTTTGCCGTGGGCAGTTAGCAAATAGCGGTCACTAGAGACCGTCAGTCGATAAGAGAGAAAGATAGAAGTTAGCCGTTTTCAGAAGCAGTTGATAAGTAAACAACTGCCAACTGCAAACCGCCAACTGCAAACTGAAAAAGATGGATTATCCGCAGTATCAACAACCGGAAGAAAACAATTATCCGAAGGCATTTTTGGCAACAGGCATTATCATGGGCTTGTTCGCTTTGCTGTGTCTTATAGTCGTTTTTACTAATCCTCCACCTCCTGAATTAGGGACCGGTGGTATCCTGGTAAATTACGGTACTACGGATGAAGGGATGGGTAAGGATATAACCAGTACGGAGGAACCATCCAAAGCCGAAAGGCCTAATCATACCAAACCAACTAAAGTAACCCAGGCACCTCCAACACCTGAAAAATCACATGTTGACGAGAGTAACAAAAAGGTTGTAACACAGAATACCGAAGATGCTCCCGAGGTCAATTCCAAATCGAAAGTCACCAGCAAAGTAGTTGCTACAGCGCCAACACCCCCAAAACCGGTGAAACGGACGGTTAACCAAAATGCCCTTTATAAAGGTGCAACCAACGGTGGAACCGGCGAAGGAGACGGAACCACCAATACACCCGGCAACCAGGGCAGTCCAAACGGCTCTACACTAACCAATAATTATGGTAAAGGCGGCGGCGGAAATGGTGGCCTTGACCTGACCAACTGGCGCTTTGTGGACCCGCCGGATGTGCAAAACAAACAACGTATGCCCGGCCGCGTTGTGGTCGATTTCACAATCGACGAGAATGGCGTAGTGCAGGAGGCTCATGAAAATCGCGCCAAAACAAAAGCTACCCTTGATCTGATCCAAAATTGTGTTGAGGCTATTAGAAAATCCAGGTTTACTTCAAACAAGCCCGCTAACGGTACACAAAGAGGGGAGATGACGTTTATATTTAAGGTGGATTGATCCTTTTTAATGTGGGGTTCTGTAGACTTTGTATTTAAAGTGCAATAGTTTTTTTGTCCATAGTCGATGGACGATAGACCATGGTTTATTCATAATTTTGTAGTAATAATTCTCCCCCATAGGCTATGGACTATGGACTATCGACTATGGACTATAAAGAAACCCTCGACTACCTCTACAGCCAACTCCCTATGTTCACAAGGGATGGTGCTTCAGCATATAAGGCAGATCTGAACAATACCATTGCTTTATGTAAGCGACTCGACAATCCGCAGCATAAATTTAAAAGTGTTCATATCGGGGGTACTAATGGAAAAGGGTCGACTTCGCACATGCTGGCGGCTGTATTGCAGGTTGCCGGATATAAGACCGGTTTATATACTTCGCCTCACTTACGTGACTTTCGCGAACGTATCCGCATCAATGGCGAAATGATCAGCGAGCAGCATGTAGTCGACTTTGTGGCTGAGCATAAAGCTGATTTTGAGGAAATAAAACCTTCTTTTTTTGAGATGACCGTCGCGATGGCATTTGATGTCTTTGTGCGCGAACCGGTGGATATTGCAGTTATCGAGGTAGGGCTCGGCGGCAGACTCGATTCGACCAATGTGATTATGCCGTTGGTATCGGTTATCACCAATATTGGTTGGGACCATACCAATATCCTGGGCGATACCCTGCAGTTAATAGCAGGCGAAAAGGCGGGGATCATTAAGCCGCATATTCCGGTGATCATCGGCGAGTATCAGCCGGAAGTTGCCGGGATATTCATGAACAAAGCCAAAGAGCTGGAAGCACCGATCAGCTTTGCATCCCGGCATTGGGACGTTGAAGAAAAGGAAGAAAAAGGTTTGGAGGCGCTGGAAGTAACCATTAGCACGAAGGACTCCAGGCCAAAAACCTTAGACCTCCAACTTGATCTAAGCGGTAGCTATCAGCTTAAGAACGTCAAAACCGTGTTGTCGGCAGTCGATGAGCTTCGAAAACAAGGATTTACTATTACGGATGACCAAATTCAACTCGCGCTGCACCAAGTCAAAAAATTAACCGGCCTGCATGGGCGCTGGGAAATACTCAGTCATAACCCGCTGGTTATTTGTGATACAGGCCACAATCCCGAAGGTATAACCGAGGTGTTAAAGAATATAGAAAGCATCAACCATGATCATCTCCACTTTGTGATAGGCATGGTAAATGATAAGGACATCAGCAAAATACTAGCCATGTTGCCAAAAGATGCAACCTACTACTTTTGCAAACCAGATATCCCCCGTGGTCTCGATGCCGAAAACTTAAAACAACAGGCAGCGGCCTACGGACTAAACGGTGTCGCCTACCCCTCGGTTAAAGCCGCGTTGAAAGAAGCCAAAAGCGTAGCTGTTCTCAATGACCTGGTGTTTGTAGGCGGAAGTACATTCGTGGTGGCTGAGATCATCTAATTTTGGATTCTGACAAAGTTTATTATAGAATCTGTGAAATAAGCCTAATCAGTAAAATCTGTGATTCAGGCAAAAAAACACCAACCGCCCCCGCGCCTCCCAAATTCATGAAAATCCATAAATCCGTTTAATCCCGCTTCAGAAAAAGTATTACTTTTAGGCCACAACAATAAAAGCTTCACTCATGACCTATCTTCCCTCTTCAAACCGGTATAAAGACATGATCTATCGCCGTTGCGGTCGCAGCGGAATCAAACTGCCCGCTGTTTCGCTGGGCCTTTGGCACAATTTCGGCGGTGTTGATGTGGCCGAAAATTACCGTAAGATATTGCACCTGGCATTCGACAGTGGTATTACTCATTTTGACCTTGCCAATAACTACGGTCCGCCTCCAGGCACCGCCGAAGAGAACTTTGGACGCGTATTGAAGCAGGATTTTAGCGGCTACCGCGATGAAATGATCATCTCGAGCAAAGCCGGATATACCATGTGGGACGGCCCTTACGGTGACTGGGGTTCGAAAAAGTACCTCGTTTCGAGCTTAGATCAAAGTTTGAAACGAATGGGGCTTGACTATGTAGACATTTTCTACCATCACCGCCCCGATCCCGAAACACCGCTGGAAGAAACGATGACCGCGCTCGATCTGATCGTGCGCCAGGGCAAAGCGCTTTATGCAGGTATCTCCAACTACCCGGCGGACGAAGCCGCCAAAGCGATAGCCATATTAAAGAAATTAGGCACACCATGCCTCATCCATCAGCCCAAATACTCCATGTTTGATCGTTGGGTAGAAGGCGGCCTGTTGGACGTGCTTGAAAAAGAGGGGGTGGGCTGTATACCATTCTCGCCCCTGGCACAGGGACTTTTAACGAATAAGTATTTGACAGGTATCCCCGAAGATTCACGGGCCGCAAAATCGACGGGCTTTTTACAGGCCGGCCAGGTAACCGAGGAACGCGTTAGCCAGGCAAGACAGTTGAATGAGATCGCTTTGAGACGCGAACAAACTTTGGCGCAAATGGCCCTGAGCTGGCTGCTGAAAGATCAGCGGGTTACTTCTGTACTGATTGGAGCAAGCAGACCCGAGCAATTGGCCGATTCTTTAAAATGCCTCGATAATATTGAATTCTCGAAAGCGGAATTAGACCAGATAGAAGCGATATTAAAATAACTCAAGGTGATTCATTGTCGTTGGCTTTCAGCCAACGGGCTTGGATCAAAAGAAATTGGCTTTAGCCAAACCTATATAACATGACCGACATCAAATGGGGTATCATCGGCTGCGGCAATGTAACCGAAAAGAAAAGCGGACAAGCCTATAACAAAGCACCAAACAGCAAACTGGTCGCCGTAATGCGCCGCGACGCTGCAAAGGCAGCCGACTACGCAGCCCGCCATCATGTAGATCGTTGGTATTCGGATGCTGAATCGCTTTTGAATGATGCTGAGGTAAATGCTGTGTCCATCGCCACCCCACCTGCCTATCACCTGGAGTACGCTGAAGCTGCCTTAAAAAAGGGTCTGAATGTTTACGTAGAAAAACCTGTCACCCGTACTTCGCAGGAGGCGCAGGCAATGGCCGACGCGGTAAAGCAATACAATGGCAAATTGACCGTGGCTCATTATCGCCGCGCCTTACCCATGTTTCTGTATGTAAAGGACTTGCTGGCCCAACAAGTAATAGGACAGGTGCGCACGGTGCAGATAAGAATGTGGAAGAGCATCAAACCCGACTTGATCGCCCAATCCGAAACCAACTGGCGCGTTCATCCCGAGTTATCCGGGGGCGGCTATTTCCACGACCTGGCTCCGCACCAGCTCGATTTGATGCTTTACTTTTTTGGCGAACCGAAGAAGTATCATGGCTACTCACTGAATCAGTCAAATTCATATCCGGCAGATGACCACGTTTGCGGAGAAATCGTATTCAAAAACAAAGTCGTTGTAAACGGCTCCTGGAGCTTCAATGTAGCCGAGAGCGAAGCAACTGATCTCTGCGAAATCATCGGTACCAAAGGAAAGATCAGTTTTCCGTTCTTCGGTACCTGGGTAAGCTGGCAGAATGATGATGGCGATGAAACAATCGATTTTACCCATCCCGAACATATTCAGCAACCTATGATCGAAAAGATCGTAACCTACTTCAGAGGCGAAGGACCAAATCCCTGCCCAATAGAAGAAGCGGTAACACTGATGAAAATAATGGACGCATTTACCTCCTGATCAGGTTTTGATTAGCCTTACGAAGTTTCTCAAAACTTCGTAAGGTTTTCTGCTTTCTGCTTTCTGCTTTCTGCTTTCTGCTTTCTGCTTTCCGCTTTCTGCTTTTTAGTCTTTCTTTTTCGGCACCTTAGCGCCTTCTTTACGCGCTTCGGAAAGCCCTATGGCAACCGCCTGTTTTTTACTGGTTACTTTTTTGCCGCTGCGCCCGCTTTTTAATTTGCCCTCATGCATTTCGTGCATGGCTTTTTCAACCTTTTCTCCGGCCTTTTCTGAATACTTTGCCATGTTATTATGTTTTTCAATTAGATAATAATTTATTAACAAGGCATCGTTCCAAAGGGTTTTGTTTGTTGAGTTATTTACTTTTATGGCATATGGCAAGGATTTCCGAAACCGATTTGATCTTGAACGATGATGGCAGTGTGTACCATTTGAATTTACTGCCCGAAGATATCGCCGATACGATTATCACTGTTGGCGACCCCGAGCGTGTAACCCAGGTAAGTAAGTATTTTGACCGGATCGAGGTCAAGAAATCTAAACGCGAATTCGTCTCGCATACCGGTAATATTGGCAATAGAAGGATCATGGTGTTGTCCACCGGTATCGGAACGGATAATATCGACATTGTGCTTAATGAGTTGGACGCACTGGCTAATATCGATTTCCAAACGCGACAGGTTAAGGACGGCTTAAAAAGCCTTAATATCATTCGCATCGGCACCTCCGGGGCTGTACAAGCTGATGTACCGGTGGATAGTTTGCTGGTATCGGGTATGGCAATCGGAATGGATGCGCTAATGCACTATTATCAGCACCAGAACAGTGATCCTGAAATTAGGTTACTCGATGAATTTAAATCAGCTCTGCCGGCTGGTAGCACTTTCTCTCCTTACATTGCTGCGGCCAACGAGGCATTGCTAAATGTTTTTGCGTTAAATATACCAACCGGTATAAGTATTAGCGCTCCTGGATTTTATGCTCCACAAGGACGAGAGGTAAGGGCGAAGACAACGTTACCAGGTTTAATGGATGCTATCAGCAATTTCTCCTACAAAGACCAGCGCATTACCAATATCGAGATGGAAACAGCAGGGATTTACGGACTGGCTGCGACGCTAGGCCATAGAGCAATTTCCTTTAACGCGATCCTTGCCAACCGTATTACGCAAGAGTTTAGCAGCCGCCCTTTAAGAACAATAGACAGGTGTATTGAAACTGTGCTTGAGCGAATCGCATCTACTCTCTAGTCTCTAATCACTAAAATTACCTATCTTTCAGCGACATTCATTTACCGCGAACCCCTAAATCACCCCGCTATGGCCGAAAAGAAGA
>Ga0068856_100005298_pt1 | contig 12725 bp, 12 predicted proteins | sample KBSCornC62_FD_66595 | JGI IMG/M metagenome (GOLD analysis project Ga0068856, IMG submission 66595) | Corn rhizosphere microbial communities from Kellogg Biological Station, Michigan, USA - KBS Corn C6-2 | ecosystem: Host-associated > Plants > Roots > Rhizosphere > Soil ...
GTACTCCGCCTGTCCGGGCGTCTTTGGCGTGATGACGCGTCGGATGCCGGGGAGCGCGATTCTTGGCCCCGCGACACCGTCGCCGGACTCGTCCTCGTCTCGCTCGCCGTTGTCGACCACGTCGCCCATGCGCAGTACGTCGTCCGGCGTGAGCTCGCGGCGCTGGCGCGCGGCGTCGATCATCCGGTTCGCGATCGCGACCGCGCGCTCGACGAACTCCGGCGTGCCGGAGATCGAAAGCGTATCGCCGCGGAGCGTGACCTTCACGCCGCCGAGGCGCGACAGCTCGATCAGATTGCTGTCGTTGACGCCGGCGAGCGTGAGCGGATCGGCCCCCTCGGCCGAGAGCTTCTGCGTGATAGTCTCGTCGCTCACGCGTCGCTTCCTGTCACCGCGATGTGCAGGTCAGCGAGATCGTCGCTCGGAACCGACGACGGCGCGCCCTCGAAAAGCGCACGCGCCGCGGTCGTCTTGGGAAATGCGATCACGTCCCGCAACGACGATGCGCCCGAGAGCTGCATCGCGATCCGGTCGAAGCCGAACGCGATCCCGCCGTGCGGCGGCGCGCCGGCGCGCAGGCCTTCGAGCAGGAATCCAAACCGTGCCTGCGCCGTTGCCTCGTCGATACCGAGCAGCGAGAAGATCTTTCCCTGGAGAGCGGGATCACTGATACGAATGCTTCCGCCGCCAAGCTCCGTTCCGTTCAACACGCAGTCGTAGGCCTGCGCGCGCGCGCGCTCCGGCGCGCGGTCGAGCAACGCGAGGTCGTCGGGCATTGGAGAGGTGAACGGGTGGTGCACCGCGCCGAGCGCACCGGTCACCGGATCCTCTTCAAAAAGTGGAAAGTCGGTCACCCAGAGAAAATGATTCTCGGCCTCCTTCACGAGATTCATACGACGCGCCACGTCCTGCCGTACGCGATCGAGCGCCGCGCTCGACACGCGATCCGCGCCGGCGACGTACAGCCCGAGATCGCCGTCGGAGAGACCGAGGTGCGCCGCGGAGCCTTCGGGCAGAAATTTGGCCACGGGTCCCTCGAGCACGCCGTTCGCGGCCTTGAGGCGCAACAAGCCCATGGCGCCGGCCTTCTTCGCCGCCGACTCGATCTCGTCCACCTGCTTGCGCGACAGCGAGGCGCCGCCGGGCACGCGAATGCCGCGCACCCGCCCGCCCTGCTCGAGCGCCGAGCGCGTGATACCGAAGTCCGCGCCGCGAAAGACGTCGCTCACATCCATGATCGCGAGATCGTAGCGCAAGTCGGGCCGGTCGATCCCGTACCGCTCCATCGCCTCCGCGTACGTCATGCGGGGAAACTCGCTCGGGATCTCGATGCCTGCCTCGCTCCACAACGAGCCGATCAAACCCTCCGCCAGACGCATGATGTCGTCCTGCGCGACGAACGACGCCTCGACGTCGATCTGCGTGAACTCCGGCTGCCGATCCTGCCGCAGGTCCTCGTCGCGGAAACAGCGCGCGATCTGGAAATATCGATCGAAGCCCGAGACCATGAGCAATTGCTTATAGAGCTGCGGCGACTGCGGAAGCGCGTAGAATTCGCCGGGATGCACGCGGCTGGGCACGAGGTAGTCGCGTGCGCCTTCCGGCGTCGGCTTGGTGAGGATCGGCGTCTCGATCTCGAAAAAGCCGCGCTCGCTCAGAAATCGCCTCGTCGCCTGCATGAGGCGATGTCGAAGCAAGATGTTCTCCTGCAATTCCGGGCGCCGAAGGTCGAGAAAACGGTGGCGAAGCCGCAACTCCTCCGCCGCGAGATTCTCGTTGCGCGCCCGGGCGACTGGAATCGCCGGCGGCGTGGCCGGCCCCACGATCTGGATCGTAGTCCCCCGCACCTCGACGTCTCCCGTGGCGAGATCCGGATTGCGCATCGCCTCCGGCCGCGCCACCACGTCTCCACCGATGAGAACGACCGTCTCCTGCCCCGCGCCAACGACGGTCGCGTAGACCTCGGGCGAGCAGTTTGTCGGATCGAACGATACCTGGACGATTCCCGCGCGATCTCGCAGGTCAATGAACGTCAGGCCGCCGAGGTCGCGGCTCCGATGGATCCAGCCGCCGAGGCGTACGTGGCGGCCGATGTCGCTCGAGCGGAGCGCGCCACACAGATCGGTACGATGGGTTGTGGCGAGAGAGTTGGTACTCATCAAGGAGTGTGATCGGGGAACCGTCGGCTCACGTACCGCGCGAAATGGACCAGTCCGCGCGACGCTGTCTTTGGCCGAGTCGAAATAGGCCGTCAGCGCGAGCTGTCCGATGGACAGTCGGCGGGCCGGGTGTCCGGCTCAGGCCGGACCGGAAGCAGGAGTTGCTTCAATCGATCGATCATTTCAGTCCTTGGAATGTAGGTCCGATGAGCGCGCGACGGTAGTCATTTCGCTTGACCAGCCGCATACGCTCCGATAACGTCAAGTATATGTCACGCTTGGCTTTTGCCGCGCTGGCCTCGATCGTCGTCTCCAGTGCGGGCGCGGCGCAGCAAGTACCCGGGCGCGACCTGCTGGAGTTCCCGATCGGGCTGCTCGCCGAGCCCGCTCCGCTCAGCACGCAGATGGGCGGCGGCTTCTGGAACCCCGCCACCGCGGCGCTTGGCGCGGACACCGTCGCGCGCATCGGCTTCGCCGGACTGACCACGCCTCAAGATCAGGGCGTGCGTCTCGAGATGGCGTCCGGCGCCTATCGCCTTCGGTCCAGCACCAGCTCGAGCACGACCGCGAGCTTCTCTGTCGTCCAGGCGTCGGTGTCCGACATCGTACGCACCGAAACAGACCCGCAGTCGGTTGGCTCGGAGATTCCGTACGGCACCACGCTGCTTTCAGCGGGCATCTCGCAACGCCGCTCGTTTCTCGAAGCGGGCATCGACGCGCGCTATCGCTGGGCAATCGCCGACGAGCAGCATGCGCAGAGCTTCGCGCTCGACGGCGGCATCGTCGCCGATCGGCTCGGGCCCATTCCCGTGCGGGTCGCGCTCTCCACGTTCCTGTTCACTCCGAATCGCTCGCAGGATGCGGCAACGTACTCGGCGGCGGCCGATCTCCCGCTCTTCAGGCGCGATTCGACGCTGGCGATTCGCGGCGGGTATTCGCTGAGTCGCACGGCGGGGCGTGGCCGCGAAGGATACAGCTTCGCGTCGCTGCGGTACGCGGCGCTCGAAGCGAACGGCGGCGTTGCCGAAACCAACATCTACGGCGGCTCCGATCGTCGCTGGCGGTTTGGTATTGGCTTGCACTATGCCGGGTATACCGTGGCGATCGGGCGTGAGGACGGCGCCGCGGGATTCGGCGCGAGCACGCAGTTTCTTCTCACCAGAGCATTCCGTTGACCGACACGAACGCCGCACCGACGACGCCAAAGCGCAATCTTCTCGACCTCACGCCCGAAGCGGCGCGCGAGCGATTGCGTGAATTCTTCGCCGGGATCGGCGAGCCGAGCTATCGCGCGAACCAGGTCGTTCGACACCTCTGGCAGACGCCGGCGGCGAGCTTCGATGCGATGACGGATCTCCCCAAGCGCCTGCGCGAAGTGCTCGCGGAGCATTTCGACCTGCCGCGGCTGGAGATTGCCGCGCGGCAGACGTCCACCGACGGGACCGAGAAGTTCCTGTTTCGGTTGCACGACAACGAAGCGATCGAGACGGTCGCGATTCCGGAGGGCGATCGCCTCACGCTCTGCATCTCGTCGCAGGCGGGGTGCGCGCTCCAATGCGCGTTCTGCGCGACCGGCGCGATGGGGTTCAGCCGCAATCTCACGGTCTTCGAGATTGCTGGTCAGGTGCGCGAGATGCGCTTGCTCGATCCGCCGATCAAGGTGACGAACATCGTGTTCATGGGCATGGGCGAGCCGCTCATGAACTGGAAGGCCGTCGATCCGGCGCTCACCATTCTCAACGACGCGAACGGCCTCGGTATCGGGGCGCGGCACATCACCATCTCGACGGTTGGAGTGCTCCCCGGCATCGTCGCGCTCGGCGAGCGGCCGGAGCAGTTCCGGTTGGCGATCTCGATTCACGCGCCGAATGACGGGCTTCGCCGCGAGCTCATGCCGATCAACACCAAGTACCCGCTCGCCGACGTGATCGAGGCCGCGAAGGTCTTCGACCGGCGCGTGACGTTCGAGTACGTGATGCTCGGCGGCGTGAACGACGGCGAGGAGCACGCGATCCAGCTCGCGCGGCTCGCGAACGAGTGTCGAGCATTCGTGAATTTGATTCCTCTACATCCGGGCGGCGCACAGGGCTTCACGCCGTCCACGCCGGACCGCATCCGCGACTTCGCGCGCGAGCTGCGCGCCGACGACGTGGAGGTCGCGGTGCGCAAGAGCCGCGGCGTCGACATCGCGGCGGCGTGCGGACAGCTACGGGTAGAACGGCTCGGCCGGCGGCCGCCACGTCGCCCCAATCACGACGGTGACGTCCAGGTAGCTTGAGCTGTCGGCGCGCGGCCGCACGTTGGCCGCACCGAACACTTTCGCGACGCGGTTTGCCCAATCGGGATGCCCGCTCACGTCGAGCACGAGCGTGGTGTCCTGCTGCGCGGCCGCGTTCCCCGACTCGACGACGTCGAAGCCCCGGTCGCGCAGCAGCATCGTCGCACGGCGCGCGAGCCCGCGCACGTTCGTGCCGTTGAGCACCTCCACCTTGATGCGAACACCCTCGGGTGCTCGCGCCTCGCTACGTGCCGCGCGGGGCCCATCATGCCGCAACCGCGCTCGCGCCACCGCGCCCGCGCCGAGGAGGATCGCGAGCCCGAGTGGGATCGCGAGCAGGCGCGCGCGGTTCATCGGATCGCGTTCCAGAGCGCGACGGTTTCGGGAAAGAGCGTGAACCCTTCCCGCAGGGCGTACTCGAGCCTCGCGCGCACGACCTGACGAAAGACGCCATCGAAGTCGTGCGGTACCTGGTGCGCGAGAAAGGCGCGATCGGTGCGCGCGAACCGGCGGCCTGGCTCGAGAAAGTCGGCCATGTAGAGCGCGCGACCGGTGCGATCCCAGTCGGGCGCGCCGACCGTGTGAAATCGGATCGCGAGTCGAACGCCCGGGGTGGATTCACCCCGCGTCTCGAGCAGGTTCGCCACCGCGGGCCCGTGCAGCAGCTCCTCGTCGCGCGTGTAGTCGCGCGCCAGCTCGCGGAGCTCGGACTCGGGCGCATCGCGCAGCGCGTCGTGCAGGTAGCCCGCGCTATACCACGCATCCGCTTCGTCTGCCGGGATGTGCATCGCGGCCGCCCAGTGCATGAGCATTCGACAAACGCGCGTGATGTGCTGCAGGCGTTTGTCGGTGACGTTGGCCCACGACGGCAGCGAGACGTCGCCGGTCGTGCCAGCGAATTGCTGTGCGCCTGTCATCGATCGACTCCCAGCTCGCTCAGCTCCCGCTGCCAGAAATCGCGATTGGGCAGCTCCGGGTGCGGCACACGGAGTCCGGGTTCGTCAGCGCGCTGATGCTCGAAGCGGACGATGTCGAGGTCGAGCGTACGCGGTCCCCATCGCACATCGCGCGTACGCCCCTCGGCACGCTCGATCGCCTGCAGGCGGTCGAGCAACTCGCCGGGGGTGAGTGACGTCCGCAGCGCGACCATCTGATTGAGATACGCGCCCTGCGCGACGGGAGCGAGTGGCTGTGTTTCCTCGATCGATGATTCCGCGATCACTTCCGTATTCGGGAGTGCCGCGAGCGCGGCGCGCGCGCGAGTGAGATACGCCGCCCGGTCGCCAAGGTTCGAGCCCAACGCGACGTACGCCACGTCAATCATTCGCCTGGCGTTCGACGACGACTTCCGCGTACACCAGCGGCCCGCCGAGGGCGACGTGCGGTTTGCGCACCGCCACACGAACCGCGCGGACGCGCGCATTGTGCGCGATCGCGGCGTCCGCGATGCGGTCGCCGATCTGCTCGAGGAAGTCGATGGAGCCGGAATTGATCACGGTCGCGACGAGGTCATACAATCCGCGGTAGTCGACGACGACATCGCCGGGTGCGACGCGCACGCGCAGATCCACCTCGATCGGCTGCGCGACGCTGCGTTCGTGCGGCAGTATTCCCACGAGCGCGTGAAAGCGCATCGCGCGGAGTGTGATCTCGTACACGGGCGCGCGGCTCAGGCCGTGTCAGTCGCGGTGTCGATCGCGGCGCGGAGCGAGGCCGCGAGCTTCGCCGCCTGATCGACTCCCTCGCCCGCGGCGCGCACGATCGCGCTTCCGACGACGACGCCATCGGCGATGCGTGCCACCGCCGCCGCCTGCTCCGGGCGCGACACGCCAAACCCGACCGCGACGGGAAGCGTCGTCGCGCCGCGAAGACGGGCGACCGTCTCTGGAAGCTCGGCCGGCAGATCGTCGCGCACGCCGGTCACGCCAAGGCGGCTGATGAGATAGACGAAGCCGCTTCCGTGCTCCGCGATCTCGCGCATCCGCGGGGCGGGCGTCGTCGGCGCGACGAGCCGAATGAACGCGAGCGGTCCGTCGCCGATGCGCGCCTCGAGCTCGGGATCCGACCCGACGGGCAAGTCGGTGACGAGCACCCCGCTGAAGCCGGCCTGGGCGGCGCGGGTGAGCGCGTCGCCGCCGCCGGCGAGGAGCGGATTCAAATAGCTGAATAACACGAGTGGAATGCCCGGCCGCGCGCGCTGCACCAGCGCGAGCACGCGATCGAAGTTGACCCCGAGCTCGAGCGCGCGCTGCGAGCTGGCCTGGATGATCGGACCGTCGGCCATGGGATCGGAGAACGGCAGTCCGAGCTCGATGACGTCGGCGCCGGCCTGCTCCAGCGCGCCGATCAATGCGACCGTGCGCTCCGGGTCCGGGTGACCGGCCGTGATGTACGGCACGAGCGCGCGCCGCCCGTGCGCCTTGAGCGCGGCGAACCGCTCCGCGATCCCGTGCTGCGCCGGGAAGGCCTCAGACGAAATAGTCACCGATCCTGATGCCATACCGCTCGGGATTCTCGGTCTTGATGATCGTACGGAGGTACACGCCCTCCGCGCTCTGGTCGGCGAGATCGACGAGCTCGCCCGGATAGACGACGTTGCCCTGCGCGTCGCTGATCACACGCACGATCGGCCGCGAGAGCATGTCCTGGATCGGATTGACGGCGTGCACGATGCCCAGCTCGAACGTGTCGAGGACGACGAGCGTGCCGACCGGATAGATGCCGGTGAGGTTGATGAAGGCCTTCACGATCACCGGGTCCATGCCGCGCCGCGGATTGTCGCGCATCTCGAGCATGACCTGCGCGGGCGTGAACGGCACGGTCTGGTACGCGCGCCGCGACGTCGCCGCGTCGAAGCCGTCGGCGATCGCGACGATCTTGCTGAACATGCTGAGCTGCCGCTCGCGAATCGGCCGCGGGTAGCCCGTGAGGTCGCGCTTCATGTGATGCTCGTGCGCCACGACCATGGCGCGATACGGCAGCTCCTGCGCGCCGCGCACCTGGAAGAGCGCCAGCACCCCGAGCCACGGATGCGACGCGATGAGCCGCCATTCCTCGTCGGTGAGGCCGCCCGACTTGTTCAGGATGGACTGCGGCACGCGCGACTTCCCGATGTCGTGAAACAGCGCGGCCATACCCAGATCGTATAATTGCAGTTTGCTCAAGCCGAGGCGCTTGCCGAGCGCCACGGAGAAGATGCAGACGTTCACGCTGTGCGTGAACGTGTACTCGTCGTAGTCGCGGATGGTCGTCAGGCCGATCAGCGAGGTTTCCTCGTTCAGGATCTGGTCGACGATCCCCTGCACCACGCGCTTGATCTTCTTGATGTTGGGGCTGCCGCCCATCCGGACCGATGACATCAGATCGCGCGTCGCCGCGATCGACTGCGCGTACGTGCGCTTGGCGCGCTCCTTGGCCTTTTCCTTGTTGCCTTCGCCCTGCTCCGCCTGCGGGGCGAGGGTGAACGCTCGGACGCTCGCCGCCTCGAGCTTTGCCATGAGCTGCGCCAGACGCTCGGCGGGATCGTCCGAGCCGGGCGCTTGGAGCAGCGACAGGAAGACGAGCCAGTCCTTTGGCGCCACGCCGTCCGCCACGGTGAGCGTGCCGATGCCGGCGGCGCGAAATAGTGACAGAAGGTGACTAAAGCTCGCGAAGTTGTCGAGGTCGAGGCGGAGCCGCGTCTGGTTCACGAAGATGAACTCGCCCGACATCCGGAGCTCGAGCTCCCCTTCGCTCGTCAGCATCTCCTGTGCGTGGTTCGTGACTTCGGCGAGCGCCTTCTGAACCGCGGCGTTCTCGACCGGGTACAGCTTCACCGCGCGCAACGCACCGTAGGTCGCGAAAATGAGATGCCGCCCGGCGCGGCGTACGTACGAGTCGCTCGACGGCTCTCCGGGATTCATTCCCGAGCTGGAACGCTGGGCCGACGCCGGCGTGCGCGGCGCGGTCATACGCCCGGCCCACGCAGCGCGCGATTCACCGCGTTCCGCACGACGATGTCCTTCTCGGACGAGGCCTTGCGCAGCGCGTCGATCGCCTTGGGCGTCGCGATGCGGCCGAGTGCCACCGCGGCGCACGCGCGCACGTCGGGGTCCTCGCGTCGGCCGAGGAATCCCTTGCCGTTGAGGATGGAGTCGAGGTAGCTCACGCCGGCGTCGCCGCAGAGCGAGCCGTACCCCTCGAAGAAACACATCTTCTCGGTGAGATCCGCGTCACGAATGGCTTTGCCTTTCACCGCCGCGTCGAGGCGCGCGAGCGCTGGACGGTAGGCGCGCGACGTGAGTGCGCGCACGGCGGTCATGCGCACCTCGCGGTCGCCATCATCGATCGCCCGTTCGAGCGCTTGCAGCGCGCCGGGCGACGCGATCTCGGTCAGCGCCTGCACGGCGATCTGGCGGCGCGCCAGCTCGGGCTCGCTCAGAATCTTGCTGAGCGCGAGGACGGCCGCCTGCGCCTTGAGCGCGCCCGCGCGGCGGATCGCCTCGGACGAAACCTCGCGCTCGGGAGATTGCACGAGCCGCACGAGCTCCGCGGTATTCGCCGCTGCGAGTCGTCCCGCGGCCGCCTCGAGCAGCGGCCGCAGGCGCTCGTTCTGAATCCTGTTCAACCAGAGGAAGACCGGCGCGAGCGCCGCCGGTCGGAGTTGGTCGAACAGCTCGACGAGCTCCGGCTGCGGGGGGAGTGTGGGCGCCTCGTCGAGCGCCTGGAGCATCTGCGAGAGCACGTCGGCCGCGCTGAGCCGATCGGGCAACTGCGAGAGGCGCTGCCGTTGTTCCTCGGTGAGATCCGGGGCGCGCTGCACCGCCACCTGCGATTCGCGCAGCATTGCCGCCACGCCGCGAAAGTGCGTCGCGGTGAGCAGGTACAGCATCGTCGTGTGCAGGTCGTCGAGCACTTCGCTCCGGATCTCCGGATCGGACTGTGCTTCGAAGATGTCGAGCAGCCCCGAGACGACGTTGAGCCGCAGATCCTGTTGATACTCGCGGGCGATCTCGTCCTGGATGTAGGTGATCTCGCGCTCGTCCAGGAAATAGAGCGTCGCGTCGAAATCCGACATGTTGACGATGCCGCCGGCGCGCGACTCCTCCACCGCTTCATGCGTCGCGCGCTGCACATCGCCGGCGCTCGCCGGGTTGGCATCGGTGCCGTCCGCGAGCTCTCCGCCGCCACCCTCCTGCAGGAGATCGACGTACTTGTAGGTGAGCGTCAAAAAATCCGCCTCCCAGAGCATCGTGACGAGATCGTCTTCGTCGGGCGATGCTTTCCGGGCGCGCTTGATGATCTCGAGGAGCTTCACGACTTCGCTCTCCTCGAATCCTTTCATGATCTTGATCTCGCGTACGCCGTCCTTGTAGAACAGCCACGCGAGATTGTCGGTCGATTTCGCCGCGGTGTTCGCGTCACGGCCAACCGGCGTGCCGTACCATTGCAGCTCGCTCTCGCCGATCGTGAGCGGCAGCTCGTCGGTCTCCTCCCAGACGGCCGCAAACGCCGCGCGGAGCACGTCGAGCGCGCCGCGGTAGATCGGATTGTTCGGCAAGTAGAGCTGCTGCGCCCGGGCCGCCTTGACGATCAGGCGGAGCACTTCCTCGACCGGAGCCGGCGCGAACGGCGGCTCCTGCGGCTCCGACTCCCGTGCTGGCCCGGACAGGTGCGGAGACGGGGAGGTCACGATCCGAAGATATTCATTTGACTGACTTGCGCCACATCCTTGTCCCCGCGACCGCTCACGCAGAGCAGCACGGGTTCATCGCGCTTCCACCGGCCCTTTTGTGACGCGATCCAGGCCACGGCATGCGCGGTCTCCAGTGCCGGGATGATGCCTTCCAACCGGCTGAGCAGCTGGAAGCCGCGAAGCGCTTCGTCATCCGTTACGGAGACGTACTCCGCGCGCCCGGTCTCCTTGAGATACGAGTGCTCGGGTCCCACGCCGGGATAGTCGAGACCCGCCGAGATGGAATGCGCGGGATGCACTTGCCCGTGGTCGTCTTGTAAGAGATAGCTCATGGAGCCGTGGAGCACCCCGGGGCGGCCGCGCGACAGCGACGCCGAATGCAGTCCGCTGTCGAGCCCCTGGCCCGCCGCTTCGACGCCGACCAGCTCCACCTCGGCGTCGGGCACGAACTCGTGGAACGCGCCCATGGCGTTGGAGCCGCCGCCGACGCACGCCACGACGGTCTTCGGGAGGCGTCCGGCCTGCGCCAGCATCTGCGCGCGCGCCTCGCGGCTGATCACCGACTGTAAGTCGCGCACCATTCTCGGGTAGGGCGCCGGGCCAACCACCGAGCCGATGATGTAGTAGGTGTCGTTGACGTTCGTGACCCAATCGCGAATCGCTTCGGTCGTCGCGTCTTTGAGCGTGCGCGTGCCGCTCGACACGCCGACGACCGTTGCCCCCATGAGGCGCATGCGGAAGACGTTCAGCTCCTGCCGCCGCATGTCCTCCTCGCCCATGTAGACGACGCACTGGAGCCCGAACCGCGCGCACACCGTCGCCGTCGCCACGCCGTGCTGTCCCGCGCCCGTCTCGGCGATGATGCGCGTCTTCCCCATGCGGCGCGCGAGCAGCACCTGGCCCACGGTGTTGTTGATCTTGTGCGCGCCGGTGTGATTGAGATCCTCCCGCTTGAGCCACACCGTCGCGCCGACGTGCTCCGAGAATCTCGGAGCGTCGCTCAACGCCGACGGCCGTCCGACATACGTGCGCAGCATGTGCTCGAGCTCCGCGTTGAACGCGGGGTCGAGACGTGCGGCGTCGTACGCGCGCTCCAACTCGTCGATGGCGGGGATGAGCGTCTCGGGCACGTACCGCCCGCCGAAAATTCCGAACCGATCCGTTTGCGCTGTGGTCATGTGGGCACTGAGGCGTTCAATACCGCGTCGCGAAACGCGCGCATGCGATCATGATCTTTGATGCCAGGCGACCGCTCGACGCCAGAAGACACGTCCACCACATCGGGCATCAACGAGGCGATCGCGCTGCCGACGTTCTCGGGACGCAGTCCACCGGCAAGTATGATTTGACGATTTTGCCGCACTTCTGCCACTCGCGCCGCGAGCTCGTTCCACGGAAGCGACACGCCCGTGCCTCCCAGCGACCCGGGCACGTATGCGTCGAGCAGCAAACCGTCGCCGAGCCGCGCGAGTTCCGCCGCAGCGTCCGGGAGGTCGCCGCCGCTCACCCGAAGCACCGGCCAGATCGCCCCCGCGAAGTGCGCCCGCAGCTCGGACATGCGTCCCGGATTCGCGTCGGCATGTAGCTGCACCACGCTGAGCGACAGCGCGCGCGCGGCCTGCCCAATCTCCTCCGCCGTCTGATCCGCAAAGACGCCGACCCGCTGCACGCCGATCGGAACGTCGGCGAGTACGGCGCGCGCGCAATCCACCGTGAGCATGCGCGGTCCGCCGGCGAAGATCACTCCCACGTACGCGGCGCCGAGGGCCGCCGCCTGTCGCGCATCCTCGGCGCGGGTCAGGCCGCAGAACTTGATCTCAACCGCCACGCGGCACTCGCGGAACATTGGCCAACGACCGAACCACTGCCGTCGGATCCGTCGACGCTGAGATCACCGATCCGACGAGCACCGCGTCCGCACCAGCCTGCGCCACTCGCTCGATGTCCGACCGGTGCGAGACGCCGCTCTCCGCGATCGCCACGATCTCCGACGGAATTTGAGCGAGCAGGCGCTCCGCTCGATGTGGGTCGATCTCGAGCGTTTCCAGATTCCGGTTGTTGATCCCGATGACGCGCGCACCCGCGTCGAGCGCGCGTGCAAGCTCCTCATCATCGCGGATCTCGACGAGCACCTCGAATGCGAGGTCGCGCGCGCACTCCATCATTCGGCGGAGCTGACCAGGTGCGAGGGCGCGCGCGATCAACAGCGCCGCGGAGGCGCCGATCGCCTTCGCCTCGATCAGTTGTACGGGGCGGACGTGAAAATCCTTCTTGAGCACGGGCACCCGAACCGCCGCGCGAACATCGACCAGATCCTGCACGGAGCCGCCAAAATGCTCCGGCTCCGTGAGCACGGAGATCGCCGCCGCACCGCCGTCGACGTAGGCACGCGCCTGACCGGGCGCGGTGATGCTTGGATTGATCGAGCCCTTTGAAGGCGATCGCCGCTTGATCTCCGCGATCAGACCCACCCTCGTGCCGCGCAACGCGTCGCCGAACGACGGCGCGCCGGATGCCGTGCCTGCCTGCGCGACGAGCTCGGCTTCACGAGACGACAATGCGTCGGCGCGCCGCTCGGCTTCCGAGACGATCCTGCCGAGAGTGCCGCCGGGCG